>Ga0209399_10000597_pt1 | contig 21292 bp, 19 predicted proteins | sample OV2TP3_FD_184130 | JGI IMG/M metagenome (GOLD analysis project Ga0209399, IMG submission 184130) | Hot spring microbial communities from Beatty, Nevada to study Microbial Dark Matter (Phase II) - OV2 TP3 (SPAdes) (version 3) | ecosystem: Environmental > Aquatic > Thermal springs > Hot (42-90C) ... | reverse complement strand
GCGCCCTCGATGGGATTGACCGCCACCACCGGGCTGGTCTCGCTGAGGCCGTATCCCTCGAGCACCACGCAGCCGGTCAGCTCCTCGAACCGCTTGCGCACCGGGCCCGCCAGCGACGCGCCGCCGGAGATGCAGAATGTCAGGCTCGACAGATCGTGGTCGGCCACGTCGGGCACCGAATTGATGGCCGAGAACATGGTCGGCACTCCGATGAAAATCGTCGGCCGTTGCTTTTCGATCGTTTGCAGCACCTCAACGGTCTTGAAATGCGGTAGCAGGATCAGTTCGGCGCCGAGGCGCAGCCCGAGGTTCATCACCGCGGTCATGCCGAAGGCATGGAACAACGGCAGCACGCCGAGCACCTTTTCCGCGCCCGCCGCCACCCCCGGCGCCCACAGGTGCAATTGCTGGGCGTTGGCGTACAGGTTGGCGTGGGTGAGCCGCGCCGCCTTGGAGATGCCGGTGGTGCCGCCGGTGAGCTGCATGACGGCCACGTCGCGGGTCGGGTCGATGGCGGCCGGTTCAGGGTTGCCGTCGTTGTCGATCAGCCGGTCGTAAGGGACATGACGCTCGTCGTCGGGGATGTCCGCCACCTCGCGGCGCTTCAACAGCGTGAACAGCGCCTTTTCCGCAAACGGCAGCACGCCGGCGAGGCTGCACACGACGATCTTCTCGAGGCGTGAATCGGCGGCGGGGAGGGCGGCCACCTTGTCGTACAGCACCTTCAAATCGAGGGTGACCAGGATGCAAACGTTGGTATCGGCAACGTGGCGCTCGACCTCGTGCACGGCGTACAGCGGATTGATGTTGACCACCGTGCCGCCGGCCTTGAGCACGGCGTAATAGCAGACAACCGCATAGGGCGAATTCGGCAGCATCAGCCCGACGTTGATGCCGCGATGGACACCGAGGGCCTGGAAGCCCTTCGCGGCGCGGGCGACCAGTTCGGCGATGTCGCGATATTTGAAGCGGCGGCCGCGGAAGTTGACGCAGACGTTATCGGGAAATGCGGCGGCCGCCTCGTCGAGAAGGCTCGGCAGCGGTTTCGACTCGATGTCGACGCGCCAGCTGATTCCCTCGGGATAGGATTTTTCCCATGGATGGGGCCGCGACTCCGCCTCGGCCAGCGGCCGTTTCGCCCCGGACGCCGTCCGCCGACGCCGCAGCCGGCGCACGAAGCTCTCCAGAAACGGCATGTGCATCGCGGGGTCTCCGTCGCGCCCCGGCGTGGCGGCGAGTGAAGGCGACCACCTCGTGCGGGCCGCGCGGCGCCATGATCGATGCCGGGTCGACGACAACGCGGCGACCGCCGTCATGACGCGCGCGGTGCAAGGGTCCGGAATGCGCGAGTCGCAGTATAGCCGATCCCCACCCGCATAGGGAAAAAACCACAAGATATCAGGGGGATTCGTTGCCGGCCGGGGGGATGCCCCAGGCCACCGCTGGCGTTGCCTAGCCGACCCCTTGGCGTCGGTCGATGCCGCCAAACAGGTCGTCCCGGTGGCGGCGGCGATCGGGACCGAAGAAGTCTGACGCCCGGATGAACGGGCGTGTGTTCTCGATCACCGAGCAGATGCGGGAATAGATGGTCTTCGCCGACACCGGCTTGGCCAGGAACTCGGTCATTCCCATGTCGCGAGCGAGGCAGACGTGGCGATATTCGGTATTGGCGGTGCAGACGATGACGGTGACGAACGGATCGGCGCTTTCGGGATCCTGGCGGACGCGCCTCAGGAAACCCATACCATCGAGGTCGTGGGTCCAATCGCTGAGTATCAGGTCGATGGAAAATTGCTTGAACATTTGCCAAGCGACTTCCGGCTCCGGCGTGCTCTGAACCGTCGGCACGCCGAACTCGTTGAACACGTCGGTCAGGAGCTTCCTGACCAGCAAATGCTTTTCGAGCACCAGAATGCTCAGGTGCTCCAGGTTATATGAGCGCATTGCGCGCTTCTGTCCGTGTCCCTCTTGAGCGTGGGCGGTCGTTTTTATCTTCTTTTCCGCGTCCGAATGGTAAGGAATCAAGCTTACGTCAAGCTTACGTCAGGCTTACTTGGAACCCCGGCCGTGGACCGGCCGCCGCCCGGCAACAGGGTGGAATTCCCTTGAAAATCAAACGACAGCCGGCGGCGGTCATTGACGGCGCGCGATCCCTAAGATAGGGGTTGGTCGCGAATTCCCAGCCATGCGGGGTGCCCATCCATGCGGAGCGGTCGCGGCGCGGCGGATAAAGACCGAACCCGTATCACCGACAGCAACAAGCGCGACTCCGCGACCCGAAGGCCGGGGTTCCGGCTGCATCCGGCCCGCCAGGCGATTTTCGTGGGCTTGGCGCTGGTCGGCATCGCTGCCGGATACGGAATCGGCTACCTGACGAACCGCCAGGCGCCTCCGCCGGCCAACCAACGCGCCGAACCGGTTGCGGAAAATCCCGCCGCAAAAGTCGGTGCGGCGCCTGCCGCCGCACCGACCATCGCGCCGACCGCGTCGCCAAGCCGGCCGCTGCTGCCGGAGAACGGCAAGCCCGCCCAGGGATCGCCGGTGCGCGCCTACGAGGAAGCGCTGCCAATGAACATTGTCGAGTCGCACCCGGCGACAACGACCGACGTGGCCGCGCCGGCGGCCAAGGGTCCGGCAGCGGCGCCGACGGCGCCGGAGGACCCTCCCCAGCCGACGCCGACGGCGCCGGAACCCCAGGCGCCGCCGCCGCAACAGATGGCGGCGGTGCCGAAAGCCCCCGACACGGCGACGTCGGCCGCGGTCGGCAATCGACCGGCGTGGCAGAAGTTCGCGGTCGCCGTTCCCGCCGCCGGCGGGCGGCCGCGGATCGCCATCGTCATCGACGACCTCGGCGTCGACAAGGCGCGCACCGCGCGGACCATCCGGCTGCGCCCGCCGTTGACGCTGTCGTTCCTGACCTATGCCAGCGGCCTCAAGGAGCTGACCGCGGCCGCGCGCTCCGCCGGCCACGAGCTGATGATGCACATCCCGATGGAACCGGGCAGCGCCGAGGTCGATCCCGGCCCCAACGTCCTGTTGACCGGCATCCCGCGCGCCGAACTGGTCGCCAGCCTGAAATGGAACCTGGATCAGTTCGACGGCTATGTCGGCGTGAACAATCACATGGGGAGCCGGTTCACCGCCGACCTGGCGGGAATGCTGGTGGTCATGGAGGAGATAAAGAAGCGGAACCTGCTGTTCCTCGATTCCATCACCGCCTTCAATTCCGCCGCCGGCAAGGCGGCAAGCCAGGTCGGCGTGCCGTTCGCGCGGCGCAACGTCTTCCTCGATCACGACGACAACGTGACGGCGATCAAGAAGCAGCTTGCCGAGGTCGAACGGCTGGCCCGGCGCACCGGCTCGGCGGTGGCGATCGGCCATCCGCGGGAGGCGACCCTGCAGGCGCTGATTCCTTGGCTGGAGGAAATCGAAGGGAAGGGGTTCCAGCTGGTGCCGGTGTCGGCGCTGATCCGCCCGCCGGCACCGCGCGGTTAGCGGGTACGGGCGGTCAGGCGCCGTCGGCGGCGAATGCGGCTGCTTCCTCGGCGGCCCGCAGCAACGCCCGCGCCTTGTTGCAGCTTTCCTGGTACTCGTTCTCCGGGTCGCTGTCGGCGACCACGCCGCCGCCCGCCTGCACGTAGACGACGCCGTCCTTGATAACGGCGGTGCGCAGCGCGATGCAGGTGTCCATGTCGCCGTTGGCGCCGAAGTAACCGATGCAACCGGCATAGACGCCGCGCCGCTCCGGCTCCAGCTCGTCGATGATCTCCATCGCGCGGACCTTGGGCGCGCCGGACACCGTGCCGGCGGGGAAGCCGGCCAGCAGGGCGTCGATGGCGTCGTAGCGCGGGTCGAGCTCGCCCTCGACGTTGGAGGCGATGTGCATGACGTGGGAATAGTACTCGACGACGAACTGCTCGGTGACGCAGACCGTGCCGACCTTGGCGACGCGGCCGACGTCGTTGCGCCCGAGGTCGAGCAGCATCAGGTGCTCGGCGATCTCCTTCGGGTCGGCGAGCAACTCGGCGACCAGCGCCTTGTCCTCTTCCGGCGTGGCGCCGCGCCGGCGGGTGCCGGCGAGCGGCCTGAGCGTGATCTTTCCGTCGCGAACGCGGACCAGGATCTCCGGGCTGGAGCCGGCGACGCAGAAATCCCCGAAATCGAGGAAGAACAGGAACGGCGACGGGTTGAGCCGGCGCAGCGCCCGGTAGAACGAGAACGGCGGCGCCTGGAACGGCACCCGGAAGCGCTGCGAGGGCACGATCTGGAAGGCGTCGCCGGCGTGGATGTACTCGACGGCCTTCTTCACCATCCAATGGAACCTGTCGCGCGTCATGTTGGACTGAGGCTTGGCCGCGGCCACGTCGCTGGCGATCTCCGGCACCTTGGGGCCGGCGTTCCGGCGCAAGTCGCGGACCACTGCGGCCAGCCTGTCGCGCGCGGCGTCGTAGGCGGCCGCGGCGGTTTTCGCCGGCTCGGGCCAGACCGGGGTGATCACGGTCACCGAGTCCTTCAGCGAATCGAACACCGCCATCACCGTCGGCCGGAGGAAAATGCTGTCTGGCACGCCGATGACGTCCGGATTGGCGTCGGGCAGCCGTTCGATCAGCCGCACCATGTCGTAGGCCATGTAGCCGACCAGTCCCGATGCCATCGGCGGCAGGCCGGCCGGCATGTCGATCCGCGATTCGTTGACCAGCGCGCGCAGCGACGCGATGGCGCCGGACTTTTCGGCGACCGGGCAGGGCGAGAAGGCGCGCGGGTTGCCGACCGCGTCGCGGTTGATGTCGGCCTTGTTGCCGCGGCACCGCCAGACCACGTCGGGCCGAAGGCCGATGAACGAATAACGGCCCCGGATGGCGCCTCCCTCGACGGATTCGAGCAGGAAACTGTTGGGCTTGCCGTCGGCGAGCTTGAGCATCGCCGATACCGGCGTCTCCAGGTCCGCCACCAGGGTGGTCCATACGACCTGCGGCGCGCCCTTGCCGTTGCCGCCGTAGGTGGCGGCGAACGCAGGCAGATCAGGAGCGATCTGCATGAGCGCGGATCATCGGCCCGGCGCGGGAGCCCGGCCCGACGAGCGGCCGATAAAGGTGTCGTCGATGCTGCGGCGATTGATGTTGACGCCATGGCGATCGCGAAGCGCGAACGCCAGCTGGGTGAAAATATCCGACTCGATCGAGTCCCGAATGGCGCCGGCGAGCGCATCGCTGCCTTGCTTGTCGGCGGTGGGATCGGCGGCGATGATCTCCTTCAGTTGCGCCACGTGATAGCCGCCGTCGCCCCGCGCCATCGTCGTCTCGCCGCGCTTGGCGGCGAAGATGCCGGCGATCAGGGTCGGCGGCAGCGCCGCCGCGTCCTGCTGCTGCGATTGGCGGAGCAGCGGCGGCGTGATGGCAACCGTCAGCCCCATGCCCTTGGCCAGGGCGTCGATGGCGGCGCCTTCCTTGAGGCGCGCCACAACCGCCTCGGCGGCCTTCTTCGCCTTGTCGGCGCGCTGGTCCGCTTTCCATGCGTCGGCCACCTGGGCCTTGACGGTATCGAGGGGCTTCAGCGCCGGCGGCGTGATTTTGTCGACCCGAAGCACGAAGAAACCGTCGCGGCCGGTCTCGACCAATGGGCTGTCCGCGCTCTCGTTGACCGCGAAGGCGGTCGTCAGGAACTCGCCTTTCGGCAGGTCGGCCAGCTGTTTTCCGGCGGGATCGCGGCCGTCGGCGCTGACCGCGGCGATCGTCGTCAGCTTCAGGTTCAACTGCTTGGCCGCTTCCTCCAGCTTGGCGCCGCCGCCGAGCAGGTCGTCGAGCTTGTTGGCGAGCTGGAATAGCCCGTCGACGGCCTTGTCGTGGGCGATGGCCGCGCGAACCTCGTCGCGCGCCTGGTCGAGGGTTTTCTTGCTGCCGGGCTCGATGGCGGTGACCTGGAACAGGTGCCAGCCGAGGGCGCTCTTCACCGGGGCGCTGGGCTGGTTCTTCGCCAGCGCGAACACCACGTCGGCCAGCGGCGCGAGCAATTCCTTTCGGGTTAGCTTGCCGAGCTCGATGCGGTCGGCCTCCATGTTGGCGACGTCCTTGGCCACCGCGGCGAAGGCGCGGCCCTCGGAGAGCGCTTTGTGGGCGCGCTCGGCATCCTCCTGCTTGGCCAGCAGCATTTGCTGGACCTTGCGGGTTTCCGGGACGGTGAATTCGTCCTCGCGGGCCTCGTAGGCCTCCTTGATCTGCGCCTCGGTGACGGCCACCTCACCCGCGAGGTCCGCAGCATCCAGACGGATCACCGTCAGCGCCCGGTATTCGGGCGCGGTGAAGCGGGCGGTGTGGCCCTTGTAGTACCCCTCGAGGGCGGCGGCATCGGGCTCCTGGACGTCCTTGTGGGCGCTGTCGGCGACGAACACGGTTTCGGCGATGCGTTTCTCCTGCCGCCGCCGATAGATCGAATCGACCAGCGCCTTCGGCGCCGAACTCAACGCGACGCTATCCAACACCTGGTTGCGTGCCAATTGCCGGCGAACCTGGTCGAGATACCACGCCTCGCTCATCTCGTTCTGATTCAGCACCTGCTGGAACCGGCCGCGGTCGAAGCCGCCGAGTCCCTGGAAGGCGGCGGTCTTGTGGACCTCGTCGCGGATCAGGTCGTCGCTGATCGCGATGCCGATGTTTTTCGAGGCGGCCAGCACCGCGGCGTCGTTGGCGAGCCGCTGGATCACCGATTCGACGACACCCAGGGCCTTCGCCTCCTCGACGCCGAACTGGCCTCCCAGGGCCGTCTGCAACCGCCTGATCTCGCGGCGCACCTGGTCGGCGACTTGGTTGGCGCCGACTTCCTGGTCGCCGACCTTGATCGCTGCGGACGAATCCGATTGGGCGATCCGGACCATGTCGTCGACGCCCCACACCGCGAAGCTGGCGATCAGGATGCCGGCCAGGATCTTGACCACCCAGGATCGCGAGTATTTTCGGATTTCCGTAAGCATGATGCACCGGATTGCTGTCGCGGCCGGACAGCGACGAATGACGAGGACGGCGCCCCTGCCCAGGGCCCATGGGGGCGAACGGCGCGGCATCATAAAAGCGCGGAGAAGGGCCCGCAACCACGGAGTTGGCGACGGGGCCAGGGGGCAACGCGTTGACGGCGAAGGGCGCCATCGGCCATTCCGGCAACCGTCGGACGCCAATTCCGTTATCGACCGGTTATCTACTAGTAGAAAAACCCACGGTGCGGATTTTTTCGTCGCCGACGTCGCCGGTCCGTATTCCGGCTTCGGGCCTGTGCGACGTTGTGCTAAACAACTGCCACCGTTCGAATGCCCGCCCAACGAAGTTCGTGTCGTCGGAGTCCACCATGGCCCGCACGCGCCGCCCGCTGATCGCCGGAAACTGGAAGATGAACGGGCTCTGCGCCGACGGCGTCGCGCTCGCCCGCGAGCTGGTGGCGCTGATCAAGGGCCGCCCGAAGCCGGCGTTCGACATGGTGGTGTGTCCGCCGTTCACGGTCATCGGCGAGGTCGGCAAGGCGATTGCCGGAAGCCCGCTCGCCCTCGGCGCCCAGGATTGCCACGCCGCCGCCAAGGGCGCCCACACCGGCGACATCAGCGCCGCCATGCTGGCCGACCGCGGCTGCCGGTTCGTGATCGTCGGCCACTCCGAGCGCCGCACCGATCACGGCGAAACCGACGCTGAAGTCAAGGCGAAGGCGGAAGCCGTCGTCGGCGCGGGCCTGACGGCCATCGTGTGCATCGGCGAGACCGAATCCCAACGCGACGCCGGCAAGACCCTCGCCGTGGTCAAGGCGCAGCTCGCCGGTTCGCTGCCGGCGAAGGCGTCGGCGGCCAACGTCGTGGTGGCTTACGAACCGGTGTGGGCGATCGGCACCGGCCGCACCCCCGCCGCCGACGAGGTGCAGGAGGTGCATGCCCTGATTCGCGCCCGCCTCGCCGACGCGGTGGGCGCGGGGGAAGCGGCGCGGCTGCGGGTGCTGTACGGAGGCTCGGTGAAGCCCGACAACGCCCGCGCCCTGTTGTCGCTGCCGGACGTCGACGGCGGCCTGATCGGCGGCGCCAGCCTTAAATCCCGGGACTTTTGGGCGATCGCCGAAAGTTGCCTCTAGCCTTATCGGGCGCGACGGACTAAAAGACGCGGCGTCAATCCCAATCCCGGCCTCCCCGGCCGCCGGCCCTGAACCGCAAGTCGGAAAGCTGATGACGACCGTATTGCTGGTAATCCATTTGCTGTTGGCGATCGCGCTGGTCGGCATCGTGCTGCTCCAGCGCAGCGAGGGCGGCGCGCTGGGCATGGGCGGCGGCGGCATGGGCGGGTTCATGACCAGCCGCTCAACCGCCAACCTGCTGACCCGGACGACGGCAGTGCTGGCGGCGTGCTTCATGGCCACCAGCCTGATCCTGGCGGTGCTGGCGACGCACGAGCAACGCGGCGCCAAGTCGCTGCTCGACCAGACGAAGCCGGCGAGCGGCCCGCCGGCGACTCCGAGCCAGCCGACCGTGCCGCTCGCCAAATGACCGGGTGGCGGGCATGGACCCCATCGTGACGCGCGGGTTCAAGGAGGCGGCGGAAGCGCCGCCTCTTTCCTTTATGTGGGGGTTTCGATTGGTGTACACTGTACGCCCATGACGCGGTTCATCTTCATCACCGGCGGCGTGGTTTCCTCACTCGGCAAAGGTCTCGCATCGGCGGCTTTGGGCGCGCTCCTGCAGGCGCGCGGGTTCAAGGTGCGGCTGCGCAAGCTCGATCCCTACATCAACGTCGACCCCGGCACCATGAGCCCGTACCAGCACGGCGAGGTCTACGTCACCGACGACGGCGCCGAGACCGACCTCGACCTCGGCCATTACGAGCGGTTCACCGGCGTCGCCTGCCGCCAGAGCGACAACGTCACCACCGGGCGCATCTATTCCGACGTCATCGCCAAGGAGCGCCGCGGCGACTACCTGGGCGCCACCATCCAGGTCATTCCCCACATCACCGACGCGATCAAGAATTTCATCACCAGCGACCTGACGGGCGAGGACTTCGTGTTGTGCGAGATCGGCGGCACCGTCGGCGACATCGAGGGCCTGCCGTTCCTGGAGGCGATCCGGCAGCTGGGCAACGACCTGGGGCGCGACCGCACCATGTATCTGCACCTGACGCTGATGCCGTTCATCCCGTCGGTCGGCGAGCTGAAGACCAAGCCGACCCAGCACTCGGTGAAGGAACTGCTCAGCGTCGGCATCCAGCCGGACGTGCTGCTGGTGCGCGCCGACCGGCCGATCCCAGACGCCGAGCGGCGCAAGATCGCGCTGTTCTGCAACGTCCGCGAACGGGCGGTGATCCCGGCCCTCGACGTCGAGACCATCTACAGCGTTCCCATCAGCTACCACGACGAAGGGCTCGACGACCAGGTTTGCCGCCACTTCGGCATCGAGGCGAAGGCGCCCGACCTGAGCCGCTGGATCGAAATCCGCGACCGCATCGTGAAGCCGGAAGGCGAGGTGTCGATCGCCGTCGTCGGCAAGTACACCGGCCTGATCGACGCCTACAAGTCGCTGGCCGAGGCGCTGCACCACGGCGGCATCGCCAACAACGTGCGCGTCCACATGCACTGGATGGAATCGGAGGCTTTCGAGGCCGGCGACGCGCTGCACCATCTGGACGGCGTGCACGGCATCCTGGTGCCCGGCGGCTTCGGCGAGCGCGGCTCGGAGGGCAAGATTGCGGTCGCCCGCTTCGCCCGCGAGCGCCGGGTGCCGTATTTCGGCATCTGCTTCGGCATGCAGATGGCGGTGGTCGAGGCGGCGCGCAATCTGGCCGGCCTCGACGGCGCCGGCTCGTCGGAGTTCGGCGCCTGCAAGCACGCCGTGGTCGGGCTGATGACCGAGTGGCTGCGCGGCAACGAGCTGCAGAAGCGCCAGCTCGGCGGCAACCTCGGCGGCACCATGCGGCTGGGGGCGTATCCGTGCGTGCTGGAAAAGGGCAGCCGGGTGCGCGACATCTACCGGGCGCGCGAAATCTCGGAGCGCCACCGCCACCGCTACGAGGTCAACACCCGCTACAAGGAGACGCTCGAGAAAGCCGGCGTCCGGTTCTCCGGCATGTCGCCCGACGGCGTGCTGCCGGAGATCATCGAGATTCCGGATCATCCGTGGTTCATCGGCGTGCAGTTCCACCCCGAGCTGAAGTCGAAGCCGTTCGATCCGCACCCGCTGTTCAAATCGTTCATCGCCGGCGCCGTGCATCAGTCGCGGCTGGTGTAGGAAGGCCGCATGACCAAGCCCCGCCACATCAAGATCGGCGACGTCGCCCTTGGCAACGACCTGCCGCTGGTGCTGATCGCCGGGCCGTGCGCGCTGGAGAGCCGCCAGCACGCCCTCGACATCTCCGGCCGCCTCCGGGAGATGGCGAAAAAGCTCGGCATCGGGCTGATCTACAAGACCTCCTACGACAAGGCCAACCGCACCAGCGCCGCGAGTCCGCGCGGCGTCGGCCTCGAGGATGCGCTGCCGATCTTCGCCGAGATCCGCTCGGCGAACGGTTGTCCGGTGCTCACCGACGTGCATGAGCCGCGGCATTGCCAGTCGGTCGCCTCGGTGGTCGACGTGCTGCAGATTCCGGCATTCCTGTGCCGGCAGACCGACCTGCTGGTCGCCGCCGGCAGGACCGGCAACGCCATCAACGTCAAAAAAGGCCAGTTCCTGGCGCCGTGGGACATGGCCAACGTGGTCAAGAAGATCACCGACACCGGCAACCAAAAGGTCATGGTGTGCGAGCGCGGCGCGAGTTTTGGCTATAACACGCTGGTCAGCGACATGCGGTCGCTGCCGATCATGGCCCAGACCGGCTGCCCGGTGGTATTCGACGCCACCCATTCCGTGCAGCAGCCGGGCGGGCAGGGCGCCACCTCGGGCGGCGAGCGGCAGTTCGCGCCGGTTCTGGCGCGGGCCGCCGTCGCCGTCGGCGTCGCCGCGGTGTTCATGGAGACCCACCAGGATCCGGACAACGCCCCCAGCGACGGACCCAACATGATTCCGCTAAAACAGCTGCCGGGCGTGGTCGAGACCCTGCTCGAGCTCGACCGGCTGGCCAAGGCGAAACCGGTCAAAATTTAAACGGAATGGCGTCCGCTTGATTTCACCACAGAGGCACAGAGACACCGAGAAGAGAGAAATCCGCGCGCAAGAGCGCGCGGAAAGGCTTTGATTTTTCTCTGTGCCTCTGTGTCTCTGTGGTAGATACACCCCAGCACATGACATCTGCATGACCGCCATCACCGACATCGTCGCGCGCGAAATCCTCGACAGCCGCGGCAACCCGACCGTCGAGGTCGACGTGACGCTCGAAACCGGGCACCAGGGGCGCGCCGCCGTGCCATCGGGCGCCTCCACCGGCACCCACGAGGCGGTCGAGCTGCGCGACGGCGATAAAAAACGATATGGCGGCAAAGGCGTGCGCAAGGCCTGCGACGCGGTCAACGGCGAGATCTTCGACGCCGTCGGCGGCATGGACGCCGAGGACCAGATGCTGGTCGACCGCACCATGATCGATCTCGACGGCACCGCCAACAAGGGCCGCCTCGGCGCCAACGCCATCCTCGGCGTGTCGCTGGCGGTCGCCAAGGCCGCCGCGGCCGCCGCCGGCCAGCCGCTCTACCGCTTCATCGGCGGCGCCCACGCCCACGTGCTGCCGGTGCCGATGATGAACATCGTCAATGGCGGCGCCCACGCCGACAACCCGATCGACATCCAGGAGTTCATGATCGCGCCGGTCGGCGCCGCCAGCCTCGCCGACGCGGTGCGCGCCGGCGCCGAGGTGTTCCAGACCCTCAAGGCGGCGCTGAAGAAGGCCGGCCACGGCACCAACGTCGGCGACGAGGGCGGCTTCGCGCCGGACCTGCGCAGCGCCCGCGAGGCCCTCGACTTCATCCTGAAGGCGATCGCGGCCGCCGGCTACAAGCCCGGCAAGGACATCTTGCTGGCGCTCGATGCCGCGTCGAACGAGTTCTTCAAGAACGGCAAGTACCGGATGGAAGGCGAGGGCAAGACCCTGGACGCCGCCGGCAACGTCAAGTTCTACGAGAAGCTGGTCAAGGACTATCCGATCTACTCGCTGGAGGACGCCATGGCCGAGGACGACTGGAAAGGCTGGCGGGCGCTGACCAAGGCGCTGGGCGGCAAGGTGCAGCTGATCGGCGACGACGTGTTCGTGACCAATCCGAAGCGGCTGGCCGAAGGCGTCAAGAAGGGGGCCGCCAACGCCATCCTGATCAAGGTCAACCAGATCGGCACCCTTACCGAGACGCTGGAAACCATCGCTGCCGCCCGCAAGGCCGGCTACGCGACGGTGATCTCGCACCGCTCCGGCGAAACCGAGGATGCGACCATCGCCGATATCGCGGTCGCCACCAACTCGGGCCAGATCAAGACCGGCTCGCTCAGCCGCTCCGACCGCCTCGCCAAGTACAACCAGTTGATCCGCATCGAGCAGCAACTGGGGCCGGCGGCGCGCTACGCCGGGCGTTCAGTCCTACGTTGAAGGACGCGCTCTAACTCGTTGATTTAGAATCCTGCGTCGAACTCCCGCTGACCCGGGATCGACTGGCGTCGCCTTCACGCCAGTATTGATCGTTGCCGACAAGCTTCCGGGTTCGCGCGTTTCGCGGCGCGCGCCATCAACCCCGCCCGCTAACCGCTTCTTAAGGTTTGCCGCGTAATCATCGCCGCGGGTTCGGGACTGTGGATGCAAACGACCGCCACCCAGGGGGTCCACAGTCGATGGGATTACTTGAGGAAATTCGTGCGCGCGCGCGCTTCGTCGTCGGGCCGGTGCTCGGCGTGTGCGCGGTCGGCTATTTCGCCTATCACGTGGTCCACGGCGACCGCGGCCTGATCGCCTGGTGGAACAACAAGCAACGGGTCGACGCGGCCAAGGCCGTGCTCGCCGACACCCGCGCCGAGCGGGAAATTCTCGAACACCGCGTTCAGCTCATGAATCCGCGCAGCCTCGACCCCGACATGCTCGAGGAACGGGCGCGGCTGATGCTCAACTACGGCTATTCCGATGACATCGTCGTTCTAGAGGGAAAAAGGAGGAAATGATGGGTAGCCTCGCAGAAAACCTGGCTCCACCCTATTACGCGGCAATCCTGGACGAAGCTCGGGACGACGCCGGCACCGCCGAGAACGGCGCCCCGGCCGATCAAATGGTGACGCTGGCGACCTCCCAGCCCGGCTTCCTGGGCCTGGAGACTGCGCTCGACGAGCGCGGCCGGCGGATCACCGTTTGCTACTGGCAGACCATCGCCGCCATCGAAAGCTGGAAAGCGGCCGGCGACAGCCGGTTGCACGATGAGTTCGGCGTCGGCCTGGCGGACGCCTGCGACATCTGGATCACCCGCGTCGACGAGCCCGGCCGCTTCGCCGGGCTGATGCAGGACGTGGTGCTGGCCGCCCGCAACGTCGAGACCCGTGGCCTCGGCGCGTTCCTGTTCGCGGCCATGCTCAGTCTGGCGGGGCTGCTGCCATGAGCCTGCTCGCGGACATCCGAAAGCCGCCGTTCTACGCCGTCGTCTACACGACGCCCCCCAAGGAGTACCAGGGAGGGGATTTCGGCGGCACCGCGTCGCTGCTGGTGGCGCTGGCGGCGATGCAGCCGGGCTACCTCGGCTTCCAGACCGAACAGGCGGCGGAAGGCCGCAGCGTCGCCGTCTGCTACTGGGACGGGTTCGCGGCGCTCGCCGACTGGCGGCAGAAGGCCAAGGCGTGGGTGCCCGCGGCAGCCGGACTCGACGCCTTCGTCGTCGCCACCGGCTGCTTGTGGCCGTGGCTGGAGGATAAGCGCCGCGCCGGCATGGAAACGGCCGCCCGCAGCGTCGCCTGAGGCAAAAAAAGCCAACCGAAAAGCTCACTTAACGAAAATGGAGTTAATCGTAATTTAATTCGGCATTTCAAGCACTTTTCGCAATCCACGGCGCTTGTAATGCGCATTTGGCTGCTTTAACGTGGCCCCCGTAAACCCGTCGCCGGCCGCCACGCCTGGCGACGCGTGACAAGGGGATTCCCGGGAGGAATCATGGCCAAGGCAGCGAAATCCGCGTCCGCGGGCGCGCCCGCGCGCAGGAAACCCGGCGCCGGCGTTGGCGCCAGCCCCGAACAACTTATCGACGCCTACAAGCACATGCTGCTAATCCGCCGCTTCGAGGAAAAGGCGGGGCAGCTTTACGGCATGGGCCTGATCGGTGGCTTCTGCCACCTCTACATTGGCCAGGAGGCGGTCGTCGTCGGCATGATGGAGGCCGCGCAGCCGGTCGATACCGTCATCACCAGCTACCGCGACCACGGCCATATGCTGGCCTGGGACATGGATCCGAAAGGCGTGATGGCGGAACTCACGGGGCGCGCCGGCGGCTACTCCAAGGGCAAGGGCGGCTCGATGCACATGTTCAGCCGCGAGAAGAATTTCTTCGGCGGCCACGGCATCGTCGGCGCCCAGATGCCGCTCGGCACCGGACTGGCGTTCGCCCACAAGTACAAGAAGGACGGCGGCCTCTGCCAGGCCTACTGCGGCGACGGCGCCATCAACCAGGGCCAGGTCTACGAGGCCTTCAACATGGCCTCGCTGTGGAAGCTGCCGGTGATCTACGTCATCGAGAACAACCGCTACGGCATGGGCACCTCGGTGGAGCGCGCGTCGGCCTCGACCGAGCTCTACCGCCGCGGCGAGTCGTTCAAGATTCCCGGCAAGCAGGTCGACGGCATGGACGTGATCGCGGTCAAGGAGGCCGGCGAGGAAGCCTCGGAGTGGTGCCGCTCCGGCAAAGGGCCGGTCATCCTCGAGATGAAGACCTACCGCTACCGCGGCCATTCGATGTCGGACCCGGCCAAGTACCGCGACAAGGAGGAAGTCAGCAAAGTGCGCAAGGAGAGCGACCCGATCGACAACCTGCGCGACAAGCTGATCGCCGACAAGATCACGGACGAAGCGGCTCTCAAGGATATCGACAAGGACGTCAAGGCCGTCGTCACGGCGGCCGCCGACTTCGCGCAGCAAAGTCCGGAACCGGATCCGTCGGAGCTCTATACCGACATCCTGGTCGAAGCCTGATCCCGCCCGCCGCCCCGCAATCGAGGTAATGACATGGCCACACAAGTCCTGATGCCGGCGCTGTCGCCGACGATGACCGAAGGCAAGATCGCCAAATGGGTCAAGAACGAGGGCGACGCGGTGGCAAGCGGCGACGTGCTGGCCGAGATCGAGACCGACAAGGCGACCATGGAAGTGGAGGCGGCCGACGAGGGAATCCTCGGCAAGATCCTGGTCGGCGCCGGCACCGAAAACGTCGCCGTCAACACGCCGATCGCCATCATCGTTGAGGAAGGCGAGGCGGTGCCGGCGGCCACGCCCGCCGCTCGGCCGGCCGCGCCGCCATCGCCCGCCGCCGCGCCCCGGCCGGCAGCGGCCAAGGCACCGGCGGCGGCCAAAGCACCGGCGGTAACCGCGGCGGCGGAATCCGAGTTCGCCGGCCCGACGGTGACGCTGACCGTGCGCGAGGCGCTGCGAGACGCCATGGCCGAGGAGATGCGCCGCGACCCGAAAGTGTTCCTGATGGGCGAGGAAGTCGCCCAGTACCAGGGCGCCTACAAGGTCAGCCAGGGGCTGCTCGAGGAATTCGGGCCCGAGCGGGTGATCGATACGCCGATCACCGAACACGGCTTCGGCGGCCTCGGCGTCGGCGCCGCGTTCGGCGGCCTCAGGCCGATCGTCGAGTTCATGACCTTCAACTTCGCCATGCAGGCGATCGACCACATCATCAACTCGGCGTCCAAGACGCTGTACATGTCGGGCGGCCAGATGGGCGCGCCGATCGTGTTCCGCGGCCCCAATGGCGCCGCGGCGCGCGTCGGCGCCCAGCATTCGCAGTGCTACGCCTCGTGGTACGCCCACTGCCCGGGGCTGAAGGTGGTCAGTCCGTGGTCGGCGGCCGACGCCAAGGGGCTGCTGAAGGCGGCGATCCGCGACCCCAACCCGGTGATTTTCCTGGAGAACGAGATTCTCTACGGCCAAAGTTTCCCCGTGCCGCAGGATCCGGAGTTCGTGCTGCCGATCGGGCGGGCCAGGATCGAGCGGCCGGGCAAGGACGTCACCATCACCGCGTTCTCGCTGATGGTAGGGGTGGCGCTGGAGGCGGCGAAGACGCTGGCCGAGGAGGGCATTGACGCCGAGGTCATCAACCTGCGCACGCTGCGGCCGCTCGACACCGCGACGGTGATCCAGTCGGTGCGCAAGACCAACCGCCTGGTCAGCGTCGAGGAAGGCTGGCCGGTGTGCGGCGTCGGCTCGGAGATGGCGGCGGTGATGATGGAACAGGCGTTCGACGACCTCGACGCGCCGGTCGCCCGCGTCGCCGGCGTCGACGTGCCGATGCCCTACGCGGCCAACCTGGAGGCGCTGGCGGTGCCGAAAGCGCACAACGTGATCGAGGCGGCGAAGGCCGTCTGCTACCGCTGACGCCGGAAGGGGAAACGGGATCATGCCGATTCAAATCCTGATGCCGGCGCTGTCGCCGACGATGACCGACGGCAAGCTGGCGAAGTGGCACAAGAAGGAAGGCGACGCCGTCGAGTCCGGCGACGTGCTGGCCGAGATCGAAACCGACAAGGCGACCATGGAGGTCGAGGCGGTCGACGAGGGCATCCTCGGCAAGATCCTGGTCGCCGAGGGCACCGAGGGGGTACCGGTCAACCAGCCGATCGCGCTGCTGCTCGAGGAAGGCGAGGACGCCTCGGCGCTGAAAGGTGCGGCGGCGGTCGCCCAGACGGCGAAACCGGCCGCTGCGCCGGCCGCTGCGGCGCCGGCCCAACCGGCACCGAGACCCGCCCCGCCCGCGGCGCCGGCGGCGAAGGCGCTCCCGCCGGCACCGGCGCCGATGCAAAAGGGCGACGGCACTGGCCGCGTGTTCGCCAGCCCGTTGGCGCGGCGGCTTGCCAAACAGAGCAACCTCGACTTGAAGCGGATTGCCGGCTCCGGGCCGCGCGGCCGCGTCGTCAAGCGCGACATCGAAGCGGCGGTGGCCGGCGGTGGCGCCCGCATGGCGCCCGCGGCGGCGGTGGCGGCCGGCGCTCCGACGTTGTCGGTTGAGGTGTCGGCGGAAGGCCTGCCGCCGTATCGGGAGATTGCCAACTCGTCGATCCGCAAGGTGGTCGCCCGCCGGCTCACCGAAGCCAAGCAGACGATCCCGCACTTCTACCTCACCGTCGATTGCGAGATCGACAAGCTGCTCGCCTTGCGCAAGGAACTCAACGACGCGGCGCCGGAGGGCGACGGCAACTACAAGCTGTCCGTCAACGACTTCGTGATCCGCGCCGCGGCCCGCGCCCTCGGCCGCGCGCCGGCCGCCAACGCCATGTGGACCGACGCCGCGATCCGCCGCTTCGAGCGCGCCGACATCTCGGTCGCCGTCGCCATCGAGGGCGGCCTGATCACGCCGGTGATTCGCGCCGCCGCGCTGAAGGGCATCGTCGCCATCTCCGACGAGATGAAAGGGCTGGCGGCTAAGGCGCGCGCCGGCAAGCTGAAGCCCGAGGAGTACCAGGGCGGCACCTTCACCATCTCGAATTTGGGCATGTTCGGCATCAAGGCGTTCGCCGCCATCATCAACCCGCCGCAGGGCTGCATCCTCGCCGTCGGCGCCGGCGAGCAGCGCGCCGTGGTCAAGGACGGCCAGCTCGCGGTGGCGACGGTGATGAGCTGCACGCTGGCGGTCGACCACCGGGTGGTGGACGGCGCCGTCGGGGCGGAGTTCCTGGCCGAGTTCAAGAAGCTGATCGAGGCGCCCGCCACCATCCTGCTGTAAGGAGCGCGACATGGCCGACAGCAACTTCGACGTCATCGTCATCGGCGGCGGGCCGGGTGGCTACGTCGCCGCCATTCGCGCCGCGCAGCTCGCCATGAAGACGTGCGTGGTCGAGAGGAAGCACCTGGGCGGCATCTGCCTCAACTGGGGCTGCATCCCGACCAAGGCGCTGCTGCGCTCGTCCGAGATTCTCCACTACATGGCCCATGCCGACGCCTACGGGCTGCGCGCCAGGGACGTCGGCTTCGACCTGGCAATGGTGGTGAAGCGCTCCCGCGACGTCTCCGGCCAGCTCAACAAGGGCGTCGGTTTCCTGTTGAAGAAGAACAAGGTGACGGTGGTTGACGGCGAGGCGAAGCTGCTCGGCGGCGGCAAGGTGAGCGTGACCAAGGACGGCAAGGCGCTGCCGACGCTGTCCGCCAAGCACATTGTCATCGCCACCGGCGCCCGGCCGCGGGCGCTGCCGGGCCTGGAGGCCGACGGCAAGCTGGTGTGGACGTACTTCGAGGCGCTGGTGCCGGACGTGATGCCGAAGTCGCTGCTGGTGATCGGCTCCGGCGCCATCGGCATCGAGTTCGCGAGCTTCTTCCGCACGTTGGGCTCGGCGGTGACGGTGGTCGAGATTCTGCCGCAGATCCTCCCTGTCGAGGACGCCGAGATCGCCGCCCATGCGCGGAAGCAATTCGAGAAGCAGGGCATGAAGATCATGACCGGCGCCAAGGTGGTGTCGCTGAAGAAGGCCAAGGACAGCGTCGCCTGCATGATCGAGGATTCCAAGGGCCAGAAAAGCGAGATCACGGTCGATCGGGTGATCTCGGCGGTCGGCGTCGTCGGCAACGTCGAGGGCCTGGGATTGGAGAACACCAAGGTCAAGACCGACAGGGGCTGCATCGTCGTCGACGGGTATTCGGCGACCCACGAGCCCGGCGTCTACGCCATCGGGGACGTCGCCGGGCCGCCGATGCTGGCCCACAAGGCCGAGCACGAGGGCGTCATCTGCGTCGAGAACATCGCCGGGCGCCACCCGCACCCGCTGAACAAGCTGCAGGTGCCGGGCTGCACCTACTGCCAGCCGCAGGTGGCGAGCGTCGGGCTGACCGAGGCCAGGGCCAAGGAGCAGGGGTACGCGGTCAAGATCGGCCGCTTCCCGTTCATCGGCAACGGTAAGGCGATCGCGCTCGGCGAGCCGGATGGCCTCGTGAAGGCGATTTTCGACGCCAAGACGGGGCAGCTTTTGGGCGCCCACATGGTCGGCGCCGAGGTCACCGAGTTGATCCAGGGCTTCGTCGTCGCCATGAACCTGGAAACCACCGAGGAAGAGCTGATGCACGCCATCTTCCCGCATCCGACGCTGAGCGAGATGATGCACGAATCCGTGCTCGACGCCTATGGTCGCGCCATCCACATCTGAGGAGCGGCGCCCGTGACCGTCACCGTGCGCGATCTTGGCCGCGACGACGAACAGGCGTGGCGCGCGCTTTGGAAGGCCTATTGCGACTTCTACGAAACCAGGATCCCGGGATCAGTCACCGACGCCACCTGGCGCCGGCTGATGGACGACAAGTCGCCGCTGTTCGGCCTCGTCGCCTGCGACGGCGGCGCCGGCGGCCGGGTGATCGGCATCGCCAACTGCGTGCTGCACCCGGCGACCTGGAGCGAGCAGCCGACGTGCTACCTGGAGGACCTGTTCGTCGCCCCGCAGGCGAGGCGGCGCGGCGCCGGACGCGCCCTGATCGAGGCGGTGATGGCGCGCGGCCGGCAGATGGGCTGGTACCGGATATATTGGATGACCAAAGTCGACAACCGGGTGGCCCGCACCCTTTACGACAAGATTGCCGGCAAGTCCGATTGGCTGCGTTACCACGTGGCGCTCGCCAAGTCGCCTTGACCGGCTCCCCGCCAAAGGATCATCTGTAGGCCATGAGCAGCGTCCGCAACCTCCGCCACCCCGAAAAGGCGAACAATCCGCTGAACCCGCTGCTGCGCAAGCCTGACTGGATTCGCGTCAAGGCGCCGACCTCGGAAGGTTACGCCGAGACCAAAAGGCTGATGCGCGCGCTCAGCCTGCACACCGTGTGCGAGGAGGCGGCGTGTCCGAACATTGGCGAGTGCTGGTCGCGCAAGCACGCCACGGTGATGATCCTCGGCGACATCTGCACCCGGGCGTGCGCGTTCTGCAACGTCGCCACCGGCAAGCCGCGCACCGTCGATCCGATGGAGCCGGAGAACCTCGCGATCTCGGTCGCCCGCCTCGGCATGCGGCACCTGGTGATCACCTCGGTCGACCGCGACGACCTCGCCGACGGCGGCGCCGGCCAGTTCGTCGAATGCATAAACCGCATTCGTGCGACCGCGCCGGCAACCACCATCGAGGTGCTGACCCCCGATTTCCGCGGCAAGCCGGGGGCATTGGATTCGGTGATCGCCGCCGGGCCGGACGTGTTCAACCACAACCTGGAGACCGTGCCGAGGCTGTACCCGAGCATCAGGCCGGGGGCGCGCTACTACGAATCGCTGCGGCTGCTGGAAAACGCCAAGACGCTCGACCCGAAGGTGTTCACCAAGTCCGGCGTTATGGTCGGCCTCGGCGAGGAGTGGAACGAGGTGATGCAGGTGATGGACGACCTGCGCTCGGCCGACGTCGATTTCCTGACCATCGGCCAGTACCTGGCGCCGACCCGCCGCCACGCCCCGGTGATGCGCTTCGTGCCGCCGGATGAGTTCGCCGAATACCGGCGCATCGGGTTTCTCAAGGGGTTCCTGCTGGTGGCGGCGTCGCCGCTGACGCGCTCGTCCTATCACGCCGACAAGGACTTCGAGGCGCTGCGCCGGGCCCGCCGCGGCGCCTGACGCCCGGTTGACGGCGGCCGCGGTTCGGGTGAATTCTCCCGTCCATGCCGACCCATGCCGAGAAACGCGTCCTCCCGCACACCCGCGAACAGCTCTTCGATCTGGTCGCCGACATCGAGAAATATCCTGAGTTCCTGCCGTGGTGCGTGGCGACCCGCATCCGCGAGCGCACGGGCGACACCTCGATCTCCGACATGGTGATCGGCTTCAAGATGTTCCGCGAGAAGTTCACCACCAAGGTGGTGTGCCGGCGGCCGACCCGCATCGACGTGTCCTACTCGGAAGGCCCGTTCAAGCACCTCACCAACCACTGGCTGTTCGAGCCCCACGGCGAGGACGCGTGCCTGATCGACTTCTACGTCGACTTCGAGTTCCGCTCGAAGATCCTGCAGGCGACCATCGGCGCCGTCTTCAACGAGGCGGTGCAGCGGATGATCTCGGCGTTCGAGAAGCGCGCCGCCAAGCTGTATGGAAAGTGATCCCTATTCCGCGCGCCGCAGGAGCAGACCCAGCGCCGCGTCGACCGCCTGCAGGCGGATGGCGTCGCGGTCGCCCTCGAACTGATGGCGCTGGTGGAGGGTGGCGTGACCGGTGCGGGCGGCGGCGA
>Ga0209399_10000593_pt1 | contig 21353 bp, 13 predicted proteins | sample OV2TP3_FD_184130 | JGI IMG/M metagenome (GOLD analysis project Ga0209399, IMG submission 184130) | Hot spring microbial communities from Beatty, Nevada to study Microbial Dark Matter (Phase II) - OV2 TP3 (SPAdes) (version 3) | ecosystem: Environmental > Aquatic > Thermal springs > Hot (42-90C) ... | reverse complement strand
TTCTGTGGCTTGCGAGGAATGGCTGGTTTGGGCTTCTTCACACTCTGGATCTGAGTATCCTGGTTCGAGTCCAGGCCTCCCAGCCAACCTTCCAACGCAATCAAATTCAAACACTTGCAAAATTGTGGTGTCTATTCCATGAGCACCTGTATGCGTTTCGAGAACCACTGAGCGAGGCCACGGCCTTTGAGCCGGCGCTGGCGAACCTCCCCGCATAAGATTCGCTGCTGGGGCGTAGTCGTTCTTCGAGCATACGCACGACGTCGGTTCGGTACCCAACCGGCACGATCGGCTTCGCTCTCGATTGTCAACGCTGCCTCGCGGGCGATGCAACTGGAATGGACGCTGCGAGCGGCGGATTCGATGACATGGCCGGCCGCCAAACGAACGAAGCCGACGGCGAACCACCGGGTCAGTTCGCGCGCCGTGCATCCGAAGCCGGTTGGATCGGTTGGAGAACCGACCGAAAGGCGGGATTCCCGAGGAGGGATTCGTAGCCGAACTGCTGGGCCGCGCTGCCATCACCCTGCGGGGCGTGGAAGTACTCGTCGCCCACAAGCCAATGATAGAGCGTTACCGGCAGCGAGCCGTTGCGCGCGGTTTGGATTGACCTCCGCTTCAACCCTGCACCGAAGTAAAGCTGCGTGCCGTTCTTTTCTCCGAATGCCTCTCCCGCGTGCCGGCCCGCCACCCCGGAGTTCATGCCGACGTGAAGCACCGGAAAGATGTTGATGGTGCCGGCGCGCTCGGAGTCGTACAAGCCGGAAAACTGGTACACGACGTCCGGGCGCTCCGTATAGGAAAGCAATTCGCGCCAGGTGTGGTCAGCGCAACCGGTCGGCGATTCCATGCAGCCGCGGATTGCCGCCTGAGCTTCCTTCACAGACGGGCCCTCCGGCGGAGTCAAGTACTCGCGCACACTGCCTGCCAGATCAAGTGGGTCCTGCTCGCCAAGCACTTCGTAGCGGTACCAGACGGCCGGCGCGGCGCTGCCAGCGCTCTTGCGAACGCGGTGGATGCGCGCCTCGCCCCGATCCGGTGTGACAATCCTTACCACGGATTCTGTCTGCGACGGCCACTGCTGACCGCTCTCGGGCCCATACTCTCGCACCAGCGCCAGATCCATGGTCTTCGCAAGGTGGCGCTGGAGTTGTTCGATCCAATCGATAGTCTGACCGCTCAAGAGCCGGTGACGGCGCAACTGGTGATAGTCGGGATGCTGCTGCCAGGCTGCGTCATCTCCTTGCAGCCCTCGAATGAGAAACAAATCGATGACGTACGATCCGCCCGCGGTCGAACCGACCACCGCATCGAACGGGTAAGTCGGCTTGATTGCGTTGCGGCCGTGGATGTCCGGCAAGCCCCCTTCGTCGTGCGTCAGCTTTTGATAGGTAATGCGGACACCCTCGGCCCGCATCGCCTCGAACAGCAGCTTGTCGGTGGAAACCAATTGCGGCGTGTAGATCAGGCCGTGATCGCTCACCACCCCGAAAAGAGTTCGCTCGGCAAAGCTGGAACCCCCGTCCGCGGTCCGCGTTGATTCGTAAACCTGAACCAGCTTGCCCAGGTAGAAGTCCAGCCGATCGTACTCGCCCTGGAAACCGATGATGGCGTCCGAGTAAGGTCCCTTCGCGTGTGCGAAATGATCCGGCCAGGGGTTGTACCAGAGCAGATAGTCGGGCAGTCCGTCGTCTTCGTGCTCAGCCAGAAAGCGGGCGTAATCGTGAAAGGTTCTGAGCTCCTCGGATTGGAATAGCAACGACCCCAGAAAACTGCGGCTGAGCCGGCGATGTTCCCGGAGCCAGCGCCGCCGGCGATTGAGCTCTTCCTCCATCTGGGCTCGCTGGCGCAGGCGAAGGATCATCAGTTTTTCGGCATAGTTGCGTTGGATCTCGCCCATCGTCAACCCGACTTCCGACGCGATCTTCTCCAACGCCCCGCCATCGATCGTCGCCATGGAACTGACGGTGTTGTACTGCCAAAGCCGCTCGAACAGCGTCTTGGCTCCCGGTCCTTGCCTCCGCTTCTGGCCGCTTGAGATCTCCTCTTCGCGGTTCCCGAAGATACGCTGCATGTGCAGCAGGTCGCTACCCCAGAAATACCAACCACGGCGCGACGGCCGATCGAGATAGGAAAAGTTGGGGATCCCCGTGCCGAATGGCCCCGCTGCCGGATGCCCGCTCATGACGATCGGCAGGTTTCGCACCGAGATGCTGGGTGTATCGACGGTTGCCACGTCGACCGTGACCGCCGATGCCCCGGGAGAGAAGCAATACTTCTTGAAGTTCTCCAAGTAGTCGGGCCGCTCCGGGGCGCGGCCGACCAGTGCGAGCACATCCTGACCCAAGCTGGGCGGCAACTTCGACGCGTAGTGAAGGGGATTCATGCGGTCGTTTTCGTGCAGGCGCACCAACTCAGCGACATAGCGCGCGCCGGAGCCTTCGCGGTCGCCGCTGGAAAGCTGCACCAGCCCTTCGAGCAACTTGCCTTGCAGGCCGTCCACCACCACGTGAACCACGAGCCTTCGCTCAGCGCGGCCTAGCGCGTAGTCTGAAATCTCGAAATACCGATTGCCATGGATCCGCTCCTCCACCCACGTCAGCCGGGCTTCCTTGCGCTGTCGCCGGTGAACGAAGGACTCCAGCCAACTCTCGGACTGCTGGCGGATGTAGTCCGCCAGGAACTCAATAAACTCACCCAGTCGCCGGTCGTCTTGTAGGATCTCCTTCAACATCGCCTGGTATTCGTTCTCCTGCGTGCCCTGGCTGAGGGCATCGTCCGAATCCGTCAGAAAATCGCGGGCGGCCTCGCGAACGAGGGCTCGGATGTCCGCATAGGATTTCTCATCGTAGCGCTCCAGCACCGGTAGATCCTTTTCCGCCGGGCCCGGCTTGACCTGCAAGAACAACGCATCGAAGAGCCGCAGGGACCGGGAGACGTGCCGTCGCAGGAGGGGGGACCGCCGCACCAAGCCGGAAAGCCCCGCGCGCGCTTCCTCCCCCCGTTTCGGCTCGGCCGGCTCCGCGTAGGCCAGGTCCTCCACCGCGATTGCATCCGCCTTCTGGGGAGCGCCATACAGCTCGTACAGGAAGAACACAAACGGAACAGTCACCTCCTTGAACCGCTCGCCGCGCACCATCGCCAGCAGCCGGCCCTCCACGTCGTTGGGAAGGTCGCACGAACGCAGGAACAGCTCCACCGCCTCCTGCTTGAGGTGGCGGCGCAAGTACTCTGTCGGCTGGCCGATCAAGCGGGCAGGGGCCTTGAACATGCTCTCGAGGATCTCGCCGCTGGACTTCGGCCCATGGGTGAGCGCCGGAAACTGGTGCGCAACCCAGACGCCCACGATCACGCACAACGCGGTCCCGGCAAAAAACAGAAAGAACCGTTGTAACCGTTTCCTTGTCACGAGCTCCCCCCTGCGGCGCAGTGTCTCGATTCGGTCGCTGCATCCGACGCGGTGTCGCCTGGACTGCACACCTTGCGCCCTATGATCCCACGCACTCCATCCCGACCAATCATACCCTTGAGCTTGTTCGGTTCAGGCGGGCCGCCGACCCTCGCGGGCCAGCAGCTTGTGCAGTTCCGGATAGTTGATCTTAGCGTTGTGCCGCTTGTCCACAGGAAGCCGGGGGAGAACCTTAACAGTGTCGATGTGCGCCCAGGCGACGGCCTCTTTTAGCGAAGCGATAGCTGATGCACTCACATCGCGCTCCAGTTCGATAGCCAGCAGCCGCTTCCCTTCGTGCCGCACGGCAGCGGCACGGCGCACTCCGGAGACTTGCATGGCGGCGCATTCCACCGCGAACGGGGCCAGACTCCCGCGCTCGTCCTCGATCTGTGCATCGCACCGCCCAAGCAGCCACAACCGCCCCGACGAATCCAGGTAGCCGGTGTCGCCCGTGCGGTGCCAGACTGTGTCCTCGACTTTGAACTTCGTCTCCTGATCGCCGTGTCCCCCAACGTAACCGTGCAGAACGTGCTCGCCGCTGACCACGATTTCTCCGGGTTCTCCCGGCGGCAGGCATTCCGCTGTGAATCCCGCCGCGGTGAATGGCCCCAAGGGAGTGCCCCAGTGATTTCGCAGGATCCCCAAATGGATCTTCTTTACTGGCGCTCCGGCCAGCAGGCCCCGGCCCATCCGCATGGATTCGAAGTCCGCGCCCTGCATCGCGGAGTGGGTGATCTCGGCGATTGGCTCCGCCTCGGTGGAGCCGTATACGGCGGTCAAAACCGCTTGCGGGGCCAGGCGCTGCAAGTCAGCCAGCAGTCTCGGAAAGACCGGGGCGCCGCCAACGAAGATTTTCTTCAAGGAGTCGAGTGCGCGAGCGCGCTTTCCCGTGGAGCAATAGTCTGCGAGCCGCTGCAGAAATGCAGGCGAGGCCGCTGTGCTCACCGGTTTCAGGCGCTCGATCTGCGCGATGACCGGGGCCGGGTCAATCGCACCCGGCGCCCGCAGGTCGGCATCGGGGATCACGCTGGTCACGCCGGATCCCAGATTCGCCAGGACAAAAATGGGCAGTGTCGTCAGATCCATCTCACCTGGTTGCAGCGAAAGACTCTCTTCCAAAACACGGTGCTGTGCCAAAAGGAATCCATGTGTCCGCAAAGCCGCTTTCGGCCGGCCCATGCTGCCACTAGTAAAGGTAATCAAGGCCGGCGCATCGGGCAAACAGTCCTGAATTTCGCTGCGGGCAGGAAGGTCGTCCGCTACCTGTATGCGGATCGCGCCGGGCACCGACGAGCCAATGACGAATTTCTTCGGGATTCTTCGCAAGGCAGGAGAAATGAACCGCAGCAGGTGCGCCTTGGGACTGGCAATCAGGGCTCGCGGCGGCCACAGGCTGCAACACTGTTCCAAGTGGGCGCGCCCGGCCGAGGGATCCAAGAACATGGCGATGGCGCCGATGCTAAACACCCCGATCAATGCCGTGTACAGTTCCGCCGACATCGGTTGAAAAATGAGCACCGCGTCGCCCGCTTGGATCCCCGAGCGCGCCAGCAGCGCGGCACAGCGGCTGGCGTTCCGGTCCAGCTCCGCAAACGAGAGGGAGCGCTGTTGATCCCGGTGAACGTCGCGTATCGCCGCAGCGGTCGGACGGGAGAGGGCGTGGCGGCATAGGATCTCGACGATGTTCATGACACGAGAGGCTTCGCAAACAAGGCGTATCGCCGGATGGTGGCCGCGTAGCGATGGCTGATGTTCCGCGACACGTTGGATTCATGCATGAGCGCGTGAATCGCGCGCCGGTAACCCAATTCGCGGGCTGCTTGCTGCGCGCGCGCCACCAGCAAGCCGCCCAGGCCCAGAGACGACTTGTCGGGAGCTACGGCCACGGTCTTGATGATGACCGTATCCACCGGCTGCCCTCGACGCGCTTGCAGTAAGTCGGGGAGGGCAAACAGAAATCCAATCGTGCGCCCCTGGCATTCGGCCAGCAGAACCAGCTCCGGTCGCACATATGGCAGCACCTTGCGATACGCCTCGAGGAATTCGTCCTCGGCGATCGGCGTGTACAGGAAATTATTGGCGAAGCTGGCGGCCGAAACGGCAAAGATGCCCGGAAGCTCCTGTTCCAGGTCACTGCTCGCCGCGCGGATGCGAATGCCTTCCTTGGACAACCGCGAAGCAATCTCACCGATGCGAGGATTCACCTGGCTGAGGTCGGTGTTCAAAGCGGAGGAGTAACTGGCCAACGTGTGGAAACCTTCTTCGATGAAGTGCGCTGGCCAATCGTCGGGGTTGTCGGGTTCAAGAAAGAATGTCGGCTCCGAGCCGCGCTCGATAAGCAAACGGTAGCGGCGCCAGGTATTGCCGTCCATCGGGCCGACCGTCAGCGTACGACCCTGCGATACTAGCTGCCCGCATGCATGGCGCAAGATCATCGGCCCCGCGGCCACATCCACCGCCGCATAATGACCCACCACGCCGAGACGATGGGACGGGTGCGAGGGCGCATGGTTCCACCACAGCGAACACCGCGCCTTGAGCCGCTGCTCTTTGTCCACCAGGATCCAGTGAGCATCGGGAGAATGGCGGCGCAAATCCGCGGCGTCAAACGCAGGCAAGTCGCTCGCGGCAACTTGCGCCAGTTGATCGGCCGAGCGTACTTCGATCAGCTCCATCGCTTGCCTCAGGCCACGAAGACCGGGACCAGCCCTGCGGCCGAACTCAGCGCCGCCACACCTGCCTGACGCAGCCAGCGCGGACGATCGATGGGACAATCCCGGATCCCCGGTTGAACCTTGTAGAACAGGAACGCGGCCAATGCGGTCACGCCCAAGGCTGCGAGCGCGTGCACTCCTGCGGCGCGCGACATTCCCTGAATCACATAGTACGGCGCAAAAACCAGCAGCCAGCCTTTCAGAATGCTGGTTGCCAGCAGTGCCCCTGCGGAAGCGTAGGGGAAGTCGTTGAACAGGCGCGCAATCCCAATCATCGCCAAGTGAGCGGCGAAACTCAGCGTGTAGGGGTAGTAGAATGCCGGTTCCCGAACCGCCCGTGCGAAAAACATCCACAGCAGCCCGGCCGACGCGATGGCGAACACCGCGTGCACGTTGTGGATGCGCTGGGTGTTGGACTCGGTGCGCGGAGAGAGCATCGTGTACGTGAGGAACACCACCAGTGGAGGCGCCAGCCATTTCCACCCGCCGACCGACCAACAGACATAACCCACGAACGCTGCACCGAGTAAGGCCCCTGCGTTCAAAGTGGTGCGCGCGCTGAGCGCGAAAACCAGGATCACCAGCACAAGGGTCACGGCGAAGCGCGCCGCCAATGCTGGAATGTCCATTTCCAGGTAGCTCTTTAGCAGGACGAATCCACCCAGGGGAATAAACAGATTGTCCAGCCCGCGCCAGGCGACCGCTTCCAGCAGCATGGCCACAAACCCCAGCACCAGTCCGATCAGCACGCTCTCCACCCTGCCGGTGTCCGTGAGGAGCAGCAGGGGGATGTGTGTGCTCAAAAAAGCCACGGTGAAGAAGGCGATGGAGCCCTCCGCGGACTTGTGGCCCTCCGTTGCCTGGTACTGGATCTGTCCGTAGCGCACGCCGGCAAGCGCGGCGACTGCATCGGCGAACGTCAGAATCAGGATGGGGATGCAGAACAGCACAGGAGAACCCCGCGCCAGGACGAACAAAACGGCCACCGAAAGTGGGAAGTAGATTTCTCCTCCCGACGACCGCGCCACTCCGTCCAGCACGTCCCCAAAACGTTGCTTGACGGGAGAAGACAACCTTCGGGCAAACAGCAGGGCAATGGATAGGGCGGCGAGCAGCACCACCGGCAACGCCTCCTGGAACAACCAGGGCAGGCTCAGGGTAACGAGCCCCGTCCACATGTGAGCCAGCTTGCGTACCCACTCCGGATGTGGGTTGCGTTTCTGCTGGTAAATACGTAGCCCCGCCAGTGCGGTGCCGATCGCTGCCACGTAGAGCAGAATGCCCAGCCACGGATGAACTGTCACGCGATTTCCTCGACTACGAACGCGCTGTAAAAGAACGCTTTGTCTTGAGAATGCAGTGTGCGCGCCAGTTCCGTCAGCGGGCGCAGCCTTGCGCTCAGAACGTCGGGGCGCTGCCTCTTGGCCAGCATATTCCAATAAGCCAGGCGCGCGCCGAGCCGGCCGGCACAAATCAAGGTTTCGAGCAACCGATGGTAGTTCTCCGTCGACATGTATTCAAAGATGTCGCTCAGATTGAAGCTGTCGATCACCGTACCGCGGGCTTCCTGGAGGAACTGCTCAATGGACTGGCAGTGCCATTCCAGGCGATCCAGGTTCTTGCGGATGCAATCGAAATTCTCCGAACGCAACGCGAACGGCAGCGCGGTGGTATGGCGCCCGGTGAGAATCCACTGAACGTATGGGTTCTCTGCGGGGTTGAGCTCGGTCAGCGCATAACGCGTGCGTTCCAGGATGCGATCCGCGACGCTTCCTTCGACATACTGGAAAAAGCTGGGGTCTCGCCCCATGCGGCCCATCACCAACCGCGAAAAAAACAGGTGAAACAGGAATCGCCATCGCCGGGTGTTCCATTCCCTCTCGTAAAACGCCAGCCGTTCCTCGCGCGACCCGCCGGCCAGCAGGCGCTCCACGCACCGCCGCGAGTGGATCAACGGAAGGATGCCGGTCCGGAACAATGCGAAATATCGTTCGAACTTTCCAGCGGCGCCGATTCCGCGCGCGATCTCCTCCCGGTGAGCATCCCAAAAGTCTCGCGCCGAGCCGGAAAGCAGCCCACGGCACCGGAGGTACAGCGCCTCGCGGTTCTGGCCGGGCGCAGAGCCCATCAGCACAAGCAGCTCGCTGTGGTCCAGCTCGCGGTACGCTGCAACCCGCAACTCGAGCGCCGCCAGTTGCGCCGGGCTGAGGTCCAACGCGATCACGCGCCGCGGGCCCCGCGCCAGCATTGCCAGCGCATTGTCGCCCGCCGAGGCAATCGAAAGGCACACGTGCCCCGGCTGGATATCCAGCGCCTGCAGCAGAACGTCGGCGTCTTCCCAGCATTGCGCGTACCGTATGGCGGAAAAATCCGCGTGCGCGTCCACCTCGCTATGCATGGGTCGGCTTCCCCTGCGGTGCGATGCGATGCACCACTCCGGCGCTGCCGTCAAGCTCCACCCAGTCGCCATCCTTCAGCCAGCGTGTCACGCCGGGAATCGAGACGATCGCTGGGATGCCCATTTCGCGCGCAACGATTGCGGAGTGCGACAGCAAGCTGCCCCGTTCCACCAGCAGCCCGGCCGCCGCGGGAAACAGCATGATCCAGCCAGGGTCGGTACGCTCAGCCACCAGTACGCTACCGCTTTGTAGTTCCGCGTGCCGCGGATCGATGATCACGCGCACCGGGCCGCGCACGATGCCCGGGCAGCAACCCAGACCGCTGCGCTGTTCGCCCGCCGTTTCTTCCACCGCTCTCTGGCTGCGAAACGCGTTGCCATGGTAGACGATGCCGCGCGTCTCGAATCGGTCGTCGGGCGCAGGGCCCTCTCGATAGCCGGCAAACTCGCTCTTGCGCAGCGCGACCAGCCCTTTGAGGTTGGCGGAAGAAGCCGTACCGCCCACGAAGCCCAGAATTTCTTCCACTTCCAGATAGAAAATATCGCGCGGCTCCTCCAGCAGGTCAACCGCCCAGAGCCGCCTTCCCATTTCCACGAAGATGCGCCGCACCCGGCCAAACAGGCGCGTGCGCTCGAAGCGCAGGTTTTCGCGGTTCAAGACGCGTGCCCGCGCATTTCGCAACACCCAGCGAAACACCACCCGGCGCAAGGGATGCCCAGCGAGGGCTTGCCGCACTCGTTTTTCAGCGGCTGCCCGCAGATCGCCTGCACCGGCCATCCGCGAGCCCGACGCCCGCGCCGTTGCGGCGCGCGCCACGTGGCCGATGCTGCGGAACAGCAGCAGCGGATCGTCGTGCAGCGTAGGACTCTCCAGCTTTAACTCTTCGAGGCAGCGGTCGCCGAATTTCTCCAGGTACGAAAGATAGTGCCGCTTGAACTCACCCTGCTCCTCCATCCCGCGCAGGATTGCGGATTGCGTGCCGTGCGAAAGCAGGTTTACGAATTGTGAGTCGTTTGCCACCAGCCTGGCCAGCTCGCGTACGCGGTCTGCGGGTTCCGTGCTGATCATGCCGCCTTCCCCGCGCACCAAGTCATTGGAGAGGGTGCCGGACGGATCGCCGCACCAGCGTTCGCTCAGCCGCCGCAGCACGCCATGAAAAATCATGGCCAGGAAATCGTTCACCAGCGGTGCATCCCAGCGCGTGAGCAGTTGCCGCTCGAGATGGTGATAGTGCTCGGCCAGCTCGTCGGCCCGCATCTGCTCCAAAGGCACTGGCGGGGGAGCCAGCGCGCCGTGCAGGCGGCGATAAAACTCCCGCACCTGCTTGTCGATTCGCAGGTGGTTTGCGACCAGACCCACCACCGTCCGGCTTAGCCGCAGGCCATCGAACAACTTCTCGCGCCAGGTCGCCCGGCTCAGCTCCGCCGCCAGGTCTTCTGGGAGCGATTCGCGCACCCCCATCATCTGCTCCATGAAGCGGCGGTTGACGGAGAATCCTGGCAGCAAGGCCAGAACGCGGTACCAATTCAACAGGTTGTAATGCACGCGCCCGCGCAGTAGGCCTAGCATGCGACCGAATGTCTGGTCATGGGCAGCTATGGCGCGCTCGGGCACACCCATGATGCGGCAGAATTGCCGGTAAACCCCCTCATAGACGTAGCGCGCGAAGGAGAAGGTCAAGGGTGTAGTCACGCCGCTGTAGCTTTCCGCGATGTTACTGTTGTCCCAGAGGTTCAGCGTGCCGTCAGGATCGGGCAGCGAGGCCAGCGACGTGATAGGCCGCGACTGCAGGAGGTATAGCCGCCCCTGCTCATAGGCCCACTCGATGTCCTGTGGACGCCCGAAATGGCTGGCCGTACGGCGCACTAGGCCCGCGACTTCGCGGATTTGCTCATCCACGAGCGCGGGCTGCGTGGCCTTATCCTGCGCGATGGCCTCGGCGCTGACCCCTTCCTGGCTCTTTGGGTCGTAGCGGTGGGCCTTCAATTTGACCGCCACTTCGCGCTTGACGATTCGCCCGTCGCGGTCCACGTGATACGTGTCCGCATCGCATTCTCCGGAAACGAGGCCGGTCCCGATGCCGAAGACCGCGCCGATTACGGCAATGCCACGGCGGCCGGAGACCGGGTCGGCGCTGAAGGCCACGCCGGAGACCTCGGAATTCACCATGCGCTGCACCAACACCGCAGGCGGCGGTGCCAGCAAACTCAAGCCATGTTGCCGCCGGTACGCCAGAATGCGGTCGCTGAATCCTGAGCGCCAAACGGCAAGCACCTTTTGCGGCACCTCGGCAGGGCGCACAAACAGAAAACTGTCGAGTTGCCCCGCAAAAGAATGCTGCGGATTGTCCTCGTCCATCGCCGACGATCGCACCGCCAGCAGCTCGCGGTTTTGGCTCAGCTTCGATACAGCTTCCGCAATTTCGCAGCAAAGGGAGTCCGATGGCAGGAGATTCTGTAGCAGGGCGCGGAGAGTTGTCTCGTTGGGGTTGTTCTCCCAGATTTGACGCTGCTCCGGCGAAAGGCAGAGATCGAAACCCTGCGGAGAAAGCACAAACCACTTTGGAATAGGCAAGCCGCTGGCTGCCAGCGCAGCAAGCGCGCCGCCTTTGCCGCCGAGCTGGCTGCGGGCTTCGGGCGTCGCCGCGTCAAGAATCACACTCAAAGGCCACCTCGCAGGAAGTGAACCAGTGGGACTACGCCCAAAACCAGATACAGTATAAGACTCCATAGGCCGGAGAGGATCTCGATGGGCCGTCCACTCCCCTTTCGCGGGTGAATCAGAAACTTCGCGCCCATGGCTGCGGCGACCAACAGCATCATCCCCAGAACCGCAAGTGCCAGCCTTGCGAAAGCGATGCGCTGCGCGGCCAATCCGGCCATCGCCGCCGTGGCTGTCATCGCTGTGAGCCAGGCCAGGACGGCGCCCCGGCGACCCCACAAGCTGCTGTAGGTCTCCACTCCACGTTCTTCATCCTCCGGCGACCGGATCTTTCGCCCGATTTCCACCACCATTCCGTTGAAGAAGCTGACCAGCAGGAACCACTGCAGCCCGGCGGGCAGCGGAACCTGCGCCGCCAGCCAGTCGCACGCCGTGGTATAGAAGTCGATCAGCGGCATGATCAGCATGTGCGACCACATGTAGGTGAAAGGCCGACGCTTCAGCCAATCCTTCACAAAGAATTCCTTGCTCATCAGGAGCAAGTAGAGCCAAGTCGCCGTGAGAAGGATCACCAGCGCGGGCCGCAGCCACACCGCCAGTGCCAATTGGACGGCGCAACTCGCCGCCCACACCCAGCCCAGTTCCCGCAGCTTGACCACTCCTCGCGGCACCGGGCGGTACGGCCGGAACTTCGCGTCCTCTTCGAAATCCTTGAATTCGTCAGCGAGGCGCAGTTGCAGGAAAAAGAGGAACGCGCTCCCAATGGCCACGAAGGCCGAGGCCGGCGGAGGCAGCGCGATCCGCCCGCGCAGCACCGACGAATAGCAGATGGCCGAGAACGCAAAAGCCACAATCACCGGCCCGTGGGCGAGGAGGGGAAACCGCTCCCGCTGGTAGGTCCACCATCGGTTAGGCATCGTCGGTCGGCTCGGTGGCTCGCGAGCCCTTCTTTCCGCGGGCGAGCCGTTCATGCGCTGCCGTAAACTCTCCCGCGCACAGCGCGCCGATGATAGAAAGCTCGCCGGCCAGGGCCAGCGCTGCGGCCACCTCGGCGAGCGCTCTGGCGCGACCCTCTCCCACCGAGCCCAGAATTTCCAGGCAAGCACGCTGGCTGGGCAAGCTAGTGCCGCCGCCCACGGTGCCGACCACGATGTTAGGCAGCGTCACGGTTGCGTAAAGGTCGCGCGATTTTGTCAACTCGAAGCGGGTGATGCCCACCGCGGACTCGGCCACGCAGGCCGGGTCCTGCCCGCACGCGATATACAGCGCGGCCAAGCCGTTGGCATAGTGCCCGTGGATGCCCAGCGCGCCACTCTGAATTCCTCCTACTGCGGACATGCGCCAGTAGTCCACCATCATTTCGGGAGAGGTGTGCAGCCGGCTGGTGACCATGGCTGAAGGCACGGTCACTTCGGCAGAAACTTTCTTGCCGCGCACGGAAAGGAACGAGAGCGCCGTGGCTTTCTTGTCGCCGGACAGGTTTGCCTCCACGAAGGAGTACTCCGGCTTCACTGGCGACTCGGCCAGGATGTAATCGCAGATGGCCTTGGTGGCGATGGTAACCATGTTTTGGCCCGCTGCGTCGCCCGTGGCAAACTCGAAGTTCAGATAGACATGGTTGCCTTCGAGCGTCACGCTCATGTCCAGCAGCTCTCCGTGGCGCGTGGTACGGCTGGCTCGCTCGCGGAAAGCCTCGCGCTGCGATGCACACCACACCACGAAGCGCCCGCTCTCGCGCACGCTGGAAAACGCAAAGCCCGGTGCGCGGCTCAGACCTTCTTGCAACAGGATGGAAGTGCAACCCCCCGATTCGGAGATGAGCTGCGCGCCGCGGCTGTAGGAAGCCACCAGTGCGGCTTCCGTGGTGGCCAGTGGGACATAGTAGTCGCCTTGCGCAAACAATCCGTTCACGCGCAAGGGCCCGGCGATTCCCACCGGGATTTTCACCGTGCCAATGCAGTTTTCAATGTTGCGCCGATAGCGTTCCAGATGAGCGAGCGTGTGCGAGTCCGCGAGGTGTTCGCGGGCTTCACGGCCGGCCTTGAGGATCTGCCAGCGGCGTTCGAGGGCTTCCAGGCTCACCAGAGTGCCGCCCGGGATTTTGGGGGCGGGCGGAGCTTGCTTGGGTGCCAGTTTCTGGACGAGTTCTTCCAGCGTCTGGGTCCGTAGAAGACGGCTCAGGAACTCGCTGACACTCTGCAAATGTGTAGGCACGGATTCGCTCCTAGCCACAGGAAATACAATGAAGGGCCGGAAAAGACTCGCGTTAGACCGCCATCAGCGGGGTCCCAGCCAGTATCTATCTCGCTTGAGTGCTGGCCGAAATGGTACCACCAATCCCCATTGTCCAGAGACGCTCGACGGAGTATGTGGCCGACTGCAATCAGCAACCGGAGCGGCCGTTCACCCGCGACAGGACTCGTGGCACTTTGCTTTTTCCCTTGAAGCTTCCTGCGCGGCGACCAGGCTTTCCTACTGCGCCCGAGCCATGTGAAAAAAGAACATCAGCAAGAGTTGAGCGTCTCGGAACATGTTGAACGCCACCCGATGCGGTTGGATGCGGAACCACTGTCGCTGCTTCCAGTGTTGCCACGTCGCCCGCCAGAAACAATCCAGGTCGGCCCGCGTGTACACACGGCTGGGCGCAAGCAGCGGATACCACTTGGCCCACAACAATTGAATCTTCGAAGGCACGTGCAGTGCTGGGAAGCGCACCTTGGCGCGCAAGTGGGCCAGTTGCTCATCTGCAAGCCGTAACCGTCCTCGCGCCGCCATTTGGATACGATGCAGTTCTTCAGCGACGAACTGTTCGGCGGCGCTGGGATGGCGCGTCTGCAGCCACACCTCTTGCATCTCAAGCAGGACGCGGATGCTGGCGGCCAACTGCGCCCTCAGTTCACGCGCCCGAACTTTCATGTACTGCCAGCGAGTCGGCAGCGGATATCCTGGGCGACGGTCCCGGCGTGCTTTTAACCTGACGAATCCGCACATCATCGGATGGCGGCCTTCCGTTTCCATGGAGTTGCGGTACCACAAGAAGCGAAGCAGGTTATTCCAGTAGGCGCGTGACGCGCTGCGGCGCAGCACCGCCTTCATGTTTTCCAGGCTGTAGAACCTGCGCCAAGCCTCGACGTAGTTCTCCTTCCAGAGGCCGTTCTTCATGTGGGGGTGGACGGTTACCTCATGGTGTGAATCGTACAAGTTGAAATCGGGATGCATCCATTCCCTGAGCCTGAGCATGCGCAGGTGGTCATACGACCCGGGGAGCGGCGTGAGCATGAAGAAAGAAGCATGGTCGGGCCGCACTTGCTCGATGAGGCAGATGATATCCTGCCGGACAGAGTCGGGCGTATCGCAGGGGAAGCCGATAATGTAGGCCACGTGCGTGGAGATGTTGAGGCGGCGGTAGGCTTCGATCAGCGAGTGGTATTCGTCGACGCGATTCTGTCGCTTGCCCGCGGCTTTGAGATTCTCCGGGTTGAGGCTTTCCACGCCAATGAAGACGGTTTGACAACCGGCCCGCGCGGCCTTTTCCACGAAGTTCGGGATTCTCCAGGAGAGCGTGTCCACCTGCATCATGAATTCCACCGGAATGTTTTCGATCTCCCGCAAGCAGGAGAGTGCGTCGAAGATGGCTTCCCAATTCCGGTTCCGCGCGAAATTGTCGTCGGTAAAGAAATAGAAGGTAACGCCGTGTACCTGGAAGTTGCGCCGGACCGCTGCCGCAATCCGTTCTGCGGAGCGGAAGCGCATCTTCCGGCCCTGGACGTTGATCACCGTGCAGAAGCTGCAGTCAAACGGGCAGCCGCGCCCGCAATCGAGCGTGCCGAAGTTTCGCGCTACAAACCTGCGCAGATAGCGCTTCGAGATCAGCGGCACGGGCTTGTCGAAGAGGTCCGGCTTGTTGCTCAGAAAGTCGTAGAGTGGCTTCAACTTCCCGGTGATGGCGTCGCGCAGCAGGTCTCCCCAGGTTTCCTCCACCTCGCCTTTGACGATAGTGACGCCTGCGCTGATTAGTTCCTGAATCTCAGCGGGAAGGTCCGGGCGCAGGGCCAAATACCCGCTCACGTGGAAGCCTCCCATCATCACCGTCAGGCCGGCTTGGCCAAATTGCAGCGCCAGATCCGTTGCTCGCGGGAACTGGTTGGTCTGAACGCCTACCAGACAAACAATCGTCTTGGTGTGCGGGACGCGTTGCGATCTGCAGATTCGCCTGACCGGCACGCGCTCAACAGCCTCGTCCACCAGATGCATCTTGATTTGCGTTGACGCACCCAGCGCCTTGCGGTCGATAAGATCCTGCGTGAGCCCGGCCAAGCAGGCCAGCGTGTTGCTCGGCAGCACGCCTCGCCAGTGGCGGACGACATAGCCATCGTCATCGTATTGCGATGGCTTGATCAGGTAGAGGTGAACGTTCTTCGTCACGAGATTGAGCGCGGCTGACGTCGGCTGTCGCAAAGCTTCACCCTGCCTTCGGCGCCTCTTACTGAAGCCCCTTCCCTGCGCTTGCGGAGGATCAACCGGCAGAGGCTCAAGTATGATAGTTCAAGCTGGCCTGCAAGCGCGGGTCACCCACCGGCACCGGCGCCGCATGCCCCAGCGCGCGCCGGATAAGCAGGACAAACAAGGCGATTCCCCCAGCTAGAACCCCTAATTCCCATAGCCCGAATACCGGACTATTCCCCGCGAACGTGGGGATGATCATCAGATACAAGTCCAGCACGCGGCCCAGCAACACGATGACGGCGACTCCCGCCAGCGAGTGTGGGTTCTGCTTCACCGCGCGCGGCAGTAACAACAAGAAAGGCAGCAGCCAGTTCAGGATCAGGTTCAACAGAAACAGCGGCAGCCAGTGCGGCTTCAGCCGGTGGATGAAATAAAAGGTTTCTTCCGGCAGATTGGCATACCAGATCAACATGTATTGGCTGAACCAGATGTAGGCCCAGAAGGTGCTGAACGCGCCCATCAGCCGCCCCAGGTCCAGCAGGTGCTGCGACGTGACGATGTCTTGCAGCGCTCCGTTTTCTCGCAGCCAGACGACGAGGATGGCGATGATCGCGAGCCCGCTCAGGAACATCCCGGCAAAGTTGTACACGCCGAAAATGGTGCTGTACCAGTGCGGCTCGAGCGACATGATCCAGTCGAAGCTGGCGAGGCAGAAGGTGATGCCGAACACCACCAGGAATGCTGCGGAGAGCCGCGCATTGCGGCGCGTCAGCTCAAACTCGCCGCTGCGATCCTGTCGTCGCGAAAGCCTCACCATCCGCGCGATCAGGAAATACCAGATCAGCAGATAGGCCACGGCCCGCGCGGTGAAAAAGGGCTGCGAAAGCCACAGGTGCTTGAACCACAGCGCCTCGTTGGCCTCCGCTGCTTCCTGCAGCCAGGGATACAACTCGGGGTGAACCAGCAGGATCAACAGGATGCCCACGCCTCCCGCGGGCAGAGCGGCTGTCATTGCTTCCGGCACACGCCGGATGGCTACGCACCAAGACGCCCCGGTCACATACTCGAGTGCGATGAAAAAGCCACCGGCCAGCCCGGCGCACACCAGTCCGTAGCTCACCAGGAGCAGCATGGGCCAGGTACGCTGCGGCGCCAGCGCCACGCCGAGCGCTGGTACCAGCAGTCCTGCGGCCACGAGCGCCTGCAAGTAGCGTGGGGACTGCGAAAAGGATGCGCCGGGCGCGTGATTCATGGCTGCCCCCCCGCGGTAGACCCGACCGGCGCGCCCTGCTTTTGCAATTGGCGGATGAAAGCCACGACGTTCCACCGATCCTCGCGAGAAAGTTGTGATGCGTACGAGGCCATATTGCCCTGCCCGAAAGTCACGATGTGAAACATCTGCCCGTCTTTCATTCGCAACGCGCGCTCAGCAAGCAGCGACGGTGGCGCTGGAAAACCACGCATCGCGACGGGACCGTTTCCGCTGCCGCCTGAGCCGTGACAGGTCTGGCAGAAATTCCGGTAGACGAATTCCCCGCGTTCAATCGTCTGCTGGTTCGCTGGCATGGGATTCTCGAGTTCCAATCCCGCGCGAAGCGCATCCTCCGGCGTGGCGACAAAGCGCAGGGGCATCTGGCCGCGCGCGATCGTGCCCGGCACCGGCGGCTGCAAGGTGCTTCCGTTCGCCAAATCAGGATGAGCGGAATAGGCGTTGTAGCGTGCGGTGCGCACCATTTCCGGCAGAAATTCCACATTCGGCGTCACCGGGTCGGGCCGCAACCCCAAGTTCAGCAGCACGACGCCGATGAACAACAGAAGCAGAGCGCTATTGACCACGGCGCGCGACATCATCCTTCCTCCAACCTCTCTTCCATCGTCACTGCGTTGCAGTCGCGGAACAACCGCTCGACGCGTCGCAGGTCGAATGCTGCGTCGGACTGTTCCACAACCAGCACGAACCGGTCGTCGGTGACGCCCGGCATAGGTACGCGCGTCGGCTTTCCCGGACGCAGCCGCTCCACGACCAGGAATGCAACCACCGTGCTAATCCCTGCCGAGAGAACCATCACTTCAAATGTCACCGGAACGAACGCGGGCAGCGAGTTCCACGGCTTGCCGCCGACGTTCACCGGCCACGAGACGGCCATCGTCCAGAACTCAAACCACAGCTTCAGAAATGCGCCGATGACGGCCGCCCAGAAACACACCCACGGCAGGCGCGAGCGCCGCAACCCCAGCGCTTCGTCCAGCCCATGCCCCGCGTAGGGCGCGTAGAGATCCAGGATTCTCAGTCCTTGCGCTCGCGCCGTGCGCACTGCTCCAAGCACATCGTCTTCGCTGGAAAATGCGGCAAGCAGAATGCGCCGGCTCATCCCTGTGCTCCTTCTTCACCCTGAGCGAAGCGAATGGGCGCGGCCTGGCGGCAGGTGAGAACCTCTTCAGCATCCGGGGCCACAATGGGCGGCAGCGGTTGTGACGACCCGTGGACGTCGCGGCCGATCTTCAGCACGCCCTTCACTTCGGCCATCGCGATCACCGGCAAGAATCGGCAGAACAGCAGGAAGCAGGTGAAGAACAGGCCAAAGCTGCCGAGCAGCGTGGCAATTTCGATTGGCGTTGGCGTGTAGCCGCTCCAACTCGACGGCAGGTAGTCGCGATGCAGGGAGGTGACGATAATGACGAACCGCTCGAACCACATCCCCACGTTGATGAACAGCGAAATCACGAAGACCACCAGGAAGTTCGACCGGACCCTCTGAAACCAGAGTAACTGTGGCACCAGAACGTTGCACCCCACCATCACCGCGTAGGCCCATCCGAACGGTCCGGACATGCGGTTTACAAAAGCGAACTGCTCGTATGGATTGCCGGAATAAAACGCGGTGAAAAACTCGGTCAGGTAGGCCAATGCCACCATGCCGCTGGTGGCGATAATCAGCTTGCACATCGCGCCCACGTGCCGATGGGTGATGTAGTCTTCCAAGCGCATGGTCTTGCGCGCTACCAGCATCAGCGTCAGCACCATGGCAAGCCCGGAGAAGATCGCGCCGGCGACGAAATACGGTGGAAAAATCGTAGTGTGCCAGCCCGGAATGACCGACGTGGCAAAGTCCCAGCTCACAATCGTGTGCACGGAAACCACCAGCGGCGTGGCCAGCCCGGCCAGCAGTACATACACAGTTTCGTAGCGGTTCCAGGTGCGATAGGAGCCGTTCCAGCCCAGGCTGAGAAAACCGGCGATGCGGCGGCGCCAGGCAGACTTGGAGCGGTCACGGATGGTGGCAAAATCCGGAATCAGTCCCACGTACCAGAACACTAGGGAAATGGTGAAGTACGTTCCGATGGCGAACGCATCCCACACCAGCGGCGAGCGATAGTTGATCCACAGCGGCCCGCGCGTATTGGGATAGGGGAACATCCACAGCGCCAGCCACGGCCGGCCCATGTGAATCACCGGAAAAATCCCTGCGCAGATGACCGCGAAAATGGTCATTGCCTCGGCCGACCGGTTCACCGAGGTGCGCCAGCGCTGCCGCAGCAGGAACAGAATGGCGGAAATCAGTGTGCCGGCATGGCCAATGCCGATCCAGAAGACGAAATTCGTAATGTCGAACGCCCAGCCCACCGTGCGGTTCAGGCCCCATGTGCCAATCCCGGTGGCAATTTGATAGCTGACGGCCACGGCCCCTAGCAAAAGGAACGCAAGCGCAATCAGGAGGGCCGCCCACCATGCCGGCGACGGCTTGTGCTCCATCGCTGCACAAATGTCCTCAGTCACCCGCGCGGGAGACTTGTTGCCGAGCACCAGCGGCGGCGTGAGCGTACGCGCGTCATCCATGGCGTTCGGGCTCCTCTGCTTCTCCGCTGTTGCGCACTGCCGCCAGATAGGTCACCGACGGCCGGAAATTGAATTCGGCCAGCACTTGGTAGTGCCGGCGACTGCGCATCAACTTGGACATACGACTGTTCGGGTCGTTCAGGTCGCCGAAGACGATGGCTTGCGCCGGACAAGATTGCTGGCAGGCGGGCTGGATGGCGCCGTCGGCGAGCGGTTCGCCGCGGCGCTTGGCTTCGATCTTCGCTTCCTGGATGCGCTGCACGCAGAAGGTGCATTTCTCCATCACCCCACGCGAACGAACGCTCACGTCGGGGTTGAGCGCCAGGTTGAGCAGGTGGTCTTCGCGCGGATAGTCGAACCAGTTGAATCGCCGCGTCTTGTACGGGCAGTTGTTGGCGCAGTAGCGCGTGCCCACGCAGCGGTTGTAAATCTGCTGGTTCAGGCCCTCGTCGCTGTGCACGGTGGCCAGCACCGGGCACACGGTTTCACACGGCGCGTAGTCGCACTGCTGGCACATCATCGGCTGGTGAACGACGCGCAGGTCGTCGTCGCCAGTAAAGTAGCGGTCAATGCGCAGCCAGTGCATTTCGCGCTGCCGCCGCACTTCATCCTTGCCGACGACAGGGATGTTGTTTTCTGCCTGGCAGGAAATGACGCAAGCCGAGCACCCTGTGCACGCACTGGTATCTACCACTATGGCCCAGTGATGCACCGGATACGTGTGGTCCGGAGGATAGAGGTCTTCCTGTGGTTTATGGTCGCGCTCAGGATTTACAGCAAGGAGGGAGGCAAGCGTCATCTCCTGCACGGTCGGACGGGTTTCCCCGCCGACCACAGGCAGATTCTTTGGAGCTGAAACCGAGTGATGCAACTGCGTACACGCCAGCAGATGCTGGCGGCCGGTCTTGACAAGTTGCAAGCCGGGCGTCGTGTACCGGACGGTGCCGTTTTCCATACGGAGGAACACTGCGGCGTTTTGCCCCACGCAGCCGTTCGCACCCACCGAGGAGCGCGCCAGCCACCACTGCGGGCCGATGCGCGCGAAGCGTTCCGTCTCGATGCGCCCGTAACCCAGCGCCACGGCCACCACGCTGTTCGCTTGGCCCGGCTGGACGTGGACGGGTAGTTCAAGCGAGGAGTCGCTGCCTTGCACCTGCAGGCGGACGACATCGCCTTGCTTCAGGTTCAGCCGAGAGGCCATTTCGGGCGAAAGGCTCGCGTAGTTGTCCCAAACCACTTTGGTGATCGGGTCGGGCAGTTCTTGAAGCTGTGCGTTGTGCGCGTGACGACCGTCGCCAATGGCGACGGTAGGATACAGAACCAACGTGAGGGCTCCGTCGCTGGCCGGCGGGCGCGTCTTCAATGGGCGAACAGCCGCAGCGCGGAACCTGGCCGGACGTATCGTCTCCGGCTCAACTTCTGCGACGCCATCGTGTACGCAACGATCCCAGAATGCCTCAAAGCTGCGCTCGCGCTTCTGACGCGGGAAAATTTTCGATTCCCAATGAGCGCGCAAGATTTCGTATGCCCTTTGCGGTTGTCCCATCCAGGCAGACAAACTCTCCAAGACCGGACGGGGATTGCCCAGCGGGTGAAGTGCAGGCTGGAACAGACTCAATGTGCCCGGCACTGGCTCCGCGTCGCCCCACGACTCGAGGAAGTGACAATCCGGTGCGACCACGTGCGCCAGCCGCGTCGATTCATCCAGCCGGTTGCTGAACGACACAACCAGGCGCGCTCGTTCGATGGCTGCGTTCCATTCCTTACTGTCCGGCAGTTCCGCGAGCGGATTCACCCCGTACAGAAAGAGCGCGGCTACGCGGCCCGCCTTCAACTCTTCGAGC
>Ga0209399_10000588_pt1 | contig 21478 bp, 22 predicted proteins | sample OV2TP3_FD_184130 | JGI IMG/M metagenome (GOLD analysis project Ga0209399, IMG submission 184130) | Hot spring microbial communities from Beatty, Nevada to study Microbial Dark Matter (Phase II) - OV2 TP3 (SPAdes) (version 3) | ecosystem: Environmental > Aquatic > Thermal springs > Hot (42-90C) ... | reverse complement strand
GAGCGTCGCCCCAAAGAGCGCAACCACCCCGCCCTTCAGGAGGTACTGCAGGAAGACGCGCCGACTCAGAACCTGCCTGGGACACATCCTGGACAGCTAGAACGTTTTCGTCACCTCCAGCCAGACGACGTGCGCGTGGTAGCCACCGACCTCGGCTAAGGAACCAGGCACGTAGGAGTAAAAGGCGTATTCCATCCGGAGCGATGTTTCTGCAGCTAGCGCCCATGTCATGCCGGTTGTCACATCGAGCTGATCGAAATCCGCCCCAAAGGGCATACCGCTGGCGGTGAAGTCATTGAAGTTCTCGGCCGTCGAAAACTGCAGCGTGTTGGTGAGGCTCACCGTGGGCTTCGGCGTATAGTCCGTGCTCAAGAGCCAGGTGTTGACATCCGCGTGGAAGGCCGGGATGTGCGTGGACGAGAGCGAGGTGGCAGGGGTCGTGGTGACCGCTGTCTGCCGCGAGAACGAGGCCGTCGTCGAGAGCTCGGACAGCGGCTGGGCGCTCACGTCGAACGTGTAGATGTGCGACCGCGTCTCGGCCTTCGTGAGGTTCTGCCCTTCGAACGCTGTGCTGTAGTCATCATCGCGGAACTGGTAACGGACGGATGACCGAAGCCATCGGCAGGGCTTGAGGGCCACGCGAGTGGCGAATTCGTTCGTCTGGACGTCCTGCCGATCGATGAACGCGGAGAGCGCAGTGCTGCTTGCGACGCTTTCCCGCTGATCATCGTAGTCATTGTTGTTCACGCGCCGGCGCACATGGGCCGTCACATCGAGGAAGCGTGCCGCATCCACCCGGCCGCCGAGCGTCCAGGTTCCCCGGCGGACATCGGTGATCGTGTACCGGTTGAACACATCGCTCGCGCTCGACCCGACGACTACTTTTCGATCTTCCCCCATCTGGATCCGCGCCTGCTCGAGCTCCAGCTCGGTGTAGAGCGCGGTGCGCGGCAGCGCCGTCACCCGCAGCGACAGCCCCTCGCCCCATCGAACCACTTTGTTCTTGGCGAAGCTGTCGATGACGAGTTCGATCGTCCCATCGGGCGTGCTGCCGCCGGCGGAGCTCGGCGAAGCATCCTGGGGATAGCGGGAGTTGCTCTCCCGATGGATGGTCTCGGCCTTGAGCTTGGTCCCGAGACTTAGCCACGACCAGGGGGTCATGGTGAGGTTGCCCACCCAGGTATGCGAATCGTAGTCGTTGTCCGCACGCGCGTCGCGAATTTGTTTTGGGTTGGAGAAGTTCGTCGGCGTGCCGGCCGCGTTCGACTCAATAATGGCCTCAAACTCCCGGTTGTCCATGTGCGCGAAGTGGTAGCCCGTGGAGGTGAAGACCTTGTCGTTGAGGAAACTCCGCTCCGCCCCCAGCGTCGTCGTCATCAGCGTGGCTTCCGGCGCCTGGTCCTGCCGGCGGATCTTCGTGTCCGCGGCGACACCAGTCGTCGCGAGGAGCTTCTCTTCACGGAACGTTTCGGTCCGGACGAGCTCCCAACGCTGCTCACCTCGAAGGGCGAAGCCGGCCAGCTCATGCCGTGTCTTGAGCGCGAAGGTATCCACGACCTCATCGATGTCCTGCCAGGAGGGCCCGATGTTGCGCGTCGTGCTGCCCTCTTTCACCGCGGACCAGGTCAGGCGGGATTTGGCGCCGTCCTTGAACTCGCGCTCGTACTCAAACGCCAGCTCGGGCCAGCCCTCCAGCGTCAGCCCGGTTTCCAGCCCGAAGTGGCCGAGATCGAGCTCCAGCTCCTTGAAGGTATCGCTGCTCCGAAACGTGCTGAAGGGATAGTAGACCCCACCGGTCTTGTCGTAATACTTCCGAATTTCTGAGTAATCAAGGTTGAAAAACCCCAACGACTCTTTCTGAAGGGAGAAGTCTGCGCCAAGATCATTTTGATCGATGAGCGCACGGCTCTCTGCGGAGAGCGCGGTGCCATCAGGGAAAGCGTACTGGAGGGAGAGCTCCGTGAGCCCGCCCACGTAGCCCTCTCTCATCCAACGATGCGCGCGGAACTTGTCCTCATCGCCGCGAACGACGGCCTGACGAATCGGCGCAAGCGATATGGACACCTCCGGATCCGCCGCCCGCACCAGATCAACCCATCCGGCAGACACGCTCCAGACCACGATCCCGAGCCCAATCCCCCATCGCTTGGCGCTCATCATGTGCCTCCGGATTCGTCAATAACGCAGGTGCTCGTCAAAGTTCGACCCGTGGGGCGCGGTATGACAGCCCGCGCTGAAGCACGTCCCCGCAGGGAGCCGGCCGCTATGGCTGGATTTCCCAATCGTCGGAAAGTTGGTCTGGGCATGGCAGCGCAGACAGAGGTTGTTGTCACGAACCAGCAGCATCTTCTCGTGAATCGAGCCATGGACTTTGTGGCACGTGGTGCACCCCTCCCGCAACGCCTCGTGCTCCCAGACAAACGGCCCACGCTGCTCCTTATGGCATCGGAAGCAGGCTTCGTTGACGTCCTTGAGGGTCGTGGCGGACCACGGCCGCACATCGGGGGCATGCGCCTCATGGCAATCGGCGCAGCTCATCTTGCCTTCGATGAGTGGATGATGATACGGTAATCGGAACTCTGCTTTCTTATCTAAGTGGCAGGCAAAACACGTGCTGGGGTCTTTGCGCGGATTGATGATCCCACCGACCCCGCGTCCGCCCCCGGCTTCCACATGGAGGCTGCCGGGCCCGTGGCACATTTCGCACCCCTGCAGCTCGAGCTCGCCGGGCACGCTGATCCGCGCGTGGGTGGACTGCTGGAACTCCTGGTGCTGCTGCACATGGCAGGCGGCGCATGTCTCGGTGCCGACGTATGCTGCCTTGGGCGCTCCGCTGGACTCGGCGGTCCCCCGCGCCTCCTCCAGCTTGTCAGCGGCCCAGGCCTCCGGCGCCATGAGTTGGCTGAGGTACGCCTGCACGCGATTCACGTGCTCCGCCGGGACACGAGAGGAACCTGGCGGGGCCGCGGGCTCCCCTGAGCTCTTTTCCCCTTCACCCTCGCCGGCTTCTCCTTCCTCGCGCTCAGGAACTGACGCGGCATCGTTTGGGTTGGTGCCGGCCGTCAGCTCCTCCAGCGTCGAGGCGCCGTCGCCGTCAGGATCCGCGTCCAGCGCCTGGAAGTCCTCGACGGTGAGTTTCTTGGCGCCCTCTTCGGCCTTGAATTTCTGCAGGACTTGGCCGTACACGTTGAGGTCATCCTTCTTCCCCACCGCGTTCTCATGGCAGGTCTTGCAGGTCGCGGCCTTGGGATCCTTATCAGGGTACGCCTGCTTGTAGGTCTTGAGGTTATCGATGGCCGCCCAGGCCGGGCTGGCGAATCCGACGAGGAGCCCAAGGACTACACCAACGAACCCACCTCGGTGGAGCGACATGGATGCGCCTCCTTGTGTCGGGTAGGTGACGGCTGCGGCCACAGGCGGCTGAGCCGCTGTTCGATCAACGCCTCGCACTGCACGCGCTGCTGTTCACGCTGCGAGCGCCCCGCTTGCGCGAGCGCCTGCACATCCTCCAAGTCATAGAGCGTGATGCCCGGCTGTCCTTTCAGGCCCGGGTCCACGTTGCGCGGCACCGCCAGGTCGATGAGGCAGAGCGGCCGGCCGGCGCGCTGCGGCATGAGCGTCTCGACATCCGAGCCATCGATGACGTAATGGGGGGCTTGCGTGCAGATGATGGCGAGATCGACATGCGCGAGGTGCGCGCGGGCCTGCTCCCACGACAGCCACCCGGCCCGGCACAGCGTGGCGAGCTGCTGGGCGGTCGTGTCCCTGCGGCTGACGATCCTCAGCCGCCGGATGCCTCGCTTGAGGAGGTGGCGGGCGGTGGTCTCAGCCGCCTTGCCGGCCCCCCACAGCAGCACCTCGGCGTCCGGCAACCGCTCCTCAAAGCGCTGGTTGGCCAGCGCGACCACGACCGAGCCGATGGAGGCCTGGCCCTCGGCGATGCGGGTGCGGGATCGGATGAGCTTGGCGCTCTGGAGCGCCTTTTGCACGAGGCGGTTCAGCCGTGGGCCGGTCGCGCCGGCGATGCGCGCGAGCTCGTACGCCTGCTTGACTTGGGCGGTGATTTCCGACTCGCCCAGCACCATTGAGTCCAGGCCGGCGGTGACCCGGATGAGGTGCCTGGCGGCTTCGGCATCAGCGCGCTGGTAGAGCGACGGCGCCAGGCGTTCGGGCGCGAGGCGGCTGCGGTGGCACAGGAGGTCGATCGCGCCATCCGTGGACGCGGGCTGGCGCAGGATGGTGTAGAGCTCGACGCGGTTGCACGTGGAGAGGATGAGGGCTTCGTCAGCGCCGCTACTGGCGCGCAGACTGGCGAGCGCATCGGGCAGGTCTCGGGGAGGGATGGCTAGGGATTCGCGCAGGGCAAGCGGGGCCGTATGGTGGCTGATCCCCACAAGCTGGAGCATCGGCTCCATCACCAGCGGGCTCCCTCCAGGCAGGCCATCTTGCGCCTTATGCTACGGGCGGCCTGGGGGGCGTTCTCTGACCTGGCTCATCAACACAGCGGCAGGATACCATGGACGGGTTGGCGGCACAAGTTCCGACGTCTGGAAAAGGTGTCAGACACCTTTCAAAGCGGGAAAAGTGTCTGACACCTTTTGCATGAACGGCGCCAACTGGCGCAGCAGCTCCTGCACCTCCATGCCGTGCCGCCAGGCCACCTCGTCCAGGCAATTGCACCCCTCGATCGGCACGCTGATGAAGAGCCGTTCAAAGACCATCCGGCTCTGCGGGAACTGCTGGATGACCCGGTTCACCGTCATGTCCTCGGGCAATGGCGCCTCAGGCATCGCCGGCAGCGTTGTCGGGCCGGCCAGGACGCGCGCGAACTGTGGAAAGAGCACCTGTTCCTCCTCCGCCATGTGACGGCGCAGCCCTTGAATGATCTGCGTCAAGACGGGGCGGACCGACTCCAGCGACTGCGTGGCCTCAGACCCGAACAACCGATTGAGGGTGCGCAGGTGCCCGGGTTCATCCCGGTGCTCGAGGGCAATGCGGCCCAGCATCTGGGGATCAAGCGCGTTCCGCCCAGACGCGATGAGATCCTCCTCACGCCGGATATGGTGCTGCAGTTGCCGCGACAGCGTGAAGCACACTTCGCGCAGCACGAACCACGTCTCCGGCCCCATGCGCAGCGCCGCCTCCAGGACATTGAGCTTGGCCCGCAGGAGGGTGTGGTCTCGCTTGAGGCGTTCGATCGGGTCCATGGGCGACCTCCCGGATGGGCGCGCGCCGGCCCTCCATCGGCTTCCACGATCCCTGGCCGCGCCGCGTTGCGCGATGACCCCATTCAGAGAGCCGCACGGCCGTTGGTCACCGTCGCCGCGAGGGCGGTCAACGCGCGCAGGTTGTGGATGGTCAGTTGCCCTCGGCGCCCCCTGACGACGCCGCGTCGCTTCAGGGTCCGCACCGCACGGATGGCGCTGTCCGTCGTCGTCCAGGACATCTGCGCCAGCTCGCGGTGCGTCACGGGGATGGTCGCGCCGAACTGGTCGCGCAGGCGCAGGATCGTCCGCACGACCCGTTGCGGGACCGGCTCGGCCATCGTCCCGTAGTACTCGGCGATGCGCCGGAGGCGCTCCGCGAACAGGTGCAGGACGGTATAGGTAAACGCCGGCTCCTCGTTCAAGGCGCGGTTGAACCGCTCAGCAGGGATCCGCAGCAGACGGCAGTCGCTGCCGGCGATGCCGGTGGCGGTGTACGTCCCGGGGGCGATCGCGGAGATGCCGCAGAGGACCTCGCGGGGCGTGATCGTGAACAGCACCACGCTGCGCGTCTCCAGGGACGGCCCCGGGCGCGGACCAGATGCACCCATCCGCGCAAGACCGCCCACACCGCGTCCGCCGGATCGCTCTGCCGAAAGACCGCCTGGCCCCGCGCCACCCGCTGCTCTTGCGAAGCGGCCAGCAGCCATGCCACGCGGGCGGCGGACAGATGGCGAAAGAGCGGCAGGTGTTGTTGCAGCAGTCGCACCCGCACCATGCCCGCAGTGTACCCCCCCACGCGTGCGACGGTCTATGACGCAGATCAGGGTATCGGGTGCTGTCGAGACGGTCCTAGCCGGAGGGAGTGGCCGCGGGGCGAATCCAGCGTTTGCCCGGCGGCTGTGGAGGCGGGTGGCCCGGCCTCCGCCTCCGGGCAAACGCTGCTGAGCCACGCGGCCAGCTCCCGCCGGCCAGGGCGCCGGGCTGACGAGCTGGAGCACGTCAGACCACCGTTTTGGAAACGGCGCTAGGAATGCGCCAGGCGGGAGAGCTCGCCCGGCTTGACGATCGTGGTGGAGCCGCGGGACGACTTGAGGACCCCCTGCTTTTTGAGCTGGCTGAGGACGCGGATGGTTGTTTCCACCGTCGTGCTGGCGAGGTCGGCCAGCTCGTGCTTGGTGAGCGGGATCGTCGAGCCGAACTTCTTCGAGAGCGTCACCAGCGCCTGCGCCAGCCGTCGCTCGACCGAGTCGTAGACCATGCAGCTTTTGTCTTCCACCTGCCGCAGCCGGTCGCAGAACAGGCAGAGGGACGCGTGGAGGAAGCTCGGGTTCTTCTCCAGCAAGTCGTGGAAGGCGCCCGTCGGGATGCGCACCACGACGGCGTCCGCCGCCGCCACCGCATCCACCGGGTAAGGCTGCTGATCCAGCGCCGGCAGGCAGCAGAACGTCTCGCCCGGCGTCATGACGCAGGTCGTGGAGGCCTGCCCGCCGTCCAGGAACTTCATCAAGTGGACCCGGCCTTCCTTGACGATGCACACGCTGTCGGCGACCTCCCCCTCGCGGAAGATCGTCTGGCCCTTGGCGTACCGCTTCTCCCTGGACACGGAGGCGAGACGCTGCCGCTCGGCGGGCGACAGGCGCTTGAACAACTCCACGCTGGCCAGGAATCGCTCGATCATCGTCGCAGCCCCCGAGTCGAGAATACCCCTTTGGGCTGCCGCAGGTCAAGCGGAACGAGAGGAGGGATGAAAACCCCCCTGGACCCGCCACGTCCTTGAGACTGCCACCGATGCTTCGGCGGATCCAGGGGTCAACTATCTCCCAGGGAGGTTCGCGCACCCCGACTCCCTGGGCGGGACCTCGTGTTCGCTGCCACGGCGGATGGTCGCCCGCGCCTGCCACCCCCCGTTCCCACGCTACCGTATCACGAGCCGCTGAGGGCTTCGATGATCTGGCTCAGGGAGACCTCACCCACCCCAGACCCCAGGCGGCTCAACCGGCTGCTCGCTGGGCGGCACCCGATCGGGCTGTGGCTCCACGATGACCTCGAGATCGTGCTGGAGCGCGCGGGCCAGACCCTGCCGGATCAGGGCCCCCAGCCCCATCATGATCATCGGCGCGGGCCAGTCGGACTCGCGGATGAGCCGACGGAGCGTCGTCGCCCCGTGGCGCTCCAGGTAGGTCAAGAGGTCGCCTTCCACCAGCCCCAGTGACGTCATGAGCGACGACCGACTGGCGCCCGGCATCCCTGTCGTCCCATGCACCGCCGTCTGATCGGCCATGTCCCCACCTCCTGCGGTCACGCCCCAGGTCCGCGTCGCGCGACCGGCCCTCGGGATCCGGCCTCGCGCACCGCCGCCGGGACGTCCTGGGCAAACTGCTGGAAATTCTCCTCGAATTGCGCAGCAAGCTCTTTCGCCTTCGCGTCGTAGGCATTCGAACTGACCCAGCTGGCCCGCGGATCCAGCACCTCGTCCGGCACGCCGGGACAGCGCGTCACCGTGGCGAAGCCAAACAGCGGATCCGGCCGGGTGGGCGCTTCGGCCAGCGCCCCGCGCAGGGCCGCCTCCACCATCGCGCGCGTGTCGCTGATCTTGATGCGGTTGCCCACGCCGTACGGCCCGCCGGTCCAGCCGGTGCTGATGAGCCAGCAGGCCACCTGGTGCCTGGCGATCTTCTCGCCCAGCAGGTCCGCATAGACGCTCGGGCGCAGCGCCATGAACGGCGCGCCGAAGCAGGCGCTGAACGTCGCCCTGGGCTCGGTGATCCCCCGCTCGGTGCCCGCGACCTTGGCCGTGTAGCCGGACAGGAAGTGGTACATCGCCTGCTCCCGCGTGAGCTTCGCGATCGGCGGCATGACCCCGAACGCGTCGCAGGTCAGCATGATGATGTTCGCGGGATGCGCGGCCATGCGGGTCGCGCTGGCGTTGGGGATGAAGGTGATGGGGTACGAGCCGCGCGTGTTCTCCGTGAGCGAGTCATCGTTCAGGTCGAGCCAGCGGCTGGCCGGATCCATCAGGACGTTTTCCAGGACCGTCCCGAAGCGGCGGGTGGTGGCGTAGATTTCCGGCTCCGCCTCCGGGGAGAGCCGAATCATCTTCGCGTAGCAGCCGTCCTCGATGTTGAACACCCCGCGATCGCTCCAGCCGTGCTCGTCATCGCCAATGAGCGTGCGGCGCGAATCGGCCGACAGGGAGGTCTTGCCGGTGCCGGACAGGCCGAAGAAGATCGCGACGTCGCCTGAGGGGCCGATGTTGGCCGCGCAGTGCATCGAGAGCACGCGCCTCAACGGCAGCAGGTAGTTCATGATCGTGAAGACCGACTTCTTGATCTCCCCCGCGTAGCTCGTGCCGCCGATGAGGATGAGCCGCTTGCCGAAATGCACGAGGATGAACGTCGAGGAGGCGGTGCCGTCCCGCTCCGGCTCGGCGTGGAAGTTGGGCGCGTGCAGCACCGTGAACCCCGCCCCACGGGCTAAAGCCCGTGGTTTCGGGGAATCGCCTTTCGGGGATTCTCCTTCCTCCCCGCACTCAAGTGCGGGGCTTCCGTGGGGCGGGGTGAACTCCACCGGGGACGTCGCGGGGTCGCGCTGCGGCATCCCCCCACCTGTGTGCCCACCGCCAACCAGGCGGCGGGCTCGACCTGCGGACGACTCGCTGACGGCCCCGCCGGAAGCGGGGCCGAGCACAGGTGGGGGGATGAACATCGTCCGGGCGAACAGGCTGTGCCACGCCGTCTCGGTGATGACGCGGATGGGGTGGCGAAAGGCCGGATCCGCCCCGACGGAGCAGTCCTGCACGAAGAGGTCCTGGCCCTGGAGGTAGGAGAGGACGCGCGCGTGCAGCCGGTCGAACCGGCGGGGCTCAAACGGCCGGTTAACCGTGCCCCACCAGATGTGCTGCTCGCTCGACGGCTCCTGGACGATGAACTTGTCGTTTGGGGAGCGGCCGGTGTGCTGGCCGGTGCGCACGACCAGCGCCCCGCCCTGCGCGACGTGGCCCTCGCGCCGGCGCAAGGCTTCCTCATAGAGCGCCGGCACCCCGAGGTTCCAGAAGACGCGGTCGGGGCGCCGAATGCCGTGGCGCGCTAAGGTGTCATCGGCTTGGGACGGACCGGTCCGACGGGTGGCGCTCGGGAGATGGCGCCGGCGCGCGGCGTGGGTGGGGCGTGTCATCGATCCTCCGGTGCTCGATCCAGCATAGCAGCGCCCTCAGGCTGCGTCTATGACTCCCATCATACGTAGCGGGCGCCGGAGTCCGGGAAGATCATGACGAGGGTGGCCGGCGTGTCCTCCTGATCGGCGGAACGCTGCTCGGCGAGCTGGAGGCCAGCGGCGTGCGGCCAATCAACCCCAACACACCGTTGGCGGGGAGCTTGGGGCTCCGGGCTGGGGTCATCAGGCGCCCTGAGCCCACAGCCCTCAGCCCAGAGCCAAGGCTAACGTTGGTTCTCAACCTCAGGTCCGGCATCGGCTTCCTCGTCCCACTCCAGGCCGAGCGCGATCTTGCACTCTTCCGAGGCCATCGTGCGCGGATCCCAGGGCGGCGTGAACACGATATTCACGACGGCGTGCTTCACACCCGGCACTGAGGCCAGCGCGCGCTGCACCATCGCCTTGAGTTGCGGCCCGTAGGGGCAGAACGGCGAGGTGAACGTCATCGTCAGCTTCACCTCGTCGCCGTCCGGCTGCGGATTGATATCGGCGGCGTAGATCAGCCCCAGGTCCACGATCCCTAAGTGCAGTTCCGGATCCTCGATCGGCTTCAATGCCGCCAGGACCTGCTCTTCAGTGACGGCCATGCGCGTACTCCTCCAACCCCTGCTCGACGACGTTCCACGACAGGGCGGCGCACTTGATCCGCACCGGAAACTTGCGCACCCCGGCGAGCGCCTCCAGATCCCCGAGGTCCAGCGCCGGATCAGGCTCGCGGCCCTGCATCAGGCCTTTCATGGCCTCAATCACCTGCGCGGCTTCCGGGAGGGTCTTGCCTTCGATCTGGGCCGCCAGCATCGAGGCCGAGGCCTGGCTGATCGCGCAGCCTTTGCCCCGAAACCGGACGCGCGCAAGCCGGCCGTCCGCCAGCTTGAGATGAAAGGTCATCTCGTCCCCGCAGAGCGGGTTGGCGCCGTCGGCGTGGACCTGCGCCTCCGGCAGCTCGCCGCTGTGCGTGGGGCTGCGGAAGTGCTCCAGGATGACTTCGCGATAGAGCTCATCAAGCTGTTCGAGCATCACTCCGCCCAGAACGACTTCCAGTACTTCGCCTTGACCGTGGCGCTCATCAGCACGCCGACGAGCATCAGCCAGCCGCCGCTCGACGCCGGGCAGCCGCCCGCCGCGGCGAGCAAGCCCAGCCCGAACGCCGCCAGCATCTTGCCGCTCACATCGAGCGCCAGATCGCCGAGGCTGAGCTGCGTCCGGACTCGGTTCCACCGCTCTGTCAGCGTCGTCATCATCCCACCACCTGCCGGCGGCGGTGCCTGCGGCACGGAACCAGCTGGGCGCCGCCGGACCAGCGGCGTCGCAGACATCCCTGGGGGCTGGTCGTCCGCCTCCGGCGGACAGCGGCAGGTGGTGGGATCACGTCGCCACGCGGACCGGCTTGCGGAAGAAGGCCTTCACCGTCTGCACGCCCTCCACCAGCCGGTCGATCTCCTCCGGCGTATTATAGAGGTAGACGCTCGCCCGCACCGTCGCCGCGACCCCCAGGCGCCGCATGAGCGGCTTGGCGCAGTGGTGCCCGGCCCGGACGGCGATGCCCTCCGCATCGAGGACCGTGCCGACGTCGTGCGGATGCAGCCCCTCGAGGTTGAACGAGACCGCCCCGCCGCGCATCCCCGTGGCCGGGTCCGGCCCGTACAGCGTCACGTCGTCGAGCTCGCCGAGCCGCTTGACCGCGTACGCCAGCAGCTGTCGCTCGTGCGCCTGCACCTGGTCCATCCCGAGCCGCGTCAGGTAGGCGAGCGCCTCGCCGAAGGCGATGACATCCGCGATGTTCGGCGTGCCGGCCTCGAACTTCCACGGGATCTCGTTCCACGTCGAGGAGGCGAGCTGCACGTCCGAAATCATCTCGCCCCCGCCCAGGAACGGCTCCATCGACTCCAGCAGCGCCTCGCGCGCGCACAGGACGCCGACGCCGGTCGGCCCGAGCATCTTGTGCGCGGAGAACGCCAGCGCGTCGCAGCCAAGCGCTTGCACATCGACCGCCAGATGGGGCACGCTCTGCGCCGCGTCGACCAGCACGAGCGCCCCGCGCCGGTGGGCCTGCTCCACGATCTGCGCGATCGGGTTGATCGTCCCCAGCACGTTGGACATCTGGGTGATCGCGACCAGCTTGGTGCGCGGCGAAAGCTCCCGGTCCAGCGCCTCCAGCCGCAGCCGCCCGTCATCGGTGATCGGCAGAAACGCCAGCGTCGAGCCGGTCGCCTTCGCCACCAATTGCCACGGGACGAGGTTGGAGTGGTGCTCCATCTCAGAGAGCAGGATCTGATCGCCCGGCTTCAGGTTCGTCCGGCCCCAGGCGTTGGCGAAGAGGTTGATGGCCTCGGTCGTGTTGCGGGTGAACACGATGCTGCGGGGCGAGGGCGCGTGGAGGAATCGGGCCGTGTCGGCCCGGACCCGCTCGTAGGCTTCGGTCGCCTCTTCGGCCAGCGCATGCAGCCCCCGATGGATGTTCGCGTTGGACCGGCTGTAGTACGTCGCCAGCGCCTCGAGCACCTGGCGCGGCTTCTGCGTGGTCGCCGCGTTGTCCAGGTAGATCAGCGGCTTGCCGTGGACCCGGCGGCTGAGGATCGGAAAGTCTTGTCGAATGCGCTTGGCGTCGAACATGAGCAACCCGGTTGTCAGGAACGCCCCTCGATTTCCACTTTCACCTCGTCTCCCTCAACCGTCACGCGGTGCGCCTTGATCGGCACGGCGGCCGGCAGACAGAGCACCGCCCCGCTGCGCACGTCGAACCGCGCGCCGTGGCGCGGGCACTCGATGGCGTTGCCCTCCAGCCAGCCGTCGGCCAGCGGCCCGTCGTCGTGGGTGCAGGTGTCCTCCACCGCGAAGAACCCCTCGGCGGTGTGGCAGACGAGCAGTCGCTGGCCCGCGACCGTCACCGGCTTGAACTGCCCCAGCGGGATCTCACCGACCGTGGCCACCGTCACGCCTCCGCTCCTGCCGCCGGCCTCAGCCATGGAGCCCGCCTTCGATCTCCGCGCGCAGCCGCTCTTGCAGCGGCGCAAAGGGCACCTGCTGGATCATCGGTTCGACAAACCCCATCACGATCAGCCGCTGGGCCGCCTCGCGCGGCACCCCTCGGCTCATCAGGTAGAAGGCCTGCTCCTCGTCGATCGGCCCGATCGACGCGCCGTGCTTGCACTGCACGTCATCCGCCAGGATCTCCAGCATCGGGATCGTCTCGGCGCGCGCGTGCTGGCTCAGGAGGAGGTTGTGGTTCGCCTGGTACGCCTGCGTCTGCTTCGCGCAGGAGGCGATGCGGATCAGGCCGGTATACACCATGCGGCTGTCGTCCTGCAGGGCCGCGCGGAACTGGAGATCCGACGTCGTGTGCGGCGCCTGATGGTCCTGCAGCGTGTGTTGATCGACATGCTGCCCCCGCTGCCCGAAGACGAACCCGTACAGGCGGGTCGAGGCGTGCTCGCCCATCAGCCTCGTCACCAGGTGGGCTTTTGACAGCGACCCGCCGAGGTGGAGGTTGGCCAGCGTCAGGGAGGCGCCCCTCGCCAGGGTCGCCCGCTGCAGGAGAAACTCCCGCGCGGTGGTCGCCCATCGCTGCAGCCTGACATAGTGGACCGAGGCGCCGTCGCCCACCACCAGCTCGATGCGGCCGTTCACCAGGTGCGGCGCGTCGGTGCGGCCGCTCGGCGCGCTCATCGATTCATCGATCAGCGTGACCGCGCTGCCGGCGCCGATGGTGATCACCGTCAGGGGAAAGAGGGCCCCGCGCTCTTCCACGGTGAAGGCCCGCACGAGGCGCAGCGGTGGCGTCTGCGCGAATCCCGGCGGGATGGCGATGAAGAGGGCGTCGTGGTGAAAGGCCAGGTTCAGGCTGGCGAGCTTCTGCTCGGACGGGGTCAGGCCGTCGGCCTCGATGACCTGGCGGATGGGACCCGGCGTGGTGCGCGCCGCCCGGCTGAGCTCCTCCACGCTGATGGCTTTTGGCCACGCCTGCGTTTTCCACGCGCCATCAACGCGAACCGCCACGTGTTCCTCGCCCAGCGGCCGCGCCCATGCCTCCAGCTGAGGCGTCAGGCCGCCCGCCGCCTGCGACGGTGCCGGGGCCCTCGGCGCAAAGCCGCGCAGCGGATCCAGCAGCGAGACATCGGTGCGGCGCCAGATGTCGTCGCTCGGATGCGGCCAGGGCAGCTGCTGGTGGGCCGCCAGCGCCTTGCGGCGCAGCTCGGTCACCCAGGCCGGCTCCCCACTCCGACCGGCCAATGCATCAATCGTCGCCAGGTCAAACGCTTGGGCCATCGCCGCGGACTCCAAAGTGCCAGGCACTTCGCCGCTTCAAACTTCTGCTGCCCTGTGGAAAACTCGAGTTTTCCACAGATGCACGGAAGATCTAACCGGCGAAGTGCCTGGCACTTTTTACACGTTAAAGGACGTGCCACAGCCGCAGGACTTCTTGGCCAGCGGGTTGCTGAACTCGAAGCCGCCGCCCATGAGGCTGTTCTTGTAGTCAATGCTCGTCCCGTCGAGATACAGGTGGCTCTTGGCGTCGATCAGGATCTTGATGCCGTCCTGCTCGAAGACCGTGTCGTACTGCTTCGGGCTTGCCTCGTCCAAGGACAGGACGTAGGTCATCCCCGAACAGCCCCCGCCCTTCACCCCGACCCGCAGGCCGAGGTTGGGCTTCTGCTCCTTCTCCATGAGCCGCCTGACCTCTTGAGCGGCCGCCGGCGTCAGTGTCACCATATTCCTCCTCCTCACCGGTGTCTGGCTCTCCGCGGTCGCCCGGCGCCAGGCACTTCACCATCACATCCGACAGTGAAGAGCCAGGCGCCGAAGCGGGGTGCCTGACACCGGAACTGTCTCACCCCACTGCCCCTTCCATCTCCAACTGGACGAGCCGGTTCAGCTCCACCGCGTACTCCAGCGGCAGCGCCTTCACGAACGGCTCGATGAACCCGTTGACGATCATCATCATCGCCTCGGACTCCTTCAGCCCTCGGCTCATCGCGTAGAAGAGCTGCTCGTCGCCGATCTTGGACACCGTCGCCTCATGGCCGATCTGCACGCGCTTCTCGTCGATTTCCATCGTCGGGTACGTGTCCGACCGCGACTCCGGGTTGAGCAGCAGCGCATCGCAGCGCACGGTGGATTTCGCGTTCGCCGCGCCCGGGTAGACCTTCACGAGGCCCCGGTAGCTCGTGCGCCCCGTCCCCTTCGAGATCGACTTCGACGTGATGACCGACGCGGTATCCGGCGCGGCGTGGATCATCTTCGCCCCGGCATCCTGGTGCTGCCCGTCGCTCGCGAACGCGACAGAGAGCACCTCACCGCGCGCCCCGCGCCCCATGAGGTACACCCCGGGGTACTTCATCGTGAGGCGCGAACCGAGGTTCCCGTCTAACCATTCTACCGTGGCACCCTCATGCGCGACCGCGCGTTTCGTCACGAGGTTGTAGACGTTCTTCGACCAGTTCTGGATCGTCACGTAGCGGATCTTCGCGTGCGGCAGCGCGATGAGCTCCACGACCGCCGAGTGCAGCGAATCTGACGAGTAGCTCGGCGCGGTGCAATTATGGACAGCAACGCCACCCGCCACGTACGACTCGTTCCCTTCGACGCTGAAGTTGTACACCGGCACACGCGTCACCTGGCGCTTCGTGATCCGCTTGATCGGAACATAGGCGTAACGGCCATCGATGGCGAACATCGTCGCCCGCTTCTTCCGATTCAGCGATGCTTTCACTGTGCGGCCGACCAGCTTGCCGAACGCGACCGCGAACTCCCCTCCGACGCCGACAACGTACATTGCCTGCCGGCTTTCATGCCGCCGATCGCGCTTGTTGAGGAATGCCACCACGCCGAGGCGCAGCAGCACATCCCGCAACTGACGGGCGAGCACCGGCGAGATCGTGGTAAGCCGGAAAATTTCCTTTCGCCCATGCTTGTTGCGCTGGTTGTAGGAGTTGCCGTCACCGCGGAAGACGCCCCGGATCAGCTCCCGCTGCTTCTCCGGCGTCTCGAGCATCATCCACTGCGGGATGCGCCGCGTGGCAGCCGACTCGCCGAAACACTGCCGGAACGCCTGCGCCAACCTCGCGGAGCTCACGACGAGTGAAATGCCGTGGTTCTGGTGGTGGGGAAACTCGTCCACCTTCGTGACGCCGAGCGTGGTGCGCAGGAGTCGCTTGACGTCATTGATCCAATTCCGCTCAGTCTCCCCACATGAAAAGTGGAGGTAGCCGCGAGGATTCACGCTGCCCTCGGCAAGGAAATACCCAGCCAACCGGAAGAACTCCGGGGTGCTCGGCAGCTCAACCGTTTCCTGCTGGCGCCGAAACGTGACGGGAACCGAAGCCGAAGGCCCCGGTTCCACAATGCGGTTCACCGGTACGGCGAGGTAGTCTAAGCGGCGCAGGTCCTTGGGTGTTCCCCAGCGAACGTCCCAGTGGCGATTTCGCTCGTTGCCTCGCTCACGTTTGACATACAGGAAGGGGTGCTCTTCCGTGACCTCGAGACGCTGGGTGGCGTCGCCATAGACCTCAATGGTGTAGAGCGGCCCGCTGTAGGGTCGCTCCTGGGTGTGATAGACCCGGCGGTACTCGCCGGTGTGTGTCAGGACGCGCTCACCGATTTTAATGTCCTCAATGGGCTTGTAGTCGGGGTTGGTGGTTACCAGAGCGCCTTTCGTAAAACAGCCTTCGATATACGTGACCTCCGCGCCTTCGTCCGCGATGATGAGGGTGCGCTCAAACTGGCCCATGTTCTTTGCATTGATCCGGAAGTAGGCCTGCAGCGGCATCGGCACCTTCACGCCCTTCGGCACATAGATGAACGAACCGCCCGACCAGACCGACGTGTTCAGCGCCGCGAACTTATTGTCGGCCGGGGGGATCACCGTCCCGAAGAAGCGCTGCACAATCTCCGGCTGCTCCTTGAGCCCCGTGTCCATGTCGAGGAAGATCACACCCAGCTTCTGCAGATCTTCTCGCATCGAGTGGTACACCGACTCAGATTCATATTGGGCCGACACTCCAGCCAGAAACTTCCGTTCGGCCTCGGGGATCCCGAGCCGGTCGAAGGTCTCCTTGATCTCCGCCGGCACCTCGTCCCATGACGTGCCTTTCTTCTCGGTGGGCTTGAGGTAGTAATAGATGTCCCCGAACTTGATGCTGCTCAGGAGCGCGGTGTTGGCCCACTGCGGCATCGGTTTGCTGACAAAATGCCGATACCCCCGCAGCCGCTGCTCCAGCATCCACGCAGGCTCCTCCTTCATCCCGGAGATCTGCTTGACCCTCTCCTCATCCAGGCCCGGCTCGGCCTTGAAGACCGAGCGCTCCGGCACGTGGAAGCCGTAGAGCTTCTCGTACTCCTCGTTGATGTGGAGATCCGGTTTGGGCGTCGCCATCAGCTCCCTCACGCCTGAGCCGGCGCGATGGCCGGCTTGAACCCCTCGTAGCCTTTCGACTCCAGCTCCAATGCCAGCTCCGGGCCGCCCGAGCGGACAATGCGGCCGTCCACCAGCACGTGCACCGCATCCGGCTGGACGTAGGTGAGCAGCCGCTGGTAGTGCGTGATCAGCAGGATGCCTCGCTGCGGACTGCGCAGCGCGTTGATGCCGGCGGCGACCGTCTTCAGCGCGTCGATATCCAGCCCGGAGTCGGTTTCGTCGAGGACGGCCAGGGCCGGGTTGAGCACCGCCATTTGCAGGATCTCCATCCGCTTCTTCTCGCCGCCGGAAAAGCCGTCGTTCACGTACCGGTTCATGAACGCGTCCGGGATGCCCAGCGTTTTCAACTGCGTCTTCATGGTCTGGCGAAACTCCCGGACCGGCACGTCCTGCCCGCGCACCCCGCGCAGCGACGCCCGCAGGAAATTCGCGATGGTCACCCCGGGGATCGCAATCGGGTACTGAAACGCGAGGAAGACCCCCCGCTTGGCCCGCGCATCCGGGGAGAGCCCGCCGAGCTCCTGCCCCTGTGACAGCATCCGGCCGGCGGTCACCTGGTATTTCGGGTGCCCCATGAGGCAGAAGGAGAGGGTGCTTTTGCCCGACCCGTTCGGCCCCATCAGCGCGTGGACCTCGCCGGCGCGCACCGTCAGCGTCAACCCCTTGAGGATCTCCTTGCCCTCCACCGACACGTGGAGATCCTCGACCTGCAACAGGGGCGCCATTGGTGACTGAGTTGTCGCCTTTCCGTTCTGTGACATCGTCGACCTCGTCTCCTCGCTCAGGACCAGCGTTTCGTCAGCCGCGCAGCCACCGTGTACTCGCTGTCCAGCAAATTGGCCAGCGTGGTCTGGTCCAGGAACGTCTGGATGTAGCCGGTCAGGCCGGACCAGACCGACCGGATGCCGCAGTCGCTGAAGTGGACGCAGACCTGCAGGTTGCCGGTGTACTGGCGGCAGATGTGGTTGGTCGTCTGGATCGTGCCCAGCGCCCGCACCACCTCGCCAAGCGTGATCGCCGAGGCCGGGCGGTTCAACACGTACCCGCCCCTGATCCCCCGCACGCTGTGCACCAAGCCGGCCCGCGAGAGGTCGCGCAGCAGCTTCTCCACGTACGCGCCGGAGAGCCCCTCCTTGGCCGCGATCTCCCGCACGCTGACCAGCTGATGCTGCGGCATCCGGGCCAACTGGAGCAGGCAGCGCAGCCCGTATTCTTCCTTCGCCGTGATCTTCATCCTACCTCCGAGACTACTCTAATATGACCTTTTTGTCAAGTATTCCCGTAAAAGGTGTCAGACACCTTTCCCGCTTTGAAAGGTGTCTGACACCTTGAGCGGTTAGGGGTTCTCGAAGGCGAACTCGACTGAGGCGGTGCCGCCGTCGGTCACGGTAACCGGCTGGATCTGAACGCCCAGCGTCTCATGCCAGGCCTCCAAGGTGTAGGTGCCGGCGGGCACGTCGGGCAGGGTGAAGCGGCCGTCCGCAGCGGTGACGGCGAAGAAAGGATGCGGGAGCACGTGCAGGTAGGCGACCATCCAGAAGTGGACATCGCACTTCAGCGGAATGCCGATCTCCGGCTTCGACAGGACCCGTCGCGTCTTCATGCCCTGCACCGGCTGGGCGAGGTTGAACGACTGGCCCTGCTTCGACTGGGCCCGGACGTTGTGCAGCAGCGCGTCGTCGTTGCACACCTCGACCGGCTGGCCGGCCATGACCGCGGCCACGTGCGGGACGAACACGCAGCCTTTCTGGCTGTACACGACCGGCTCGCTGGACGGCGTGTAGGCGCCGGCCGCCGCGTCCTTGAGGTAGACGAGCGTCCAGCGCAGCGTCCCGTTGTCGTTGACGATCAGCGTTTCGATCTCGGGCGGCGCGTCGCCGTGGATTAGCGCGCAGGCTTTTTCTCCTCCGAAGTTCACGTGCTGGCGCGGCGGCGGCGTCCCCTTGAAGGCCACGGTGCCGGTGACCGCGCCGCCGGCCTCCGCCGTCGCCGCCAACAGCCCCACGGCGCCGACGAGCGCTCCGGCGAGCACCCCTACCCGCGGCAGGATGGCGAGGCATCGACGCATGCGCGTTCCTCCTCTTGGAGTGCGACAAACGGCACGACCTCGCCGCGCAGCGACGCGGCGGCTTCCCGGCCTTCCGCATCGCCCGCGAAGGCGGCGATCCCGGAGCCCATGGGGGTCATCAGCGCGTTGCTGCGAACATACCAGGCGTGTCGGCCATCCACCCACGCGCCCGTCTCGTACGCATGGACCCACACGTGAGACGGCGGCGCGTGCCATCGCGCCACGTGACGGATCAGGCAGCCGATGTCATCAAACACCGCGGTCTCTCCGCCCGCCGACCGCGCCGCCGCCGCGAACCGCTCCTCGCTGATCAGCATGCGGCACTCCGCGCACGCCGCCTCGCCGTACCGGATCACGGGTGGCCCGGCGGCCTGCCGCGAGCCGCAGCCGGCCAGCCCGACGACCGCCGTCAGCGCCCACGCCGCCAGCCGCGACATCCTCACAGGGCTCCGCGTCGGCGAAACGTCCAGGCGGCCAGGCCCAGGGCAGCCGCCATCCATGCGGCCAAGACGCTGGCCATGACCAGCCGCAGCCAGGGGCCGAGCACGTCCGCCGCGTATCGGCCCGATGGGCCCAGGGTGTCCAGCGTCCCGTGCAGCGCGGGAAGCGCCACGAGCTTGAACGCCTGCACGGGGTTCATGAGCGACACCCACAGGAGCTGACCCGGCGTCAGGCGCAGCACCATCGCGGTGCCGATCACCCCGAGGTCGCTGAGGAACACCACCGTCAGCCACACCAGCAACGCCAGGCCGACCGCGGTCGCCGTGCGTCCCGCCCACACCGACAGGAGCAGCCCCAGCCCCACATGCACTCCGCCCAGGAGCGCGGTGCACGCCGCCAATGTGAGGAATCCGCCCACGCGGTCCAGGCTGGTGGCGCTCGCCAGGAACGCCCCGCTGACCAGAAAGCCAACGGCCACCACCCCGGCGACGGCAGCGAGCGTTCCGAGCGTCTTGCCGGCGAAGACTTCTACCGCCGTGACCGGCTGCGCCAGCACCGTCAGGAGCGTGCCCTGCTCGCGCTCCCCGGCAATGCTCATCGCCCCGAGCAACAGGCCCATCAGCGGCACGAGCAGCATCACCAACTGCAAGAGGCTGGCGGTGGTCCGTCCAAATCCGGCCAGCCCGAACGTGCCCAGCCCGGAGAGCCCCAGCACGCTGAGCCCGAGGGCGGCGAGGGTGAACACGGCGGCGAAGAGCACGAACCACCGGTTGCGCCGCGCGTCACGCAGCTCCTTGCCCGCAATCGTCGCCAGCACGCGTGAGCGCATCGCGCTACCCCTCGCTCTCCACGTCGAGATCCAACACCGGAATGCCGGCTTCCTGCAGCCGCGCCAGCGGCTCGGCCCGTCGCCCGATCGTGCCGCCGACCCACAGTTGCGCGCCGTTGGGATGGACGGAGAAGCCATGGCGGGAGAGCACCAACGCGGCGTCCGCGGCCCGGCCCTCCGGCACGGTAATCCAGAGGATGGCCCGGCCCCCGAGCTCGGCTGCGGCCGCCTCCGGCGGACCATCCGCCACCTTGCGGCCCTGGCGCAACACGATGACGCGCTGCGCGAGCCTCCAGATGTCGCCCGCCCGATGCGAGCACAACAGCAGCGTCTTGCCGCGCTCCGCGAGGCGGCGCAGCAGCCCCATCAGCTCATGCCGGGTCGCGACGTCCAGATGGCTGGCCGGCTCATCGAGGAGCAGGATCGGCGGATCGCCCAGCAGCGCCACCGCCAGCGCCAGCTTCTGCTTCATCCCGCCGGAGAGCGCGCCAACTGGTGTCGCGGCCAGCGCCGTCAGGCCCCACTCGTCCAGCAGCGCGTCGGCCTGGCGCGGCTCGACCTGGCGCAGACGCGCGTAAAAGGTGCAGACCTCCGAAACCGGCTCATCGATGGGAAACCGAACCTCCTGCGGCGCATAGCCGAGCAGACGCCTCGCCTCGCGGCCCTGCCGGCGCGCATCCAGCCCCAAGACGCTCGCCTGTCCTTCATAGGGCACGATCCCGAGCAGGCACCGCAGCAGGGTCGTCTTGCCGGCGCCGTTCGGGCCCCACAGCACGACGGTTTCGCCGCGCGCCACCTCGAGATCCACCGCATCGAGCGCCGTGAGGCGCCCAAACCGCTTGGTGAGGCGGCGGGCGGACAGCGCCGCTGCAGGAGAGCAGTCGTGTAACGCGTCGTGCGGCATCGTCATCCTCACCCGTGACGGCCCGCGGCCGCTGCCACCGGTGGTCGCATGCGCGGCGAGGCGTCGACCAACAGCGGCCTCGGCGCGAAGATCGGAAACAGCCGCGCGCCAAGCTCCAGCGCCTCGACCACCAGGCTGCCGGTGTAGAGCCGCAGCGCCGGGTACCGGTCGGTCAGGTGCTCAAACCACGCCACCGCCTCGTAGGGCAAATCCCCGACCCCGTCTCCCGCCGCATCATATCCCCGGTAGTCGCTCCAGAAATTGCCGGCCCACCGGTTCGTCGAGCGCTCCCCGATCCCCTCGATGCGCACCTGGCGGCCGTTCTCGATGAAGCTGTTCTCGGTGAAGCGATTGCCCTGCGCGGTGGGCACCACCGTCAGGCCGGTGTCGTTGTAGGCGACGA
>Ga0209399_10000587_pt1 | contig 21488 bp, 13 predicted proteins | sample OV2TP3_FD_184130 | JGI IMG/M metagenome (GOLD analysis project Ga0209399, IMG submission 184130) | Hot spring microbial communities from Beatty, Nevada to study Microbial Dark Matter (Phase II) - OV2 TP3 (SPAdes) (version 3) | ecosystem: Environmental > Aquatic > Thermal springs > Hot (42-90C) ... | reverse complement strand
TGCATCTCCGGCGGCGCGTCGCTGGCGGGCCCGGTGCGCAAGCGGTTCGAGGAGTTGACCGGCTGCGTGGTGCTCGAGGGATACGGCCTCAGCGAGACCAGCCCGGTGGTGGCGGTCAATCCCATCGAGGGCGCCCGGAAACCGTCGTCGGTCGGGCTCCCGCTGCCGGCGACCGTGATCGACATCGTGTCGCTGGACGAGCCCGAAAAGCCCCTGCCCGTCGGCGAAATCGGCGAGATCTGCATCTCCGGACCGCAGGTGATGGCGGGTTACGCGAACCGGGCGCAGGAAAACGTCCGCGTGTTCCGGGGCGGTCACTTCCACACCGGCGACGTCGGCTACTTGGACGACGACGGCTACCTGTTCATCGTCGACCGCATCAAGGAGATGATCAACACCGGCGGTTTCAAGGTCTATCCGCGCAACGTCGAGGAGGCCGTGCACCGCCACCCGGCCGTCGAGGAGGTGGCGGTTTGCGGCGTCCCCGATCCGCACCGGGGCGAGATCGTCAAGGCGTTCGTGAAGTTGCGCAACGGCCATAAGGCGACGTCCGAGGAATTGGCGAAATTCCTTGCCGACAACCTGGCGCCGTTCGAAATCCCCCGTCAGTTCGAATTCCGCGACGCGTTGCCAAAGACCCTGATCGGCAAGATATCGAAAAAGGACCTTGTCGCCGCGACGGCGGACGAGAAGACCGCGACATGATTCCATTCGGATGTTCCGGGTGGCCACCTCTGAGAGGGAGGACGAGGAAATGAAGAACGTCGTCATCGCCGGCTATGTCCGGTCGCCATTCACCTTCGCCACCAAGGGCGAGTTGGCCAAGGTGCGCGCCGATGAGCTGGCCGCGCAGGTGGTCAAGGGCCTGGTCAAGAAGACCGGCATCAATCCCGACGACATCGAGGACCTGATCCTCGGCTGCGCCTTCCCCGAGGCCGAGCAGGGCCTGAACGTGGCGCGCCTGGTGGTGTTCCAGGCCGGGCTGCCGCGCTCGGTGGCCGGCGCCACGGTGAACCGGTTCTGCGGCTCGTCGATGTACGCCATCCACATGGCCGCCGGCGCCATCCAGATGAACGCCGGCGAGGCGTTCATTTGCGCCGGGGTCGAGTCGATGACGCGGGTGCCGATGATGGGCTACAACCCGATGCCCCACCCCGAACTCGCCAAGCGCTATCCGCCGGCCTACATCTCGATGGGCGAGACGGCGGAGAATATCGCCACCCGTTACCAGATCACCCGCGACCAGCAGGACGCCTTCGCCGTCCAGTCGCAGGTCAAGGCCGCCAAGGCGCAGGCCGCCGGCCGGCTCGACGACGAGATCATCCCGATCAGCCGCGACGGCGGCAGCGTCGGCAAGGACGGCTGCATCCGTCCCGACACCACCGCCGCGGCCCTGGCCGGCCTGAAGCCGGCGTTCGACGAAAAGGGCTCGGTGACGGCCGGCACCTCGTCGCCGCTGACCGACGGTGCCGCCGCCACCCTGGTGTGCAGCGAGGCCTATGCCGAAAAGAAGGGCCTGACGCCGCTCGCCCGCATCAAGTCGATCGCGGTCGCCGGCTGCGACCCGGAAATCATGGGCATCGGCCCGGTGCCGGCGTCGCAAAAGGCGCTGGCGCGGGCCGGGCTGAAGATCGGCGACATCGACGTCGCCGAGGTCAACGAGGCGTTCGCCTCGCAATCGCTGGCGGTACTGCGCGACCTTTCGCTCGATTTGGCGAAGGTCAACCTCGACGGCGGCGCCATCGCCATCGGCCACCCGCTCGGCGCCACCGGCGCCCGCATCACCGGCAAGGCGGCGCAATTGCTGAAGCGCGAGGGCGGCAAGTACGCGCTTTCCACCCAGTGCATCGGCGGCGGTCAGGGCATCGCCACCGTGCTCGAGGCGGTGCGATGACCGAAATCAGGAAAGTCGCCGTGTTCGGCGCCGGCGTCATGGGCGCCGGCATCGCCGGCCAGGTGGCGAACGCCGGCGTGCCGGTGGTGCTGCTCGACATCGCCGCCAAGGACGGCGCCGACCGCAGCGCCATCGCCAAGGGCGCCATCAAGAAACTGCAGAAGACCGACCCGGCGCCGCTGATGCACAAGCGCAATGCCAAGCTGATCGCCGCCGGCAACATCGACGACGACATGAAGATGATCGCCGACTGCGACTGGATCGTCGAGGCGGTGATCGAGAGGCTCGACATCAAACAGTCGCTGTACAAGAAGATCGAGGCGGCGCGCAAGCCGGGCTCCATCGTTTCCTCCAATACCTCGACCATTCCGTGGGCGACGCTCGTTAACGGCATGCCGGCGCGGTTCAAGCGCGATTTCCTGATCACTCACTTCTTCAATCCGCCGCGCTATCTCCGGCTGCTGGAGGTGGCGTCCGGCGCCGACACGCGCCCGGACGCGGTCGCCGCCATCCGCCGCTTCGGCGACATGCGGCTCGGCAAGGGCGTGGTGATGGCCAAGGACACGCCGGGCTTCATCGCCAACCGCATCGGCATCTACTGGCTGCAATGCGGCGTCGTGATGGCGATGGACGGCGGCGTCACCATCGAGGAAGCCGACGCCGTCGGCGGCCGGCCGATGGGGATTCCGAAAACCGGCATCTTCGGCCTGCTCGACATGGTCGGGCTGGACCTGATGCCGCACATCCTGAGCAACATGGAAAAGACGTTGCCGAAGGACGATCCGTTCCACGCGGTCAACCGCGACCTGGCGCTGACCAAGAAGATGATCGCCGGCGGCTACACCGGCCGCAAAGGCAAGGGCGGCTTCTATCGCCTGAACAAGGACTCAGGCGAACGGGTCAAGGAGGCCATCGACCTTGGGAGCGGCGACTACCGCAAGGCCGGCAAGGCGAAGCTGGCGAGCGTCGCCGCCGCCAAAAAGGGCGGCCTGAAGGCGTTGCTCGAGCACCCCGACAAGGGCGGCCGTTACGGCTGGCAGGTGATGTCGCGCACCCTCGGCTACGCCGCCCGCCTGGTGCCCGAGATCGCCGACGACGTGGTCGCCGTCGATGAGGCGATGCGCCTCGGCTACAATTGGAAATTCGGGCCGTTCGAGCTGATCGACCAGCTCGGCAGCCAATGGTTCGCAGACCGCCTCAAGGCCGACGGAATGGCGGTGCCGAAAATCCTCGAGCTGGCCGCCGGGCGGCCGTTCTACCGCACCCACGACGGCCGCCTGCAATACCTGACCCTGGCCGGCGACTACCGGGACGTGCCGCGCGCCGAGGGCGTGCTGCTGCTCGCCGACATCAAGCGCCGCCAGAAGCCGCTCGCCCGCAACCCGTCGGCCAGCCTGTGGGACATCGGCGACGGCGTCGTCTGCCTGGAGTTCCACAGCCGCATGAACGCCCTCGACCCGCTGTCGCTGATGATGGCGGAAAAGGCGATCAAGCTGGTGCGCGAGCGGTTCAAGGCGCTGGTCATCTACAACGAAGCCAGCAACTTCTCGGTCGGCGCCAACATCGGATTGCTGCTGATCGCCGCCAAGCTGCGCGCCTACTTCGTCGTCCGGGCGCTGGTGAAGAAAGGCCAGAAAGTCTACAAGGCGCTGAAGTACGCCCCCTTCCCGGTGGTCGGCGCGCCGTCCGGCATGGCGCTCGGCGGCGGCTGCGAGGTGCTGCTCCACTGCGACGCCGTGCAGGCCCACGCCGAGACCTACGCCGGCCTGGTCGAGACCGGCGTCGGCGTCATCCCCGGCTGGGGCGGCTGCAAGGAGATGCTGTTCCGCTGGTTCTTCGACGCCAAGCGCCCGAAGGGTCCGATGCCGCCGGTGATCAAGGCGTTCGAGACCATCGGCATGGCGCAGGTGGCGAAGTCGGCGGCCGAGGCGCGCGACTTCCTGTTCCTGCGTCCCGGCGACGGCATCACCATGAACCGCGACCGGCTGCTGGCCGACGCCAAGGCGAAGGCGCTGGAGCTGGCCAGGAACTACCGGCCGCCGGAGGAAAAGCCGATCACCCTGCCGGGGCCGACCGCCAAGGCGCTGATGGACATGGCGGTGAAGGGCTTCCGTCTCAGCGGCAAGGCGACGCCCCATGACGTGGTGGTGGCCGGGGCGCTCGCCAACGTGCTCAGCGGCGGCGACACCGACATCACCGAGACCGTGACCGAGGACCAGGTGCTCAAGCTCGAGCGCGACTCCTTCGTCGCGCTCGCCCGCAACGCCGCCTCCATCGACCGCGTCCAGCACATGCTGAAGACCGGCAAGCCGCTCAGGAACTGATGGGCGCCTTCGAAAGTCCGCGCAACGCCTCGCCGGCACTCTGGATCGCCCGGGCTGCGCCGGGCGATGACGGATGGAGTGGCGGTGAGGCCGGCATTTCGACACAGACCGTCATGCCCCGGCCCTCGGGTCCGCGCGAAGCGCGGCCCAAGGACAGGCTCTGTCCGGGGCATCCAGAAACAAGACTCCGAGGAGACATTCCATGACCTACGTCCTTGTGGCGCTGTCGCTGATCGCTCTGGTGTCGCTGCTCTATCTCGGGCGGGGCTACTGGGCGTGGGTGCTGGCGGTCGGGTTCGCGCTGGCCGCCTGGCGCGACAGCGGCATCGCCTCGCCAACCGTGTTCTGGACCGTCGCCGCCGTTGCCGTCGTGCTGGCGTTGCTGCTCGGCGCGCCGGCGCTTCGCCGCGCCGTCATCTCGGGGCACCTGATGCGCGTGGTGCGCGGCATCCTGCCGCGCATGGGCGACACCGAGCGCATCGCGCTGGAGGCCGGCACCGTGTGGTTCGACGGCGATCTGTTCTCCGGCGATCCGGATTGGCAGAAGCTCCTCGATTTCAAGCCGAAGCCGCTGACCGACAAGGAGCGCGCCTTCCTCGACGGGCCGGTCGAGGAGCTGTGCCGCATGGTCGACGATTACCAGATCGCCCAGGACCGCGACCTGCCGCCCGCCGTTTGGGATTTCATGAAGCGCCAGCGCTTCTTCGGCATGATCATTCCCGAGGCATTCGGCGGCATGGGCTTCTCGGCCATCGCCCATTCCGCGGTCGTCACCAAGCTGTCGAGCCGCAGCATCACCGCCGCGGTCACGGTGATGGTGCCGAACTCGCTCGGCCCCGGCGAGCTTCTGGTCCATTACGGCACCGAAGAGCAGCGAAAACACTACCTGCCGCGGCTCGCCCGCGGCGAGGACATCCCCTGCTTCGCGCTGACCGAGCCCGGCGCCGGCAGCGACGCCGCCAGCGGCAAGAGCAAGGGCATCGTCTGCAAGGGAAAATGGAAGGGCCAGGAAATCACCGGCATCCGCCTGACCTTCAACAAGCGTTACATCACGCTGGCGCCGGTGGCGACGGTGGTCGGCCTAGCCTTCCGCATGTACGACCCGGATCGCCTGCTGGGCGACGTCGAGGACATCGGCATCACCTGCGCCCTGATCCCCCGCGACACCCCGGGCCTGGTCATCGGCAACCGCCACGACCCGATGGGGGTGCCGTTCCAGAACGGCCCGGTTTCGGGCAACGACATGTTCGTGCCCCTCGATTACGTCATCGGCGGCCGCGACGGCGTCGGAATCGGTTGGCGGATGCTGATGGAATCGCTCGCCGCCGGCCGCTCGGTGTCGCTGCCGTCGCTGTCGTGCGGCGCCGCCGAGCTGGCGGCCCGGGTGACCGGCGCCTACGGCAGCGTGCGCGAGCAGTTCAACATGCAGATCGGACGCTTCGAGGGCATCGAGGAGGCATTGGCCCGCATCGGCGCCTACGCCTATTTCATGGACGCCGCCCGGGTGCTCACCTGCGGCGCCGTCGATGCCGGCGCCAAGCCGGCCGTTCTTTCGGCCGTCGTCAAGGCGTACTTGACCGACGGCATGCGCGACCGCCTCAACGATGCCTTCGACATCCAGGCCGGAGCCGCGATTTGCCGCGGTCGCCGGAACATTCTCGGGCGCGGATTCATCGGCGTGCCCATCGCCATCACCGTCGAGGGCGCCAATATCCTGACCCGCTCGCTGATCGTGTTCGGGCAGGGCGCCATCCGCTGCCACCCCTTCGTCCACGACGAAATGGTGGCGGTCGCCGAAAACGACCTGCCGGGGTTCGATCGCGCGTTCTTCGGTCACGTCGGCTTCGTCTACAAGAACATGGCGCGGTCGTTCTTCCTGGCGCTGACCGGGGGGCGGCTGGCGTCGGCGCCGGTTTCCGATTCCACGGCCGGCTATTTCAGGGCCATTACCCGCTATAGCGCCGCGTTCGCCCTGATCACCGACATCGCCCTGGCCACCTTGGGCGGCGCCTTGAAGCGGCGCGAGAAGATCAGCGGCCGCATGGCCGACGCGCTGGCCTGGATGTACATCGGCGCGGCGGCGCTGAAGCGCTTCCACGACGAAGGCCGGCCGGCGCGCGACCGCGCCGTCGTCGATTGGTCCCTGCAGACGGCATTGTGGAAGGTCCAGGAGGCGCTGCGCGGGGTGATCGAGAATCTGCCCAACCGCATGGCCGCGGCGGTCCTGTGCCCGCTGGTGTTCCCGTTGGGCGCCCGTCGGCGGCCGCCGAGCGACGACCTCGGCGCCCGGCTGGCCCGCGATCTCCTGGACGACAGGGACTTGCGGCTGCACCTGACCTCGAACATTTACGTGCCGAAGGCCGACGAGCCGGGCCTCGGCAGGCTGGAGTCCGCCCTCGATATGGTGGTCGCCGCCCAGGCGGTGCAGAACAAGGTCCGCGAAGCCGCCCGGACCCGCAGACTGGGCGATCTGCCGCGCGAAAAGATGGCCGACGAGGCGGTCGCCCGGGGCGTCATCACCAAGGACGAGCACGCGCGCCTGGCCGCCGCCGAAAAGGCCCGCGACGACGCGATCCAGGTCGACGCCTTCGATCCGAAGACGTACAAGACCCTGAAGTGAGGCTGGCCGCCGCGGAGCATTGGAAGCGAGTCTGGATGCCCCGGGCTGACGCCGGGGCATGACGGATGTATTTGCGGGCACCGGCCTTGCCATCGCCCCGACCGTCATCGCCCGGCCTCGGGGGCCCTTGCGGGGGTGACCCCCGCGCCCCCTGGGCCCGGGCGATCCAGAATCATGTTCCTGGATGCCCCGCCGTCAGGACTTGAGCGAGGCGACGAATGCCATCAGCTTCGCCTGGGTGTCGCCGATGTCCTCGTTGAGGATGCCGTGGCGCGCCGCCTCCACCATGTCCAGCGCCTTCGAGCGCGAGCCCAGCTTGCGGTGGATCAGCTCGGCGCTCTTGCGGTCGACCACGTGATCATCGGTGCCCTGAATGATCAGCGCCGGCGCCTGCACGTCCGCCAGCCGGTTGCCGAGCTCCTCGACCATGCGGCGGACCTCGAACAGGCCACGGATCGGGATGTGCCGGTAATTGATGCTCGGGTGCTCTGAGTCGTTGGTGCGGAACGGGAATACGCCCTCGTAGGACGACACCCAGCGCGTCAGCACGTTGGCGCCATGTACCAGCGGCACGAAGATCAGGTTCTTGTTGCGGAACTTGAGCGGCGCCGAAACCGCCGCCACGCCCGCCAGCTTCTCCGGCTTCTCGGCCGCCAGGATCAGCGACAACGCGCCGCCGCTGGAGAACCCGATCACGCAAATCCGGTCGGCGAACGCCTTCATGATCCGATAGCCGCGGCGCACCGATTCCAGCCAGTCGCGCCAGCTTCGCGTGCGCAGGTCCCATGGCGAGGTGCCGTGCCCCTTCAGCCGCACGCCGATCACCGGATAGCCGGCGGCGGCGAGCTTGTCGCCGAACGCCCGGAGCTCCGCCGGCGAGGCCAGGAAGCCGTGCACCAGCACCACGCCGATGCCGTTCTTGCCCTCCGGCACCTTCAGGTACGGCTCGCCGCTCTCGGTCGCCGTCTCCTGGCGGTTGATCTCCTCGTGCTTTTGCTTCCGGAATCGCGCGCGGTCCTTGGCGAACGACACCAGCTCGTCGTGGAACAGCAGGCGCGCCAGCGCCCGCTCGTCGATCTCCGCCGCCGCCGCGATCGCCTGTTCGACGGCGCTGTTGGCGGCAGTGATCGGCGCCATCTCGTTGGCGTAGACGGCGACGATGTTCTCCAGCCTGACGGCGTCGAATTCCTGCTCCTCGACCAGCTTCGGCAGGAACCGGTAGCTTTCGGAATCGATCTCCACCAGCTTCGAGGCGACCGCCGCCGATATCAGCTGTTCGAGTCCGGGACAATGGCCGTCGATGAGGCCGCGATAGGTGGCCGGGTTGGTGACGCTGTCGTGCAGCGCCAGCGTCGGGTCCTTCTGCGCGTTCTTGATCGCCAAGTACAGCGCCTTGTGAAACAGCGCGCGGCCGATCTCCGTCCAGCCTTTTCCGACGTACATCATCATCAGCCGCGACGCCAGGTGGCTGAGGTTGAGGGTGACGCCGACGTACATCTCGCGCATGTAATCGTCGCGGGTGGTGACGGTGGTGCCGACGATGCTCTTGGCGACCATCCGGTCGGCCCATTTGCCCTTGTCGGCCTTGATCAGGAACAGCTCGTCGAGGGATTCGATGCGCCGCACCAGCCGCGCGATGAACTTCCGCTCCCACCAGTTCCAGCGGTCGTCGGTGCTGATCGGATGGCCGAGGCGAAGGTCCATGTCGGTTTCCTTCAACAGGATGTTGCCCTCGATCAGCAACTCCTCGGAAAACCGCTTGCTGAGGCCGCCGGTGAACAGCTCGACGCCCTTGCGCAGCACGTTGTCGGTGACGCGAATGGGATAGAACGTGATGTTGGACGGCACGATCAGGGTCTTCAGCCGGGCCGCCTTCATCAGCTCGTCGACGGAGGCGAAACCGAGGCGATCCGCCCATTTTTCCAGGCAACTCCGGTCGCCCTCCTCGTCGATGTCGCGGAGCGCCGCCTTGAAGGCGCCGAGATTGAGCGCCAGCACCGCCGCCCCGGAATGGTGCTTGCGCCGTTCCTTGGCGTGGCGCGAATAGATGTTGTACTCGCCGTCGCTGTCGACGACCCGCTTGTCCTTGACCATGCCGCCTTCGGGAAAAATGATGATCTTGCGGCCGTGCAGGATCTCCTTGGCCAGGAACGGCAGCAATCCCGGGAACCGGTTGGGGACGGCGCCGACGCTGCGCAGGAAGTTCGAGAAGAAGTCGTCGCCGCGGAAGAACTCGGCCGCCGCGAGGCCGCGACAGTAGGCGCCCGATTCCTGATGGATCAGGTACTGCGGGATGAAGGTCTCGAAGCGGGCGAAATGGTTGAACAGGAAGATCTGCCCGGCCTGGATCAATCCCTGCTTCTGGTGCAGCCGGATCTTGACGCCGAGGCGATCCTTAAGCGTCGAAAACGCCTTGACCGTCCAAACGTAGGTCTTGGAGTCGATCTCGAACTGTTTTTCTTTGTCTTTGTCCATGGCAAGAGCACGAGCCGCTCGCCCTGTTGGCGCGCCGACGGCAACGCGCCGCTCCGGCACCGGCCGCGGCGCCGACGAACGGAATCGATACCTAACATCATCCGCCGGAACGCCCGATAAGTCGAGTACGACGATGGCCGGCGCCGTCATTTTATCGTCGCCGCCGGGCGACGCGGCCGCCCCGCAGCCCGCCCGGCGGTCGGTTGACAGGCCAAAACCGGCGGCCGATTCTGGGCCGACCTTGGCGGACGCTTGCGACGGCCCTCCGACGCAGCGGCCCTCGCGGGCGCAGCCATTCGGGAGCAACACCCATGTCGGCGCGTGATCCGATCGCCCGCCTCGCCACCCACGAGGTCACCAACCAGCCGCCGCCGTTCGAGGGCCGCAACCTCTTCGACGGCGACCCGGCGCTGAAGGCGGCGCTGGTCCGCGAGGGCGCCGGCTGGGCGGAGGCCAAGGCGCGCGCCATGGGAGCGCTGGCCGGCGACGAGCGCGTGATCCAGCTCGGCCGCGCCGCCAACCGTCACGGGCCGGAGTTGCGCACCTTCGACCCTGCCGGCCGGCGCATCGACGAGGTCGAGTATCACCCCGCCTATCACGACCTGATGCGGCTGGCGGCCGCCCACGAGGTGCATTCGATCGCCTGGACCGCCAAGCGCCCCGGCGGCCACGTCGCCCACACCGCCCTCGAATACCTGCTGACCCAGGCGGAAGCCGGGGTGTGCTGCCCGATCACCATGACCTATGCTTCGATCCCGAGCCTGCGCCGCCAGCCGGAGATCGCCGCCGAATGGCAGCCGCGGGTGCTGTCCAATGCCTACGACCCGCGCTGCATCCCGGTCAGCGAAAAGACCGGCGCCACCGTCGGCATGGCGATGACCGAAAAACAAGGCGGCTCCGACGTGCGCGCCAACACCACCCGCGCCGAGCCGGTCGGCGGCGGCGGGCCCGGCGGCGAATACCGGCTCAGCGGACACAAGTGGTTCTGCTCGGCGCCGATGTCGGATGCGTTCCTGACACTCGCCTACGCCGCCAAGGGCCTGTCGTGCTTTTTGGTGCCGCGCTGGCGGCCCGACGGCGCCCGCAACGCATTCCTGATCCAGCGCCTGAAGGACAAGCTCGGCAACCGCTCGAATGCCTCCAGCGAGATCGAATACGACGGCACCTACGCCCGCCTGGTCGGCGAGGAAGGCCGCGGCGTGCGCACCATCATCGACATGGTCCACCACACCCGCCTCGACGCCACCACGGCGCCGGCCGGCATGATGCGCCAGGCGGCGGTGCTGGCCATCCACCACGCCTGCCACCGCGTCGCATTCCAGCGGCTATTGTCGGAACAGCCGCTGATGAAGAACGTGCTCGCCGACCTGGTGCTGGAATCGGAGGCGGCGACCGTCCTCGTCATGCGCATCGCCCGCGCCTACGACGAGGCGGAGACCAGCGCCGAGGCGCGCGCCTTTTCCCGCATCGCCGTCGCCGTCGCCAAGTTCTGGGTCAACAAGCGGCTGCCCAACCACGTCTACGAGGCGATGGAATGCCATGGCGGCGGCGGCTACGTCGAGGACTCGCCGATGCCCAGGCTCTACCGCGAGGCCCCGGTCAACAGCATCTGGGAGGGCTCCGGCAACGTCATCTGCCTCGACGTGCTGCGCGCCATGGAGCGCGAGCCCGATGCGATCGCCGCCTTCGTCGCCGAGATCGAGGCGGCGCGCGGCGGCGACCGGCGGCTCGATGCCGCCATCGACGGCCTCAAGAGTGATCTTGCTGCGAAGTCGCGCGACGAGTCGCAGATGCGGCGGATCAGCGAGCGGATGGCGCTGACCCTGCAGGGGGCGTTGCTGACGCGGTTCGCGCCGGCCGCCGTCGCCGACGGCTTCTCGGCCTCGCGGCTGGGCGGCGATTGGGGCCGTACTTACGGCACGCTACCCGCCGGCGTCGCCTTCGACGACATCATCGCCCGAGCACGGTACGACGCGGGGTAATGCCAACTACGGCCTTTCGAAGCTCGCCCCACCTCACCCTCCCGGCTTCGCCGGGTCCCTCCCTCTCCGCCCCATCGGGGCGGAGAGGGCCGGGGAGAGGTGGGGGTCCGATCGCCGCGACGCGGTATCGGTGCCCTGAATTCCAGGTATTAACCTGTCCTCCCGTCGCCGCCCGCCAGGTCGTCCAATATCGGGCACTCCGGCCGCTGGTCGCCGTGGCAGCGCTCGGTCAGGTGCACCAGCGTGCGACGGATCGTTTCCATCTCGGCGATGCGCCGCTCGACCGCGCCGATGTGATCGAGCGCCAGCTTCTTGACGCCGGCGCTGCTGCGCTTCTTGTCCCGCCACAGCGCCAGCAGGTCGCCGACGTCTTTCACCGAGAACCCGAGCTTGCGGGCGCGCTGGATGAACGTCAGCGTCGCGATGTCGACGTCGCCGTAGTCGCGGTAGCCGTTATCCGCCCGCGAAGCCTTCGGGATCAGGCCGATGCTCTCGTAGTAGCGGATGGTCTTCGCCGGCACGCCGGATTTGCCGGCCGCGGTTCCGATGTTCATGGGGTTCCTCCGAATTCCTACAGGCGGGCCTTGCCCAGTCTCAGCGCGTTGCTGATCACGGAGACGGAGCTGAGACTCATGGCGGCGCTGGCGATGATCGGGCTTAACAGGATGCCGAAGAACGGGTACAGCACCCCCGCCGCCACCGGCACGCCGAGCGTGTTGTAAGCGAAGGCGAAAAACAAATTCTGGCGGATGTTGCGCATCACCGCCCGGCTCAGCCGCCGCGCCCGCACGATGCCGCGCAGGTCGCCCTTCACCAGCGTCACGCCGGCGCTCTCGATCGCCACGTCGGTGCCGGTGCCCATGGCGATGCCGACGTGGGCCTGGGCCAGGGCCGGCGCGTCATTGATGCCGTCGCCGGCCATGGCGACGACGCGGCCGGCTTTCTGCAGGCGCTCGATCACCCGTCCTTTCTGGTCGGGCAGCACGTCGGCCTCGACGTCGTCGATGCCGAGGCGCCCGGCGACCGCCTTCGCCGTCACCGGATTGTCGCCGGTCAGCATGACGATGTGGACGCCGTCGTCCTGCAGCGCCTTCACCGCCTCCAGGGTCGTCGCCTTGACCGGGTCGGCGACGCCGACCAGGCCGGCGATCCGGTTGTCGACGGCGACGAACATCACCGTCTGGCCGTCGCCGCGTAGCGCCTCGGCCCGCGCCGCCAAGGCGCCCGCATCGACGCCGAGGCCGGCCATCATCCTGGCGTTGCCGAGGGCGACCCTGCGGCCGTCGACGCCGCCGGCCACGCCCTTGCCGGTGTCGGACTGGAATTCCCTGGCATCGGCGAGCGTCAGCCCCCGCGCCTTGGCGCCGGCGACGATCGCTGCCGCCAGCGGGTGCTCGCTGCCGCGTTCCAGGCTGGCGGCGAGACGCAGCAGCGTCGCCTCGTCCGTTCCATCGGCGGCGACCGCGGATACCAGCTTCGGCTTGCCCTCGGTCAGCGTGCCGGTCTTGTCGACCACCAGGGTGTCGACTTTTTCCATGATCTCGAGCGCCTCGGCGTTCTTGATCAGCACCCCGGCGGTGGCGCCGCGCCCGGTGCCGACCATGATCGACATCGGCGTCGCCAGGCCAAGGGCGCACGGGCAGGCGATGATCAGCACCGCCACCGCGTTGACCAGCCCGTAGGCCATCGCCGGCGGCGGGCCGACCAGCGACCACACGACGAACGTGATGATCGCGACGACGACGACGGCCGGCACGAACCAGCCGGAAACCACGTCGGCCAGGCGCTGGATCGGCGCCCGGCTGCGCTGCGCGGCGTTGACCATCTCGACGATCCGGAACAGCAGCGTCTCGGCGCCGACGCGCTCGGCGCGCATCACGAAGCCGCCGGTGCCGTTGACGGTGGCGCCGGTGACCTTGTCGCCGGCGTTCTTTTCCACCGGCACCGGCTCGCCGGTCATCATCGATTCGTCGACGGCGCTTTTTCCTTCGAGGACGACGCCGTCCACCGGCACCTTCTCGCCGGGCCGCACCCTTAGCCGGTCGCCGCGGACGATCTGGTCGAGGGGCACGTCCTCCTCGCCGCCGTCGGCGCCGATGCGGCGCGCCGTCTTCGGCGCCAGGTCGAGCAGCGCCCGGATGGCGAGGCTGGTGCGGCTGCGGGCGCGCAGTTCCAGCACCTGGCCCAGCAGAACCAATGTCGTGATCACCGCCGCCGCCTCGAAATAGATGGCGACGCCGCCCTCGGAGCCGCGGAACGCGGCCGGGAAGATCCCCGGCAGCAGCACGGCGACGACGCTGTAGGCGTAGGCGACGCCGACGCCGATGCCGATCAGGGTGAACATGTTGAGGTGCCAACCGAAAAACGATTTCCAGGCGCGCACGAAGAACGGCCAGCCGCCCCACAGCACCACCGGCGTCGCCAGTACCAGCTCGATCATATCGGCGAGCCGGCGCGAAATCGCGATCCCGATCCGGTCGCCGAGGAACGCGTCGCCCATCGCCAGGATCACGATCGGGACCGTGAACGCCGTGCCGATCCAGAACCGCCGCGTCATGTCGATTAGCTCCGGGTTTTCCTCTTCGGCCGCCGCCGCGGTCACCGTCATCGGTTCCAGCGCCATGCCGCAGATCGGGCAGTCGCCGGGGCCGTCCCGCACGATCTCCGGATGCATCGGGCAGGTGTACTTGGCGCCCGCAGGCGCCTTCGCCGCCGGCCGCGGACGATGTTTCGGGGCGGGCTTGGCGGCCGGCTTCAGGTAGGCCTCGGGATCGGCCTTGAACTTCTCCAGGCAGCCGTTGCAGCAGAAGTAATACGCCGTCCCCTGATGGTCGTGACGGTGCATGCTGGTCTTGGGGTCGACGGTCATGCCGCATACCGGGTCCTTGGTCGCCGCCGGGCCGGCGTCGTGGTGCGGATGCTGCTGGTGTTGGCCGTGGTGGCCGGCGTGTTCGCTCATTCCCTGGTCCCCAATGATAGGGACGGCGACGACCCGCCGCCCCGACTAACATTCCAGTAAACTGGAAGCTCTATTTAAGGGTTCCCGCCACGGGTAGGTCAAGCGTTGCCACACCCATTCACCGTCGATTTAATGTTCAATTTATGTTCTTTTTTCCTATTGACTATCGCCCTGTCTTGTGCTTAAATTCCCGCTTGGTTTCGAATTGAGGTATTTCGTCATGATATCCGTGCGTTATCCGGCGCCATCGCTCGGTACCTGCCTCACGCCGATTCGCCCGCGGGATCAGCCCGGGCCAACTGGGGGCTCGAATAATCTGGATGCTCCTGGCATCGGCGACGAGTGGCCCGCAGGGAGCACGCGCGACCGTGCGTTGCCGTCGGCGCCAGCGGCGAAAATGACGACCAATGACGACCAATGACGACTTTTTTAAAAAAAATTTCCGGCAAGTGACGGATCATCGCGTGGAACCCCTGGCTTGACCTCGGGAACCCCCTCACTTGACGCTCATGGGGTGGAATTGCATGGTGGCGCCGACGCTTCGGGCCGGCCGTCGCCGGTCCAACGGCGGCGTCGGCGGCCACCCGAATTGACATCGCAAGAACCTCATTAAGTAATTGAAATGTTTCTGCTTTTGGACAACTACGACAGCTTCACCTACAACCTTCGGCATTACCTGGGCGAGCTCGGGGCGGAGGTCGAGGTGGTGCGCAACGACGCCGTCGGCGCCGACCAGGCGATCGCCCGCGGCGCCGACGGCATCGTCATCTCGCCGGGGCCGTGCGACCCCGACCGCGCCGGCATCTGCCTCGAGGTGATCGACAAGGCCAAGGGCCGGCTGCCGATCCTCGGCGTCTGCCTCGGCCACCAGTGCATCGGCCAGGCGTTCGGCGGCAAGATCGTCCGCGCGCCGAAGCCGATGCATGGCAAGATCAGCGACATCGCCCACACCGGCCGCGGCGTGCTGGCCGGCATCCCGAGCCCGTTCAAGGCCACCCGCTATCATTCCCTGACCATCGCGCCGGAGAGCATGCCCGACTGCCTGGAGGTCACCGCCACCAGCGACGACGGGGTGATCCAGGGCGTCAGCCACCGCGAGTTGCCGATCCACGGCGTGCAGTTCCACCCCGAGAGCATCGCCTCCGAGCACGGCCACAAGCTGATCCAGAACTTCCTCGACATCGCGCGCCGCCGGAACGCCGCATGACCGACGCGCTGAAACCGACCCTGGCCAAGCTGGCGGCCGGCGAGCGGCTGAGCGCCGACCAGGCCGAGAAGGCGTTCGACGTCATCATGTCCGGCGCCGCCACCGAGGCCCAGATCGGCGCCTTCCTGATGGCGCTCAGGGTGCGCGGCGAGACCGTCGACGAGATCACCGGCGCCGTGCGCACCATGCGCGCCAAGGCGCTGGCGGTGAAGGCGCCCGCCGGCGCCATCGACGTGGTCGGCACCGGCGGCGACGGCTCCGGCACCTACAACGTCTCGACCGCCGCGGCGATCGTGGTCGCCGCGTGCGGCGTGCCGGTGGCCAAGCACGGCAACAAGGCGCTGTCGTCGAAGTCCGGCGCCGCCGACGTGCTGGCGGCGCTCGGCGTCAACATCGACGCCGACTTCGCCGTTGTCGAGAAGGCGATCCGCGACGCCAGCATCGGCTTCCTGATGGCGCCCCGCCACCACAGCGCCATGAAGCACGTCGGCAAGCCGCGCACCGAGCTCGGCACCCGCACCATCTTCAACCTGCTGGGGCCGCTGTCCAACCCGGCAGGCGTCAAGCGCCAGTTCACCGGCGTGTTCTCGAAGGACTGGGTCGAGCCGGTGGCGAACGTGCTGAAGAACCTCGGCTGCGAGGCGGCGTGGGTGGTGCACGGCTCGGACGGCCTCGACGAGATGACCACCACCGGGCCCTCGTACGTGGCGCAGTTGAAGGACGGCAAGGTCACCGCCTTCCAGGTGACGCCGAAGGACGCCGGTCTGCCGCTCGCCAAGGCTGCCGACCTGAAAGGGGCGGATGCCAAGCACAACGCCGCCGCGTTGCGCGGCGTGCTCGACGGCAAGCCCGGCCCCTATCGCGACATCGTGCTCTATAACGCCGCCGGCGCGCTGATCGTCGCCGGCAAGGCGAAAGACTTGAAGGACGGAGTAGCCCAAGCCGCCCAGGCCATCGACGGCGGCAAGGCGCGCGCCGTCCTCGAACGCTGGATCGCCATCACCAACGCCGCCAGGGGCGGCAGCGCGGCGGCAAAAACCCCGGCATGACCGACATCCTGGAGCAGATTTGCGAGGCCAAGCGCCAACACGTCGCGGCCTGCAAGGAGGCCCATCCCCGGGCGCTGGTCGAGGCGGCGGCGCGCGAGGTCGCCAAGCCGCGCGGATTCGTCAAGCGGCTGAAGAAGGCCGTCGCCGGCGGCGGCTATGGCCTGATCGCCGAGATCAAGCGAGCCTCGCCGTCGAAGGGGCTGATCCGCGACGACTACGACCCGCCGGCGCTGGCCCGCGCCTTCAAGGCCGGCGGCGCCACGTGTCTTTCGGTGTTGACCGACGCTCCGTTCTTCGAGGGCAACGACGCGGATCTGATCGAGGCGTGGGCGGCCGTCGATTTGCCGGTGCTGCGCAAGGACTTCATGATCGACCCCTACCAGATCGTCGAATCCCGCGCCCTCGGCGCCGATTGCGTGCTGCTGATCATGGCCGCCCTCGACGACGCCGAGGCCGGCGAACTCGAAGCGACGGCCATGGAATACGGCCTCGACGTGCTGGCCGAGGTCCACGACGCGGGTGAGCTCGCCCGCGCGCTCAGGCTGCGCACCAAGCTGATCGGGATCAACAACCGCGACCTGAAGACGTTCGACGTCGACCTCGCGGTGACGGAAGCGTTGATGGCCGACGTGCCCGACGACCGCCTGGTGGTCAGCGAGAGCGGCCTGCATACGCCGGACCATCTGGCGCGGCTCGCCAAGGCCGGCGTAAACTGCTTCCTGGTCGGCGAATCGCTGATACGCGAGCACGACGTCGAGGCGGCGACGCGCGCCTTGCTTGCCCGGCCGACGAAGAAGTCCCGGGGATCCTGACGATGGCGAAACTCACCCACTTGGACGCCAAGGGCAACGCCGCCATGGTCGACGTGTCGGCCAAGGACGCGACGACGCGCACCGCTACCGCCAAGGGCTCGATTTACATGCAGCCCGCGACCATGGCGCTGATCCGCCAGGGCGGGGTCAAGAAGGGCGACGTGCTGAGCGTCGCCAGGCTGGCCGGCATCATGGGAGCGAAGCGCACCCCGGACCTGATTCCGCTGTGCCACCCGTTGGAGCTGGAATCGATCACGGTCGAGCTCACCTGCGACGCCGCCCGCAACGCCGTCGACATCGCCGCCACCTGCAAGCTGCACGGCCGCACCGGCGTCGAGATGGAGGCGCTGACCGCGGTCGCGGTGGCGGCGCTGACCGTCTACGACATGTGCAAGGCGGTCGATCGCGGCATGCGCATCGCCGACATCCGCCTGGTCCACAAGGCCGGCGGCAAGTCCGGCGCCTTCGAGGCCGAATAAGGAACAACCGTGGGCGAAGACGCCGAAATCCTGCAACTCACTGGCCGTCTTAACGATCACTTGAATTCGCGCGGTGACCAGTTAAAGGCCTTTTATAGGTATCAATCGCAACTTGAAGGATGGTTGAAGGGTGAACTCCTTTGGTTTTTGGATCGTGAAAAAACAGATGGTCGATTATCGAATTTTGAGCGAGAAGTGTTACTGCCGCGGCGACACTCGAAGCAACGCTTCGACTTCAAACTAGCTTTCCGAACTGGCGAAGTGCAAAAGACAGCCTGGATTGAATTGAAACACTGGTTGATCGGCTATCAAAAAGACTCGCACTACAACTGCCAATTTTATTTTGGAGACCCGACCTCGATTGGCATTAAGCCTGATGTGGAAAAACTTGCTAGCGTTCGGTCCGGGAACAAATATCTTTGGATTCTGATGACCCAAAATCCTGGAGAGAACGACTGGGCTAGCGGGATGAAGAAATTTAACGAAAAATTTCGTCCTCTTCACGTTGATCCGCTTACCCAACCAACCAACTTCCCAGATTTCTATTTTCTTGGCCTTCTCAAAGCGTAACCAAGGAATCGAGGCAAATAGCGGTCCAAATGATCTCCGTCGCCGAAGCGCTCGCCAAGGTCGTCGCCGGCATCAACCGTGTGCCGTCGGAGCAGGTGTCGCTGCCGGACGCCTTGGGGCGCGTGCTCGCCGAGGACGTGGCGTCCCGGCTCACCCACCCGCCGGCGGCGGTGTCCGCCATGGACGGCTACGCGGTGCGCGCCCGCGACGCGGCGAAACCGCCGGCGACCCTGAGGCAGATCGGCGAATCGGCGGCCGGCAAAGGCTTCGCCGGCAAGCTCGGCAACGGGCAAGCGGTGCGCATCTTCACCGGCGCGCCGTTGCCGGACGGCGCCGACGCCATCGTCATCCAGGAGGACGCCGAGGCCAAGGGCAAGGCGATCACGGTCACCGAGAAGGCGGTCAAGGGCCGCTGGATCCGCCCCGCCGGGCTGGATTTCAAGAAGGGGCAGAAGCTCCTCAAGGCCGGCACGGTGCTGACCGCCCGCGACATCGGCCTCGCCGCGGCGATGAACGTGCCGTGGCTCGCCGTGCGCCGGCGGCCGCGCATCGCCTACACCGCCACCGGCGACGAGGTGGTGATGCCCGGCGATCCGCTCGGCCCGGACCAGATCGTCAGCTCCAACAGCGTCGCGCTCGGCGCCTACATCCGCGTCCTCGGCGGCAACCCGGTGAATTTGGGCATCGCCCGCGACGATGAACGCTCGCTCAGGCGAATCCTCGACGGCGCCAAGGGCGCCGATCTGCTGGTCACCCTCGGCGGCGCCTCGGTCGGCGACCACGACCTGGTGCGCAAGGTGCTCGGCGGCCGCGGCATGGAACTCGGCTTCTACAAGGTCGCCATGCGGCCGGGAAAGCCGCTGATCTTCGGCAACCTCGGCGGCATCCCGGTGCTCGGCCTGCCGGGCAATCCGGTATCGGCCGGCGTCACCGCGATGATCTTCCTCAAGGCGGCGATCGAGAGGATGCTGGCAATGAAACGCGCCAATGCGGCGCCGGCGACCGCCCTCCTGGGGCGCCGGCTTGCCGCCAACGATTCGCGCCAGGACTACCTGCGCGCCCGCTTGTCGCGCGACAAGGCCGGCAACCTGGTGGCGACGCCGTTCGAGCGCCAGGATTCGGCGATGCTGGCCAAGCTCGCCGAGGCCGACTGCCTGGTCGTGCGGCCGCCGAAGGCGAAGGCGGCGGCCAAGGGGACGCGGGTGGCGATCATCCCGCTGCGGCTCGCCACGGAAACGATTTAATGTCTATCGCCAGGCCAGCCGTTCCTGACCTTCCCGGAAACTCCGAAGTGAGGCCGGATTCTGGTGCGTGCATGCTAGTCCAGGATACTAGCGTTGCGGGGTGGCACCCGTTTGCCTATAATCGTCCCCGGGGGCGGACAGGCTCCCCGGGTTTTTCCCTCCAAGACGGTGCTCCGTCCAAGTCCTGGAAACGTCGCGTCGCCTCCCGTTCGGCGTCGCCGACGGATGTCAACTTTGGTCTTGGAGGACCCGACATGCGCTACCAGTCAATGCCGATCTCCTGCCGCCCATGGCTCCTCTATGGGCTGTCGCTGCAACTCATCGAAAGCCACTACGAAAACAACTACGGCGGCGCCCTGCGGCGGCTGAACGCGATCACGGAACAGCTCGAATCGCTCGACCACGCCGCCACGCCCCCGCACGTGATCAACGGCCTTAAGCGCGAGCAACTCATCGCCCTCAACTCCACCCTGCTGCACGAGCTCTATTTCGCCAGCCTCGGCGGCGACGGCAAGCCGACCGAAACCTTAACCGAGGCATTGACCCGCGATTTCGGAACGGTCGACCGCTGGCGCAACGAATTCATGGCGATGGCGAACGGCCTCGCCGGCGGCTCGGGTTGGGTGCTGCTCACCTACGTGCCGCGCGATCGCCGACTGATCAACCAGTATGCCGCCGATCACGGCCAGGCCGTCGCCGGCGCCATCCCGGTCCTGGCTCTCGACATGTACGAGCACGCCTATCACATCGACTTCGGCGCCAACGCCAAGGCCTACGTCGACGCGTTCATGCGCAACATCGATTGGAACGCCGTTCAGGGCCGCTATGAGGACGCCACCGAGGTCCGACCGCTCCGCCCGCTGGTGCAGCCGGAGTTCGGCGACCTGCCCGGCATTTCGGCGGAGGAGGTCAAGGCCCTGGTCGACGCCGGCAGTCCGGTCCAGATCATCGACGTGCGGCCGAAATACTACGTTTCCCGCACCCAGGACATCATGGACGGCGCGCTCTGGCGGGATCCCGACCGCGTCCAGGAATGGGCTGGAGAACTCTCAAAAACCGACCCTGTGGTGACATTTTGCGTCTACGGATTTCACGTCGGCTGCAAGACCGCCGTCGCCCTGCGCGATGCCGGCTTCGACGTGAAGTACATGAAGGGCGGCCACGCGGCGTGGAAGGCCATCGGCGGCAAAACCAAGTCGTACACGTGACCGGCCCGGGGTGAATCGCAACCAACTGCGGCTGGGCGCTGGCAGCGCACGATCCGGCGGCCGGTGGTGTCCATGGGAGGCCTGGAATTCCGGCCCTGGCGGCCGGAAAAGCTGGCGGTGGCAAAATTTTTTGCGATTTCTTCTTGACGCAAACGGTGAACTAAACTAGAACATGTGTGAACGTTAGCGATTTGTTCCAGATTTTGTAGTTGATTGCGGGACGGGGCACTAAGGCTGTCGTAACGCCGCCTTGCCGCCCCCCGCCACAGATCAGGGGAAGCGCCATGCTGACCAGGAAACAGTACGAACTTTTGGTCTATATCGACCAGCAGCTCCGCCAAAACGGCATTTCGCCGTCGTTCGACGAGATGAAGGACGCCCTCGGCCTGAAGTCGAAATCGGGCATCCACCGCCTGATCACCGGGCTCGAGGAACGCGGCTTCATCCGCCGCCTGCCCCACCGGGCGCGCGCGCTCGAGGTGCTGCGGCTGCCGGAAAACATGGCGGCTCCGGGCAAGAAGGCCGGCGGCCGCCGGGCCAGCGGATTCGCCCCCAACGTCATCAAGGGCGACTTCAAGCTGCCGGGCGCCAAGGCGACGTCGGACTCGGAATCGGTGCAGTTGCCGCTATACGGCCGCATCGCCGCCGGCACGCCGATCGAGGCG
>Ga0209399_10000586_pt1 | contig 21493 bp, 15 predicted proteins | sample OV2TP3_FD_184130 | JGI IMG/M metagenome (GOLD analysis project Ga0209399, IMG submission 184130) | Hot spring microbial communities from Beatty, Nevada to study Microbial Dark Matter (Phase II) - OV2 TP3 (SPAdes) (version 3) | ecosystem: Environmental > Aquatic > Thermal springs > Hot (42-90C) ... | reverse complement strand
GCGATCCCCAAGGGCCAGTACGAAGCGGCGCAATCGATGGGCCTCGGCTACTGGAAGATGATGCGCCTGGTGGTGCTGCCGCAGGCCCTGAAAATCTCGATTCCCGGCATCGTCAACACCTTCATATCGCTCTACAAGGACACGACGCTGGTCATCATCATCGGGCTCCTCGACCCGCTCGGCATCGGCAAGGCGTCGCTCGCCGATGCCAAGTGGCAGGGGCTGTCGACGGAGGTCTACATCTTCGTTGCCGTGTTCTTCTTCATCAGCTGCTTCGGCATGTCCCGTTACGCCCTCTATCTCGAGCGCAAGTTGGACACGGGCTATAGACGATAGGGATCCTGATCATGGGTGGCACCGCGAAGGCGACGAAATCGTCGAACGACTCGATCATTCAGATCATCGAGATGCACAAATGGTACGGCCAGTTCCATGTGCTGAAGAACATCAACCTGACGGTCAAACGCAAGGAGCGCATCGTGGTGTGCGGGCCGTCGGGTTCCGGAAAATCGACGATGATCCGCTGCATCAACCGGCTGGAGGAGCATCAGCAGGGACAGATCATTGTCGACGGCATCGAGCTGACGGACGATCTCAAGAACATCGACGCCATTCGCCGCGAGGTCGGCATGGTCTTCCAGCACTTCAACCTGTTCCCGCACCTGACCGTGCTCGAGAACTGCACGCTCGGGCCGATCTGGGTCCGCCAGACGCCGAAGAAGGAAGCCGACGAAATCGCCATGAACTATCTGGCGCGTGTGAAAATTCCGGAACAGGCGCACAAGTTCCCCGGTCAGCTATCCGGCGGCCAACAGCAGCGCGTCGCCATCGCCCGCTCGCTGTGCATGAACCCGAAGATTATGCTGTTCGACGAACCGACATCGGCGCTGGATCCAGAAATGATTAAGGAGGTGCTGGACGTGATGGTCGAACTCGCCGGCACCGGCATGACCATGCTCTGCGTCACCCACGAGATGGGCTTCGCGAAGACGGTCGCCGACCGGGTCATCTTCATGGACGGCGGCGAGATCATCGAAGAGAACGAGCCGCACGAGTTCTTCAGCCATCCGCGCAACGACCGTACCAAACTGTTCTTGAGCCAGATCCTGGCGCACTAGGGGCGGGCTAGGCGCGGCCGGGGTCGTCGCCGGACGCCGGCCTCTGGTCGTATACCACGAACCCGCATTGCTGATAGAACGTCAGCAGCCGGGGATCGTCCGTGCTGGCGTGACGCACCCACAGCCGCCGGGTGGCGCCCAGCCACGCCTGGTCGACGGTCCAGCGTAGGAAGTGCTGGGAGTAGCCGCGGCCGGAAAATTCCTCCGCCAGCCCGAAATGGCTGAGCTCGACGTCGTCGCCGCGACGACGGTCGAGCTCCGAGAACCCGGCCGGCACGCCGCCGGCGTAGAGCACGTAGACCTCGACGCGTGTGTCACCGATGATGGCGGCAAGGGCCGCGTCGTCGAGCTTCCGCCGCGCGTGCCACCGCCAGCGGGCGCCGACCGCGTCGTACAGATAGCGATAAAAGCGGACCGTCGGTGGCTCGGCGCGGAGCAGCGCCAGCTTCGCCGCCGGGGTCGGCGGCGTCGGCGACGTCGGCTGCCGGGTCATCTCGAGATAGGTGACGACCGAGGCGGTATTTGACATCGGCGCGGTCATCGGCCGCTCCCCGGTGGTTGGCTCGAAATCCGCCGCTTCAGGTCTCGACCGGCGTGTCCTTGCGCCCGCCCCATTCCGACCACGATCCATCGTAGACGGCGACTTCGTCCTTGCCGAGCAGATGGAAGCCGAAAGCCAGGAACGCGGCGGTGACCCCGGAGCCGCAACTGGCGACGATCGGCCTGTTCAGGTTCAGCCCGGCGTCGGCGATCGTTTTCGCCAACCGGTCGGCTGGCAGCATGGTGAATTGCGCCTTGGCGTCGAGTAACTCGCCGTAGGGCAGGCTGCGGCTCCCCGGAATGTGGCCGGAACGCAAGCCGGGCCGCGGCTCCGGCGCCTGACCGATGAAGCGCTCGCGGCTGCGCGCGTCGACCACCTGCTCGCCGCGACTTTCGACGTTTCCGAGCATCTGTTCGACGCTGCGCACCAGCCGCGCATCGAGCCGGGCCATGAATTTCTTCGGCTTCGGACGTACGACCTCGGCGGTGGTCGGCCGCCCCTCGGCCAGCCACTTCACAAGCCCGCCGTCGAGCAGCGCCGAGTCCTTGTGGCCGAACGCGCGCAGCATCCACCACGCGCGTCCGGCCGCCATGGCGCCGCCGCTCGAGTCGTAGGCGACTACCTTGTCGTGGTTGGCGATGCCCAGCGCGCCGATCTTGGCGGCGAACATCGCCGCGTCGGGCAGCATGTGCGGCAGCGGATTGGCGTGGTCAGAGATGTCCTCGATGTCGAAAAACACGGCGCCCGGTATATGGGCCTTCAAGTATTCGGCGCGGCCGTCCCTGCCGGCGTTGGGGAGGAAATAGGTGGCGTCGACGACCTTGACGTCGGGATGATCGAGATGTCCGGCCAGCCAATCGGTCGAAACCAGCGCGTCAGGGTTGGCGTAGCCGGGCACGCTCACTCCAGCCAGTCCGGCGTCGGCAGGCCCAGTTCCCTCAGGAACGCCGGGTTGAACAGCTTGCCTTGGTAGCGGGTGCCGTAGTCGGCGAGGATGGTGACGATGGTGTGGCCGGGGCCCATTTTCTTCGCCTGCCGCACGGCGCCGGCGATATTGATGCCGCTGGAGCCGCCGAGGCAAAGGCCTTCGTGCTTAAGGAGATCGAAGATGTAGGGCAGGGCCTCGGAGTCGGGAATCCGGAACGCGTCGTCGACCTCGATGCCTTCCAGGTTCTTGGTGATCCGGCCCTGGCCGATGCCTTCGGTGATCGACGAGCCCGAGCTCTTCAACTCGCCGGTGGTGAAATAACTGAACATCGCGGCGCCCATCGGGTCGGCGACGCCGATCTTGATGTTCTTGTTCTTCTCCTTGAAGAACAGCGAGCAGCCGGCCAGCGTGCCGCCGGTTCCGATGGCGCAGATGAACGCATCGACCTTGCCGTCGGTCTGTTTCCAAATCTCCGGACCGGTGCCATCGTAATGGGCGCGGCGGTTGGCGAGGTTGTCCCACTGGTTGGCGTAGAGCACGCCGTTCTTTTCCTTGGCCGCCAGCTCCTTGGCGAGCCGTTCGGCGACGTGCACGTAATTGCCCGGGTCCTTGAACGGCACCGCCGGCACCTGCTTCAGCTCGGCGCCGCACAGCCGCAGCATCGTCTTCTTTTCCTCGCTTTGGGTCTCGGGGATGACGATCAGGGTGCGATAGCCGCGGGCATTGCCGCACAAGGCGAGTCCGATGCCGGTGTTGCCGGCGGTGCCCTCGACGATCAGCCCGCCCGGCTTCAACGCTCCACGCTTCTCGGCGTCCCGGATGATGAACAGCGCGGCGCGGTCCTTGACCGAACTGCCGGGGTTGAGGAATTCGGCCTTGCCGAGGATCTCGCAGCCGGTCTCCTCGGATACGCGGTTGAGGCGGATCAGCGGCGTGTTGCCCACGGTTTCGACGAAGCCGTTGCGGATTTTCATGGTTTTTTCCGAAGCCTGCCCGGGTTGCTGCCGTGGCCGGAAGATACCGGCGGCCACCGTGGCGATCAAGCGCGCTTGCCGAGCCACCGCTCGCGCACGCGCCCGCGGTTGGCCTGCAGCCACTGCAGGGCGATGATGGTCATGGCATTGCCGATCCGGCCCCGATCGAGCAGCGCGAACGCGTCCTCCGGCACGACGCTGAACGGTCGAATGTCCTCGCCCTCGTCGCGGATGCCGTGGATGCCGCCGACGGCGGTGGCGTCAACGCGTCCGCAGAACAGGAATACCGATTCCGACGCGCCGCCGGGGCTCGGCAGGTAGTGGAACAATGGCAGCATGTCGCCGACCGTGCATCCGGTCTCCTCCCGGACCTCGCGGCGCGCGACGTCCGCGGGGTCTTCGTCCTTTTCGATGATGCCGGCGACGCACTCGATCATCCACGGCGACGCATCGGCGGCGAACCAGCCCGAAGCGAACGCGGCATGAGCGCCGATGCGGAACTGCTCGATCAGCACCACGCGGTCGCGGTCGGGATCGTAGGGCAACACCGCGACGGCGTGGCCGCGCTCGAAGATCTCACGCGTCAGCTCGCCCGACCATCCGCCGGAAAACAGTCTGTGCTTCAGGCGGTAACGGTCGATGCGGAAATGCCCCTCGAAGGGCGTGGTCTTGGCGACGATTTCGACGTCGCCGGCGTTCAGCGTTGGGGTCATCGGGATTCTCGCGTGATTTCGGGCCAAGGAAGACGCTGTGCGCGGTCTTTGTCGGCCATTCGGCGCGCTTTGTCCAGCCGCCGCAGGGGGGCGCGGGAAACGTCTTGCCACCGCGGTTGTCCGGCGGCACTCATAGCGACCAGATCGAGTCCCATTCAATCACGACGGAGGCGGCGATGGCGGCGAAGAGCGAGAAGATCACGTTCGATGGCGCGCAGGGCGACACGCTGGCGGCGCGCCTGGACTTGCCGGACGGCGAGCCGCTGGCCTACGCGCTGTGGGCGCATTGCTTCTCCTGCACCAAGGACATCTTTGCCGCCTCGCGCGTGGCCCAGGGCCTGACCGCCCGCGGCATCGCCGTGTTGCGCTTCGATTTCACCGGGCTCGGCGCCAGCGAGGGCGACTTCGCCAACACCAACTTCTCCTCCAATGTCGGCGACCTGGTGGCGGCGGCCGACCACATGCGAAAAACCCTGGCGGCGCCGAAGCTGCTGATCGGCCACTCGCTCGGCGGTGCCGCGGTGCTGGTCGCCGCGTCCAGGGTCAAGGAGGCGGTGGCGGTGATCACCATCGGCGCGCCGGCCGACCCGGCCCACGTCGCCAAGCATTTCCAGAAAGAGCGCGCCGAGATCGTCGCCAGGGGCGAGGCCGAGGTGCTGCTGGTCGGACGGCCGTTCCGGATCAAGAAGCAGTTCCTGGAAGATATCGAAAACGTCAAGCTGGAGCGCGCCATCGCCGGCATGAAGAAGGCGCTGCTGGTGTTCCATTCGCCGATCGACGACGTCGTCGGCATCGACAACGCCGGCCGCATCTTCCAGGCGGCCCGGCACCCGAAGAGCTTCGTCTCCCTCGACGACGCCGATCACCTGCTCAGCCGCAAGGCCGACGCCGTCTACGTCGCCGAGGTGATCGCCGCGTGGGCGGCGCGTTACCTCGGAACAGCGGGCGAGGCGACGGAGAAGGTGGCCAAGGGGCCGGTGGCGGCGCCGGGTACCGTGGTGGTCGCCGAGACCGGCGCCGGGAAATTCGCCAACGCCGTCTCGGTCGGCGGTCGCCACGCCCTCAAGGCCGACGAGCCGGTGGAGCATGGCGGCACCGACACCGGGCCGTCGCCTTACGACTACCTGCTGGCGGCGCTCGGCGCCTGCAAGGCGATGACGATGCGGCTCTACGCCGAGCGCAAGGGCATCCCGATGCGGCGCGCCCGGGTGACGCTGCGTCACGACAAAATCCACGCCGAGGACTGCGCCGACTGCGAGACCAAGCAGGGCATGGTCGACCGCATCGCGGTGGAGATCGCCATCGACGGCGATATGGACGAGGCGACGCGCAAGCGCATCGCCGAGATCGCCGAGCGCTGCCCGGTGCACCGCACGCTCACTAATGAGATCAGGATCGAGAGTCGGCTGAAGGAATAGGAACCACGGTCGCGTTTCCCCCATCTGCCCCCAAAGGGCTGCAAACGACGGCGGATTTGCCGCGCTCCGTCGTCCGGAAACCCGCGCCCCGGCCGCCGGTGGAGCGTCGTTTTCGAAAAGCCGGCATCCTGGAGCATGACCCGTTTATTTGGAATCGCCACGCCTGCGAAAACAGGTGTCCAGGATATTGAAAAACTAATGGATTCCCACTTTCGCGGGAATCACGGCCCAAACAATTTTGGCCGGATTGTCCGCTAGGTTCGAATGGGCCAAGTCGAAATGTGTAAGTCACCAAATGTTGTGGATTACGCGCACCATGTCCGGCGGTCACTTGCGGTATGTTGTGATATTGGTTGCGGGGGCGGGCAACCGCCTTTACCGAACAAATCTGAGATGGCAGCATAAGACCAAATCGCGGCCGGGATTTGAAGTTTGTGACATGTTCCGGACTGAGCGCCTGGAACTCCACTTAAGGCGCTGATGCTATTCGGAGAGAGTCAACCATGAAGATCGTCGTGATCGGCGGCACCGGCCTGATCGGCTCGAAGACTGTTGCCATTCTGCGCCAGGGCGGCCACGAGGTCGTCGCCGCCTCGCCCAAAAGCGGCGTCAACAGCATCACCGGCGAGGGGCTCAAAGAGGCCATGGCTGGGGCAACGGTGGTAATCGACCTCGCCAATTCGCCCTCATTTGAAGACAAGGCGGTGCTGGAATTCTTCCAGACCTCCGGCCGCAACCTTTTCGCGGCGGAGGTCGCAGCGGGCGTCCGGCACCATGTCGCGCTCTCCATCGTCGGAACCGACCGGTCGCCCGACAACGGCTACTTCCGCGCCAAGGTCGCCCAAGAGAGACTGATCGAGGCCTCCGGCATCCCCTACACCATCATCCGTGCGACCCAGTTCCTGGAATTCCTCCGCGCCATCGCCGATTCATCTGCGAAGGGAAACACGGTCAGGCTTTCGCCCGGCCTATTCCAGCCCATCGCTGCGGACGACGTTGCTGTTTTCGTTGCCAATGTGGCGCTCGCGCCGCCGCTAAGCGGCATCGTCGAGATCGCCGGCCCGGAACGAGCTCCGCTCAACGAAATCGTCGCCCGCTATCTGAAGGCGGTCGGCGACCCACGAAAGGTCGTGCAGGACAGCGAGGCCCGATACTGGGGCAGCCGGGTCGAGGAGCACTCGCTCGTGCCATTGGGCGAAGCGCTCCTCGGCCGCATCGGTCTCGACGAATGGCTCCACCGCTCACAGGCATGAGCCTGATCCTGCATCCACCAACCGAAGGAGTGCTCCATGAAACGCATCCTCTGTTCGCTGCTTGTCGCCACCCTGCCGTTCGGCAGCGTCCTCGCGGATGCGCCGAAGTCGAAGAACGCTAAGGTAACGCTCGTCGCCGATCATGAGCTGCCGAACGTGCCCGGCAAGAATCTGCGTGCCGTGCTCGTCGAGTACGGGCCGGGGGGCGGATCGCCCTCCCATCGGCATCCTTCGTCGGCCTTCATCTATGCGCGCGTGCTGGAGGGAGCGATCCGCAGCAAAGTGAACGACGGGCCCGAGCGTACTTATCAGGCCGGCGAGAGCTGGACGGAGCAACCGGGTGATCATCACCAGGTTAGCCAGAATGCCAGTACCACGGCTCCGGCGAAACTTCTTGCCATATTCGTGGTCGACACAAGCGATCGTGTGATCGTAATTCCCGACAAATAGTCACGTTCATCAAGCCAGGCGCGCCAAGTGATGGCCCAACGAGGGCATAACCCCGTGAATGATCGCACGAGCCGCGTGCGGGCAATGCCGCGGGCAGGCGGGCGGACGATATGGAAACGACGACGCGGAACACGGCGGATTCAGTCGCGCCGCGATTATGTGTTAATATATCTCCCGTGAACAGTCACGAGACCAGGTCGACACGTCGATGAGGGCTTGGTGCGTCCATGAGTTGGGCCCGCCCCAAATAATGCAGTTCGAGCACGTTCCCCGTCCCGATCCCGGCCCCGGCGAAGTTCTTGTCAAGGTCCGCGTCGCCGGGGTCGGCCCATGGGATGGTTGGATTAGGCTGGTTGGTTGCGGGGGCGGGATTTGAACCGGCGACCTTCAAGTTGAGCCTCATCAACATTGGCGGCGTCACGCCGCTGTCGGCGTATCGTGTGCCATCCCTGGTGAAGGCCGAATCGCCGGCACATCGTCAACCCGCCTTTTTCTCCCGGTGGGCGACGTATTCGCGAAGGGCGCGGTTGATGTCGGTCTGGTAGCCCCGGCCCCCCGGCCGTGACGCTTGAACCATGCCACCACGTCGGCGCCCAGGCGAAGCGTCAATGGTTGCTTTACCGGCCGGTAGAACCGGCCCCGCTTGGACGTCTTCCAAAATTCCTTCGTCAGCGGCGGAATGTCGGAGGTGTCGATCTTCTCGTCCGGCAGGGCCGCGAGGGCCCTGAGCTCCGCCCTTCTGCTTCCGGGTTAGCGGCGCCGGCCTGTCGGCCCGTATTTGCCATAACTCACCTGTCAGTCAGGTATATAATTGTGAACAATCTCCGAATTGTCTTGACAAACGTCCTATATTGTTCTACACACGTTCCGTCGCCCGCCTTCGCCAAGGTTACGGCGGGCGAGCCCGCCGAACCCCCGCGGACGCGGGGAAAGGCGGGGCGTACTTGGACGTAGTGCATAGGAATTTGTGCAAGCGCGGGCCGACGCATGTTGAGGCCGACCGGGCCGCCGTCGCCGGCGCAAGGGGTTGGCGCCGAAAATGATGAAAAATGATGAGTAAATAAAAAAAGTTCGCGGCCTGAATCTTGGCGCATCAAAGGGTTAGGCTAAAACCGGCGGCTGAAAATGATGAGTTTCGGACGAGTTCTTGACGAGTTTCGAACGAGTGCCTGACTGGGTTGTGACGAGTTCCGGGCGGGCGACCGGCTTAGGCCCGCCTCACACCCACAGTCGGCCGAAGGCGGCGACCGCGGCGGTGATCAAGCCGAGCGCCAGGTTGGTGCCGACGATGCGGCGGATGATCGCGAGTTGGGGCGCCGCGGCGGCGAAGTCGCCGGCTGCGACGGCTGCCTGGAAGCGCTTGTAGGGGACGACGAAAAGGAACACGAATAGGCCGATCATCACCAGGCCGAGCACGTGCATCACGTGCACGTAGGCGCCGGCGCGGGCGAAGCCGCCGAAGTCCATGAACAGCCGCCAGTAGCCGGTGATCGGCAGTACCACGACCGCCGCCCACACCCAGGAAAAGAAGCGCGGGAACACCCGGCTCCACAGCTTCGGGCGCTCGGGCGCGGGCTCGATGCCGCCGACCGCCGGGCGGAGGATCTGGTAGGCGAAGAACATGCCGCCGACCCAGACGATGGCGGCCAGCACGTGCAGCGCGTTGGTGAGCGCCGAGGCGGCGTGGATGAGGTTGAAGGTGGCCATGGACTGGAAGCTTAGCGGTTCCTTAGGCCGCAAGCGACTCAATGGAAGTCGCGGACGGCAACGGAGAGGGTCGGGCCCGCGGTTTCGGCCGCCGCCGGGTCGGCCTCCAGGCGTCGCAGCAGCGACGTCAGGTCGAAAAGCCTTTCCGCGACCACGTGGATGACTTGGCCTTCCCGCTGCAGGCGCCCGGCGACGCCGAGCAGCACCGCGCCGATGCCTTCGCGGCGGAAGCGCTCGAAGGTGTCCGGCCACACCACCAGGTTGGCGATGCCGGTCTCGTCCTCGAGCGTTACGAAGACGACGCCGTTGGCGCTGCCCGGCCGTTGGCGAGTGATCACCAGGCCGGCGACCTTGACCGGCCGGCCGTTGGCGGCGCTTTCGAGGCGGGCGCACGGCACGAAGCCGGCCGCCGCCAGCTCGACGCGCAGCAACTGCAGCGGATGCGCCTTCAACGACAACGCCAGCGTCCGGTAATCGTCGGCCACGTCCTCGCCCGGGGTCATTTCGGGCAAGGCGACGGCCGGCTCCGGCGCGTCGTCGACGCCGGCGAATAGCGGCAGCGGCGGCGCCTCGTCGAGGCCGCGCACCGCCCACAGCGCGGCGCGGCGACTCACGTCGAGGGAGCGGCAGGCGTCGGCGCGGGCGAGACGTTCCAACGCCGCCTTGCCGAGACGGGCGCGCCGGCGGACGTCGGCGACGTCGCGGTAACCGTTGCCGCGCAACGCCACGATGCGCCGCCCGTCGGCCTCCTTCAGCCCCTTCACCTGCCGGAGGCCGAGGCGAAGCGCCACGGCGCCGGCGTCGGTCCTCTCCAGCGTGCAATCCCACAGGCTTGCATTGATGTCCGCCGGCCGCACCTCGACTCCGTGCCGGCGGGCGTCGCGGACGATCTGCGCCGGGGCATAGAAGCCCATCGGCTGGCTGTTCAAGAGCCCGCACGCGAACGCCGCCGGGTAATGACATTTCAGCCACGCCGAGACGTAGACGATGAGGGCGAAGCTGGCGGCGTGGGATTCCGGGAAGCCGTAGTCGGCGAAGCCCTCGATCTGCTTGAAGCAGCGCCGGGCGAAGTCCTCGTCGTAGCCGTTCCTCAGCATGCCGCCGACAAAACGCTCGCGGAACTGGGCGATGTCGCCGATGTGGCGGAAGGTGGCGAGCGCGCGGCGCAGCGCATCGGCCTCCGCGGGCATGAAGCCGGCGGCGACGATGGCGATCTTCATCGCCTGCTCCTGGAACAGCGGGATGCCCAAGGTCTTGCCGAGCACGCGCTCGAGCTCGCCGGACGGGTAGTCCACCGGCTCCTCGCCGCGCCGGCGGCGCAAATACGGGTGCACCATGTCGCCTTGGATCGGGCCGGGGCGCACGATCGCCACCTCGATGACGAGATCGTAGAACGAGCGCGGGCGAAGACGCGGCAGCATGCTCATCTGGGCCCGGCTCTCGACCTGGAACACGCCGACGGAATCGGCGTCGCACAGCATGTCGTAGACGCCCTCGTCCTCGGCCGGCACGGTGGCCAGGGTCACCGCCCGGCGGTGGTGGCGGGCGATCAGATCGAAGCAAGTGTGGATGCAGGTCAGCATGCCGAGCGCCAGCACGTCGACCTTGAGGATGCCGAGTGCGTCGAGGTCGTCCTTGTCCCACTCGATGACGGTGCGGTCGTCCATGGCGGCGTTGGCGATCGGCACCACCTCCGAGAGCTGACCCTTGGTCATCACCATGCCGCCGGTGTGCTGCGACAGGTGCCGGGGGAAGCCGCGCAGCTCGCCCGCCAACGCCATTACCCGCCGGAGCGTCGGCTCGGTCGGGTCCAGCCCGGCGTCGCGGATGTCGTCGTCGGAGATTTCATTCCAATGCCGCCGCCAGGCGACGCCCTGCAACGCGACGACCGTGTCCTCGGAGATGCCGAGCACCTTGCCGACCTCGCGGATGGCGCTTTTCGAGCGGTAGGTGATGACGGTGGCGGTCATGCCGGCGCGGTCGCGGCCATATTTCTCGTAGACGTACTGGATCACCTCCTCGCGGCGGCCGTTCTCGAAATCGATGTCGATGTCGGGCGGCTCGCCGCGCGCCGCGCTGACGAAGCGCTCGAACAGCACGTCGATGCGGTTGGGATCGACGGCGGTGATGCCGAGGCAGTAGCAGACCGCCGAGTTGGCAGCCGACCCGCGTCCCTGGCAGAGAATGTTTCGCGACTCGGCGAAGCGGACAATGTCGTGGACGGTGAGGAAATAGGGCGCGAAGCCGAGTTCGCCGATCAGGGCCAGCTCGTGGACGAGCTGTTTGGCGACCTTGTCCGGCACCACTGCCGGATATCGCCTGGCAGCGCCCTCCCGGGTCAGGCGCTCGAGGTGCCGTTGCGGCGTCTCGCCCGCGGGCACCGGCTCGACGGGATACTCGTAGCGCAGCTCGTCGAGGCTGAACGTACACGCCTCGGCGATGACGACGGTGTTGGCGATCGCCTGCGGGAGATCGGCGAACAGCCGCGCCATCTCGGCCGGGCTCTTCAGGTGCCGCTCGGCGTTGGCGTACAGCCGGAATCCCGCCTCGTGGATGGTGCAGCCTTCACGGACGCAGGCGAGCACGTCCTGTAGCGGCCGCCGCTCGGGCGCGTGCGCATGGACATCGTTGGTGGCGACGATGGCGACACGGCAATCGTGGGCAAGCCCCGCCAGCGCCGCTGCGCGCTCGTCGTCGCCGTCGTAAAGCTTGGAGACGGCGAGGTAGAGGCGATTGCCGAGGACAACGTGCAAATCCTTCAGCATCTGCGCGAAGGCGGTGTCCGGCCGCCGCGGCGGTATGGCGACGACGATCTGACCCGTGCCGCCGGCAAAGTCGCCGCCGCGCAAGACGTCGTCGAGGGCGAGGAAGCATTCGCCCTTCGGCGCGCGGCGCTTGCCCGTCGTCAGTAGCCGGCAAAGCCGGCCGTAGGCGGCGCGGTCGGTGGGATAGCAGAGCAGGCTCGGGGCGTCCCGCAGGTCCAGACACGCGCCGACGATCAGGCGCACCCCGGCCTGCTTGGCGGCGACGTGGGCGCGTACGACGCCGGAGACGCCGTTGCGGTCGGTCAGCGCGATCGCCTTCAGGCCGAGCGCGGCGGCCGTCGCCATCAGCTCCTCCGGATGCGAGGCGCCGCGCAGGAAGCTGAAGTTGCTGGTCACCTGCAGCTCGGCGTAGGCGGGGGCGGCGGTCATGGGAAGAACCCGTGCAGGTACCAGCGCGGGCGCTCGCCGGCCCGGTAGGGCCCCTCGCGGAACACCCAGAAGCGGCCGCCATCCATATCCTCGACCCGGTAGTAATCGCGCAATCGCGCATCGCCGGCCGCAATCTCGCCGGTCTCCCGCCACCATTCGGGGCAGATGCGCTCGGGCCCGTCGGCGCGGGCGACGCGATGCGTATTCCGGCGCCAGCGGAACATCACCGGCGGCCGGTCGGGCACCGGCGCGATGGCGTCGATCGGCTCCGGCCACGGCAGCAGGTGAACGGGCCTGGGCTTGTCGGGGAGGGGCGCCGTCGGTTTTCGCGTCGCCGTCGCCGCCACTTCGCGGCAGGCGCGCTCGGGAACATGGCTGGCGACGGGATCGAGGCCGACGACGCGGTCAACGCCGAGCCGGTTGCCGAGGCGGTCGATCAGCCTGGCGACGTCGTCGCCGCCGTTGCGCGGCGTCGCCTCGGTGGCGATCTGCGCTGGCGGCAGCGGCACCGCCTCGGCGACGGCGAGCACCATCGCCTCGACGCCGAAGCCGGCGTCGAGCACGGCCAGCTTCTCGCGCAGCAAGCGTTCGAGATGATCGGGCTCGCGCACCGGCCGGCTGGTGCCGATGGCGGCGCGGGCGAGCGTGCCGTCGACCCGGTACAGCACCAGCTCGATCCGTCGCGCGCCCTGGTGTGCCCGCGCCAGTTGCCCGCATGCGGCTTCCAGCAGGCGGCGGGCGGCGGCGGCGATCACGTCGGCGGCGGCAATCGGCTCGGGAAAAGAAAGTCGGGCGCGGATCGGCGCCGGCGGCCGCAGCGGCGACAGCGGTTCGCGGACGCGCCCCAGAGCCTGGTCGAGACGCTCGACGACCACGTCGCCGAAACGCCGCACCAACGGCGCCCGCGGCAGCGCCATCAGCTCGCCGATGCTTCTCAGCCCGATGCGGGCGAGGCCTTCCACCGCCGCCGCCGGCAGCCGCAATCCGGCGACCGGCAGCGAAGCGAGTGCGCGCGCCGCGCCGCCTTCGGGGACGACGGCGATGCGGTCGGCCGTGGTTGCGAAACGCGCCACCGCCCAGGCGGCGCCCGGGGTGTCGGCGACGGCGGCGACGGCGACGAGCCCGAGGCGGCCGAGGCGGGCCGTCAGGTCGTGGAGCAACGCGAGCTCGCCGTCGAACAGGTGCGCGCAGCCGCTGACGTCGAGCCAGAGGCCGCCGCTTTCGTCGACGGCCGTCCACGGCGTGTAACGGCCGCACCACTCGGCCAACTTCTCCAGGGCCCGACGGTCGCCGGCCGGATCGGCGGCGGCGGTATGGAGCGACGGCACCACGGCACGGGCGTCGGCGAGCGGCAGGCCCGGCGCCGCACCGGCGTCGGCCGCCGCTTGGTTGACGGCGGCGAGGCGTTGTCCGCCGTGACTGGCGGTGACGGTGGCCAGCGGCCTAGACCGCCAGTCGGTCGTCGCGTCGGTCGTCGCGCCGGATCGCCGGTCGGCCGCCGCCAGCCGCCGGCTCAGCCGGTCGGTGGCGAAGCTCGGCAGCGACAACGAAACCACCCGTCTCGTCATGTTTCTGAACCTTGCCCGATTTGCCGTCGCCGATAGGGCCGTGCCATTCGACCAGCCAGCTTCGCGGCGCGGCCGGCGATGAGGACGCGCCGCCCCGGCACTTCAACAGCTCGACGCGCCACCGCGGTGGCCCAGGCCAGCGGTCGCGCGACGCCGGGGTGGGCGCGGCGACGACGCGCCACCGGGTCGTCGCTGGCGACGCCGCGTCGCCGCTCGTCGCGCGCAGCAGCAACGCCACGGCGCCGCCGGCCTCGGCGGCCAGTTGCAACCGGCGCAGCGCCACCGCCGGCGGGCCCATGGCCTCGCCCAGTACCGCGGCGGGGGCACCGCTGCGCAATCCTTCCTCCATCGCCCACAGGATGTCGGCGTCGCCGTCGGCGTGGACGACAATCAAGCGGTCGGAATCGAGGCCGAGGGCTGTGAGGCCCGGCCCGTAGAGGCCACGCCCGCGGCGACACCACAACACCGCGCCGCGACCGTCGCCGGCGCGGCCGGCGAGCGCCGCCGCGAACCCGGAAGCGGCGGCGAACGCCGACGCCGGGCTCAGCACTTCGTTGAGGGCGCAGGCGGGCAGGCCGCCCCACGGCAGCGCGTCGTCGATGGCCGTGGCGCCGAAGGCGACCGCCCCGGCGACGGCCGGGTCAGCGACGACCCGCTCGAGCTTGCCGATGCGGCGGCGGAGCTCCTTGAGGAGCGCCGGGTCGGGGCGATTGGGACCAGGCAGGGGGGGACGGCCGGGAAGGCGTAGGGGATGGCGTTTGCCGGGATAATAGTTCATGCTTTGTTCTATACCCGAAACAACCGAACGTCAACCACCTGCGTGAGGGTTCCGGAATCCGCGCTGTCAGCGCAGGAAGATCGTGCGTTCCTTGGGGAACAACACCGACACCGTGGTGCCGGTGCCGGGCCGGCTCTCGATCACCAACTCGCCGCCGTGCAGCTCGGCCAGCTTCTTCGACAACGGCAGTCCGAGACCGGCGCCGTCGTACTTGCGGGTCAGCGACCCGTCGACCTGGCCGAAGTCCGACAGCGCCGCCTCAAGGTGCTCCGGCGCAATGCCGATGCCGGTGTCGGCGACCGACAGCCGGAACCGCTGGTCGGTGTCGACCGCCACCCGCAACGCAACGCTGCCGCCCTTCGGCGTGAACTTGATGGCGTTGCTGAGCAGGTTGAGGAGAATCTGCTTGGTCCTGAGCTCATCGGCGAACAGCGCCGGCAGCGATTTGGACATGTCGGTGGACAACGCGACGCCGGCGTATGCGGCACGATCGCTGACCAGCCGACGGCAGGACGATATCAGCAGCGGCACGTCAAGCTTGCGCTCGTTCAACGCCATCAGGCCACGCTCGATCCTCGCCACGTCGAGGATGTCGTTGATCAGGTTCAGCAGGTGCTTGCCGGAATCGTTGATGTCGCCGATGTATTCCCGGTACTTGGGATTGTCGATGACGCCGAAAGACTCGTTCTTCAGGATGTCGGAGAACCCAATTACCGAGTTCAACGGCGTGCGTAGCTCGTGACTCATGTTGGCGAGAAACTCGGTCTTGGCGCGGTTGGCCAGCTCGGCCTCCTCCTTTGCTTCGCGCAGCCCCTCCTCGGCCTTGATCTGGCGGGTAATGTCGGTGCCGGTACCGCGGTAGCCCTTGAAATTCCCCACGCCGTCGAACACCGGCTTGCCACTAACGCTGATGTAAAGACGGCCACTCGGCGTCGTCATCCAATAGCGGAAATCGTGGAAAGGCCGGCGTGCCTCGAGATCGGCAAAGTGCCTTTGCCAGCGCGGGTCGCCCAGGCTTTCGGCGGCGATCTCGCCGCGTTTCCTGCCGATGAGATCGGATGGCCGGTAGCCGGTGACCTTGTAATTGCGGCCGGAAAACTCAGTGAATCGCAAGCTTTCGTCCATTTCCCAGAACCAGTCGGACGCGATCTCGGCGAAATCCTTAAAGCGCTGCCGGCTTTCACGGAGCGCCTCCTCGGCGCGCTTCAACTCCGAGATGTCGATGAACGACAGCGCGATACCTCTTTCGGGAGTGCGCACTTCCTTGATCATGTACCAGCCGCCGTCCAGGAACCGGCGGATGATCGGCCCCATTGGATTGCGATGCTGGAAGAGCCGCTCCTGGATGAACGCCTCCTCGCGCCCCTTCGCCTCGGCGATGATGCCGCGCCCGACGTTGGCGCGAATCACGTCCTCGAAGGTGCCGCCGCGCTTGAGAATTTCCTCGGCGGCCGGGCTGGTCCGCCGGTATACCTCGTTCATGGCGACTAGGCGGTCGTCGGCGTCGTAGAGTGCGAAGCCCTCCTGCAGGCTTGCAATGGCGCCGCGAAGCCTTTGTTCGCTCTTGCGGACCGCTTCCTCGGCGCGCTTGCGGTCGCTGATGTCGAGCGAAATGGTAACCGTCGAGCCGTCGGGCATGCGCTGGTCGTAAACGAGATTGCAAATCCCGCCTTGGCGTGACAGCTCGAATGGGCCCTGGGGATTGCGATGCCGCTCCATGCGGTCGCGGACCCACTCTTCCTCTCGTCCAATCGCCTCCGGCACAAGGCCTTTCGCCACCAAGGCCTTGAGATGATCCTCGAAGGTGACACCGGGCACCGTGGTTTCGGCGGTTGCCTGGTTGAGCAGCCGGAACCCCTTGTTGCACATGATCAGTCGGTCGTCGGGGCCGTAAAGCGCGAATGTCTCCGAGAGGTGTTCGACGGCGCTGGCGAGGCGGCGCAGGTCCTCCTCGACACGCATGCGCTCGACGATCTCCTCGGTCAATGCCTGCGTCCGCGCTGCGACACGCTGCTCCAACTCATCGCGCGCCTGACGGAGCTCTTTTTCGACCCGGTGCCGCTGGATCATCTCGGTGGCGACATCGCGCGCCATGGCATTGAACGCGCTCCCGAGCTCCACGAACTCGTGCGGCGCAAATCGGGTATGGCGGGGAACCCGCGATTCCAGATTGCCGTCGGCGATCCCGCGGGCGGTTCGCATCACCGCTTCAATCGGTCGCACCAGCAGGCCGGATACGATCCAGCTCATCGCCGCCGCAACAATCAGCCCCAGGGCAATCAGTGTGACGGCAATGCGCTTGACGCCGCCAACGTGCTCCTCAAGTTCTTCGATCGGTTGCGGCACCATCACGCCCCAGCCGGTGCTCGGCACCACGGTATAGCCGGAAATCATGTCCTTATTGACCGCCGGCGAGAAAAACCTGACGACTCCGGTCTCGCCGGCGATCATACGGGCCACGGGCTCGAGCGCGGCGAGGTTCTTCATTTGCTGCTGCCAGTCGGATCGCGGGTGGGCGAGGACGTTGCCCCGGCGGTCGACGATCGCCGAATGGCCTTTGCGGCCGAACGCGATGCTCCTCTGCACCTGGCGAATGTAATCGAGCGCGAGCGTGCCGATGGCGATCCGGTCGGGACCGAGACGCTGGGTCAGGAACAGGGCCGGATTCCCACGCCCGTCGGCGATGACGTCGCTGAATTGCGGCGCCTCGCCGATGAACGGATCGAGACGCCTCAAAGTTTGCGGCGAAACGCGGTCGCCGACTTCGGCAAGACCGTTGATTCGGAATTGCACGCGTCCATCGCCGTCGACGATGCAAAAGTGACGGAAGCCGATGCGCTTGGCGAGGTTGACGGCGGCATCGGATAGCGGCTGCGCGTTTCGCGATTGGACGAAAAACTCGAAGGCCGCCTTGGCGTCCTCGGCGTAACGATCGAGCGCCGCGGTGATGTTGCGGGCGAGCAGCAGGTGTTTCTCCGAGACGGCGGAAATCTCGTTTTCCATCGCCGTCTCTTCAACCCACAGACCGAGCATCAGCACCGGCACCGTGGCGATGATGATGAACGCGACGGTGAGTAGATAACGAAGACGCGGCTTCACCCTCAAGGTTTCCCTAATGCTTTAAAAGTAAACATCTTTCGTTTTATATGGACATTATCACCAACCACCGGCCGCCGCCACTGGCCGTCGGCAGGCGAAGCCATTCGGATTGGCATTCCAGATCGTTGTCAGCAAAGCGATGAAGCGGGTAGGGTGACAGCCGGCGCGCCGGCTTCGTCCCGGATCGTCGCGCCTCCGACAGCGGACGAGAAATGGCCGACAACGTCCTATTGACCGTCAAGGAAATGTACCGGGCCGATGCCGCCGCGGCCGCCGCCGGCGTCGCCAGCGTCGAGCTGATGGAAGCCGCCGGTGCCGCCGTCGTCGCCACAATTGTCGAACGCTGGCAAAAGCGGCCGATCGCGGTGCTCGCCGGCCCCGGCAACAACGGCGGCGACGGTTTCGTCGTGGCGCGGCTGCTCGCCGACGCCGGATGGCCGGTGCGGATAGCGCTGCTCGGCGAGTCGGCGGCGCTGAAGGGCGACGCGGCCGCCAACGCAAAGCGCTGGCGCGGCGACGTCGAGCAACTCTCCGCGGCGGTGCTTGACGGCCGGCCACTGGTTGTCGACGCGTTGTTCGGAGCCGGCCTGACGCGGGCCCTCGACGGCACGACGCTGGCTGTCGTGCAAGACGTCAATACGCTGAAGCTCGACTGCGTCGCCGTCGACATCCCGAGCGGCGTCCACGGCGATACGGGCGCCATTATGGGTGCGGCGCCGAAATGCCGGGTCACGGTCACGTTCTTTCGGCCGAAGCCGGGCCACTTTCTGCTGCCCGGCCGCGAACTGCGCGGCGAGTTGATCGTCGCCGACATCGGCATTCCCGAACGCGTGCTTGCCAAGATCAAGCCCAACACCTTCGTCAACGGACCCGAGTTGTGGCTGGCGCGATTCCCATGGCCGCGTGCCGAGGCGCACAAATATAGCCGCGGCCACGCCGTCATCGTCGGCGGCGCCGAGATGACCGGGGCGGCGCGGCTGGCGGCGATGGGGGCGCGGCGACTGGGGGCGGGCCTGGTGACCATCGCCGCGCCGCCGGAGGCGTTCGCCATTTACGCGGCCGAGGAACCGGGAACTTTGGTCAAGGCGATCCCTGACGACGGTGCGTTCCGCGCGTTGCTCGCCGACAAGCGCAAGAACGCGGCGTTGATCGGGCCGGGCGCCGGTGTGTCCGAGGAAACGGCGGCGCGCGTCGTCGCCGCCCTCGAAAGCGGCAAGGCGGTGGTCGTCGACGCCGACGGCTTGACGTCCTTCGCCGGCGATCCCGAGCGGCTATTCCGGGCGATATGGCATTCGACCGACGGGCTGTGTCTGCTGACGCCGCACGAAGGCGAATTCAAGCGGCTGTTCGCCGTAGACGGGGACAAGCTGACCCGCGCCCGCAAGGCGGCACGGTTGTCGGGCGCGGTGGTGCTGCTGAAAGGCGCCGACACAGTGATTGCCGCCCCTGACGGCAGGGCGGCGATCAACGCCAGCGGAACGCCGGACCTGGCCACCGCCGGATCCGGCGACGTGCTGGCCGGGATGGCGCTCGGCTTGATGGCCGAAGGCTTCGATGCCTTCGATGCCGGCACGGCGGGCGCGTGGTTGCACGGGCGGCTGGCCGAACGGATCGGTGCCGGCCTAATCGCCGAGGATCTGCCCGGGGAGCTGCCGAATTTGTTGAAGGAATTGCGGCAAACCGCAGACCGGTGACTTGCATCATCCGGCCGGCCGGCCGATGTTTATGCGATGAACGACGAAAGCCCGCGCAGCGAAGCGACGGCCGGCAGAAAGGCCGGGTTCCTCGACCGCACGCTGCGCAACCTCAAAGGCGCCTGGCGCGCCATCGCCGGGTCGTCCTACGACGCCTCGGCCGCCAGTTCGCGGCCCGAGCTGCCCGATGACGACCTCAAGCCGCTACGCGAGCAGATGCGGGCATGCTTGGCGACCCGCGGCGGCGAGGTTTCGGCGCGGGCTCGCGCCGCCGCCCTCGGCCACGTCTACCTGGCGCTCGATCAAAAGGGTCGGCGTCGGTTCCTGGAGGTTCTTGCGCGCGATTTTGATGTCGATGTCACCACGGTCGACGCCGCTGTGGAGGAGCTGCGCGCCGCCAGCGGCGACAAGGCGCGGCACAAGGCCGAGGCGGCGTTGCGGCGGGCGCTGGACGCGCCTCGGGTGCGGCTGCTGACGCAATTCAACGCGCTTCCCGACGGCGTCAAGTTCCTGGTCGACATGCGCGCCGAGCTATTGAAAATCAAATCACATCATCCGGCGCTGGCCGGTCTCGAGCAGGACTTGAAGGCGCTGCTGAAGACTTGGTTCGATGTTGATTTCCTGGAGCTCAGGCGGATCACCTGGAACACTGCGTCGGCCGCATTGCTGGAGAAGCTGATCGCCTACGAGGCGGTGCACGCCATCGCGAGCTGGGACGATCTCAAGAACCGGCTCGATTCCGACCGCCGCTGCTTCGCCTATTTCCATCCGCGGATGCCCGACGAGCCGTTGATCTTCGTCGAAGTGGCGCTGGTCAACGGGCTCGCCGACAATATCCAGGCGTTGCTGGACGAAAATGCTCCGGTTACCGATCCGCGTACCGCCGACACCGCGATTTTCTATTCGATTTCCAACGCCCAACGAGGCCTCGCCGGGATCAGCTTCGGCAATTTTCTGATCAAGCGGGTGGCCGATGCGCTATCAGCGGAGTTCAAGGGGCTGAGGACGTTCGCCACCCTGTCGCCGATTCCGGGATTCATGGGCTGGCTGGAACGCCGGCTGGCCGAGGGCGAGCCGAACCTGCTGACGGAACGGGAGCGCAAGGCCCTCAGCGCGATTGCCGGCCGCACCTCCGGCGCCAAGGGCGCGTTTAAGACGCTGCTGGCCGGCACCGCCTGGCTCGACGACGCCACCGCGTCGGCGGCGATGCGCGAGCCGCTGATGCGGCTGTGCGTGCGCTACGTCGCCGAGGAGAAGGGAGGTGGCGGCCGCGCCCTCGACCCGGTCGCCCATTTCCACCTGTCGAACGGCGCCAGCATCGAACGGCTCAATTGGAAGGCCGACCTGTCGCCGAAGGGTCGCCAGAAGTCGGCCGGCATGATGTTGAACTACCTCTACGATCTCGGCCGCGTCGAGGACAACCACGAGGCCTACACCTCGGAAGGCAAGGTCAAGCTGTCGTCGGCGTTGCGCGGGGTTGTGAAAGGTTGACATCGTGGCTCGACTTCGGACGGCGGCTGGGGGCGGTCATAATTGACAGCCCGGGTCCAGTGGCTAGAGTTCAGGCCCCGCGTGCGATTCCGGAGCCGGATGGACGGGTTCCGCGGGCGTGGCGGAATTGGTAGACGCGCAGGTCTTAGGAGCCTGTGACGCAAGTCGTGGGGGTTCGAGTCCCTCCGCCCGCACCAGAATGTTTGCCGGATCGCCAGCCGCGGGATATACACGGTCGAATCGGGTTGCCGCCGAAAGGCCGGAAATCCGGGGGTTTTGACGGTCACAACGCGGTCGGGAGCCATGCAGGTCACGGAAACCAAGTCAGAAGGGTTGAGCCGCGAATTCCATGTCGCCCTGCCGGCTCGCGAGATCCAGGAAAAGATCAGCGTACGGCTGAGGGAACTGGCGCGCACCGCGCACCTGCCGGGATTCCGGCCCGGCAAGGTTCCGGTTGAAGTGCTGCGCAAGAAGTACGGGCCGTCGGTGATGGGCGAGGTGCTGGAGCGTGCGGTGAGCGATTCGTCACGCCAGGCGTTGGCCGAGAAGGGACTGCGGCCGGCGACC
>Ga0209399_10000585_pt1 | contig 21528 bp, 21 predicted proteins | sample OV2TP3_FD_184130 | JGI IMG/M metagenome (GOLD analysis project Ga0209399, IMG submission 184130) | Hot spring microbial communities from Beatty, Nevada to study Microbial Dark Matter (Phase II) - OV2 TP3 (SPAdes) (version 3) | ecosystem: Environmental > Aquatic > Thermal springs > Hot (42-90C) ... | reverse complement strand
TTGGAATTCATGCCCGTTGTCGCCGCCGGCGCCATCCTCCGCATAGGCCGGCACCATGAGGACGCGGTCTTTGATGCCGGGCTGCGGCTCCACCTTCTTAAACAGCTCGAGATGCTTGACGATGGTCGCGAGCACATCCGGGAGCGCCTCATCGCACGGCACCATTTCCATGATCGGTTGGGCGACTCTTGCGTTTGGGCCGGTGCGCCCGCCGACGTAGATCGCCACGGCATCCACCGACTGGCCGCCGACATTGACCTTCATCCCTCGCAGCCCGATGTCAGCGGCCAGGTGGTTGCCGCAAGCCGCCGGGCAGCCTGACCAGTGGATGGTCAATGGCTCGCCATGGGGCCCCAGGCGCCGCTCCAACGCATGGGCGATTTCCACCGCGCGGGCTTTCGTCTCGATCACCGCGAGGTTGCAATACTGAACGCCGGTGCAACTCACCAGCCCCCGCACGAAGCGCGACGGCTCAGGCGGCAGCTCCTTGAGCAGCGGCTCGCGCAGCAACGCATCCAATCGATGGCCGGGGACGTTGATGAGGATGGCGTTCTGCCCGGTGGTCAGACGGACCTCGCCGGTTCCGTAGACGCGAGCCAGGCGGGCCAGCTCACGCAGCGACTCCTGTCGGATCCGGCCGACCGTGACGCTGAAGCCCACGGCATGCAGGTTCGGCTGTCGCTGGGGCGTCACCCCAAGATGATCGCTGTGATGCGGCAGGCGGGCCTCCTCGCCGGCTGAGGGCGGATTCCATCCGAGCCGCTCGGCCAGCGCTGCGCGGAAGCGATCCATCCCCCAATCTTCCAGCAGAAACGCCAGCCGACATTTCGTGCGCGACTCGCGCGGCCCCTCATCGCGGAACAGTGTGATGATCGCGATCACGACCTCCGCCGCCTGGGTCGGCTCAATGAACCACCCAAGACGCGAGGCGATCGTAAAGCCGCCCGAGCCCATCTTCCCTCCGACGAGGACGTGGAAACCGAGACGGTGCGTCCCATCAACGCGCTTCGTTGCGGGGACGAGGGCGATGTCCTGGGACTCATTGTGCGTGCAGTTTTCCAAACACCCGGTCACGGTGACGTTCATTTTGCGGGGCAGGTTGGTGAACTCGGGGTTGCCGTCCGTTCCGACAATGGCGCGATCCAGCTCCATGACGATGGGCGAGGCATCGAGGAGCTCCTTCGGCGTGAGTCCGGCGAGCGGGCAGCCGTTGAGATTGCGGATGTTATCCATGCCGGTTTGCAGCGACCGCAGGTTGACCCCGCGCAGTTTCTCCCAGATATCCGGGACATCGGCCAAGGCATAGCCGCGCAGCTCGATCTGCTGGCGCGTGGTGATGTCGAGGGTTCCGGTGCCAAGCCGCTCAGAGAGATCGGCGATGGCCGTGAGCTGTTCGCTCGTCGCAAACCCGTTGGGCATCCGGATGCGCATCATGAACTTGCCCGGCGTCGGCTTGCGGAAAAAGACCCCGACCCACTTCAACAGTTCTTTATCGGCGGGGGTGAGCGACGCATCGCCCTGCCGGATGAGCCGCGGCAGATCCTCCCGGACGCGCAAGCCGTCGCCGCCCTTCGAGGCCTTGTAGGTTTCAATCGGATTATTGCCTGGACGCATGCTCCAGTACCCGCATCGTGGGTGCGCCCTGCGTGGTCCCCATCACCATCTCAAACGCGGCCTCGGCCCGCAGCGCCTCCGTGCCATGCGCCGTCGTGCGGATGCGCACCGCGTCCTCAACCGGCAAGATGAAGACCTTCCCGTCGCCGAGCTGACCGGTCTGATTCGCCTCGACGATGGCCTGAACGAGCGGCTCGACGTGGGTTGCTTCCACAATCCACGAGATCATCCGCTTGGGCAGATATCGGACCCCCATTCCGCTGGCCGCGCCTTTGCGCGGCAGATACCGCAAGCCCCGCTCACGGCCGCGGCCGAGGACCCGCATGTGCGTGAACGCCTGCAGACGCAGCCGCTGCACCCGGAGTTTCGTGTGGCTCCACCGCTGCGGCCTGATGATCGCCACGACCTCTTTCAATCGGATCTCATCGGGAAGCGGAGGATTGCTCCACAACTTGAGCATCCCCGGCGCAGCCGAGCGCTGTGCCTCCATCTCCTGTTTGATGGCCAGGCGGAGCGTTTCGCCGTCAGGCGATCCGTCGCGCTGTCCACTCATGTCACCGACCTCCCTCCTGCGGCTCAATCGCCGAAAAACACGGACGGCGCTCCCTTGTCTTGCGGGGAACGCCGTTGTCCCACCCGACCGGCAGCGTCGCTGCCGCCGGCCGTCACGCCCGTTGGATCAAGCTTTTTTCGAACGCCCTTGTTCGTCCTGCTCGATCCGCCATCGGATCGAGCGCATCCGGTGGTCCTATGATACGCACCGCGACGAGCGTGTCAACGTCTTTCTTTGAGCTCGCGCGCCAAGAGAATCGCTTCGGCGATCTCGCGCATGGTCTTGCGTTTCTCCATGCTCTGTTTCTGCAACGTGCGGAACGCCTCCGCTTCGGAGCAGCGCAGCTCGTCGATCAGAATGCCTTTCGCCTTTTCAATCAGTTTCCGCTCCTCGAGCGACTTCCGCAGCGCCGAGGCCTGGTCCAGCGCCCGCGTGTGCTCAATCGCCACAGCGGCCTGGTTCGCAATGGTGGACAGCACGCGGGTTTCCTCATCGCTGAACCGGTGCTCCTGCGCCGTGTAGCAATTCAGGACGCCGATGACCCGTTCCTGCATGATCATGGGAAGCGAGAGGAGCGAACGCAATCCTTCGCGCTGCGCGATGTCGGGGAACATGTATTCGTGGTCCTTCGTCACATCCGAGACGCTGATGGGCCGCCGTTCCTTGACCGCTCGGCCGCTGACGCTCTGGCCCACTTTGATCGGCGGCTTGTTCCGGTACGCCGGACTCAGGGCTTGCGTGGCCCGGATGATCAGCATCTGCTTCGCCTCATCGAGCAACATGAGGGAGCAGATCTTGGACCCCATGAGCTCCGCCGTGACGGTCACGGTCAGCTGGAGGATCTCATCGAGGTAACGTTCCGAGACCACCGCCTCGCTCACTTGGGCCAACGTGTCGAGCTCCCGTCGGCGCTGCCGGGCCGCTTCATAGAGCCGGGCGTTCGCGATGGCGCCTCCGACGAGCCGCCCGATCGTCTCCACGAGCGCGATGGTGTCTGGGCTATACCGATGCGGCTCGCGATGTTGAACGTTGATGACGCCGATCAGGCGGTCTCTGGCAATGATGGGGACCGAGAGGAAGGCCTCGTAGCGGTCCTCGGGCAGTTGCTGAAACGCCTTGAAGCGGGGGTCGGCAAACGCCTGGCGTCCGATCACGATGGGCCGCCGCTCCTTGGCCACCCACCCGGTCAATCCCTCGCCGACATGCAAGGCAATGCGCCCGATGCTCTCGGGGTGCGCAGGCTTCGAGGCCCGAAGCTCGAGCCGCTGATCCGGCTCATCCAGCAGATACAGCAAGGCGGCATCCGCCGAGGTCACCTGCGACACCAGCTCAAGGATCCGTTGCAGCACCGCTTGGAGATCGAGCGTGCCGTCAACCGCCTCAATGATCTGCCGAAGCACCCGAAACTCCTCGGTCCGCTCGCACAAGACCTGTTGGAGCTGACGAATGGATGGGCTCATGGGAGGTCAACGGTAGCACCACCGAGTTACGCCGATATTACGGGGCTGTTAAATGGGCGTAACGCGCAGGACTGTGTTTGATCAGGCGATCTGCCCCTGCTCGTAGAGGGTAAAGCGGATCTCGCGAAGAAATCGGGACGGCTGCAGCAACAGCGACCCTTCGCCTCGCAGGCCCATGTTGATGAGCGGGTGGGAGAGATACAGTTCGTCTTTCGCGCGCGTCGTGGCCACGTAGAAAATGCGGCGCTCTTCTTCTTCCCCGTCGTCCTCGCGCAGCGCCATCTCCGACGGAAATTCCCCCTCGCACATGCGGATCACGAAGACGACGCGCCACTCCAATCCCTTCGCCTGATGGATGGAGCTCAGGATGAGGCGCTCGGTGTCGCTGACGCCGCCGGAGGCCATCTCCTGCCCGTAGAGCTCCCCGAGCAGCACCAATTCGGAGAGCAGGTCGCGCACGCTGCGATACGCCCGCGCGAAGACCGCCAACTGCTGCAGATCCTCGAGGCGGGATTGAAAGGCGTCGTACGTCACGCGCAGGTACTCCGCGTAGCCGCTGTCGAGAATCGTGAGGATCAGCGACGAGGGCGCTTGATCCTCCAGCGCCGCCTTGAACGTGCGCAGATCATGTTGAAACCGTTTCACGTAGGATTGCGCCGCGGCAGGCAGCCCGGCGCAGAGCGCTGTGTCCATGGCGGCGTCCATCGGGTTGGCCGTCTTCGCCATCCGCTCCCAGAGGCGCGCCGCGGTCGCGTTGCCGATGCGCGGCAGCATCAGCCACAGCCGCCGCCACGCCATCTCATCGAAGGGGTTGTCCAGCACTTTCAGGTGCGCCACCACGTCTTTGATGTGCGCCTGCTCGAAGAAACGCACCCCGGAGCGCACTTCGTACGGGATGTTGCGCTTGATCAGCTCGGCCTGCACCATCGAGGAATGCGCGTGCGCGCGATAGAGGACCGCCATCTCGGCGAGGTCGACGCCCTCATCGCGCAGCTGCAGGATGCGCTCCGCGACGAACGCCGCCTCCTGATAGACGTCATTGACGGGCAGCACGACCGGCAGGCTCCCCCGCCCGCGCTGGGCCACGAGGGTTTTGCGGAATTGCTGCTGATTATGCAGGATGCTCGCGTTGGTGAATTCGAGGATCTCCGGCGTGGAGCGATAGTTCGCTTCCAGTTTAAAAATTTCCGTCCCGGGATTTCGCTCGGGAAACTTGAGGATGTTGTCGTAGTTGGCGCCCCTGAACGCGTAAATACTCTGGGCATCGTCCCCGACGACCATCAGATGGCGGCCGTTGTGCGCGGCGAGGCGCTCCACGATCTGCGCTTGCACCGTATTCGTATCCTGGTACTCATCCACGAGCACCGAGCGGAACTGGCCCCCCAGCCGTTGGGCGATCGCCGGATGCTCCTCGAGCAGCTTGAGCCAAAACCGCAGCAGGTCATCATAGTCCACGGCATTCGCGGAGCGTTTCTTCGCCTCATACCGCGCGCCGATCTGCTGCAGCACATCGGTCCATTGGATGAAATGCGGCGTGCGCTCCTCCACGATGGTCGAGAGAGGCCGCTGCGTGTTGAAGGCCATGCTGAGCAGATCCTGGAGGATGTGTGGCGCCGGGAATCGCTTGTCCTCCACGTTGATCTTCGCCTCGGCCGTGCAGAGCTTCAGCACATCCCGTTGGTCCTGCTCATCGAGGATGGAGTAATTCGGTTGCAATCCGACCAGCGGCGCGTGCTGGCGCAGGAGGCGATTGCCGATGGCATGAAACGTGCCGCCCCACAGCGCCCCCGTTTCCCCGCCCGTGAGCGCTTCGACGCGGCTGAGCATGGCGCGCGCCGCCTTGTTGGTAAACGTCGCCAGCAGCAGTTGCGAGGGATGCAGTCCGCCGGCCATGAGGTAGGCGACGCGATAGGTGATGGTGCGCGTTTTGCCGGAGCCGGCCCCGGCGATGACGAGCTTGGGCCCGTCCCCGCAGGTCACGGCCGCGCGCTGGGCGTCATTGAGGTCGCGCTGCAGGTCGAGGTGAAACGCGGCGACCCGGTCCGTGCGGATCGTGAACGTTCGTGTCATGCACTGACGGGGCTGGAGTTACCGGAGGAACTCTTCCATGAGGATGGTGGAATCGCGGTCGAGGACTTGCCGGGCATCCGCGGCGATCTTGTAGCGCTTCCCGTCAAACGCCAGAATTTTCTCCTCGACCAGTCCGACCAGCCGCGACTCCTCGAAGGCCTCGTGCAGGAACAGCATCTCCTTCAAGGCCTCAAACGACGCCCCTGGCGGGTGGTCGCGATACAGGAACGTGATCACCTCACGGGTTTGGATATCGCGGACAGCGGCTGTCAGATGCTGTCGTATTTCGTTGTTCATGGCTGTAGAGAGTGTACCCGATGCGGCGCGTGTGTGTGAAGTGGGCGACGCGTTACTCGGCGTCGCGGTCCTCCTTGGTCCCCCGAACCGCGTCCTGAAAGGCGCGGACCGCCGCCCCCAGCGCGCGGGCGACTTCGGGCAACCGCCGCGGCCCGATGACGAGCAAGGCGATCACGACAATCACGAAGAGTTCGGAGAGCCCCACGTTTCCCATCAGCCTATTCGACGGTGATGTGCTCGGCCAGCCGCTTGAAGGTGGCCGGCCCAATGCCCGGCACCCGCAGGAGCTCTTCGCGGGTGAGAAACTGCCCGTGTTGCTCGCGATACGCCACGATGCGCGCGGCCAAGGATGGCCCGATATTCGGCAGGCGCGCCAATGCGGCGGCATCCGCCGTGTTGAGATCCACCCGGCGCTGCGCCTGCAGCGCCGCGTCCCACTCGGGATGCTCCGCGGGCGGCTGCGTCGTCGCGTCCTCGAACGCCGCCAGCGGAGCCTCGCGCCGCCACGCCAGCAGGCCGAGCGCCACCAGGGCGATGACCCCCAGCCCCGCCAACGTCACCCGCTCCGTCTGCGTGAACGAACTCATTGGTCAGATGCGCTGTTGAAAAACTTCGTGGCAGCTGCGGGTGCCAGCGAGCCAGAAGGGGGCCGGTCCTGCAGGACCCGCTTCCAGAAACAGTTGAATGCGGCAACTCATGTGACAATGTTGACGAGGCGATTGGGCACCACGATGACCTGCTTGATGGATTGGCCGTCGACGAATTTTTTGACCTGCTCATCGGCCAGGACGGCTTGCTTCAGCGCTTCGTCGCTCGTCCCCGCGGGGACGGAAATCCGGGCGCGCACCTTTCCGTTGACTTGAATCACGAGGAGGGTTTCGGCGTCTTCGAGGATGGCGGGGTCAAATGTCGGCCACGGCTCATAGGCCAAACTTTCGCCGTGCCCCAGCCGCTGCCACAGCTCTTCCGCGAGGTGCGGCGCAAACGGAGAGACGAGCAGCACCAGGGTTTGGAAGGCATCCCGCAGCGCGCCCAGGCTGTGGCGATCAAGCCCTGCGGCTGCGGCCGACCCGCCGGAGCGTTGCGACCGGCGCGCCAGCGCTTCCTGGGTCGCGATCACTTCATAGATCGCGTTTTGGAATTCCATCATGGCGGAGATCGCCGTGTTGAATCGCAAGTGCTCAAGATCCTGCGTGACGCGCCTGATGGTCTCATGCTGCTTGCGCTGCAGCGCCCCCAGCGACGGAGCTTGGGACGAGGCGGTTGACGGCGGGACGCGCGCAGGCGCGGGGCGATGCACCATCTGCTCCAGTCGCCACAGCCGCTGCAGGAAGCGATCGACCCCCTCGATCGAGCGCGTGCTCCACGGCTTCACCGCCTCCAGCGGCCCCATGAACATCTCATAGAGGCGAAACGCATCCGCGCCGTGCGCGTCGATGACCTCATCCGGATTGACGACGTTGCCGCGCGATTTCGACATCTTCTCATTGTCTTCCCCGAGAATGAGCCCTTGGTTCACCAGGCGCGCAAACGGCTCGGGCGTGGACACCAGCGCGAGATCATAGAGCACCTTGTGCCAGAAGCGCGCGTAGAGCAGATGCAAGACGGCATGCTCAGCGCCTCCGATGTAGAGATCCACCGGCATCCAATAGCGCTCCTTCGCCGGGTCCCAGGCGCGGGTCGGATTGCGCGGATCGAGATAGCGCAAGTAGTACCAGCAGGAGCCGGCCCACTGCGGCATGGTGTTGGTTTCTCGCTCGGCGGTACCTCGACACGTCGGGCACGTCGTCTGCACCCACGCCTTGACTTTCGCCAGGGGCGGCTCGGCCGTGCCGGTCGGCCTGAAATCATCGGTCTCGGGCAAGGTGACGGGCAGCGCGGACTCCGGCAGCGGAGTGATGCCGCAGCGCCGGCAATGCACGATCGGAATCGGCTCGCCCCAGTAGCGCTGCCGCGAGAAGAGCCAATCGCGCAGCTTATATTGAACGGCCGGCTGCGCTGCGTCGCGGCCCTTGAGCCACTCGACGATCTTGCCCTTGGCATCATCGCTGCGCAAGCCGGTGAACTGCCCGGAGTCGTGCATCCGGCCCGGCTCGGTATACGCTTCGCGCAGCGTCGCCGCATCCAGCGCGCGGTCCTCCCTGCCTGCCGCGCTGGCGTCGCAGGCAGGCGGCACGATGACCACGCGCACGGGTAAACCGAACGTGCGCGCACACTCCAAATCCCGCGCATCGTGCGCCGGCACGGCCATGATGGCCCCGGTGCCATAGCTCTCCAGCACGTAATCGGCGATCCAGATGGGGATGCGCTCATGATTCGCAGGGTTGATCGCAAACGCTCCGGTGAAGACGCCGGTCTTCTCCTTCGTCAGCTCGGCGCGCTCCAACTCGCTCTTGCGCGCCGCCGCGCTCCGATACTGCTCGACGAGCTGGCGCTGGTCCTGGCTCGTGATCGCGGGGACCAGCGGGTGTTCCGGCGAGAGCACGAGGTACGTCGCGCCAAAGAGCGTATCGGGCCTCGTCGTGTAAATCTTCAACTCGATCGCCCCTCCGAGACGGCGCACCCGCGCCCCATCGACCGCGGCATCCGGCACCACGGCACCCGGCACCTCCACGGCGAACCACACCTCGGCCCCTTCGCTGCGCCCAATCCAATGACGCTGCATCTCCTTGATGTGCTCGGGCCACTCGAGGCCGTCCAAATCGGCGAGCAAACGATCCGCGTACGCGGTGATCTTCAGCATCCACTGACGCATCGGCCGCCGCTCGACCGGATGCCCTTTGCGCTCGCAGCGCCCATCGATCACTTCCTCATTCGCCAACACCGTCCCACAGGTCGGGCACCACCACACCAGCGCCTCCGCCATATAGGCCAGCCCGCGTTCGTACAATTTCAAGAAGATCCATTGCGTCCACTTCATATAACCCGGATCGGTCGTGTTGATTTCCCGGTCCCAGTCATAGGAAAATCCGAAGCGCATGATCTGCCGCCGGAACGTCTCAATATTCTTGCGGGTGGTCACCGCCGGATGCGTGCCGGTCTCCACGGCATACTGCTCCGCGGGCAGCCCAAACGCATCCCATCCCATGGGGTGCAGCACATTCCGCCCCCGCATGCGCTGATAACGGCAGTAGATGTCGGTGGCCGTGTAGCCTTCGGGGTGTCCGACATGGAGCCCGGCACCGGAAGGATAGGGGAACATGTCGAGCACGTAGAGTTTCTTGCGGGCGGCGTCTCCGTCGAAGGCCCGGAACAGCTTCCGCTCCTCCCAGTAGCACTGCCACTTCGGCTCCAATTGTCGAAACGGATAGGATTCAGTCATCAGTTAGGGACGCGACCGGAGAATAGGCCGCACGGGTGGACGCGGCGTGAGCGCAGGAACGGACGATGCAATCGTCGTGGAGGACTCGTCACCCTTTCGCTTGGCAGCATGCCGACGCGCCGCAGTGTTGAACCGCAACCGTCACCACGCAGCCTTCGGCATTCTGTCTCATGGAAAACACCGCGCGGCACCGCGGGCATCGCCGCAGGCCGCGCGAGGTCGTGCTGCGACTCGACGCCAAGCCAGCACCGCAGAAGAGGCAATAGCCCCGCGCGCGCCGAGCGCTCGCCTGCCTGTCCGGCAGGCAGGCCACCGCCCTCGATCGCGCAGACTCAGAGCAACGCGTGGAGCGCCGCATGCTGCATCATCGTCGAGCGATCTTTCGGATCGACGCGCACGAATTGCAAGCCCGTCTCCGCCGCCATCGAGGGGTCCGCATCCTGCGCGTCGCCGCGCGGCCGGCTCCATCGCACCTCGGCCATGAACGAAATCGGCATCTTGCGATCCGGCAGGTGCAGCTCGACGGACAGTTGCGTCCCGGGCTCCAGAACGGTTTCGGTGATGAGACACACGCCCAAAGCACCGATGTCCCGCGTCAATGCCCGCTCGACCTTGCCGCTCGTCAGAAAGGTCAGGAACGTCAGCAGGCGTTCCTTCACCCGAATGAACTGGCGTTGCTCCGCGTTCATGTTACGCGATCGAGGCAGGCGTCGCGGCGGAGGATGCCTTGGACGCCTTGAGGTCTTCGTACAAGCGTATGGACGCGGCCGTCGTGACAAAGGCTAAATACAAGTTCGTGATCACCAACTGGGCCACCGAGCTCACCTGCGCGATGACCGCGCCGGCCGTGCCGCCGACGCGGTTCGCGAGCCAGTCCACGAGGGCAAAGAGCAGCCCAACCACCATGAACACGGCGAGAAAGACGACCAACAACCCGAAGATCTTCCACCACCAGCCGCGCGTCACCCGGAAGCTTGCGCGCAGCCCGGCGATCGGCCCAAGCCGATCCACCACAATGGCAATCAACCAAAACATCAGACGAACGAGCGTCCACACCGTCCCCACCCCCAACGCCACCAAAAAGAGAAGACCGAAGACGACCCCCACAATCCTCGGCAAGAAACTGAGCGCCCAAAACAGAAAGACGGTGATGACGATCACGCCGAAGGTGAAGAGCAACGACAACAGCGAGCTGGCCAATAAGGGGCCCATCGCGCGCGTGCCCGTGACCCAGAATTCCGCCACGCGGGCCGGCTGCCCGGCCACCTGTTTGGCGAGATACCCCATCTCCCCGCCTTGCACCCACAGCGTCACGGCCACGACGAGGAGGAATCCCAACAACAGCACCGGCCACGAACGCGCCACCCAAGCCTGAATCACCCGCGCTCGCCGTTCCAGCTCACGGTCTGCCGGCGTCTGGGTTGGGGCTTGGGGAGGTTGCGCGACCGCCGGAACATCGGCGGCGGCGTCGGACGGCTTCACCTCGTCGGGAGGCGTTGATGCGGGAGCGCTCGCCGCTGGTGGCGTCGCCTCCGGTGCGGCGGGAGCAGGCTCTGTCGTGGCGTCGCTTGAGGGAGCGGTCACCTCAGGCGCTGGTTCCTTCGGCGCCGTGTCGTTCGCAGGCGTGGGGGCAAGGGTTGCCTCAGTGTCGATGCGCTGTTGCAAGATCTCCCACGGTGGGTTGGTGCTCATCACCAGCAGAAAGAGCACGATAAACGTCACAATCCATGCGCCGGCGACAACGCCCATCCCCGCCCAACTTCGGTTCGCAGCGCGCACGCCTTCTCGAATCGAGCGCCCAATCCCTGGCCCCATCAGCCCCTCCCTGGTTAACGCGCTTCCCTGTGTGAGAGTCGCCCGGTCATGGAAACGCTTGCCGCAAAATCCGCTCTGCCTGCGGAGTAATCGTGTCCCACTCCGCTTCAGGCGTTTTGGTGATGGCAATGAAATTGTTCAGCGCAAAGATTTGCGTGATGCCGGGCAGCTCGAGCAGTTGCGCAGCCCACGGAGGCTGTCCCTCGCCGGCCGCATTCGTTGCGGAGGCCGCCGACGGGGCGCGGCGATACGTCGTCCCGCGCGCGGCCACGTCGCGGTTGAGGGTGAATTTCGCCGCCTGAGGATTGGGCGTTCCCTGGATGGAAATTTCCAACGGAACATGCATCGTCGTTGCGTGGACTCCTCGTCAGCGCTGCATCCACCGCAGCGGTGCTCGATAGAGAAAAAACGACGCGAGCGCCACGGCTTCCATGGCCAGAATATAGTACGGCCACGGGCCAAAATAATCCAGCAGGCTCGGTTGCATCGGCTTGTGCGCCAGGTACCCATAGTTGGTGCCGAAGCGCCAGTTCGCGAGGCCGGCCGTCACCGCATAGAGATTCGTGAGCCCGAACACGCGCCACACCGTCTGCGGCGTGCTGCGCACGCGTCCGGTCACCGCCAGATAGACCACGCACAGCACGACCCCGCAGTGCGTCAGAAAAAATTTCACCCACTCGTACGACGGAAATCCGGCGCGCACATCCGGCGTCACCATCGCTTGCACGCTGCCGGCCATGCCCCAAAAATACGCCAGCTCGCCAACCAGCGGCCGCGCGCTCCACAGCGCCCATGCGGTCAATCCCACGGCCAGATCGCACAGCTGGAAGGGGACGCGCGCAGTGCCCCGCGCTGCAGCCCATCCTAATTCGATGACTTCGTTGACGATCAGCGCCACGGCGATGACGCGGCGCCACCCGGCCTCCTGCCGGTACTCCTGCTGCAACCGCTTGCGAGCCAGGATCAACGCAAGAATTCCAAGACCCGTCAGCCCCAACACCGCGCGATGCGCCGCCCCCCACAGGACAAACGCCTCAGGCTGATGCATCACGCGCCGGCCATCTTACGCCGCGGCGCGCCGATGGGCTCTCTCAAGAAACCGCTTCGACCACATCCGCGCCTCGCGCATCACCGCCTGGCGAAATGGCTCTTGCGTTCCCAGCCGAGGCCAGACCTGCTGCCACGTGCGCACGGCGAGTTGCACGTTGCCGGCGACTGCGTTCGCCTCGGCCTGCGGCTCGCGGGCGATCACCTCGTCGCAGAGGGCTTGGATCCGCGTCAGCTCCTCCATCAGTCCCTCGACGGGCTGACGGTCTTCAATGCGCGTGGCGAGGCTCGCAAAGCGCTCGGCGATGCGCCGCCACGGGACATCAGGATCAGGCGCGGAGGGCGCGCGCATGCCGTGCACGAGGCGACGAGGTCCGCAGCGTCCGAACCGTGGCTAAGTTGCGCTCGTCTTCTTGCTCGGTCTTCTTGGGCGTCTCCAAGATAAACGGCACCTCGGACAGCCGCGGATGGTTGACGATTCGGCGAAACGCCTCCAATCCGATATGGCCTTCCCCGATATGCCAATGCCGATCCACGCGGGAATTGAAAGGCGCCTTCGAATCATTGAGATGCACCAGCTTCAGATGCGCCCATCCCACCACGCGGTCAAACGCCTCGAGCGTCTGCTGCAATCCCTCCTCGGTGTGAATCGGAAAACCGGCGGCGAACAGATGCGCGGTGTCCAAACAGATTCCCACGCGAGCCTTCGCCCGGACCGCGTTTCGAATCGCCGCCAGCTGCTCAAAATTAAATCCGAGGCCTTGGCCCGACCCGGCGGTGTTTTCCAAGAGGATCATGACGTCCGCGGCGTCGTGGTCGAGGGCTTGCGTCACCGCGGCGGCCACCCGGGCGATGCCGTCGGTTTCCCCCTCCCCTCGATGGCTGCCCACATGCGTCACCAAATAATCCGCCTTCAGTTGAGCCGCGCGCAAATACTCCTCGCGATAGAGCCTGAAGGATTGCGCCCACATCCGAGGCTGCGGCGAGGCGAGATTGATAATGTACGGGGCGTGCACGGCGAGGGGTTCGATGCCGGCCTCGCGGCGCGCGGCATCAAAGGCGGCGAGGTCGTGCGCCGATCGCACGGGAGCCGCCCCGCCGCGCGGGCTGCGGCTGAAGATCTGCATCGTGGCGCACGCCAGCCGCCGTGCTCGCGCCACCGCCTCACCGAGGCCTCCGGCAATGGGCACATGGACGCCGAGTCGCATGACGCGGGGCGCTCACCCCCCCTTGAACTGCTTCATCGCGGTCAGCCAATCCTCAAGGTGATACACCTGTTTAATCCGACGATCCTCAACGGTATGAATATCAATGCTCATGATCTTGAACGATTTCGACCCATCCAGCGGGATCCCCATAAAGTCTCCTTTCGGAGAACCCGAAGCGATGCTCCTGACGACGACTCTCTTCCCTTCCTCAAGCATCTCTTGAATGTCCCATCGCAAATTCGGAATCAGCTTCCAAAAGGACTGGATCTGGCCGATCAGCTGCGCTTTCCCCTTGGTCTCCGCGGTATTGATGGATTGAAAGTCGTCCGCCAACAGGCGATCCATGACCGCCGCGACATCCGCGCGCGGGTTGACCGTCAAACAGTCGGTGTACAAGGTCCTGACGACGTCCTTCGGGTGCTCCATGCCGATGTTCCTTTCGTTGAACTCCCGTGGCGAGAAGATGGTGGAGCAGCGGGGGATCGAACCCCGGGCCTCGACAATGCCATTGTCGCGCTCTCCCAGCTGAGCTACTGCCCCGCGCCCTCTCGATGCTCGTCGCTGTAAGTGCGGCAACAACCATAACATGCGCCTCTGCCGCTGTCAACGGCGCGTAACCGACGCTGTGACATGTTATAATGCGCCTATGATGCGCTCGCGCTCCGCAAGGCACCATCGGCTGCTCCGCGCGCTCCCCATCGCCCTCATGGGGTGGGGATGGCCCGCGATGGCTCGGGCGGCGCATGTCAACGTCATCGAGCTGGACAACCAAATCGTCAGCCCGGTGACGCAACAGTACATCACGGAAGCGATCGACCGCTCCGAAACCGACGGCGCGGTCTGCCTCATCCTCAAGCTCGATACGCCCGGCGGCCTGCTCGAATCGACGCGCGCCATCGTCAAGCGGATCATGAACGCCAAGGTGCCCGTCGCCGTCTACGTCGCCCCGTCGGGATCGCGCGCAGGTTCCGCAGGGGTCTTCATCGCGCTGGCGGCGCACGTCGCGGCCATGGCCCCGTCGACGAACATCGGGGCGGCGCATCCGGTCACCGTCGGCGAGGGGAGCGGACCCGTCAGGAAGCTCGTTCGACGGATCAAACGCGCCGCGGGAGATCGCGCGAACCCCTCCAAGCCGCGCCGCGCGGCCGAGGCCCCGAAAGAACAGCTCGAGGAAGAAGTGATCGAGGAAGAACAGCCAGATCCCATGACGGCGAAAATCCTCAACGATACCGTCGCCTGGATCACGACGATCGCCAAGACCCGCGGCCGCAATGAGGAGTGGGCCAAAAAGGCGGTGCTCGAAAGCTTCTCGGTCACCGAAACCGAGGCGGTCAAAGAGCGCATCGTCGATTTCATCGCGGCCGACATCCCGGATCTGCTCACCCAGATGCATGGGCGCACGGTCACTCTCGCCGGGACGCCGGTGGAGCTCCACACCGCCGAGGCGCGGATCGTCGCGCTGCCGATGTCGAAGCGTCAGGAGTTCCTCGCCACCATCACGAATCCGAACATCGCGTATTTGCTCATGATGTTCGGGACGCTGGGGCTCATTGTTGAGTTCACCCATCCGGGCCTCAGCTTTCCGGGCATCGCGGGGCTCATGTGCCTGCTGCTCGCCCTCTATGCGTTTCAGGCGCTGCCGGTGAGCATCGCGGCGGTGGCGCTGATCGTCCTGGGCATCGGCCTCCTGATCGCCGAGATCAACATCATCAGCCATGGGCTGCTCGCGGTGGGCGGCGTCATCTCGCTGACGCTCGGCAGTCTCATGCTGTTTGAGTCGCCGGATCCCGCGCTTCACGTCTCCTTCACGGTGATCATTCCCGCGGTCGCGACGTTGACGCTCATCCTGCTGTTCGTCATTCAACGGGCCCTGCGCGCGCAGGCGCAGCCCGTCGCCACGGGCGCCCAAGGGCTCCTCGGCGCGGTCGGCGTCGCCTCGACGGCCCTGCGCCCCGAGGGCACCGTCTTCGTGCATGGCGAATATTGGAGCGCCACCGGCACCCGGCCGGCGGCGCAAGGCAGCAAGGTCCGTGTGATGCGCGTGGAAGGGCTTCATCTCGTGGTGGAGCCGCTTCCGTCAGGAGGTGCATGATGGTGGGTCTGTTTAGCTGGGTCACGTTCCCCCTGCTCATTGGGATCTTCTGGCTCATGAATTGCATCAAGATCTTGAATGAGTACGAGCGAGGGGTCGTGTTTCGGCTCGGCCGGATGCTGCCGCAGCCGTTGGGGCCGGGACTCCAACTGATTCTCTTTCCCATTGATCGGCTGCTGCGCATCAGCCTGCGGACGGTCACGCTGGATGTGCCGCCGCAGGATGTCATCACGAAGGATAACGTGTCGATCAAGGTGAACGCCGTCGTCTACTTCCGCGTCATCGAGCCGAATAAGGCGATCGTCGAGGTGGAAGATTATCTGTTCGCCAGCTCGCAGATGGCGCAGACGACGCTGCGCAGCGTCCTGGGCCAGGTGGAGCTCGATGAGCTGCTCGCCCATCGGGAGAAGCTGAATCAGCAACTGCAAACCCTCATTGACAAGCAGACGGATCCGTGGGGCGTAAAAGTCTCGGCGGTGGAGATCAAGCAAGTCGATCTGCCCGAGGAGATCCGCCGCGCGATGGCGCGCCAGGCCGAGGCTGAGCGGGTGCGGCGCGCGAAGGTGATCGGCGCCGAAGCGGAATTCCAAGCCGCGCAGAAACTCGTCGAGGCCGCGCGCCTCATGAGCGAGGAGCCGATGTCGCTGCAGATGCGCTACCTGCAAACCCTGGCCGAGATCGCGACGGAGAAAAACTCCACGATCATCTTTCCCATCCCCATCGAGCTCATCAAGCCCTTCCTCGATCGCGCTACGCACAAGCCCTGACGTTCACGACATGCCGAGGTGGCGGAACTGGCATACGCGCCGGTCTCAAAAACCGGTCACCGCAAGGTGGTGAGGGTTCAATTCCCTCCCTCGGCAGCTTTTTCAGGTCCCCACTTGAACGGAAATGTCCGCCTACCGGAACGCTTCGTTAGCTGGCGCCTTCCTGGCTGGTATCACGGTCAGCTTCATCATAGGCCTGCCGCGGTCCAGAGCATTGGAGCGGTTGGCGATCCTCTTGGGAGGGGGGGTGACCATCTACGTTGGAGCCGTCCTCTCGAGCGGTCAAAGGAAGCTGGTGTGGATAGGAGGTCTCGTAGCGTGTGCATTCATCGTCGTGGCGTAGCTCGGACTGTCGCGCAGTCCGCTGTTCCTCATCGTCGGTTATCTCCTCCACGGCCTCTGGGATGTGGTGCACCATCGTCGCAGCGTGCAGACGCAAATCGCCGCCTGGTGGCCGCCCTTTTGTCTGGTCTATGATTGGGTGATCGCGGGCGCGCTTTGCCTGCGGTGGCTGCGCGCGTGACGAATTTTTACGAAGGCGGTGCGGCGTTGTTGGAAGCGGCTGGAGCGGAGAGCGGAGGCGGTTGGGAGGAGAAGACGCCGATGCGGCGAAAGCGGTCGTAGCGGCGCTGCAGCAGCGTATCCATGGACATCGTCTCGGTCAGCTTGAAAAATCGAAGGAGCGAGGCGCGCAGATGCTCGACGACCATCTGCGCGTCCCGATGCGCGCCGCCGAGCGGCTCATCGATGATTTCATCAATCATCCCAAACTGCAGCAGATCGCGCGACGTCAGCTTCAAGGCCGCCGCCGCATCGGGTGAGCGGGCGCGGTCACGCCAGAGAATCGCCGCACACCCTTCCGGAGAAATCACCGAGTAGTACGCGTTCTCCAGCATTGCAATCCAGTCCCCGATGCCCACGCCCAGCGCCCCGCCGGAGCCTCCTTCTCCGATCACGCAGATGAAAATCGGCGCTGGCAGCCGCGCCATCTCGCGCAGATTGTACGCGATCGAGTGCGCCTGCCCGCGCTCTTCGGCCCCGATGCCCGGATACGCCCCCGGCGTATCGATGAAAATCACGATCGGCCGATGAAATTTCGCGCCCAGCCGCATGAAACGCAGCGCCTTGCGATAGCCTTCCGGGTGGGCGGAGCCGAAATTGCGCATCAGATTCTCTTTCGTGTCGCGCCCTTTCTGGTGACCGAGGAAGACGCAGGCGCGCCCTTCAAACGTGCCCATGCCGCCGATGAGCGCTCGGTCGTCGCCGTAGAGCCGGTCCCCGTGCAATTGGATGAAATCGCTGCAGAGCCAGCCGATGTAATCCAGGGCGTAGGGCCGCTGCGGATGCCGCGCAAGCTGCACGCGCTGCCACGGCGTGAGGTTGCCGTACGTCGTGCGACGAAGCTGCTCGAGCTCCCGCTCCAGGTCGCGGATCAGCTCCGGCTGCTGCGACGCCCCCGCGTTCTTGCGCGCCTCCTGGAGGCGATGCTCCAGTTCGGCAATCGGCTTCTCGAATTCGTACCGATATCCATTCATCTAATCGACGATCGTGACCTCGGTGCCCATCGGCACCAGGTCATACAATTCCTCCACGTCGCTATTGCTCATGCGCACGCAGCCGGCGGTCACCTGCTGCCCCAAGGCCGTGGGGTCGACGCTGCCGTGAAGGCCGTAGCCTTCCTTATCGATCCCCATCCACCGCGTGCCGAGGATATTTTCGGGACTCTCCGGCGGCACGATCGCTCCTTGCTTGTACCAGACAGGGTGCGGGAGTTTGTTGACGATCCGAAAGGTTCCCACCGGCGTTGAATTCTCTGTGCCGGTGGCGACGACGTAAGTCTTGACGAATTGGTTGTCCTGCGTGAGCAGCAGCTGGTTTTGCGATTTATCGACGACGATGCTGAAGCGGCCCTTCGGAATCTTCAGTGGCTGCCCGGGTCGGATGACGTCGGTCTTCAAGCCGTTGGCTCGCTTGAGGAATTCCACCGTCGTCCCTCGCGCGCCCGCGATCTGGCCCAGGGTATCGCCCGGACGCACCTGATGGACGATATCGCGGTCGGTCGCCGTGGGCGAGAAGAGCAGCGCGACATTCACATGGCCGAGGCGGACCTGGGCCGTCGTCGCCAAGGCAGAGTTGGGAAATTGATCCAGGAGCTTGCGGTACATGGCGCGCGCCGGAATGAGCTGCTGCTGCGCCTCAAGCAGTTCGGCCAGCTTCAAGAGCGCGTCATCGGCGAGCGGAGAATCGGCGAAGGAGGCCAGCAAATTCTCCAAGTGGGCCTGGGCTTCGGCGTACCGCTGCTGTCGCTGGGCGGCCGTGGCCTGATTGAAGAGGCGTTGGGCCGGGCTGCCAAACCATCCTTGGTGCACTGACGCCACGACCACTCCCATAATGGCCACCACGGCAATCCCTGCAATCGACCACACGATGATCATGCGACGCATAACGTCCCCCCCTCCCTAGTGCAATGCCAGGGCCGTGAGCAGTCCGACCCCCATCCCCGCGAGCACCTCAAGCGGCGTGTGCCCCAGCAATTCCTTCAGCCGCTGCTCCTGAATGCGACGTTGAAAGTAAATATCTTCCATCATTTTGTTCAGGACTTGCGCCTGGCGACCGCTCCATCGGCGCACCCCCTGCGCATCGAAGACCGTGATCACAGTAAAGGCGACGGCGGCGGCAAATAATGGGGAATCGAATCCTTCTCGAAGCCCGATCGCGAAGCTCAAGGCGGTCACCCCGGCCGCGTGGGTGCTGGGCATGCCGCCCGTCCCAAAGAGCCACCGAAAGTCGAATCGCCGCAAACGAAGAACGCCCAAGAGAATTTTCATCCCCTGGGCGAGCAAGCACGCGATCAACCATGACATGAACACCTGGTTCGCCAACCAGGCGTCAAGCACCGACCTCATTTACTGAGACTGCGGCTCCAGCACATGCACGTGCAGCCGGACGCTGGTGCCGAGCGTGGAGAGCCCCTCTCGGATGAGATAGCCGCGATTGCCCGCGGCGAGCTGCTGGCGATCGGCCGCCCATTGGCGCTCTCTGCGCGCGCGCCACGCAGCCCAGGCGGACGCGCGGAGTGTTTGTTTGACCTCGCGGATCGCGAGCTTGAGCTCCTTGAGCGAGGAGAGCCGGGCGGCCAATTGCTGCTTTTCCGCCGTCGTCGCATCGAGCTGCGTGGCTAAGGAGGTCTTCTGTTGCTGCCAGGCGTGCTGTTCTTGGTGGAGCGAGGCGAGGGCGGTTTCGGCGACGCGGAGCTGCTCGGTGAGCGTTTGGAGTTGCTGCCGGGCGTCCTGCAAGTCGGCGGTTTGCGTCTCGACGGTCTGCTGCGCTTGTCCGAGCTGAGCGGTGAGCGTGTTCCGCTCCGCTTCAAGCTCTTCGACGAGCTGTCGAGCCTGCGCATAATCGCGGGCGAGCTGGGAGCGCCGGCGCTCCATGGCGGCGACTCGCCAGAAGCTGGCCGCGGTCACGATGAGCAATCCGAGCACCACGAATCGACCTCGACGGGATGCCATGCCGGGAATCTCTCCTTGACCACCGCAGGAAGACGTGGTAGGGTGCCATTCTAGTATGCGGCCCTCGAAAACACAAGGGCTTTTTCGGACGCTGAAGGCGTCCGTCCCTCCTTGACCTTACGCTTCCACGCCGCACGACGCTTTTCAAGGATCTGACCCTTCAGCATCGCCCCCACGAGGCATTCATCTTGGAGCCGTTTGTCGGATGCTGGCCCGCATCATCTCGTATACCACCTTGGGATTGGCCGCGCTGCCGGTGGAAGTCGAAGTGGACGCGGCGCCTGGATTGCCGACGCTGACGATTGTCGGCCTGCCGGATCAAACCGTCAAAGAGGCGCGCGAGCGCGTCCACTCCGCGATCATCAACAGCCAATTTCGCTTGCCCTCTCAGCGGTTCATCGTGAATCTCGCCCCCGCGGACGTCAAAAAGGCAGGGGGCAGCTTTGATGTGGCGATCGCGTTGGGCCTGTTGGCGGCTTCTGGACAAGTCGATCCGTCCTCGTTGGCCTCGGTGGCGGCGCTGGGCGAGCTGGCGCTGGATGGCAGCGTGCGGCCGATTCATGGAATCCTTCCCGTGGCGCTGGCGGCGCGTCAGAGCCACCGCCGCCTGTTCGTCCCAGCCGCCAATGCTCCAGAAGCCGCCATGGTGGAGGGAGCCGACGTGGTCCCCATCACCTCATTGAGCGAGGCGATCGATATCCTGGCCGGTCTGCGTCCGGCGGCGTCGGCGCGAGCGCCTCAACCCTCTCCTCATTCCACCATCTCCTCCCTCGATTTTGCCGATGTCAAAGGGCAAGCGCATGCCAAGCGCGCGCTGGAAGTCGCCGTCGCCGGCGGCCATCACGCCCTGCTCCTTGGCCCGCCCGGCTCCGGCAAGACGATGCTCGCCCAACGCCTCCCCACCATCCAGCCAGCACTCTCGTTTGAGGAGGCCCTGGAAACGACCGCGATCCACAGCGTCGCCGGGCTCCTCGATGGCGCTTCCTCGCTGATGCCGCGGCCGTTTCGAGCGCCGCATCACACCAGTTCCGCCACCTCGCTCATCGGTGGCGGCCCGCTGCCCAAGCCGGGCGAAGTCTCCTTGGCCCACCACGGCGTGCTGTTCCTGGATGAGTTGCCGGAATTTCACCGCGATGCGCTCGAGAGCCTGCGGCAGCCGCTGGAGGCGGGCCTGGTGCACGTCGCGCGCACCAAGCGCTCGCTCCCGTTTCCCGCGCGCTTCATGCTCGTCGCCGCCATGAATCCGTGCATTTGTGGCTTTTTAACCGATCCAAATCGTCGATGTCGCTGCAGTTCCACCCAAATCCAACGCTATCTCGCCAAGATTTCTGGTCCCCTCCTTGATCGGATCGATTTACATATCGACGTGCCCGCGGTGTCCTTCGACGTGATCACCCATGCACCAAGCGGAGAGACATCCGCACAAATTCGTGCGAGGGTGATCGAAGCGCAGGCGTGGCGTCGAAATCGGGGTCAGAAACATACGAACGCACAACTCAGCTCAAAAGAACTGAAGACGTATTGCGAGCTGACGACAGAGGCGTTGAAGCTGTTGAAGTCCGCAATGCAGGAGTTGAACCTGTCGGCGCGGTCCTACACGAAGATTCTTAAAATTTCCAGGACGATCGCTGACCTGGCTGAGTCAAACCAGATCCTTCCCGAGCACATTGCGGAAGCTATCCAGTACCGTTCCCTCGATCGGCAATTGTGGGCGTAATTTCGCCCGCCTCTTGACAGTCGGCGTAAAAGTGTATATATTTGAAATATACAA
>Ga0209399_10000581_pt1 | contig 21545 bp, 15 predicted proteins | sample OV2TP3_FD_184130 | JGI IMG/M metagenome (GOLD analysis project Ga0209399, IMG submission 184130) | Hot spring microbial communities from Beatty, Nevada to study Microbial Dark Matter (Phase II) - OV2 TP3 (SPAdes) (version 3) | ecosystem: Environmental > Aquatic > Thermal springs > Hot (42-90C) ... | reverse complement strand
GGGGAAATGGGCCCCCTTCCCGCCTCCGTCGTATGAGGCCTCCGGCCGCTGACACGACGGCGAGCATGCGGTTTGAAGGGGGCCCACCATTTACAGCCGATCTCAAGATATCCGAGGATTCTGAGGGAGTGGAGGATATCCATATGGTGGAACTGCTTTGCTGCGGCGTTCTTCTTTTCCTTCTCCTGGCCAGCCTCTTGGCCAGCATGTCCGGTCGGAAGCCGAAGTGAAGGGAAATCCCCCGGCCCTGACCGCTTTGTAGAGCCCCTCTACGACGATCCTTGACCTGTAGGAGATGGAGACAATGAGACAGAAGAGCTATACAGTTGCGCTGCTCCTGAGCATCGCCCTGGTGTTCCTGGTTTTCGGTGTCAGCGCTGCGGAGAGGGAAGTCGACCTGAGCAGACCTCTGTCCCTGGAAGAGGTCATCCAGATAGCCCTGTCCAGGAACGCCGGGTTCGCGGCGGCCCGAAGGGGTGTGGAGGTGGCCAGCGGCGGGGTAAGCGTCGCCCAGAGCCAGCGGCTCCCAAAGTTCACTGTCGAGGGGTTTTACAACCGCAGCGTCTGGCCCCGGCCGCTGATCATGGGGACGAAGCCCGGGGACTTCTCGGACACCCGGCTCGGCGATAACTTCTTCGGCTATGGCGTCACGGGGTCTGTGCCGCTCTTCACCGGGGGCCGGATCAGCTCTCAGATTGCGTTAAACGAGGCGATGTTCGAGATGGCCAGGGATGGGGCGCAAAAGACCAGAGACGATCTGATCTTCAACCTTGCCGGCGCCTATTACTCCCTCCTCAGGCTTCAGAAGGTCGTGGAGGCCACGCAGAAGTCGGTGGAGCACCTGGAGGAGTCCAGACGGATCGTGGAGCGGAAGGTAGAGGTCGGCAAGGCGGCGAAGGTCGATCTGTTCAAGATCAACGCCAGGCTGGCGAACGTCCGGCAGAACCTCATCAAAGCACAAAACGCCCTGGAGGTGACCCACAGCGCCCTCAAGACGAGGATGGGGCTGGACATCTCCCAGCGGGTCGAGGTCTCAGGCCCCCTGGAGTACAGGCCCAACCCTTACGATCTCCGGGCGAGCATCGGCGAGGCCCTGGAGCGGAACCCCGCCTACCGGATGGCCGGGCAGAAGGTGGAGGTCCAGCGGCGACAGCTCCGCATCGCCAGGTCCCAGTGGCTCCCGAACATCTCCGCCGTCGGGCGTTATGACGGACTGTCGGGGTTCGACACGGTCGGACCGTCCGGGAAGCGGGATAGCGAGACCCTGAACAACTGGAGCGGCGGGGTCGTGGTGTCCTTCCCTCTCTTCAACGACGTGGTCCGGTCGCAGGTGGGCCAGGCCTCGGCCGGGCTCCAGCAGGCCCAGCAGGAGCTCGACGGGATAAAGCTGGAGACCATCCTGGCCGTGCAGACCGCCTACCTGAACCGGGCCGAGGCCGAGAACCGGATCAAGGCGGCGGAGGCCGCCTTACAGGAGGCCAAGGAGAGTCTGAGGATCGAACAGCTCAAACTGGAGGAGGGCAAGGGGATCGTCAATGACCTCCTCGACGCCCAGGCCGAGGAACTCCAGGCCGAGGTGAACTACTACGAGGCCTTAGCCGATTACAACACCTCCCACGTGGCGCTGCGGTGGGCCATAGGGGGAGTGGACCTCCATCAAGTAGTCCCCGCAAAGTAGATCTTTGCTTTGAGGAGGCCCCGCAGGCCGAAGCGCCGGATAGGGTCCGGATTCCCAAAAAGGAGGAGTTATGGCCGCCACATCGTCTTTTCTCTCACGTTTTCTCCCACTGGCGAAGGACGTTCTGGTCGCTATTAAAAACAATAAACGCCTGGCCCGGTGGCTGGTCAGTCTGGGCATCGTCCTCGTCATCTACTGGGTGACGGAGGCCATCGTCGCGTGGCTGGCCCAGCCCACCTTCGTCCAGATTATGACGATGAGCCCCCTGGCCGGGAAGGTCGCCGTTGCGGTCGAGCCGGTCAAACGGGATACGCTCGCCGCGAGGATCACCTATACCGGGAACTGCCAGCCCTACCTGGATGTCACGGCGCAGGCCCGGGTGCAGGGATGGTTGCAGGGGCCCCGGGTGAATGAGGGGGAATACGTCAAAAAGGGGCAGGTCGTCACCCGCCTGGACAAGACCCAGTTGGGGGCGATGGCGGCGCAGGCGAAGGCCGATGCGGAGTTCTGGGAGGCGGAATACAAACGGATCGAGCGCCTCTTCCAGGCCAACGCCGTCTCGCAGTATGACCTCGACAGCGCCAGGAGGCAGTACGAAGTGGCGACGAACAAATACAGGGAGATGAGCGAAGTCTACAGTTATACGGACATCCTCGCCCCGATCTCGGGCCGGATCGCCAGGCGGTTTGTGGATCCTGGAAACCTGGTGCAGCCAGGGGTCAGCCTGTTCCGGGTCACCGACAACAGCAGGATGCGGGCGCAGGTCAAGGTGGCCGAGAAGGACATGCCAAAGATCAGGATCGGCACGGAGGCGGTCGTGAGGTTCCTGGCCCTGCCCAACCCCTATAATGAGTTCCACGCGGCGGTCTCCGCCGTCTTCCCGGAGATGGAGCCGGTCACCCAGACGACCACGGTGGAGATCCTGGTGGACAACCCGGAGGAGGTGATCAAGCCGGACATGTACGCCGTCGTGGATCTGATCCTCTCGCGCCGCGAGGGCGTTTTGAGCATCCCCCGGCGGGCGGTCGTCGATGTGGAGGGGAAGCCGACGGTCTTCACCACCGACGGCGTCGTGGCCTACGCCAGGCCGGTGACCCTCGGCGTGGAGAGCGGGGACCGGGTGGAGGCGCTGGAGGGCCTGAAGGAGGGGGAGATGATCATCTATCAGGGGAACAGGGGTCTCGTGGACGGCCAGCAGGTCAACATCGTCGCGATGTGACCGGATAGGGCTTCCTCATAGCACTTCTTCCCGGTCCCCTTCGGGTGGGCCGGGCGGAGAGGGATGAACTTATGATCAAGAAATTGCCCAGGTTCGCGGTCGAGCACCCGATGGTGATGATCCCCGTCTTCCTGGCCATCATCGGGGCGGGGATCTACGCTTACTTCCATCTCCCCATCGAGCTTCAGCCCTATTTAGAGAGCCCGGTGGTGGGGATCGTCATTACCTATCCCGGCGTCTCCGCCGAGGAGATGGAGACCTACTTCTCCCGGCCCATCGAGCAGAAGATGAGCGTCCTGGACGGGGTCTTATGGATCCGGTCCCACTCGCAGGAGGGGCGGGCCGAGATCGCGGTGGGGTTCGACTACGGGACGGACATGAACAAGAACAAGGTCTCCACCCAGACCCTTCTGTCCAACATGCTCAACGAACTCCCCTTGGACAAGGACAACACGACCAACCCCTGGGTGGTCCACATCGACGCCCAGAACGTCCCCGTCCTGGACCTGAACTGGAGCCGGGAGGGGTGGGACGAGGTGCGGTTCCGGGAGTTCGTCGAGAACAAGATGCGGGACGAGTTTGAGAAGCTGCCGGGGGTGCAGTCGGCCATCCCCTACGGGGGGAAGCGGCGCCTGGCCCTCATCGAGGTGGACCGGGACAGGCTGAACGCCTTCCACCTCGGCCTGATGGACATCAAGATGGCCGTCGAGCGGCAGAGCCTGAGCCGGTCCGGGGGGAAACTGGTCGGCAAGGAGAACGAATTCCTCGTCCGGGTGGATGAGCGGTATCGGAACCCGGCGGAGATGAACGCCATGCCGATCGGCAACTTCAAGGACCGGATCGTCTACCTCCGGGACGTGGCCACGGTGAAGGACACTTACGCCGAGGTGCGGAGCGCCTACCACTCCAACGCCCGGCGGGGGCTGCTGCTCACGATCGTCAAGGAGCCGCACGAGAGCGACGTCACGGTCATCAACGCGGCCCTCAAGCTCGCCGATCAGTTCGTGAGCGAATACCCGGGGCTGAACTACGAGGTGGCCTACAACCGGAAGGACTTCCTGGACCGCATCATCGCCAACGCCTGGAAGGAGATGTTCCTGGCCTTCGCGATCACGTCGGTGGTCGTGCTGGCCTTCCTGAACCAGATCACCCCCACCCTGATCGTCATGGTGACCCTGCCTGCCGCCGCCGCCGCCGGGTTCGTCTGGTGGAGGCCCTTCGGCTTCACCGTCAACACCCCCACGCTGATGGCCCTGACCTTCGTCATCGGCCGCCTGGTGGACGACTCGGTGGTCATGATGGACGTCATCAACCGCCACCTGAGGATGGGGAAGCCCCCCAAACAGGCGGCCATCGAGGGGGCGCAGGAGATCTCCGGGGCAGTGGTCGCGGTCGGCATGTCCTCCTGGATCGCGATGGGCCCCGCCCTCTTCTTAGGCGGGTCGATGGGGACGGGCTTCCGGGGGATGACCGCCCCGATGATCTTCGCCAACGCCTTCTCCACCTTCTTCACGCTGACCTTAGACCCCATGCTGCGGGCCTACCTGTTGAAGTCCGCCAGCGACGTCGGAAAATCCCGCATCGACCGGTTCCTCCGCTGGGTCTTCACCCCCTGGACGTGGCTTCTGGACCGGCTGGAGCACCTGTATCGGGAGGCGCTGCACTGGGGCCTCGACCACCGCATCGCCGTCGTGGCCGTGGCCGTCGCCACCGTCTACATCGGCCTCCAGCTCTACCCCTACCTGGGGTTCGAGGGGATGCCCCTCCAGGACACCGGGCAGGCGGTGGGGGAGGTGGAGGCCTGGCCGGGGACCTCCTTTGCGGAGACCGAGAAGATCGTCAGCCGGGTGGAGGGGCTCCTCCTGCGGCAGCCGGAGATCGTGTCCGTCTCCACGCAGATCGGGCAGGAGCCGGCGTTCGGGACGTTCTTCTCCGGCTACGGGGTGCGCACGGTGAACAAGGCGTTCTTCAAGCTCACCATGACCCCCACGGACGAGCGGACGGCGCAGTTCTACCACCGCTGGCTCGACCCGATCACGGGCGCGGTCAGGCGGCGGAGCGACCGGGACATCTGGCAGATCAACGACAGCGTCCAGCAGGAGGCGATGGCGACTATCCCCGGCATCCGCAGCGTCTGGCTGATGGAGATGGGGGCCACCCCCGTCAACACCGCCCGCGCCCCTGTGGAGGCGGTCGTCAAGGGGGACGATCTGGAGACCCTGTGGCGGCTCGGCCAGGAGGGGAAGCGGGTCGCGGAGCGGACGCCCGGCGTGGTGCAGCCCTTCACGAGCTGGAGCATGACACAGCCGCAGTACCGCATCCGGATCGACCGCGCCAGGGCGCAGGAGCTGGGGCTCGCCGTGCCCCAGGTGGCCATGCAGGCCTTCTACGCCACGCAGGGGGGGATGACCGCGGAGTTCTTCAAGCCGGAGGAGGGCGTGCGCCACAGCCGGTATGTCATCCGCTACAGGCCGGACCAGCGGCTGACCCCCGAGGACCTGGAGCAGGTGTCCATCACCGCCCCCACCGGCCAGCACGTCCCCCTGAAAGAGGTGGCGACCGTCGAGAAGGGGATGGGCACGGACACGATCTACAAGGAGGACCTCCAGTACGCCATCAGCATCCTGGGGCAGTACCGGAACGTGGGCCTGAAGGCGGCCACCGCCGGCCTCATCATGGGGGCCAAGACCTCTCTCAACCTCCCCAAGGGGTATACGGTGGGGCCGAAGGGCCTGATGATCGAGATGATGGATAACATCGACCGGCTGAACAAGGGCCTGGCCGTGGCCCTGGGCATCCTGTTCATCCTCCTGCTCCTCCAGACGCAGTCCATCCCGGCGACGCTGGCGATCCTGATGGACGCGCCCCTGGAGATGATGGGGGCGCTCTTCTTCCTCTACATCCGGGGGATGAACTGGTCCCCGCCGGTCCTGTGGGGGATCATGCTCGCGACGGTGATGGTCATGGCCACGGGCATCTTCCTGATCGACAAGACCGAGCAGTTGATCAAAGAGGAGAAGATGGACCGGAGGAAGGCCATCACCACCGCCGGGCCCATCCGCCTGCGGCCCGTCCTGATGACGACCCTCACGACGGCGTCCGCCTTCATCCCGCCCATGTTCGCCCCGCCCACCGGGATGGACCGGTTCCGGCCCATTGCCACGGCCATCATCGGGGCGCTCGTCAGCTCGACGCTCCTGAGCCTGGTGGCGGTGCCGGTGTTCTACTCCATCTTCGACGACTTCGCGAAGTTCCTCCGCAGGCTCTTCGCAGGGGAGGCCGAGGCGGAGGCGCGGGAGGAACCGGTGCCCCGGCGGGAGGCGGCGGCGTTGGCTGGGGGAGATGGGTCGGGCGGGTCCGGGGAGGCCTGAGCCGGGGCAGGGCCGGGGTCAAGACATCCATCAACCGAAAGAAAGGAGGGAGATGAGGTTTTCCAGAGGGCAAGGGGCGGGTGCAAGGGCGGTTGAACCCGATTTTCAGAGTTATCCCTCATCATAAGGAGGAAAAGCTATGTCTCAGCACAGAAACCTCCTGGTCTGCTCGATCCTCGCGGTCGCGATGCTCATCGTCTGCGCAGGGCTAACCGCGGCCCAGGAGAAGAAGGGGATGAAGATGGAGATGCCCAAGGACCGGGCTATGGTGATGTCCAAGTATAACTTCGAGGAGACCCTGAGCAACATCAAGCGGGCCATCGAGGGGAAGGAGATGATGGTCCTGTTCACCCCCGACCACCAGGAGATGCTCAAGATGGTCGGCGTCCAGGCCAAGCCCATGACGACGGTGGAGTTCTTCCACCCCCGCTACGGGAAGCTCATCTTCATGAACGACATGGCGGCGGCCATCGAAGTGCCCATCAGGATCATCGTGATGGATGGGGACATGGGGACGATGATCACCTACCGGAAGCCGTCTGAGATCTTCAAGAACTACAAGGGATTGGCCGACATGGGGAAGGCGTTAGACGGTGACCTGTCGGACATCGTAGGGTCTGTGGCCATGCCCATGCCAATGGAGGGGAAGAAGGGCAGGTGATGACCCCGATCGGGGGCCCTCCCAGGCATCATCTCCGTTCATCCTTCACCGCCGGGGATCGGGGAGACAAGGGAAAGGAAGGGACATGGCGTGATGCTCCTCCGATCCCCGGTGTTGTACCCTTTGAGGTGCATAGCAACGTTCAACAAAGGAGAAGACCATGCGGCATGACACGAAGCCCTGCCTGGTGGTTGGGCTCACAGTGACCCTCCTGTTGGCCGTCTTCATCCTGGCCTCGGCGCAGGAGAAGACGCAGAGCTACGCCATTGTGGAGAAGGTCTCCGACAACTCCTACACGGCCACTGTCTCGAAGATCGAGATGGCGGTGAAGGGGGCCAACCTCGTCATCATCGGAGAGCCGAACTATCAGATGATGCAGCGGATGGTCGGCAAGCAGCGCCGGGGGTCGAAGGCCTACTTCATCTTCCGGCCCGACCTCGGCATCCCGATCTTCGACAACGACTACAACGCGGCCCTCGAAGTCCCTCTGAAGGTCCTGATCTGGGAGCGGGAGGACGGCAAGACGGTGATCCGGTATTTCAAGCCCTCGTCCGCCTTCGCGCACTACAAGGGGCTGGACAGCCTGGGGAAGAACCTGGATGACCTCATCGGCAAGATCACGGATGCTGGGCTCAAGAAGTGAAGGGGGCGATGATCCTTATGAGGTCTGAGGCCGGGCAAGGGCAGGGTGTCGTATATGACGGGCGTCGGAAGTTCCTCGCCCGGCTCTGCGGGGTCTTTTTGGGGGCCCTGGGTCTCTCCGCCGGGACGCCGATCATCGGCTACCTGATCGGGCCGCTCCTGAAGGCGAGGCGGGGGTCGGGGGAGAACTGGCTCGATCTGGGTGCGCTCACGTCGGTCCCGGTGGGACAACCCGCCGAGGTGGTCTACCTCGCTCGAAGGCGCGACGGGTGGGTTCGACGCAATGAGGTGAGGCGGGCCTTTGTCGTCCGGGCCGGGCAGGATGAGGTGACGGTCTTCTCCGCCACCTGCTCGCACCTGAACTGCGCCGTCCGGTGGGATGCAGCGCGGAGCGAATTTCTCTGCCCGTGCCACGGCGGCGTCTTCGACCAGGAGGGGCGGGTCATCGCCGGACCACCCGCGCGCGGCCTCTCCCAGAGACAGGCCAAGGTGGAGAGGGGAAGAGTTTGGGTTTTGGAGGGCTGAAAAATGAGCGATGAGACGAATGAAAGCGCATCCGGCGCCTCTTTGCGCGAACAGATGCAGCGTTTCCTTTCGGAGCCGCTGCCAGCGAAGGTCGGCTGGCCCCACGTCCTGGGCAGCGCCACGCTGTTCCTGATCGTTCTCCAGGCGCTCACGGGCATCCTCCTGGGGCTGAACTACGACCCCAGCCCCGCCTTCGCCCACGATAGCATCCGATACATCATGGAGGAGATCCCCTTCGGGAAGGTCATCCGGGGGCTGCATCACTGGGGGGCCTCCCTGCTGATTATCGTGGTCTGCCTGCATATCCTGCGGGTGTTCGTTTACGGCGCTTACAAGCCCCCGCGCCATCTCCTCTGGATGGTCGGCGTCCTCCTGTTGCTCTACGTCCTCGGCTTTGCGTTCACGGGGTATCTGCTGCCCTGGGATCAGCGGGCCTTCTGGGCGACGGTGGTGGGTACCAAGATCGCCGGGAGCATCCCCTTCATCGGAGAATCTGTTCTGAGGATCATCCGGGGCGGGGAGGAGGTGGGCGCGCCCACGCTGACCCGGTTCTACGTGCTCCATATCGCCCTCCTGCCCGGCCTGCTCTTCCCTCTGATCTTCATCCATCTCTACCTGCTCCGGCGGCACGGGATCACCGCGCCCTGGATGGATTCGGAGGCCGAAGCGCCGAGGACGGTCCCCTTCTTCCCATTCCAGGTCGTGAAGGACCTTTCCGTCTCGCTCCTTCTGCTGGTGATCCTCTTCGGGCTCATCGCCTTTGCCGGAGTCCCCCTGGAGGAGGTCGCCGATCCCTCGGATGCCTCCTACACTCCGCGCCCGGAGTGGTATTTCCTCCCCCTCTTCCAGCTCCTCAAGCTCAGGATCTTCTTCGGGCGGATGGAGTTCGTGGGAGGGGTCGTCCTGCCGACGGCCTTTCTCCTGCTCCTCCTCTTTCTCCCCCGTTTAGATCGCAACCCGTCGAGGCGGCTCCCCCGTCGTCCCGTCGCCCTCTCCCTCGCGGCAGTGACGGTCATCGCGATGACCTATCTGGGCATCGAGGCGTATAGGGAGACCCCCGCCCAGGCTCGGGCAGCGCCGAAGACCCGCGGGGAGCAACTCTTTGCCGCCCTCCACTGCAACTCCTGCCACGCCGTCAGCGCGGAGGAGGAGAAAAGCGGGCCGCGCCTGGTCCCTGGAAAGAATGAGCGAGAGCGAGAGTGGCTGTCGGCGTTCCTCGTCAACCCGGCCGGCTTCTTCCCCGGCACGGAGATGCCGCCGGCCAGGCTCGCGGGGGAAGATATGGAGGCGCTGGTCGATCATCTCAGCCAACTCCGCACGGACTATGGAGGGCACGGCGCCGCCCTCCCCTCCTCGCGGGCGTGCGCCACCTGCCATCGAAGGCAATACGAGGAGTGGAAGGACTCATTCCACGCCCGCTCCCTCGGCCCCACCTTCCGCGCGATGTTCACCGTCTATCACTATAACACCGGAGGGAAGTCCCCCGAATCCTGTCTCAACTGCCACGCCCCGGAGGTCAAGCTCAAGAAGAACGCTCAGGTGTTAGCTGCCAGGCTCCTCGCCGGTGAGGAGGTGAAGAGCGAGGGGATCAACTGTGCTGTCTGCCACGCCCTCCAGGCAGCGCCGGAGCGGCCGGACCCCGCCCTCGAATCTGTCTCACTCGATCTGGCCCCGATCCAGGGCCATCTCCGGGACCAGACGAAGCCGTTGACCCCGTTCTTCAGCAGTCCCCACTTCTGCGGCGCCTGCCACGACTACAACGCCGGGTCCATCGGCGGGCCGAGGTGCTGCACGGTGGTGGAGAGCTGGGAGGCGAGCTCTTTCGCCCGCGAAGGGGTGACCTGCCAATCCTGCCACATGAAAGGTGCGATGGGTATAACAAAGGCTGAGAACGAGCCGGCGAACCATCGTTTTTTAGGGCCGAGGGACGAGGAGTTTCTCAAAAAGGCGGTGGAGATGCGGGTGGAGGCGCGCAGGGTCGGCGGGCAGATGGAGGCGAGCGTGGCGATCCTCAACAGGACGGGGCACGCCATCCCCGACGGGTGACCGCCCCGGACGCGAGTCGTGCTCAGGTTCTGGGCAATGGACCCCGATGACCCCGCCGGGCTTGAGATCTTCTCTGACACGCGGGAGTACGGCTTTAACTTCAAGGATCGCGCGGGGAACGAGCCGGTCATGATGGAGAGCGCCTTCGCCCGCGGCTACGATTACACCCTCAAAGCAGACGACACAACACAGGAACGCTTCCGCTTCCCTACGCCGACCGATGCGCGCCGTCTCTTGCTTCACGCGACCCTCACCTACATCTACTTTGTCCCGCCCCCCGGTGAGATGCAGGAGAGGATGCAGACACAGATCGCCGAGCGCATTGAGCGGGGTTCCGAGGAGGAAAAGGCGCAGATCCTGAACGTAGAGATCCCGGCGCGGATGGGGGCGATGCACACCCTGGTCTCCACGTTCCCCGACCTCGTGATGGCAACGGCGCAGAGGGAAATTGCGTTGCGCTGATGGTTGAAAGATAGGGGCGTTCAGAGAGGGCTTACACCTTGTCAGGACACAGCACATCTACCAGAGGATCGCCTTTCAGGGCCATCCTCCTCGCCTGTTTCTTCCTGTCCGGCGCGAGCGGCCTGGTCTACGAGGTCGTCTGGCTGCGTCTGCTGACCCTCACCTTCGGCTCCACGGCGTTCGCTGTCGGCGCCGTTCTGACGGCCTTTATGGGGGGCCTGGCCCTCGGCAGCTTCCTCTTGGGTCGGGTGGTGGACCGCGTTCAGAACCCCTTGCGGGTCTACGGCCTCCTGGAGCTGGGCGTCGGCCTCTACGCCCTCCTCACCCCCGCCCTCGCGGCCGGGCTTGTTCCCCTGTATCAGGCCGTATGGCAGTCCTTTCATCCCTCCTTCTACGCCTTCAGCCTGATGCGGTTCCTCATCGCCCTGACGGCCCTCCTCCCGCCCACCGTCCTGATGGGGGGGACCCTGCCGGCGCTCAGCCGGTGGTATGTCCAGGGCAAAGAGGCGGGGCAGGGCGCGGGCCTGCTCTACGCCCTGAACACCTGGGGGGCCGTGGCGGGGACAGTGGCCTCCGGCTTCGTCCTCCTTCCGGCGATAGGGGTGCGCGCCACGCTCCTCACCGCCGCCGGCATCAGCCTCCTGGTCGGCCTTCTCGTCATCGCTCTGGCCCGATGGGGGACGCGTGCGCCGGGGGAGCAGCCCTCTCGACCTGCCTGCACAGGCAGGCGGGTGGAGACGGCCCCCTCCGCCTCTCCCTCAAGAAGGGCGACAGCCGTCGTCCTGGTCGCCCTGGGGCTGTCGGGGTTTGTGGCCATGGCCTACGAGGTGGCCTGGACGCGCCTGCTGACCCTGATCTTAGGCTCCTCCACCTACGCCTTCAGCCTCATGCTGAGCGCCTTTCTCGTCGGCCTGGCCCTGGGGAGCCTCTTCGCCGCGCGCGCGGTGAACCGGGTGGAGCGCCCCCTCTGGGCGCTGGCCCGGATCGAGATCGGCGTCGGTCTGGCTGTCTTGATAGGCGAGCACCTGTTCTCCTGGCTCCCCGCCCTCTTCCTCGGCCTCTTCCGCGCCGTGGGGGACGCGCCGCGGCTGTTCCTGGCGGGGCAGTTCGGCCTGGCGTTCCTGGTCATGGTCCTCCCCACCCTCCTCCTGGGGGCGGTCTTTCCGCTGGCGGTGAAGGCTTACGCGCGCGCCGGGGGGGTCGGACGGCGGGTGGGGGACGTGTATGCCGCCAACACCGCGGGGACGGTCCTGGGGGCGTTTGTGGGGGGGTTCCTCCTGCTGCCCGGCCTCGGCATCCAGGGGACGATCTCGGCGGGCATCGTGATCAACCTGGCCGCCGGCCTGCTCCTCCTGTTCGTCCCGCCCGGCGGCCGGACGCCCTTCCGGACGGTCGCCGGGGCGGGGGCGGTCCTCCTGATCCCGGTGGCCGTCTTCTCGGCCCCCCCCTGGAACCCCCTCGTCATGACCAGCGGGGTCTACAAGGACGCCCCCCTCTATCTGAGCCTGTATCGCACCCCTGGGGACGCCTTCTCCAGGCTCAGCGACCGGTATCGCCTGCGCTTCTACCGGGAGGGGGTCACCGCCACGGTAGCGGTCGTCGAGCGGCCGGATCTGGAGGACCGCCGACACCTCATCCTGTCCATCGACGGGAAGGTGGACGCCTCCACCGCGGCGGACATGTCCACCCAGGTCCTCTCCGGGCACCTCCCCCTCCTGGTCGGGGAGCGGGTCGAGAAGGTCCTGGTGGTCGGGTTCGCCAGCGGGGTGACCGTCGGCTCCGTCCTCCGGCACCCGGTCCGGGCGGTCACCGCCGTCGAGATCGAGCCTGCCGTGATGGAGGCGTCGGCGTTCTTTGACGAGTTCAATCACCAGCCGTTGAAGGATCCCCGCCTGAGGGTCGTCCTGGACGACGCCCGGAACTATCTTCAGGTCACGTCCGAGACCTACGACGCGATCATCTCCGAGCCCTCCAACCCCTGGATGAGCGGCCCGTCCAGGCTCTTTACGGAGGAGTTTTTCCGGGCTGGGAGGGCGCGCCTGCGGCCGGGTGGCCTCTTCGTCCAGTGGCTTCAGCTCTACGGGATGACGCCGGACCACGTCAAGACCCTCGTCCGCACCTTCCAGGCGGTATTCCCCCACCTCCTGATCTTCGAGACGGCGGACGCCGACCTCCTCCTCCTCGGCTCCGATGGAGCGATCACCGTTGACTATGGACGCCTGGCCGGACGGATGGCGCGTCCGGCGGTGGCGGAGGACCTCAGGCGCGTGGGCGTGTCGGGCCCCCTCGATCTCCTCGTCAGGTTCCGATTGGGCGGACGGGAGGCCTCCACTTATGCCGGCCCCGGTCCGCACAACACCGACGACAATGCCCTCATCGAGTTCGCCGCCCCCCGAAGCCTCTACGCGGAGACGATCTCCGCCAACCTCGCGGAGATTCAGGAGGCGTCCTCCGGGGTGTGGGGGTATCTGACCGGCCTCGGCCAGACCCCGGCGGGGCGCGCCCCCCTGCTCTGGGGACTCGCCTTGCGATACCTGACGACGGGAGAGGTGGGGCAGGCGGAGGCGCTGGCGCAGGAGGGGTTGGCCCACACCCCCTCCGCCGAGTGGCAGTGGCTCGCCGGGGAGGTCGCCCTCCAGCGCGGGCGGGGGGAGGAGGCTGCAAGGGCGTGGCAGGAGTCCCTGACGCAAAACCCGACCTATCCCCCCGCCCTCATAAGCCTGGCCCTTCTCCGCCACCGCCAGGGTGATTTTCAGGGGGCGGAGGCCCACTTCGCCCGGCTGACGCCGCGCGACGCGGCGATCCCTGTGGTCCGCTACCGTCGGGGCATCAACCTCTACTTTTCAGGGGCGTACCGAAGGGCTGCCGAGGAGCTGGAAGAGGTGACCGCCCTGAACACCGCCGGCGACGATCTGACAGCCTACTTCCTCTCTGATGATCCGGAGGGCCTGCGCCTGGTCCCCTACTATCTGAGCCTGGCCTGCGAGCGCACGGGCGATTCGAGCCGGACGGCGCAGGCGATGGAACAGTTCGTCCGGGGGCTGGACGAGTGGCGGAGGGAGCTGGAGGCCCGCCCGGCCGACCTCTCCCTGCTGGCGGGGTTTCGGCAACGCGTTGCGAAAGGGGCCTTCCTCGACGAGGAGGCCCGATTGGCGCGGCTGATCGGCGAGCGCGTATGGGGGCCGATGGCCCACTACTATAAGGGGACGACGCTCTTCTTCCTGGGCTACTATCAGGACGCCGTCTCGGAGCTTCAGGCGGCCCTGGCCCTTCTCGGGAATGGAGGCGAGGGCTCTCTGGGCCACTACTACCTGGGCCTGGCCTACGCAAAGCTGAACGACCCCGACCGGGCCCGGGCTCACCTCAGGCGGTTCCTCGACCACCTGCATCCTGCGATGAAGTACAGCCCAAAGGCGATAGACGCCGTGAAGTATCTGGATGGAGGCTCATAATGGACGCTTATAATGGCACAGTGGGCGACGTGGCTCGCGCCCGGTTCATCAAGCGCGCTCAGGAGCTCGGCCTCACACCCGAAGAGGTCTCGGACCTCCTGTCGTTGCGGGTTGACCCGGATACCCCCTGCAATGACGTCGAGAGACAGATAGAGATGAAGATCGCTGACCTCGAAGAAAAGATCCGGGCCTCGCAAAGGATGAAGCAGATACTTGCGGAGCTCATGACATCGTGCGCTGGACGTGGCCCAGCCGGCGAGTGCCCGATAAGGGAGAGCAACCGCCGTCAGGAGGAGATGATAGTCGCACTGGAGGCGACGCATCAGCAGATCGTCCAGCAGGAGCGCCTCCACGCGCTGGGAGAGATGGCCAGCGGTATCGCCCACGATTTCAACAACGCATTGTCGTCGATCATGGGCTACAGCGAGTTGCTGCTCATGACGCCCGAAGGTCTGGACGACAGGGAGAGAGTGACAGGGGACCTGCAAACGATAAACACCGCCGCCAAAGATGCGGCGAAGGTGGTCAGCCGTCTGCGCGAGTTTTATCGCCGCCGCGATGAGGGCGAAATCTTCCTGCCCGTCAGCCTCAAGCAGTTGGTCGAGCAGGCCGTCTCGCTCACGCAGCCCAGATGGAAAGACCAGGCGCAGGCCAGAGGGATCACCATCAACATCGAGACCGACTTTCAGAAAGTCCCGCTCGTCAGCGGCAACGAGGCGGATTTGCGCGAAGCGTTGACGAACCTGATCTTCAACGCGGTGGACGCGATGCCCGACGGCGGGACGATAACTGTTCGCACCCACGCCGAAGGCGAATGCGTTGTCCTTGAATTCAGCGACACGGGCACGGGCATGACGGAAGAGGTCCGGCGGCGGTGTCTGGAGCCCTTCTTCACCACCAAAGGCGAACGGGGGACGGGCCTGGGACTGGCGATGGTGTATGGCATCATCCAGCGGCACGAGGGGACGATTGCCATTCAGAGCGAGTTGGGCCGGGGGACGACCTTTATCATCCGCCTGCCCGTCCAGATGGAACCAAAGGCAGAAGGCAGAAAGCAGGAGACAGCAACGCCGGTGCGCGCGCTCCGCGTCCTCGTCGTCGAGGACGAACCCCTGACGCTCAAGGTCTTGAGTGAGTATCTGGTCGGCGACGGCCATACCGTCGAGACCGCAACCACCGGACGCGAAGGGGTCGAGAGGTTTCAAGCGGGCAGGTTCGATCTGGTGATGACAGACATGGCGATGCCCGGAATGAGCGGCGACCATCTGGCGCACCTCATCAAACAGGCGGCGCCTCACACACCTGTCATGCTGGTTACAGGGTTCGGTGAGTCCATGAATGCGGCCGGAGAACGCCCCGAAGGGGTGGACCTTATTGTGAACAAACCCGTCACGCTGACCGCGCTTCGGCAGGCGGTGGCGAAGGTAATGGCGGAAAGGAGATCGTTACAGGAGGAGACCGATGGATCATAAGGAGATCGTACTGAAGATCGACGGGATGACGTGTGAGGCCTGCGCGGCGCACGTCCGCGAGGCGCTTCAGGGTGTGGAGGGTGTGAAGGAGGTGGAAGTGCGTCTTACTCCGGGGGAGGCATGTGTGGTGGGCGATGATGGGCTCTCCTCAGACGCCCTGGTCGCGGCAGTGGAGCGGGCTGGCTACAGGGCGGAGGCCGTCGAGACAGGGGGTGGTGGGGGCAGGCCAGGCAACCGGGAGGGCAGGGCAGATTATGATCTCCTGATCCTGGGCGGGGGGTCGGCCGCCTTCGCGGCCGCCATCCGGGGGACGGAGCTGGGGGCGCGGGTGGCGATGGTGAACGCCGGCGCCATCGGGGGCACCTGCGTGAACGTGGGGTGCGTCCCGTCCAAGACCCTCATCCGGGCGGCGGAGGCGCACCATCGGGCGACCCATCACCCGTTCGAGGGGATCGCATCGACAAGCCGGGTGTCGGACTTCACCCGGATCATCGGGCAGAAGGACGCGCTGGTGAATGCGCTCCGGCAGGCCAAGTATGTGGAGGTGCTCCAGGGATTGGAAAACGTCACGTTCATCGAAGGTCGTGGCCGCCTTGTTTCTCCCCGGCGCGTCGAGGTTGCGGGGCGCACGCTGAACGCCCGGCGTCTGATCATTGCCACAGGCGCCTCCCCCTGGGCTCCCGGCATTCCTGGTCTCGCAGCGGCGGACTACCTGACGAGCACGACTGCCTTTGAGCTTCGAGAACTCCCCAAGTCGATGATCGTGCTGGGCGGGCGCTACGTTGCCCTGGAATGCAGCCAGATGTTCGCCCGCCTGGGCACGCGGGTGACTATCCTCCAGCGCAGCGAGCGCATTTTGCCAGCCGAAGACCCCGACCTGACAAAGGCGCTCACGGGCTATCTGCAGGCAGAGGGGATGGAGATCGTGACGGGGGTGGCGGTGCGGGAGGTAGAGCGGGACGAGAAGGGCTATACGGTCCACGCGCAGGTGAATGGGCACACGCGGGCTTTCCGCGCGAAGCAGCTCCTCTGCGCCACGGGCCGGCGGCCCAACACGGCAGGCATCGGCCTGGAGGAGGTCGGGGTGGAGGTCCGCCCGGACGGGGCGGTGCAGGTGGACGAATTTCTCGAGACGACCGTTCCTGGAATCTACGCCGCAGGGGATGCCGTCGGAGATCCTTCGTTCGTCTATACGGCCGCGTATGAAGGGGCGCTGGCCGCAGAGAATGCCCTTTCGGGCAACCGGCGCCAGCGCGACTACACGGCGCTCCCGTGGGTCATCTTCACCGATCCGCAGGTGGCCGGGGTGGGGCTCAACGAGACAGACGCCCGGGCGCAGGGGCTGGAGGTGGACGTAGCGGTGCTTCCGTTGGAGCACGTGCCCCGGGCGCTGGCCGCACGCGACACACGCGGATTCATCAAGCTGATCCGGGCGAAGGGCACGGACCGGCTCCTGGGCGCCCGCATCCTGGCCCCGGAGGGGGGTGAACTCGTCATGCAGGCGAGCCTGGCGATCCGCTACCAGATCCCCGTCTCGGACCTGGCAAAGATGTTCCATCCCTACCTCACCCTCTCGGAGGGCATCAAGCTCGCCGCCCAGACGTTCGGTAAGGACGTGGCGAAGCTGTCGTGCTGCGCGGCGTGAGAGGGGCCGCCGGCATCGCAAGGAGGTTTCAATGAAGAAGAAATTCTGGATTGTTCCGGCGCTTCTGGGGGTGGTCCTCGTGGTCCTGTATGCCTTCGGCTACGACCAGAGCGACGGACAGTGGGTCGGCGACCTGAAGATTGGCCTGGTGACCACGCCGTCCCCCCCGAAGGTCGGGCAGAACACCCTCCGGGTGACGCTCAGGGACCGGTCCGGCGCGCCGGTGACAGGTGCGCGGGTGGTCTTTTACACCTTCGACGTCCCGCCGGCATACCAGATTCCCCAGGAATACCCCGTGGTCGAGACGGAGGGGACGCCGGCCGGAGAGGGCGTCTACACCGTGGAGGCCCACCTGAAAAAGCCCGGTCCCTACAAGGTGGCGGTCAAGGTCCACGGCGCCGGGGGGCGACAATCCCCCGACAGGCCGGTGACCACGGCGTGGTTTACGCTGGAGGTGAAGTAGCCCTGCCTCCCTGTACGGATGACGCGCCGGAGCAGAAGCCCGCACCCGGTCTTTCTGTTTATGACGATAGACCACAGCCCTCTCCAATTGCAAGACAAAGGATAAAAGCTATGGAAATCTGGCTACCTATAGGGATTGTTTTGGCAGTAGGGATAATAGTCCTGTTGCCCGATATTTTTCAGTTTTTGAGGATAAAGCTGAGAAAATAACGGATCATCCTGTCGGACGCGCAGGCGAGCGTCATCCGGCGCTACGGGCTCCTGAACGAGGCCGCCGCGCAGAAGAACAGGTTCATCCCCCATCCGACCACCTACGTGATCGACGGGAAGGGCAAGGTCACCTGGAGGTTCACGGAGGTGAACTACAAGGTCCGGCCGACGAACGAGATGGTTCTGGAGGCCCTGCGGAAGAAGTGAACCCTGACCGGAAAGCAGACGCTATGGAGGCGCCATGGAGGAGGGGGAAAAGAGGGCTGTGTGCATCATCTGCGGAAGGCAGCCGAGTTCCTTCTACTTCCGGGTGGATGCCCTGGCCAAACGGAGCAGTTTCTTCCTCGGTCTGTTCGGCGTAGACGTCGACCGGCTGTTCGAGGACTACCCTGACGCTGTCGGGGTCATCTGCCTGAGTTGCCTGTTGGCTTACAGGCGGAGGGATGCTCAATAAATCACCGTCGCGGAGGTGAACTAAATTGTGTGCGGTCGCCTTTCACCGTCGGCTTGCGCATGTACAGGAGTAAGACGTTAGAGGTCGTTAGAAACGACGTTACAAATCGGATGTCGGATCTATCTATTGCTTGTCCTCCCTCAAGTGACAGGGCTTGCGCCTTGTCGCTTTTCTTGCGATATTATATCGCATTATATCGCAACCGTTCAACCGAACGGAATTTTTGCGGGCGCGAAAAACCGTCGGGAACTCGAACTGAAATCCGCGTGTAGGAAGAGAATATGTCGCCAGAAGAAAAGGTCGTCTACCTTTCGGACCCCGTCTGCCTGGAGCGCCGGCTGAAGCTGGAGGCGATCTTTAACAGCGTCTCCGACGGCATCCTGTCAGTAGATGGGGATCTCCGCGTCACGAGCTTTAACCGGGCGGCGGAGCGGATCGTGGGGGTGGCCGCCGCAGACGCCGTGGGATCAGCGTTGAGCGACCTGTTCCAAACCAGGGGTCATGACCTTTCCTGCGTCTTAAATGAGGTGATCCGCGAGGGCCGGAGGATCGAGGAGCAGGAGGCGACGCTGGCGCTAAGAGATGGGTCAGAGCGGTGGATCATCCTGAACGCCGATCCCCTGACTGACGTGGAGGGGGAGCCTGCCGGGGCGGTGCTGGTCTTCCGGGACATCTCGGAGATCCGGCAACTTCGGGAGGAGCTCAAGGGGCGCTACCGGTTCCACGCCCTGGTGGGGAAAAGCCGCCGGATGCGGGAGATCTACGAGCTGGTCGAACAGACGGCAGCTACCAACGCCACCGTCCTGATCGAAGGGGAGAGCGGCGCTGGCAAAGAGCTGGTGGCGCACGCCATCCACTACAGCAGCCCCCGGGCTGACGGGCCGTTTGTGAAGGTGAACTGCTCGGCGCTCCCGGAGACGCTCCTGGAGAGCGAGCTGTTCGGGCACGTGAAAGGGGCCTACACCGGGGCCATCTCCGACCGGATGGGCCGGTTTGAGGCCGCTGACGGAGGGACGATCTTCCTGGACGAGATCGGGGACGTCAGCCCTCTGGTGCAGCTCAAGCTGCTCCGCGTGCTCCAGGAGCGGGAGTTCGAGCGGGTGGGCAGCCGGAAGACCGTCCGTGTGGACGTGCGGGTCGTCGCCGCCACAAACCGGGACCTGAAGCAGCTCGTGCGGGAGGGGCGGTTCCGGGAGGACCTCTACTATCGATTGCGGGTGGTGCCCGTTGCCCTGCCGCCGCTGCGGGAGCGGAAGGACGATATTCCGATGCTGGTGGCCCACTTTGTGGAGAAATTCAACAAGGAGATGGACAGGCATCTGCTGGGGCCGACCGAAGAGGCGACAGCGGCCGTGCTGGACTACACGTGGCCGGGGAACGTGCGGGAGCTGGAGAACGCGGTGGAGCACGCCTTTGTGCGGTGTCGAGGCAGCCGGTTCGGGGTGGAGGACCTGCCCCAGGAGCTCTGGCCGGTAGAGAAGGCAGCCGAACGCCTGTCCATACCGGACGATCCGGGACAGGAGAAGGCCCTCATCCTCCAGGTCCTGGAGGAGGCCGGCGGAAACCGGACAAAGGCGGCCCGGATGCTGGGCATGAGCCGCACGACGCTCTGGAAGCGGTTGAATGCCTACGGCATCTCTTGAGGAGGCGTCGATCGTTCACCCGAACGATTTCGCGTGTTCATCCGGGTGTTCAGGTGAACGGATATAGAAAGCAGGGCGAGATCGATCGGTCAGGGTCTAAATTTTATAATTTCCCTATAAACAGCCTGTTGCGGAGATCGCGGCAGGCTGTTTTGGTATGTGGCACGCCGATTGCGTCAGGATAGGAAGGGGAATAACGAAAGGAGGAAGGTATGGCGAACTGGAAAGTCCTCATCCTCGGCGTGGGGATCCTCGGACTCGTGGCGGGTCCCGCCGGCGCCCAGGGGCCGCCGATCAACACCGAGACCGCATTCGTGACAGGACTCAACGGGGCAGCGTTTCAGGCGTTTGCCCTGACGATGAAAAAGTCGAAGCTGCTGAAGGACGGGTCGAAGGTCCCCGATCCGATGGACCGCGAGGTGCGGGTTGTCGCAGTCCCCTTGATGTTCCCCTACGAGTTGGTCCCCAATCGGCTGGTGGTCGGAGCGGGGATGCCCTACCTGGACAAGGCCCTGCGCCTGACCCGAGATGGGATCAGGCAGACACTGTCTGATCGGGGGTTCGGGGATCTGTCGCTGTTTGCCAAATACCAGCTCCTGCAGCGGGACGCCCCCCGGAGGACGACGCGGGTCACGTTCAAGGGAGGGCTGAAACTGCCCACCGGCGAGCACGAGGCGACGGATGGGGAGGGGAGCCTGCTCCCCAGGGGCTTGCAGCTCGGGACCGGCTCCGTCGATTACTCCGCCGGGTTGATCTTCACCCATAGCGCAGGTCGGCTGGGGATCAACGCCGATGCCGTCTACCTGTTCAACAGGAAGGCGGATGAATTCGAGTTCGGGGATGCGTTGAACTACGACCTCGCCGTCGGGTATCGGGTCTATCCTTCGGTCTACGGGACCTACCCGTCGCCCTACGCCACGGTCTACCTGGAGGCCGACGGCCAGTTCAATCGGAAGGACAGGGTGGGCGGCCAGACCATAGAGGACTCCGGGGGGCATACCCTGTTTCTCTCCCCAGGGGTGCAATACGTCCCGTTCGGCGTCCTCGCTCTGGAGGCGTCGGTCCAGGTCCCGATCCTTCAGGCCCTCAACGGGACCCAGTTGGGGACGGACTTCGTCTTCAAGGCCGGCATCCAGTGGCTCGCCTTTTAGGCCAAACACTTCTCCGGTAAGAGGCGTTATCCGTTCAAACCTCAAAAGGAGGCTTTTTTCAAAATGCGAAAGGCAAACCTCACGCTCAGCCTGCTGACCGCCGCTGCCCTTATATCAGGAGTCCCCCTCAGCGCACCTGCTCAGGTGGAGACGGCTGCGGTCAAACTGGACGGTCTCTCCTGCGCCTTCTGCGCCTATGGCCTGGAGAAGAGGCTCAAGAAGGTAGAGGGGGTAGAAAAGTTGGATATCCAGGTGGACCGGGGGACGGCAAATCTCACGGTAAAGAAGGGCAAGGCGCTGTCCATCGAAGCGGTGGAAAAGGCCGTGAAGGACGGCGGCTTTACGCCGAGAGAGATCGCCCTCACCGTGACCGGCCGGCTCGCCGAGCGCGGCGGCCGGACGGTGTTGACGATCCCCGACAGCGAGGAGGTCTTCCTGGTCGGACCGAACGA
>Ga0209399_10000580_pt1 | contig 21556 bp, 21 predicted proteins | sample OV2TP3_FD_184130 | JGI IMG/M metagenome (GOLD analysis project Ga0209399, IMG submission 184130) | Hot spring microbial communities from Beatty, Nevada to study Microbial Dark Matter (Phase II) - OV2 TP3 (SPAdes) (version 3) | ecosystem: Environmental > Aquatic > Thermal springs > Hot (42-90C) ... | reverse complement strand
CTTGCCGTTGAGCACGACGGTGATGTCGCGACCCTTGACGGTGATCTCGAAGGTATTCCACTTGCCGCCGGCCTTCGGCATCGGGTTCACCTCGACGTGCTTGACGATCGCGCCGGTGCCGTAGGACGGGTCCTTGCGCTGGTCGAAGATGTTGGCCTCGTAGCAGTTGGTGTCGCCGGGCTTCTTCGGATCCTGGCAGCGCAGGAAGATGCCGCTGTTGGCGTCGTCGCTAGCCCAGAACTCGACGTAGAGCTGGAAGTCCTTGTAGGATTTCTTGGACACCAAATGGGCGGCGCCCTTGCCGGTGTTCTTGTCGGCGACGACCGCGCCGCCCTCCATCCGCCAGTTGGTTTCGCCGGTGCGGTCCCAGTCGCCCATGTTCTTGTCGTCGAGCAGCGTCACCCAGCCGGGGCCGCTCTGGCCCAATGCCTGGGGCGCGAAGTGTACGGCGGCGAAGGCGAAGACGAACAGCCCGATGGCGAGGGCGAAGACGCGTGTCGATGCGTGCTGCATGGTGATTTCCTCCCTGAATGCAGATGATGAGTCGTTGCCGGGCTTCGGACGTCTGTTGCGGCGATTGCCCGGCTGACCCCCCAAACTGGCGCGCATGGTAGCAGTTTCCCGGCATCCCCGGAAGCCGGCCGCGGGCCGCGGATTGCCGCCATCCCGGGCGGCCCGGAAAGGAGGCCTAGGTACTTACCGGGACGGGCTCCCCGGCGTCGGGACGAGCGCCTGCCGGGGTGCCGGCGACGGCCGCAATCGCCAACGGCCGGTGCGCGGTGGAGCGACGGCCAGCCAGCGGCTAGTATGGGAATTGGCCCGGTTTCGGCCGCCCCGGGAGGTCCGACCTTGGCCGATCGGCGTCGCCGTCAGGGAATCCGCCAGCATGGATCGCGATCTTAGGCTCGATTTCTTCCGCGGCCTGGCGCTTTTCTGCATCTTCATCGACCACATCCCCGGCGCCTGGCTCGGCACCTTCACCATCCAGATCACCGGCCTCTACGACGCGGCGGAAGTCTTCATCTTCATCTCCGGCTACACGGCGGGGCTCGTCTATGGCCGCATCCTCGACGCCGAGGGACCGCTGATCATGACGCTCCGGACCTATCACCGGGTGTGGCAACTCTACGTCGCCCACGTGTTCCTGTTCGTGATGTTCATGGCGCTGGTCGGCAACATGACGGACGCGGCCGTCAATCCGATCTACATCGAGGAGTTCCGCGCCACCGACTTCCTCCAGGAGCCGGGTACCGCCATCGTCATGGCGCTGACCTTGCGGTTCCAGCCGGCGTTCATGGACATCCTGCCGCTCTACATCGTGCTGCTGATGATGCTGCCGCTGTTCCTGATCGGACTGCGCGGCCTGAAATGGCTGGTGCTGGCGGGGTCCATTGCGTTGTGGCTGGCGGTGCAGGTGAACAAGGGCATCGCCATCCCGACCTATCCGGACGCGGCGACCAAGTGGTTCTTCAACCCGTTCGCCTGGCAGCTCTTGTTCCTGATCGGCGCGGCGCTCGGCTATTCGCGGGTCAGGGGGGCGGGCGGCTGGCTGGCGAGCAGGTGGCTGTTCGCCGCTGCCGCCGCGATCGCCATCGGCGGCTTCCTGATCCGGATCAATTGGACGCTGCATCTGTTCTACGATCCGATCCCGTCGTTGTTTGCAAAGTATTTCTGGCTTTCGCTCAGCAAGACCAACATGTCGCCGTTCCGCCTCGTCAACGTGCTGGCGGTCGTGCTGGTGGTGGCGACGCTGGTGCCGCGGCAGGCGCGCTTTCTTGCCCATCGGGCGTCGTGGCCGCTGATCGTTTGCGGGCGTCATTCGTTGCACATCTTCTGTCTCGGCATCCTGCTGTCGGCGATCGGTCACTGGATCATCACCGAGTTCTACGGCGGGTTCGTGCTGCAGACGATGGTGGTGGTCGCCGGGATCGCGATCATGACTGCCGTCGCCGCGTTCATGGACTGGTTCCCGGGGCGCCGGTCGGAACGACAGCGCGCCGTGGCGCAATCGTCGGTCACGGGTGGAGGGGCCTGAACATGCGATACGGGTTTGCCGCAGGTCTATGCGCCCGCGTCGTTGCCGCCGGCTTGTGGGTGTTGCCGGCCGTTTGGGACGCGGTCGCGGCAGAGCCGGCCAGCTGCGCCATGCCGCAGGATCGATTCGATTTCGAGCCCAAGTTCCCGAAAATGCTGGCGGCACTCGACAAGGGCGAGGCGGTGACCATCGTCGTCATCGGCGGCGGCTCAACCGCCGGCCGCGCCGCCGGCGCCGCCGACAGGGCGTGGCCGGCGCGGCTCGCCAGCGTGTTGGCCCAGCGGTTCCCCAAGGCCCGCGTCGCCGTGCTCAACAAGGGCGTGGCCCGCAATACCGCCCGTGATATGGTCGCCCGCTTCGAAACGGACGTGCTGGCTCACAAGCCCAATCTGGTGATCTGGGAGACCGGCATTGTCGATGCGGTGCGCGGCACCGACCTCGACGAGTTCAGGGAGGACCTGCAGACGGGCATCGACCAGCTGAAGGCGCAGGTTCCCGAGATGATGCTGATGGACATGCAGTTCTCCAGGCGCAGCAATTTGATCAGCCATTTCAGCCTGTACCTGGTACTGATGCGCGGCGCCGCTGACGTCAACGACGTGGCGCTGTTTCCCCGGCACGAGATCATGCGCGGGTGGTCGGAATCCCGCATATTCGATTTCGACGTCAAGGGACAGGACGAGATGCGCGTTCTTGCCGTCAGGCTCTATGACTGCATCGGTAAGGGGGTCGCCGATTTTGTGACGCGCCGAGACCCGGTAGGCGCGCTACGATGATGCCGTTCCTTGCCCGCCTGTTGCTGTCGGCGTCGGTGGCGTTCCTGGCCTTGGGACAGTCGCCGTCGGCGGCGACCGGCTTCGAATGCGCGGCGCCGAGGGACGCCACCCGCCTCAAGGTCAAGCTGCCCAACACGGCGCGCGCCATCCGCCGCGGCAAGGAGCTGGTCATCGTCGCCATCGGCTCGTCGTCGACCGAAGGGGTCGGCGCGTCCGGCCCCGGCAATACCTACCCGGCACGGCTCGCCCGCGAGCTCGCCGCGTACTGGCCAAGCCACAACATCCGCGTCGTCAACAGCGGCATTCGCGGCGAAACGGCAGACGAGATGTTGGCCCGGTTCGAGACGGACGTGATGCCCCACAAGCCGCATCTGGTGATCTGGCAGGCCGGCTCCAACACCGTGCTGAAGGGGGGCTCGTTCGACGACTACGCCGAGACCCTGCGCAAGGGCGTGGCGCGCCTGAAGGCGGCCAAAACCGACATCATCCTGATGGATCCGCAGTACGCCCCCAGGGTGATTCGCCAGCCGGCGCTGAGGCGGGTGGTCGACTACATGCGCCAGACCGCCGACGACCTGGGGGTCGGCCTGTTCCAGCGCTTCGCCATCATGCGTCACTGGGTGGTCAGCGGCGAGGCCAAAATGGAAGACGTGATCGCCCGCGACCAGCTGCACCTGAACGACGCCAGCTACGGCTGCATCGCGCACCTGCTGGCCAACATCGTCACCGAGGTGGCGCGGGATGCGCCCGCGGCCGAGACCCAGTCCGTATTCCACTCGAAGCCGTAAGCAACCGCGGATGCCCTAGACCGGGTTCCGCTCGACCAGCTGGCGGGCGATGATGATGCGCTGCAGCTCGTTGGTGCCCTCGCCGATGGCGAGCAGCGGCGCGTCGCGGTAATAGCGCTCGATGTTGAATTCCTTGGAATAGCCGTAGGCGCCGTGGATGCGCATCGCCTCCAGCGAGTTCTCCAGCGCCGCCTCGGTGGCGAACAGCTTCGCCATGCCGGCCTCCATGTCGCAGCGCTGGCCGGTGTCGTAGGCGCGCGCCGCCTGCTCGACCAGCAGCTTCGCCGCCTCGACCCGGGTCGCCATGTCGGCGAGCTTGATCTGGATCGCCTGGTGCTGGGCGATAGGCTTGCCGAAGGTCTTGCGCGTCTGGGCATACGCCAAGCTTTCCTCAAGGCAGGCCCGCGCCACGCCGACGCCGCGGGCGGCGACGTTGATGCGACCGAGCTCGAGGCCGGCCAGGATTTGTTGGAGGCCCCGGCCCTCCGCGCCGCCGATCAGGTTGGCGGCCGGCACGCGAACTTTGTCGAACAGCATCTCGCCGGTGTCGATGCCCTTGTAGCCGAGCTTCTCCAGCTTCTTCGCCTCATAGCCGGCTTCCTTCTCGACCAGGATCAGGCTGATGCCCTTGTGCTTCGGCTCCGCCGCCGGGTCGGTCTTGACCAGCACCGCCAGCACGTTGCCTTGCAGCGAATTGGTGATCCACATCTTGGCGCCGTCGATGACGTAGTCGGCGCCGTCCCTCTTCGCACGCGTGCGGATCGCCTGCAGATCGGTGCCGCAGTCGGGCTCGGTCAAGGCCACGCCGCCGCGCAGCTCGCCCGAGGCGAAGCGCGGCAGCCACGTCGATTTCTGATCGTCGGTGCCGAAGCGCTCGACGGCGGCGGCCATGATCAGGTGGGCGTTGAAGATGCCGCTGACCGACATCCACACCGCCGACACCCGCTCGACGATGCGGGCGTAGGTGGTGGCGTTCAGCCCCAGGCCGCCGTATTCGGGCGAGATGGTGGCTCCGAAGAGGCCGAGTTCGGCGAGCTTGTCGGCGATCGCCCGCGGGTACTCGTCGGCGGCCTCGAGGTGGTGGGCGAACGGCTTGACGTCGCGCTCCAGGAACTGGTCGATGGACTCGAGGATCAGAGCTTCGTCCTCGGCGCCGGCCAGGTTCATGGGATACATGCGGCTTTCGGTTTCTAGAGGCTGGATGCCCCGGGCTGCGCCGGGGCATGACGACTGTGCTTACGGGTGCCGGCCTCGCCGTCCCTCCATCCGTCATCGCCCGGCGCAGCCCGGGCGATCCAGAATGACGGGCGACTGGATTCCCGCTTCCGCGGCAACGACGACATGAACACAATCACCCAGCGACGCATCAATAGTCCGCCTTGTCGTCGACGGCGTGGCCGCGCTTCGGGATCAGCATGGTGCGCTCGTAGGTCATGAACACGGTGCCGTCGGCCTTCCTGCCGGTGGTCTTGACGGTGACGATGCCCTGGGTCGGGCGCGATTTCGACTCGCGCACCGACAGCACCTCGGACTCGGCGTAGATGGTGTCGCCGACGAACACCGGCGCCGTCAGCCGGATCTTGTCCCAGCCCAGATTGGCGATGGTCTTCTGGCTGACGTCGCTGACGCTCATGCCGGCGACGATGGCGAGCGTGAGGGCCGAGTTGACCAGCGGCTGGCCGAACTCGCTCTTCTCCGCATACGCCTTGTCGAAATGCAGCGGGTGCTTGTTCATGGTCAGCAGCGTGAACCAGGTGTTGTCGGCTTCGCTGATGGTGCGGCCCGGGCGGTGTTCGTAGACGTCGCCGACGCGGAAGTCCTCGAGATAGCGCCCGTAGGATTCGCGGTAGCGGCGGGGCCCGATCTTTTTCGCCTCGGCGACCATCGCGCCCCTACTCGCCCGCCGCCCGCACCTCGGCCACCGGCGACGGCCGGGTCAGGCGCAGCACCTCGTTGATGTCGTCCTCCCGGTCGATGGCGAGCAGCCGCGTCGCCAGCTCGTCGGCGCGCCGCGGCGCGAGATAAGGCCCCGCCAGGCCGTCGAACTTGGCGCGCAGCTCGGCCGGGGTCAGGAAGTTGGCGGGCTCGCCCTTCGGCACGTCGACGAACGCCTCGAAGGCGCCGCGCTTGGTGCGGATGCGGGCGACGCCGCTCATATTGCGGGGGAACGCCACCTCGGCGCGCGGATCGACGACGGTGCGGACGCGCTTGGCGAGCTTGAGTGTCTTTTTGTCGGCGAGGTGCTTCGGGTAGTCGTCCCAGGTCATGCCGCCTTCCCGCAGCGCCACGGCGGCGCAGAACGCCATCGAGAACTGCCCGTCGACGACGCTCTTGGGGCTCTGTTTCTCGGTTTCGGGGTCGCCGATGATCTTCCAGCCGGTCTTGGCGACGCCGATCTCGACCGCCTCGATCTCGTCCGGCTCGATGCCGTTGGCGGCCTTGAGCTGGATCAGCGCGTCCAAGGGCGCGTGGCTGTAGCGGCAGCTCGGATAGGGCTTCACCGCGATGGCCATGGTCTCCCAGTCCGTTCCCAAGCCCTTGACCGCCTTCTCCGGCCGCGGGTCGGGGGCGTAGGCCTTGAGGAACCCGGCCTTGCCCTCGAACGCCTCCACCGCGCCCTTGAAGCCTTCCTTGGCGAAGGTCGCCGCCATCAGCCCGCACATGGCGGCGTGACCGACGTGGAAGCGCTTGGTCCAGGCGCCGTCGACCAGGAACTGCATGGAGCCGGCGGCCTGGCTGAGCGCAATGCCGAAGGCGTTGGCCATCTCGTCGGGCGTCAGGCAGAAGATGCGCCCGGCGGCGGCCGCCGCGCCGAAGGCGCCGCAGGTGGCAGTCGGGTGGAAGCCGCGGTCGTAGTGGTCGCTGGGGCCCAGCGCCAGCGCCAGGCGGATTTGGATCTCGTAGCCGGCGACGATGGCATGGATCAGCTCCTCGCCGTCGGCGCCGGCCATCTCGGCCGCCGCCAATGCCGCCGGCACGATCGGCGCGCTCGGGTGCAGCGACGCCCGCGCGTGGGTGTCGTCGAAGTCGAGCGAATGGGCGAGGGTGCCGTTGACCAGCGCCGCGCCGGCCGGGCGGAAGCCGCGGCGATCGCCGATGACGACCGAGCCGCCGCCGTCTAGGCCGAGCTTGGCGGCTCCGGCGATCAACGCCGGCGTCGATTCGGCGTCGTGGCGGGCGCGCACGGCGATGCCGACCATGTCCATCACCAGCGACTTGGCGCGCTCGACCACTTCGAGCGGCAGCGCGTCGTAGGAAATGCCGGCGGCGAATTCGGAGATCTGGCGGGTGACGGCGATCATGGCGGAGTCAACCTCACGTTTTCCTGGGGCTTTCGGATTATCGCCGGAATGGCGGCCTTCATCAATCAATCGGCGGTGTATTTCTTCTCCGCCTCGTAGTAGGCGGGGAAGCCGACGATGTCGCGGAGATGGGCGAACCCGGCCAGCCGGTCCGGGTGGCCGCGGCCGGCTTTCATCTTCGCCAGCGCGTCCTCCATGGCCCGGATGCCGGCCAGTATCAGCGTGATCGGATAGACGGCGATCTTGTAGCCGATCACCTGCAGCTTCGCCGGCGGCAGGAACGGCGAATCACCCTCTTCGACCATGTTGGCCATCTTCGGTCCCGGCACCGCCTCGCAGTATTTTCGCATCTCGGCCTCGGTCTTCGGCGCTTCCAGGAACGAGATGTCGGCGCCGATCTGTTGGAACGCCTTGGCCCGCACGATCGCCTCGTCGATGCCGTCGGTGGCGTTGGCGTCGGTGCGGGCCATCACCAGGATATCGGCGCCGCGGCCGCGCAATTCGTCGCGGGCGTCGACCGCCGCCCGGATGCGCGACAAGGCTTCCTCGCGGCCGACCACCTGCTTGCCGCGGGTGTGGCCGCAGCGCTTCGGCGCCACCTGGTCCTCGATCATCACGCAGGCGAAGCCGGCCTCGGCGTAGCCCCGGACCGTGCGCTTGACGTTGATGGCGTTGCCGTAGCCGGTGTCGCCGTCGCCGAGCACCGGGATGGAAACGGCCGAACAGATGTTGCGCCCCTGGTCGACCATCTCGGCGTAGCTGATCAGCCCGGTGTCGGGCAGCCCGGCGCGCGCCGCGGCGACGCAAAAGCCGCCCATGAAGGTGACCGGAAAGCCGGCGCGCTCGATCAGCCGCGCGGTCATGGCGTCGTAGCAGCCGGGCATCACCAGGATGTTCGGCCCGGCCAGCAGCTTGCGGAGTTTGTCGGCTTGGGTCACGGGCGCCTCCTCGAAATCGGGGGGCCGCCGGGCCGTCGTGGACCGCCCGGCGGCATCCAGCGTACCTAATCCCCGCCGCTGAGCGCGGTCAAGCATCGACGCCGAGGCGTCGTTTCCCGCCCCCCGCGGGTGGGTCCTCACCCGTCGGCGACGTCCGCCAGCTTGCGGGCGGCATCGCGCAACGCCGGCACATGGACCTTCAGCGCCTCGAGGGACATGCGTAAGGTCGGCACATGGGTCGCCAGCGTGGCAAAAAGCCGTCCCTTGTTGTCCTTCACGGGGACCGCCACGGCGACCATGCCGTCGAGAAACTCCTGATCGTCGGTCCCGAGCTCGGCTCGCCGGATTGCTTTGAGCGCGGCGTCGAGCGCGGCGATATCGGTGATGGTGTTCGGCGTGCGGCGCTTGAGCTCGACGTCGCGAAAAAGCGCGCGGCGCTGCCCGGCGGGGAGACTCGACAGATAGAGCTTGCCGCTGGCGGTGCAATAGAGGGGCACGCGCGTGCCCACGGGAAGCTGCAGCCGCAGCGGCCATTCCGACTCGACTCGGTCGATGTAGAGCATCGACAGGCCGTCCGGCACGTTGAAGTTGCAGGTTTCGCCGATCCGGCGCGCCAGCGCGGTGAGGATGGCGTGGCGGTATTGGTTCTGGGCGGAGTTGGCCATCAGCGCATGGCCGAACGCCAGGAGTCGGTGTCCGGCCGAGAGCCCCCGGGCGACCGCGGTACGGCGGAGATACCCGCCGGCCTCGAGAAGGCCGCACAGCCGGTGCATGGTCGCCCGCGGCAGCCCGGAGGCGGCGGTCAGCTCGGTCATCGTGATCGGCCGCTCGGACGCCGCCACCATCTCCAGGACCGCGAGCGCCCTCAGCGAGCGCGACCCGATGTCGGGAGACGTCGTTTCGTCGCCGTTGCCGGGGCTTCGATTTCGCTTGGTGGGCATTGTCCATGGTCTCCCGGTGACGAGCGGTCTACTTGATCAGCACCGACGGCAGCCACAGCGCCACCTGCGGGAAGACGAGCAAGATCACCGCCCCCAGCAGTTGCAGGCCCATGAACTGCAGCATGCCGATATAGATGTCCTTGAGGTCCCAGTCGGGCATGACGCCCTTCAGGAAATAGGCCGAGAGCGCCACCGGCGGCGACAGCCACGCCGTTTGCAAGGTGACCGCGACCAGGGCGCCGAACCACACCAGGTCGATGCCGAGCCCCTTCACCAGCGGCAGGAAGATCGGCAGCACGATGACGATGATCGGCACCCACTCAAGCGGCCAGCCCAGAACGAAGATCAGCGCCAGCAACATGACCAGGAACACGATCGGCGACAACTGCATGGCCAGCATCGATTCGGCGATGAACGACGGCCCGCCCAAGCGCGAGAACACGGCGCCGAAGAAGTTGGAGGCGGCGATCAGCACCAGGATCATGCTGGATACCATGGCCGTGCGATAAAGAGCGTCCTTCATCAGCGCCATGGTCATCCGCCCGTGCACCACGACCAGCAGGAACGAGCCGGCGGCACCCAGCGCGGCGCCCTCGGTCGGCGTCGCGATGCCGAGCAGGATGGTGCCGAGGGTGGCCAGGATCAACACCGTCGGCGGCACGATGCCGAGCGCGAATTCAGCCAACACCGGCAGGAACGCGGTCGCCCGGTCCTCGAGCGGCAGCGGCGGCCCAAGCTTAGGGTTGATGAAGCTGCGGATCATGGTATAGGCCAGGAACAGGAAGGCCAGCATCAGGCCGGGCATGATGGCGGCGGCGAACAGCCGGACCACCGAGACGTTCAGCACCGGGCCCATGACGACCAGCATGACGCTGGGCGGGATCAGTATGCCGAGCGTGCCACCGGCGGCGATGGAGCCGGCGGAAAGCCGGGTGTCGTAGCCGCTGCGGCGCATGGCGGGGCCGGCCATCAGCCCCATGATGCTGACCGAGGCGCCGACGATGCCGGTCGCCGCGGCGAAGATGGTGGAGGCCGAAATGGTCGCCGCGTAAAGCGAGCCGCGCACCGGCCCGAGCAAAAGCTGGAACGCATGGAACAGCCGGTCCATCAGGCCGGCGCGCTCCAATACGAATCCCATGAACAGGAACAACGGCACGGCGGCGAGGATCCCCGTCGTCATGGTGTCGAACACCTGATAGACCATCAAGTAGAAGACGACCTTGCCGATGGCGATGTAACCGAAAACGATGCCGAGGAGGATCAGCGTGAAGGCGATCGGGAAGCCCAGGAAGATGGCGATGAACAGCGCCAGCACCATGGCCAGCGAAAGGCCGATGGCGAAGGTCATGGCCGCCGTCCGTGCCGGGCGGCGTACAGGCTTTTGATGAATTCGGATATGCCCTGCATGATCAGCAACGCAGCCGACACCGGCATCACCGTCTTCAGCGGATAGACCGGCGGCATCCACGGGCTGTCGAAGCCCTGTTCCAGCTTCATCACGGATTCGAAAGCGAAGTCCCAACTGGCAATGAAGAAGAGCGTGAGCGCCGGCAGGAAGAACAACAGATAAAGGGTGGCGTCGACCCGGCCCTGCGTTTTGACCGACCACGTGCGGTAGAAGAAATCGGTTCGAATGTGGCCCTGGTGGCGCAGCGTGAAGGCGGCGACCAGCATGAAATGCGCGCCGTAGATCATGTAGGTGATGTCGTAGGACCAGATCGTCGGCTTGTCGAAGCCGTAGCGCGATACGACCTCGAACGTCAGCGTCAGGATCAGCGGCACGGTCAACCACGCCACCGCGCGGCCAGACCACTCGCTGATGCGGTCGATGACCCTGACGATTCGTCCCAGGCGGCCGGGGATGACGACCGCCTCAGACTGCATTTCCGCCATGGATGTTGTCCGTTCCGGGCTTGGCGAGCGGCGGCGCCGGGACCCCCCGTTCGTGGGACCCCGGCGCGTCGGCCCCGGGCTACTTCCGGATTTTCAGGCCGGCTTCGCCCATGATCAGCGACTGCTTGATGGTCTCCACTCCGTAGGGCACGGTATCCTTCGCAAACGTCCGCATGGAGTCCACCACTTTCTTGAAGAAGGCGTCCTTGGCCATGCGCTTCTCGAGCGCGTTATTGGCGGCCTTCAGGAACTCCTCCGGGTATTCCTTCGGCGGCGAGAACAGCTTGACGCCCTTCTGGGTGGTCAGGATGGTCAGCGCCTTGGCGTTCTCGGCGATGAAGTAGGTCAGCGATTCCATCACCGACGCCTTGGCGGCGACTTCGATGATCGCCTGCAGGTCCGCGTCCAGCTTCTTCCAGACGTCGCCGTTGATGACGATGTCGCCGACGTCGATGGCCTGATGCAGCCCTTGCAGGGAATAGTACTTGAACACCTCGTGCAGGCCGAGGCTGAGGTCGGCGGACGGGTTGATCCACTCGCCGCCATCGATGATGCCGCGTTCGGCAGCCGGCACGATCTCGGGTCCGGGCATCGAGACGACAGACAGGCCCATCTCGGTGTAGGCCTCGCCCGGCAGTCCCGGCGGCGCGCGGAACTTGAGCTTCCGGAATTCGGCGATGGTGGTCACCGGCTTCTTGAACCAGCCGAGCGCCTCCGGCCCGTCGGGAATGACCTGGAAGGCGACGACGTTGGCGCCGATCACCTTCTGATACAGCTCGTTGTACAAGGCCTTGCCCTCGCCCTGCATCATCCACGCCAAGTGGCCCATCTGGTCGAGGCCGGTGCCGGCGCCGCTCATCGGGGCGCTGAACAGGCCGGCGGCGGCGTTCTTGCCGGTCCAGTAGTGGGTCCAGGCAAAGCCCATGGGCACCAGACCCTTGCTGACGGCATCCAATATCTCGCGCGGGCTGACGACCGCGCCGGCGGCGAGGACCTTGATCTCGACGCGGCCCTTGGACATGGCCTTCACGTTGTCGGCGAAGCGTTGCAGCAGCGTCATGTGCGGGCTTCCCGCGTTAACAGCGGTCTGCATCTGCAGCACCTGTGCCGCCGTCGCCGGCGTGGCGACCGCGACGGCCAAGACGACCGCCGCCACACCGGCGGCGACCGCGTGTCCGAATTTCCTCATGATCGACTCCTTCCTGTTGGTGGCACGTGAACCTGGGGACCGTGGAACTCCGGCCTCGACGCGACGCGACGCCGCCGCGGTGCGCGGGCGGTACGGTCCATGTTGCGCGTCACAGCCGGGAATGGGGGGATCGACGGGATATCGCGCCGTTAGCGGCGCCACGGACCATCCGGCAAGCCGCCGCCGTGCGCGTTCGAACGCGGACGGTGGGTGGACGACGACCGTCGTGGCTGGCAACGTTTTCTCCCTGGCGCCCCGGACCGATGGCGACGGCCGCCGTCGGCGGCGCGTCGATACAGTCTCATTATTGGTATTAATTATTCCATTATTGCGCTTTTTTCGGGCCCCGGGCAAGCCCCGCGTTGTCGCGGTGGGTCAAAGCAGCGGCGCGCAACGCGGCGGCACGGCGCTGCCGGTCGCTTCTTCGAATAGGTTTTACCGCCCCTCGAACTTCGGCTTGCGCTTGGCGAGAAACGCGGCGAGGCCTTCGGCGTAGTCGGCGGAATCGCAAAGCGCATAGGCTTCGGCGACCTCGTCGGGCGAAAGCGGCCGCGCCTCGGCGAGCCGGCGCACGAAGCGCTTGGTCGCACGGTTGGCCAACGGCGCGCCCTCGGCGATGCGCGCCGCCGTCGCCATCACCTCGGCTTCCAGCTCGCCGTCGGCCACCACCCGGCTGACCAGGCCGCGCCGCGCCGCCTCGGCCGAGTCCATGATCCGCCCTTCCAGCAATAGCTCCAGCACCAGCGCCCGGCCGAGGACCGCCAGCACCGGCGCCATCTCGGCGTAGGCGAAGGCGTGGCCGAGGCGGCTGATGGGGACGCCGAAGCGCGCCGAAGCGCCGGCGATGCGGATGTCGCACGAGCACGCGATCTCGACGCCGCCGCCGGTGCAGGCGCCGTTGATCATGGCAATGGTCGGATGGGCGCAGTCCTGTACGGCCTTAAGCGCCTCGGCGACGACGGCGCCATAGGCGCGCGCCTGAGCGGCGTTGGCGCGGGTGGCCGGGAACTCGGAGATGTCGGCGCCCGCCGAGAACGCCTTGTCGCCGGCGCCGCGCACCACGACGCAGCGCAGCGCCTGGTTCGCGGACAGCGCCGTCATCACCCGGCCGAGCTCGCCCCAGGTATCGCGGTCGAGCGCGTTCAATTTCGCCGGATTGTCGATGACGACGGTGTAGACGATGCCCTTGACGGCGTGGCTGAGCGGCATCGCTTCGGCTCAGTCGGCGGCGAGGACGCGGATCGGCCTGCCCGCCCGCCACGCCTTGATGTTCTCGATTACCTCGCCGTAGGCGAGCGCGTAAAGCTCCTTGACCACGAAGCCGGTGTGGCCGGTCAGCACAACATTTTTGAGCTTGCGGATCGGATGGCTGCGGGGCAGCGGCTCGACGTCGTAGACGTCGAGGCCGGCACCGGCGATGTCGCCGGCCCTGAGCGCCTTGATCAGCGCCTTCTCGTCGACGATCGGCCCGCGCGAGGTGTTGACCAGGTACGCGGTCGGCTTCATCCATCCAAGTTCCCTTGCGCCGACCAGGCCGCGGGTGCGGTCGCTGAGCACCAAGTGGATGGAGATCACGTCGGCGGTCTTGAACAGGGTCTCTTTGTCGACGCAGGCGACTTGGCCGACCTCGGCGCAGCGCGCCGGCGTCAGGTTCTGGCTCCAGGCGACGACGTTCATCTCGAGCGCCTGGCCGACGCGTGCGACGCGGGCGCCGAGCTTGCCGAGGCCGAGGATGCCGAGGGTCTTGCCCTTCATGCCTTCCGACGGGCCGGCTTGCCAGCCGCCGCGCTTCATGGTGCGGTCCTCGGCGGGGATTTTCTTGAACAGCGCCAGGATCAGGGCGGCGGCGTGCTCGGCCGCCGGGAACCCGAGCATCTGCGTGCCCGAGACGACGACGCCGCGCGCCTTCGCCGCCTTCAGGTCGAACGACAGGTTGCGCATGCCGGTGGTGACGAGGAGCTTCAGATTGGGGAGCTTGCCGATCAGCGACTTCGGGAACGGGGTGCGCTCGCGCATGCCGACGACCACGTCGAACGGCCTCAGCGCCTTTGCGACCGCCGCCTCGCCCTTGATGTGCCTGTTGAACACCCTGACCTGGACGTCCGGGCCGAGGCTCTTCCAGTCGGCGGCGGCGAGCGCCGCGTTCTGATAGTCGTCGAGGATGGCGACGCGCATGGGCGAGTGACCTCCCTTGGAATAGGTTTGGCGGAGTTTCCCGGATGGCGGGCCGGGCGGCAACCCTTAAAAAGCGCCCCGGCCCGGCGGACGGCTGCCGTCGCAAAATTTGTCTCTCGATTGTCCGGCGCAACGCCGCTACCCTTGGCGCAGGCAGACAAAACCCAGGACTCGATCGGGAGCGAAACCATGACTTGGCTGGAAGGCAATGGCCGCGACGCGCGGCCGGCGGGCGAGCGCCTGCAGGAATTGCTCGCGAGGCCCGGCATCCTCGGCGTGCCCGGGGCCCACAACGGCCTCGCCGGGATGCTGGCGAAGGAGGCCGGATTCGAGTGCCTCTACATCTCCGGCGGCGCGGTGACGGCGACGCTCGGCCTACCCGACCTCGGCATCCTGACGCTCGAGGAGCTGACTTTCATTACCCGCATGGTGTCGCGCTCCACCGATTTGCCGCTGATCGTGGACGGCGACACCGGCTACGGCGGGGCGCTCAACGCCATGCGCTTGGTGAAGGAGCTGGAGCGCGCCGGCGCCGGCGCCGTCCACATCGAGGACCAGATGCTGCCGAAGAAGTGCGGGCACCTCAACGACAAGCGGCTGGTCCCGGCCGACGAAGCGGCGGCGAAGATCGCCGCCGCGGTCAAGGCGCGCACGCATCTCCGCATCATCGCCCGCACCGACGCCGCCGCCGTCGAGGGCTTGGACGGCGCCATCGCCAGGGCCAAGCTCTACAAGCAGGCCGGCGCCGACGTGGTGTTCCCGGACGGGCTGCCGTCGGCGGACGACTTCCGCCGCTTCGCCAAGGCGGTGCCGGGGCCGAAGATGGCCAACATGACCGAGTTCGGCAAGACGCCCTATTTCACCGCCAGGCAGTTCGAGGCCTTCGGCTATAAGATCGTGATCTGGCCGGCGACCTCGATGCGGGTGGCGGCCGGCGCCATGATGGAGCTCTACCGGCACCTGAAGAAGCACGGCAGCGCAGAGGCGCTGCTCAACAGCATGCCGTCCCGCGCCGATCTCTATGATACGATTGGCTATTACGACTACGAGGCGCTGGACAAGGGGATCGCCCGCAGCATCGTCCCCGAGACGCCGCGCGGCTGATCCCGCCGCCGATTGCGCGCAGGGCGGGAAACGGGCAGAATCTTCGAAGGGATTCGCGCGCGCCCCCGCCCCGGGGGCGGCTTTGGCGTCATGGAGGGCTCGATGAAAAAGGGATTGTTGTCGTGGCTGTTGGCCGGCGCGTTCGTCGCGTTGGCGCCGATGGGCGCCCACGCGGCGCCGCAGGTGCTGGCGGCGCTGTCGTCGGAGAGCGGGATTCCGTTCACCTGCGAGGCTGCCGATTGCCGGGCCCAGCTCAGCACCTATTGCATGCTGCGCAACCGGCCGGCGCCGATCCTGGGCAAGGAGTACGTGCCGGCGGTGCCGGAGCGGTTCACCCTGGTCCTCACCGACGCCCAGGGCAACCAGCGGAGCCTGCCCGCCGCCGACCACGTCCGGTTCTTCGAAAGCCGCGCCTTCATGGCGGTGGCGGCCGTCATCCCCCGCGCCGATCTCGAGCAACTCGGCGCGGTGACGGCGGCGATCCGCGTCGCCGAAAACGCCTCGCTGCTGCCGGTGCCGGAGCCGAACGATCCGAACCCGCTGACCGCCAAGGAGATCGCCTACGCCACCGGCTCGTTGCGCGAGGAGAGCGCGCGGCTGGTGGAGTCGCGCGCCGAGGCGGCGACCGCGCGCGTGCTGGCCGCCATCAGCAACCGCCTGCCCTACGCCCAGAATATCGACGCCGGCAAGGTCGGGAGCGTGGTCGACGGGGTGATCGAAAAGATCCCGGCCGGATCGCCCGACCAGGGCGGCGTCGGCGAGGCCCGCGTCAAGATCAACATGTGCGCCAGGGACGTCGCCTACATGCGCTACCGGAGCATGCGCGGCTGCTTGGAGTCGAAGCACGACCAGCTGATCCGCGACCTCAACGTCGACTACTGGAATTCCCAGGCCGGCAGCTGACCGCCGATCAGCTGACGGCGAGTACTCGCGACTCCCCACCTCTCTCCGGCCCTCTCCGCCCCCCTCACTGGCCAATGGGGGGCGGAGAGGGAGGGACCCGCTGATGCGCGGAGCGCGAAGGCGGGAGGGTGAGGCGGGGTACGTGAAGTTCTTCAGCCGAGCAGCGACCGCAGCCTGCCGACCGCCTCGTCCGGCGCCGTCAGCACGGGCCGGCCGCCGGCCTTGGCGGCGACCGCGTCGCGGGCCCCGACCATGGAGAATTGCGCCAGCACGATCGCGTCGACGCCGGTCATGGCGGCGGCCGCCTCGGCGACCAGCGCGTGGTGGCGCTCCGCGTCGCCGGCGTTCAGCGCCGCCAGCGCGGCGGGCACGTGGCGAAGGTCCAACTTCGGCTTGAGGCCGCGCTTGCCGGCGGCGGCCGTAAGCTCGGCCTCGAGCGAGGCGATGGTGGGCTGGAAGGTGGCGAGCCCGCCGATGCGGCGGCCGAGGGTGAGCGCCTTTTCGATCATCGCCTCGTCGGGCTTCAGCACCGGAATGCCGACGTCCGCCCGCGCCGCCTCGATGGCGGCGCCGAACGCCGAGCAGGTGAACAGCACCGCCTCGGCGCCGCACGCCCGCGCGTAGCCGATCAGCGCCGCCATGCGGCCGGTGAACGCATCGGTGAGGCGGCCGGCGGCGGCGAGGTCGGGGGCCAGCGAGTAGTCCGCCAGATCGGCGACGCGGGCCTCCGGCCACAGGCGCCGGAAGGCGTCGTGGATGGGCGCTTGCGCGGCGGTGACGGCGTGGATCAGCTGGATGCGCGGGCCGGTCACGGCGGGGGTCCTCGGTCGTCGGCGGGCATTGGTCACAAGGCGGCCTTGGGGTAACCTGAGCTTAACCGAAAAACTGGGCGCCCTCCATCGGGCGCCCCACCCGGGAGGACCGCCGCCATGATCGCCTCGCCCAACGATACCCTACGCGTCGAGACCAAGGCCGGCGTCTGCCGGATCACCCTCAATCGGCCGAAGTCGCTCAACGCCATCAACCCGGACATGGCCCGCGCGCTGCTTGCGGTGGCGGAGGCGATCGCCGCCGAGCCGGCGGTGCGCGTGGTGGTCATCGCGGGCGCCGGCGACCACTTCATGGCCGGCGGCGACGTCAAGGGCTTCAAGGAGTTCTTCGACGGCAAGCCAGATAAGAAGGCAGTCCGCAAGCATTTCGAAAGGCTGCTCGAAGTCGTCCACGGCTTCGTCGCCGCATTCCGTGCCCTGCCGCAGCCGGTGATCGCCGAGGTGCGCGGCGCCGTCGCCGGCGCCGGGGTCAGCCTGATGCTGGCCGCCGACATGGCGCTGGCGGCCGACGACGCGTTCTTCACCCTCGCCTACAGCCACATCGGCATCTCGCCGGACGCGGGATCGACCTACGCGCTGCCGCGGACGGTCGGCCTGAAGCGCGCGTTCGAGATCGCGTTGCTCGGCGACCGCTTCGACGCCAAGGCGGCGCTCGAAGCCGGCATGGTCAACCGGGTGCTGCCGGCGGCGGAGCTCGCGGTCGAGGTGGACAAGCTCGCCAGGCGGTTCGCCTCGGGGCCGCGCCACGCCTACGCCAAGACCAAGGCGCTGCTCAACGGCTCGTTCGACAACACGCTCGAACAGCAATTGGCGGCGGAAGCCGCGGCCTTCGCCGACTGCGCCGCGACCCCGGACTTCGCCGAAGGGGTGTCCGCGTTCGTCGGGAAACGCGCGCCCCGCTTCACCGGCTCATAACGGAGGACAATCCCATGGCTCAGAAGAAGGCCGGCTCGCTCGCCGGCAAGGCGGCGATCGTCACCGGCTCCGCCCGCAACATCGGCCGCGCCACGGCGTTGGCCCTGGCCGCCGACGGCGCCAGCATCGTCGTCAACGCCCTCAAGGACAGGGCGGCGGCCGACACCGTCGCCGGCGAGGTCGAGGCGGCCGGCGGCAGGGCCATCGTGCACCTGGCCGACGTCACCGACCGCAAGGCGGTGGACAAGATGGTCGCGGCGGCGGTCAAGGCGTTCGGCGGCGTCGATATCCTGGTCTGCAATGCCTCGCAGCGCGGCCAGAAGCCGTTTTTGGAGATGACCTTCGAGGAATGGAGCAAGGTGGTCGACATCTCCCTCGACGGCTCGTTCCACCTGGCGCAGGCGTGCCTGCCACACATGGTCAGGCGCGGCTGGGGGCGGATCGTCACCTTGGGCGGGATCTCGTGCCACATCGGCACCCCGAACCGGGTCCACAACCTGGTCGGCAAGGCGGGACTGGTCGGCTTCACCCGCGGCGTCGCCATGGAGTTCGCGCAGCACAACGTCACCGTCAATTGCATCTCGCCCGGCTTCATCAACACCGAGCGGCCCGCCTCGGCCGGCGCGCGCCCGACCCCGAAGGTGCAGTCGCCGGTCGGCCGCATGGGCGAGCCGGCCGAGATCGCCGCCATGGTGCGCTACCTGTGCACGCCGGAGGCCGCCTACATCACCGGCCAGACGCTGCACGTCAACGGCGGCATGTACCTGGGGAGCTAGAGCGGGAAAAAGCGGTCCTGTCTAGGGCGCAGCGGCTGCCCCCCTCTCCGCCCCTGTGGGGCGGAGCGACTGTCTTGGGGGTCAAGCGTTTTGCCATGGTCTGCGGTCTCTGAGGATGGCGTTGAGGATGACGAGCAGCTTTCGCATGCAGGCGATGAGGGCGACCTTGGCCGGTTTGCCGGCTTGGCGGAGGCGGGCATAGAAGCGGGCGATCACCGGGTTGTGGCGGGAAGCGACGAGGGTGGCCATGTACAGGGCCGTCCGCACGTTGGCTCGACCGCCCCAGGTGGATCGCCGGCCGCGCATCGTGCCGCTGTCACGGTTCAACGGCGCGACGCCGACGAGGGCGGCGATCCGCTTGCGGTCGAGGGTGCCGAGTTCGGGCAATTCGGCGAGCAGGGTGCGGGCGGTGGCATTGCCGATGCCGGGGACGCTTTTGAGCAGATCGTCGCTTTCGCGCCAGGCCGGGGTGCCGCGGATCGAGTCGTCGAGATCGCGTTCGATCTCGGTCAGCTCCTGTTGCAACACCGTCAGGTGGCGATCGAGGCGGCGAAGCAACCGCCGCTGCGTCAGCTGCCGGCGGCGATGATTTTCGGCGATGATCATCTCCACCACCTGCCGGCGCCGGGCGACGAGCTCGCCCAGCGCCCACGCCTGTCGGTCGGCAACCGGCCGCGGCTCGGGCCGGACCGCTTCGGCGAAGTGGGCGATCGCCGCCGCGTCCAAAGCATCGGTCTTGGCCAGTTTGCCGGTTGCCCGCGCAAAGTCGCGGATCTGGCGCGGGTTGACCACCGCCAGGGGCAGCCGTGCCGCGGCCAGCGCTGCCGCCACCGTCACCTCGAAGCCGCCGGTCGCCTCCAGCACTACCAACCTCGGTGCCAGGGCATCGAGCCGTGCAGTCAACTGCGCCAGGCCTTCGCCGTCGCGCGCGACGGCGAAGGCCTCTGCCGACGGCCGCACATGGACGTCCAGCCGGTCCTTCGCCACGTCGATTCCCACGTACATCGGTTCCATCTCCCGTTCTTGCGAATGCGGTCTCGCCAAGCGGACCAAGCGACTGTTCGGGTTGCGTGGAACAACGGACGGGGAGCCAAGCTCCGCCACGGCCTTCGAGACCAAGAGGGTGTCGGTCTCCCGTCCGCTTCCAGCACCGGTCATCCTACCCAACCGGTGCCGACCTGAGATACAAGAGGGGGAACATTGTTCGCGCCGTTCAGCCCCGGATGCTCTTGATCAGTTCGAGCGTGCGCCGCGCGTGATCGACCACCGGATAGTCGACGAAGAAGCCGTCGACGACGATCGAGGCGGAGCCGGCGGCCTCCGCCTTCTCGAAGGCGGCGACGATCTTCTCGGCCTTCGCCACCTCGTCGTCCGAGGGCGTGAACGCCCGGCTGACCGGCGCCACCTGGTCGGGGTGGATGCACATCTTGCCCTGGAAGCCGAGGGTGCGGGCGCGCTCGGCCGACTTGATCAGGCCGGTTTCGTCGCGGAAATGCACCCAGACGGTGTCGATCGGTGCCTCCAGGCCGGCCGCCCGCGACGCCAGCGCAACGGCGGCGCGCGCCGGCGTCAGCTCCCATTCGTCAAGAGTGAGCAGCATGCCCAGATCCTTGGCGAGATCGACGGCGCCGAAGCTGAGTCGCCGCACGCGGGTGCCGGCTTCGGCGATGCCCGCGACCGCGGCCAAGCCCTTCGCCGTCTCGACGATCGGCAACAGGTCGACGGCGCCAACGGCCATGCCGTGGCGGCGCTCCAGGGCGCCCAGGCGCGCGTCGGCGCCCTGCAGCTGCGCCGCCGATTCGACCTTCGGCACCATGACGCCGTCGAGCCACGGCCCGACCACCGCCTCCAGGTCGCCGGCGTGCAACTCCGTGTCGACGGCGTTGACGCGCACGAAGCCGCGGCAGCCGCGGGGTTGCTTGAGCGCGGCGACGACCGCCGAGCGGGCCGCCACCTTCTCGGCGGCGGCGACGGCGTCCTCGAGGTCGAGGATCGCCGCGTCGGCGCCGGCGGCGAACACCTTCTCGACTTTCCGGGGGTGGTTGCCCGGCGCGAACAGGTACGTCCGGTGCGGGCCGCCGGTCATGGGAAAACGCGAGTCTAGGATTGGGCCGGATTGATGATCCGGAGGATGTCTTCGGTGCTGATGCGGGCGCCGTCGTTGAGGTCGTCGTCGCTCTCCCGGCTGTCGCCCCAGCAGGGCTCGCCCACGGGCAGGTCCTTCGTCCACGGCGTCATCGCCGCCTGCTCGTCCGTCGTCGCCAGCGGCTTGGTCGACTGCTGCGGCCGTTGGTCGGCGGCGGCGAGTGCCGGCAGGCCGAGGACGGCGATCAGCAACGCGAAGCGGAGGACGGCGCGCATCGGCTCTCCTAGGTTCAACCGGACCATGATACCCCGCGATCGGCCGCCTGTCACCACTTCGGTCCGTCCCAGGCGGCGTCCTGGTCGAGGGGGAACACCGGGCGCGGCAGGTTCTTGAAGTCGAAGCGCGACAATACCGGCGACGTCAGCCCCGGCGCGTCGACCTCGATCACCTGGTCGGGCTTGAAGAACTCGTCGAAGCCGGCCCGGAAATGGCCGCGCGACTTGACCACCACGGTGCGGGCGCTCGCCACGTCGAGACCGAACATCTCGAAGAACACCGGGTCGGCGCACTGCTTGCGGACGCTGCAGACGACGATCTTGACGAAGCCGCCGACGTCGAGCAGCGCCGATCTGCCGAGGCTGAGCGCACGCCCCGCCCACAGGCCGCGGCGGCCGACGCAATTGCCGTCCGACAGCGCCAGCACCTTGACCGGCGCCTGGAAGCGCTTCGAGAACTGCGTCTCGGCGGCGCTGTTGAAGGTGGCCATGAATGCCTCGCCCTTGCCCCACTCGTGGGCGGCGGCCGCCAGTCTCCGGTCGTAGAAAACCCCGAACAGCACCCCCTTGGCGCCGGCGTCGTAGAGCGCCTTCAGGAGCCACGTGGTGTTGCCCGAGCCGCCGCCGCCC
>Ga0209399_10000578_pt1 | contig 21569 bp, 33 predicted proteins | sample OV2TP3_FD_184130 | JGI IMG/M metagenome (GOLD analysis project Ga0209399, IMG submission 184130) | Hot spring microbial communities from Beatty, Nevada to study Microbial Dark Matter (Phase II) - OV2 TP3 (SPAdes) (version 3) | ecosystem: Environmental > Aquatic > Thermal springs > Hot (42-90C) ... | reverse complement strand
TCAGTCTTTTCGCCACCCGTACGCTGTGCTCTTGCGTGTGACGACTATCGGTCTGCAAACAAGGCCAATAAAGCGAGCTCGCCAGAGAGCGTGGGCATCTCCATCCAGAGTTTCTGTTTGCGGATGAAGCTGCTGGAGGTGGACGCATGGGTGAATTCAGGGCTTCAGGAGAGAGTCAAGGAAGTTCATCCGGAACTGAGCTTCTACGAACTCAACGTGAGGCGGCCCATGGGTTACGGCAAGAAGACACCTGCGGGGCTCGATGAGCGGCGTAGGCTGCTTCGTGGTGCTGGCTTTGGTGGAGTTATTTCGGGGATAGGCGAATACTCTCGGTCGGATGTCCGAGAGGATGACGTTCTGGATGCGTGCGTGGCGTGTTGGTCAGCGGCTCGAATTCTGAAAGGCGATGCGGTGTGCATCCCCGCTAAGCCCGCGTCTGACTCGCGAGGTTTGCGAATGGAAATATTGCGGTAGGGATTGGGTTGGAGGTGAACGTGGCGAGTTCATTCACGCTGTATGTACAGTGGCGGCCTGTGATGGCCCGAGAAGACAAGGCGTACTGTTTCCCAGAGAAATTTACTGCTTCCATGAAAAACACTTATAGGGTCTCCGCGGTGTATCGGTGGCGCGTGATGCAGAAGGAGGCTGGGGATAAGGAACAGATCTACGTTGGTGAGGGAGAGGACCTTCTTCAGCGCATTCAGCGAGTTCTTACGCCTCCAAGGGACGCCAAGAAAGGCAATACGAATCGGCGGCTGCACGACCTGTTCTTGAAGTATGTTGCGAGCGGACGAACAATTACGCTTGAGGTTGCGGACGTGGACCCTTTCGAGATTGCGGCGCCTGATCCAGGCCGAAGCTATGAGGTCAGATTGGGACGGGACACCATGGGCGACCGCTTCAAGCGGCGGGCAATTGAGAACCTTCTCATTGCCCTTACCCAAAAGGCGGAGCATGTAGAGCTTCTGAACATATTCATTGATCCGGTGGAGAAGGCGCGGGAAGCGCTTTCTAGGTTGCCGCCGCGAGTCATTCGAGAACTAGCCAAAAAACACGGCTTGCTCTAGAAAAGGAGACCTGGCGCACAGAACACGGGGTTGACTCTGGGTGTATGCTTATTCGGAGAGGCGTTCGGGGATGATCGTTCAAACTGGAGACAAGATTCAGAGGCCGGGGCCAATCGGTACGTGGCACGTAGGCATCTACCTTGGGCGCGACTACTTGGGACGCGATTGGGTCATACACAATGACAAAGGCGGCTATGTGAAGGAGGACCTCCTCTTAACCTTCTCGGCCGGGTTTCCGGTCACGCTTGTGCAGCGTGTGGCCTCCACATGGAGGGAACAACAGCAGATCGTTGCCAGAGCTCGTGCCCTTCTTGGTCAGAAGTTCGACCTCATTGGCTTCAATTGCGAACATTTCGCAAACTACGCGCAAACCGGAAAGGCGCACAGCACGCAGTTGCGATTCGCTGTTGGGACCACGGCTCTCCTTGCCCTCTTTGCGATTATTCTATCGAGCAGCGAAGCCTAAGTGGACAGATTCCTTCTTGCCCCGGCAACTTCCAAGGTACCGCCCCATTGCCTTCCGGTATTGAGATCAAGTGCTGCTTCAGGGCCTTCCCAATCCAGCCAAGAAATCGAGCCTTGTTTCCTTTCACCAACACTGGTGAGCACCCGAGTCCCAACAACGGCTCGATCGCTTTGCGCCGCTCAAGTTCGCGCTTGAACCATGTTGACCAATCAGGGACAACGGGCAGGCCGAAGCGGCGCGACACGCGATACAGCACGAATGCCGGATCGTCGTCGTACAGAATGGTTCGTTTCCCTTCGCGGTCAGCCCCTGGCCTTGTCTTGAGCAACTCTGCCGAGAGCGCCACCAAGTGTCGCGCCGGGCGATTGCGCCCCTGAATCGTCACACTCCCCCGAAAACACTGCGCCTCTGGGCCCAGAGAGGCTGCGAATGCAGAACGGCCGGGAAGTTGAATCTGGAAGAATGCGCCCTCGGTCACTGCCGCCCATAAGGCCGCAATCTCCGCGTCGCTGCCCAACACGGAAATAAGATGAGCAGCCGCCGGTCCGCGCTCGTCCTTCGCCGGTTCTGCAATCAACCGATCCATCCAAACGCGAATTCGCGTGGTTGTTTCTTTCACGCGCTTCGTGAACTCAAGGGTTCCAAAGCGCTCGTGCGCGTTTTCCATTCTCGTCTCCTCCAGCCATTGCGGCCACAGCCGTTGAATACACCATCCAGTATTTCCTTGCGTCTTCCACCTCTGAACCCCGGATCACCCCGCCAAATTCGACTCGGACAGCGGGGTAATTGCTCTCATGCAGTGCCTCCGGAGTAGTGCCATTCCTTGCCATCCGAAACAATGAGGTGGTCGCCGTAAACACCAGGGCAGGAGCCGTTGCACACCAAAAAAGGAATCCCCAAAAGGAATCCCCGTCAATGCGGTCAGCTCGTCATAGTTTCCGTTGGTGGCTTCCTCATCCACCATTACGACCGCACCGGGGATTTCATTCCCGTCCGGTGAAAGTGCCTGCGACTCTTCAAGTCTGTAGCCCATCTTCTCGAAAACATCTCTGTCTCGCTCGGCGCAAACAAGCGTTGAGTAACATCGATCACCCATGCTTTAGTCTCCTTTCACCGGCGGACGAGTTACTTCAGGCTGGAAATCTCTCCTGTGCAAAAGACCAACGTCAGTTCATTCGAGAACCGCTCCCTCTCTCGAATGATTGTCTTTCCGTCTTCTTCCTCCTCTGACTTGTCCACCAGTTTGATCGACTGCCAGTGCGCGATGTGACGCGCGTCTCCGTCACCAAAGATTCCGTTCAGCATTCCAGCCGTGCAGAGCAATCCGACATGCCCACCGTGCAGCGGCGTGAGCGGCCGACCGCTGATGTCTGCTTCTTGCGCGAACAGAATGGGCGCGGCTTGACGATACGCGGAAGACTTCGGCAGCAAGTCCTCAATCTGGTCCAGCGGAAGCCCACGGTAAACCATGCGGACCGGGTCCGCTGGTGGCACAACGTATGAGTAATCAGGCTCCGATGGGAGCGGCGGAAGTCGTTCAGGGTTTCTCGACAGCGAGCCGTACCATTGCCTGGCACGGGTGATGTCGGCATCTTGGAGTCGATCCCTTTCGTTCCTGGTGCGCCGAACTCCGAACAGGACAATCTGTTTGTAGCGTACGCTCTCAGGCTCGGTGAGTCGGTACACCCGCACATCGCGGAAATGCACCGAGAGCACGGCGTTGCATTCTTCGATGCGTGGGCCCGGAATGACGAATACGAGCACGCCGCCGGGCTTCAGCCAGCGGTACACATGTTCCAGGAACAGCTTCTCCATCCGCTGCGACTTGCCCTCGCCGACTTCGAAGTCATAAGGAGGGTTGAGGTAGACCAGCGAGAAGGACTCGACCGGACACTGCACATCGAAGCAGTTCCCTTGGATCAACTCGTCCACCACCGAACGGGCTTGCTCTGCCCGGTAGGCGTCCAGTTCGATTCCGTATCGACGCATTTCCGTATCAGAGGTCGCAGCTTGAAACGCGACGCCGTCCCCGATGCAGGGATCAAGCGCAGCGCACGGACCGCTCGGAAAGCCTAGGAATCCCCGGATACGCGTGGCCTCGGCAACCGGAAGTGGATAGAACCCCAACCGCTCGCGCCCAGCAAGACGCACGACACCCTCCTTGTTACGAACAGCAACAATCTGTTCCCTGAAAGATGGAACGAACGTGAACGCGGAAGCGGGCCTCTGGCGGGCCCGTGGAAGCGGCGTAAGCCTTTGCAGAACTGTCGATTACAGGTATATGGGCTACTTATTTGAGCGAGCGTACGCTCCGGTGATACGTTCTGCCTTTGCAATGACGACAGGAACCGTCATCCCCCAGGGCACGCGCTCAGAAGTTTGTCAGCGCCGGGTAGCCAGGATAGCCAACGTAGGCGAAAAGGTGCAGTGCGTGTTCAGCGATGGGAACTCTGTTCTGCTGTCGAGCTTTCTCGCTTCTTTCATCGTTCCAGGAGACGAGGTTTGTTTTCCGCTGGCCCTCGGAAGCGCAAATGCCGGCACAGAAATTTGCATCCGCAATGCAAGATCGCAGCAAGGAAGGCGGGACATTTATCAGGCCTCGATCGGGTACGCGGCACAGCCCAAGAAGGACAAGCGCGGGAATCTCTTCGTTGCCGCACAAGTCTTGAGCCAGCACCTGGGCATCTCTGCAATTCACATGCGCTGTGAGATGCTCCGGGACTACTTCTACGCGAGCAATCGTCGGCGCGCCTGGAACCAGCAACCTACTCTCTATGAACTGCTGCGCAGCAACCCTATGGCTTCGCCGGCGGAACTTAGAGTCGCTTACAAGTTGCGGGCCCTCGAACTTCGCGCGGCGCGTAGCTCCCCTGCCGAATTGTCTGCGGCTGAGCGTGCTTTCAACATTCTGGCGGAACCCGAATTGCGCGCCTGCTACGATGCGCTACTGGCGGATCCCTCCTCCTCAGCACTTTTTCCCCACGGCGGTTTCGGTTCGTTGCTAGTTGCCGGCCATCTGGCACGCGACGGTGTGACGTTTTTCGCAGCTCGAATCCTCTCCTTTTTGCCGGAGCGCAGGCACCGCTACTTTCGCATGCCTTTGCGCAAGCTGATGTTCTATGGCGACCACGCGATCTATCGAGACGCCCGACGCAAACACGAGGTGCTCCTCGACGAGGCTTTGTTGCCCCTATCCTGGGATGCAACATGGAACCAGTGGAAGCACCTCTTGGGAGCAAAAGTCGGCGTCCACGCGACTTTCGTCCAGAGCGGCAAGTATCGTCGCCGCGGGGATGAATGGGAGCTTGTTCAGTGGGAAGCCGCGCTTCCCAGCCGCATCGAAATCAAGCTGCCAGTGGACATCGCTGACCAGATCACCAAGGCGCGAAGCAATTACCATCGTTTTGGCCAGTTCGCCGACGCGCTCGAATGCATCCGCACACGCATTGAATCTGGACCGGTCGAAGGAGCGACGTTGCAGAAAATGTGCGGTGACCTTGGCATCCCTGGAGATTTCGACGTGGCTCAGATCACTTGGCGGCCGGACTACGACGCCTTCTTCTACCGCCAGCTCTACCGGCGAGCCCGCCGGCTCTATCTCTTCCGATCTGAGTACATCTTCGACTTGGAGAAGGTGACCGTCGTGGAGACGCCACAGCTCGGCCACGCGACCTACCTGTTTGCGAAGCCGACAAACATGAGCCAATTCCTGGCCGTGTACGCGAGTGTCAGCAAGGAGGACATCCGGCAAAACCGCGACAACGTTGCTGAGAGGCTGGGATTCTTGGCTCGTCTGATCCATGGCCCTAGCTGTCAAGCGTGGCTGACAGAATTGAAGGCCTGCCTCGGCGAGATTCTCGACTACTCTGAGGTCGCGGCAGTCTCCAAATGAGGAATCTGCGCGTTCGAAGGAGGCGACGAAGCGGCGAAATGCCCATCGACCTGCCTCTTACCTTGCACCGTACTTCCTGCTCAGTTTATCTTCTTCTCTGACCGTCAACTTCCGAAGGCTAAGTCCCAGGCCACCGTCCCAGATTTTTCCCTTGGGGTCCTCGATTCTCAAGGGCCGAAGGCTGACAACTCTGACGTAGATATCTTTCGTGCCGAAGGTCTCCTCATCGAGCTGCTCGCCACCAGTGGCGCAAATCTGGCCCAAGACGAAGGCCGGCGCATGCTTTCGGGCCCACACGACCGATTTACGCACGAGCCGGGTTTCTTCCTCTTCGAACCATTCATATAGATCCCTGAACTGGCTCGCGGTTAGAATGCTTTTGCATGATCTTACATGGAGATGAACCTGACTCTCCTCGATCCCTTTCTTCGTCATCCAAAGCCTGACGGTCCCGAGCTTCAACACGTGCATATTCTCACCTCACAAATCGGCGATGCTCTTACGGTAGGATTTCCCGCTAGGAAAGCGGCGCTGGTGACAGGGACGGTTGGTTTTCCGACCAACGGGTCCAGAGACTGCCGCTCAGAACGGAATCTCGTCTCGCTCACTGTCCACTGCCGCGTCTACCGCCGACTCAGAAGCAGTTTCTCCTTCCGTGTCTCTCGCCGCCCCACCGAAAATTCGCAGGGTTGTCACCACCACTTCGGTGACCATCCGCGACACGCATTCACCGTCCTCGTAGCGCCGCGTCTGCAGGCGTCCTTCGATGAAAAGCTGCTTGCCTTTGGTCACGAACCTTCCGGCGATTTCTGCTTGCTTGTTCCAGGCGACACATCGCACCCATTCCACTCGCTGAACCTTCTCTCCCTTCCCGTTGTGGAAGGAATTGTTGATGGCGAGCGAAAAGTTGGCGACGCGTTTGCCGTTAGATATGGACTTGACCTGCGCACCCTGCCCGGCATTGCCAATGAGCATCACTTTGTTGAATCCCGGATTTGACATGATTGTTTTCTCCTCGTGTGGGTTGGAATCGCTTGAGAAAGGCACCTTCAACGGCTAATAGTTCGCAGTCCTCGGGACAAGCTAAGACTAGCGCGCAAACGCGCCGGCCCTGCGAACGACACGCGCTCACTGAGGATGCTGTTGTCCCAGAATTGCGAGGCCCAAGATTAGTCAGGAATGCGGCAATCGGTGGGAAATGTGTGAATGCGTCAGTGCGGGCTCATTCTGTGTCTTTTGCGGATGACTGCTCCAATCTCGATAACTGACCGGAGGATGACTCGATGTGATTCCTGTTACAAAACCTGTTATAAAAGGGTTGAAAGTTCGCTGAAGGCGGCAGAACCAACGCAAAACGTCACTTGTCCGCATCTGGTTCTCCTTCAAGCGCTTTCAAAGGATTTCGAAACGGACAGGAATCACAAAGGATAGACTTAGGACCCTGCGACCTGAAAGGTCATGTGGGTTCGAATCCCACCTTCCGCACCATATTCCCCTTGTCTTCGGGCAGATAGGGTCACGCTGAGTCGATCTCTGGTGTGCCACTAAGTGTTCGGCGTGGGACTTGTTACAAGAATCGTTGCAAAGAGTCCTGCGCCTCTGAGTTGATCGGCCCGGCGGGATTTTTACCGGGCTCGAGGCTCCGAGGACTTGCTGCGATCTGAGCACCTTTCTTCCCGACTGTGTGGAGGAACCCTTAGGCTAACGAGCCATGGGCTGGCGAGTAAGAATCCTCCCCTACGCTCCGTACAAGAAACATTGCGTGGGATGTCTTCGTCTGCTTCCTAGCTTTCTAGCGAACGAGGCTAGATTCAGATGAATCCCAATTCGAGGCCCTTGAGAACTGCCCGCGTGCGGTCGCGCACGCCTAGTTTGGAAAGAATGCTGGAGACGTGGTTCTTCACAGTCCCCTCAGACACGCCAATGGCGTCCGCTATCTCGCGATTGCTGTAGCCGGCCGCCATCAAACGCAGGACTTCCGTCTCACGCTCCGTGAGCGGGTCCGGTGGACTCAGGCTGGGAAAGTCAGGCTTAGCCTGCTTCAGACCTCGTAGAATCCTCTCGGTGACGGCGGGCTTGATCAGACTGCCCCCTGCTTTCAGCGTGCGGATGGCGTCAGTCAGCTGCTTCAGTGTTACGTCTTTCTGCAGGAAGCCGCGCGCGCCCGCCCGAATTCCTTCAAGGACCAGGTTGTCGTCGTCGAAAGTTGTAAGGATCAAGGTGGGAGGAAGCTGATTGGCTTGTTTCAGGTTCTTGAGCACGTCGATCCCGTTGAGTTTAGGCAGTTGAAGGTCTAATAGAACGACATCTGGCTTTGCCTTCGGAATGATCGAAAGGGCTTCCTCCCCATCCTCGGCCTCGGCCACCACCTGCATGTCTTCGGTGAGTTCGAGCAAACTGCGGAAGCCTTGACGAACAAGCGTCTGATCCTCCACGATGCACACGCGGATCATCGCAAACTCGCTGGGGTTGGAATCCACGCTCTTAGGCTGAATCCCATGCGCGGCGCGGACTCGATTTCCAAACGCCCGCCGACCTGTTCAACGCGCTCGCGCATGCCGGTGAGGCCGTTGCCGGGTCGCAGTTGCTTAGCACCCTTGCCGTCGTCTCGCGCACGAACTTCAACTCCATCTGCCGTCTTGACCAGCTCAATCCAGAGATTCTGGGCCCCCGAATGCCGCACCGCATTTGTGATGATCTCTTGGACGCAACGGAGAATCGTCTCGGCGCGGACTGGGTCATAGATTCCCAGATCGTCTGGCACATGCAGGTGGATCTGGGGCTTTGGAATATCTTTGGTCAGTGTGCGGATGGCTCGCCCGACATCGAAGCTGTCATCGCCTCGCAGACTGCTGACAACCTCACGGACATCCTGCAAGAGGAGTTTAGTCACTGACTGCGCCGTCTCAATGTGCTCTTGCGCTTTACCCTCGACCAGGTGGCTGGCCACTTCCAGATTGAGGCTCAGCGCGGTCAAATGGTGACCGACCAAGTCGTGCAGTTCCCGCGCAATCCTCATCCGCTCGGTTACACGGCTGCTGTCGGCCAGCAACTGCTGTGTTGCGCGGAACTCGGCATTCAGTCTGGCGAGTTCGTTTCTGGCTATTGCTTCGCGGGTGGCAGCGTGCGACATCAGGACGGTGAACACCTGAAACCCGAGCCACGAGACGGAGAGTGCCAGCGCGATTTCCAGAGAGAAATGGGAACGAATCACCAAACCCATAAAAAGTGTTTGCGCACCGACCCAACTCAGCGAGGCAGGCAGGGAGAGCACGGGTGCAAGCTGGCCGGCCACCACGACGAGCAGCGCCCCCTCGTAGCCATTGCAAATCGCATGAACCATCAGCAGGGCCAGCGAGGTCTGAAGTGCGAGCGACACTGTGTACCAAGCTCGCGGCAATTTCTCGCCCTGCTTCGCAGTGAGCCAGAAAACCAAGAAGAAAGCAGCGTAGGAACCCAGCCAGAGGAGGATGCGCGGCGTTCCAAAGGAAGCGGGGCGGCGGACTAGGCTCACAAGCACGAGTACCAGAGGGGTGGCCATGGTGCCCAGCAGAGCCACCCGAAACAAGCGCTGCGAACTCGGACTAAACTCCATCTGATCTGCGAATTATACGCTCCACCCTCTTGGGACAACCGTGCCGAAAGTCATGGGTGACCAGCTAACGATTGGCACATGCGCAATATCATCGGCCTCAATTACTATCCCCTCTGGGAAACCGTGGCCGGAAGGGAGCAGATAGCGAGATGACGGAGTCAGCAGGCACAAGGGTAGAGCAGAGTTGTGCGACACGCGACCTGGCGGAGAACAAGCTCGCTTGGCTTCTATGGGGAGTTCCTCTCGCGTTGATCGCAGCGGGAGTCGTTTGGGCAGAAGCACGCGCGTGGCTGTGGGCGCCGGCTCTCGTTGTGGCTGGCGTCGCCTGTCTGGTGAATGCGAGGCGCTGTGGCCGGCTCCATTGTTATTTCACGGGCCCTCTTTTCCTTCTCGGTGCTGTGGCCACGGTGCTTCGTCAGATTGATATTCTGCAAATCTCTTGGGCGTGGCTCGGCGGCGGATTGATCGTCGGAAACGTCCTCGCATTTGTGCCCGAGTGGGTACGCGGGAAGTATGCGAGCAGGCATCCCGGCAACGCAGGACAAACTACGTGCTCCTGACCATGAGAAGACACATTTGCGCAACATTAGCGTGTAGGCGAACGACAAGAGAGTGGCTGCAATTTTTGGGGGCCGGATTTCTCTGTGTGCTCGCAGTTGGCCTTGGATTTTCCCCTGCTGTCTTCGCTCAGATGCAACAGATACCAGCCTTCGAGTTGGAAAAACTCGACGGCACGCGCTTCTCCTCAAAATCGCTCAACGGACAGGTCGTGCTCGTGGACTTCTGGGCCACTTGGTGCAAGCCCTGCCTAGAGGAAATCCCGCACTGGAATGAACTGCACGAACGCTATCGCGAGAAGGGTCTTGTCGTCTTGGGAATCACGATTCAATCCGGGTGGGCCAGCGACATTAAGCCTGACGTTGAAAAGCTGAAAATCAAGTACCCTCTAGTGATTGGAGATCAAAAAGTTGAGAAAGGGTTCGGAGGTATCTGGGGCTTCCCCACAACCTTCTTGATAGACCGCAAGGGGCGAATCTACAAGAAATATACCGGCCAGCAGCCGCAGAAGCACGCGCAGATCGAAGCGGACATTCAGAAGTTGCTGGCCGAGAAACCTTAGGAGGCATGAATGGGCCATCGGAGAGTCCTCCTTGTTGCTCTGGTTGCTTTAGCGCTTGCCGTCAGCGCCACAGCGCAAGTACCAGCTACTCCGCTCACCCAGAAGCAGCAGAAGGTTGTTGATTACTTGGTTTCCCACTGGGGCAAGGACATGAACGTGAGTGGTGTGAGTTTGGCTATGCGCATTGTCGGCGGCGATTACACCGAGAACGACCGCTATGCCATCGGTACGTACCTGAAAGACCACCCCGAGCTACACCGCGTGCTGCGCACTTTTGGATGGGAAACGGTCGCGCTCGACCCGCACGAAAAGCGCATCGCGCGCGTGCTGAGCCGCGCCGAGCGTGAGCGAAAGCCCGCGCCATCCCTGAGCGAACTTGTACAACTGCTGGAGGAGACACGCGGCGCGGTCGAGAGCGGTCTGCGAATGCTGGTGTGGTTCGGGATTATCCGGCGTGACCCGTCCGCCGGCGGTGTTGATTACCGCATGTCCGAAGAGCGCTACATGGACTGGGAAGGCGCGATGCGGATCACGTTCATGAACCATCGCGTGGAGGTCGAAGGGCTCGATCCCTTCGATGTTTTTTGAGCGATTGACTTCATCGCGTTGGTCAACGCGAAAGGCCAAGAGTGGCAGGGAAAGAAGATCACCATCGAGGACTCGTCGCAGTACAGCGGCAAGCCGGTCCGCATCGAGTTCAAGAATGGCCGCGTGACCGCGCTCGATCCGGCGACGACGCGGGTGTTTTTCGGGGGCGGTTGAGGGATCAACAACCTCTTCAGTTCGGAAGAGGAAGTGAGGGAATGGTTGAAGCTGCATCCCGACCTTGCAGATCGCAAGGTTTTCGGCGTGCAGGAGTTTCTCGACCAGCGACGCAGCAGCGGCACGCGTCGTTGAATCCAGAACGGGTGTGAACATGTCGGAACAGACAGAATCAGGAACAGGAGGAAATAGCCATGAGGAACGTCAGGAAGTACATTGCTCTTGCAGTGGCAGTGTTTTTCGTTGCTGCCCTTCCCGCAGTTGCACAGATGAGTGCCCAATCACCAGAGTCGGCCAAAGTGCTCCTCCGGTTTGCGAAAGAGGGCATCGACTGCGGCTGCAGCCAAACGGTGGGGATCGTCGAGCAGAGTTTGATGCGCCTGGACGGCGTGAAGAACGCCCGTGTGGACGCGAAGAACTACGGCGTCAACGTCAGCTACGATCCGAACAAGACCACCCCCGAGAAGATCCTCGCCTCGTTCAACAAACTCAATCCTGAATTTGCGCTCGCTGTGCCACAAACCGGGGCGATGACCTCAGCCGGGAGAGCGAACTTTGAATCGCAGGAGAAGCAGTCCGAACCAGCCTCGACAAACCTCCAGATCACGCAGTGCGCCCTGAAGGTGAGCGGTATGACTTGCGGAGGCTGCGCCGAAGCCGTGAAGCAGCGCCTGCTCAAACTAGAAGGTGTTAAGACCGCTACGGTGGACTACAAGACCGGCGACGTGCAGGTCGAATTCGACGCGAAGAAGACCACCCCCGAGAAGATCGTCAACGCCTTCAACGATGGCAGCGGTGGTTTTAAGGCCAAGATCGCCGACGAAAAGAAAGAGAACACGGAAGGCCCGACAGCAAAAGAAGCAGGAAAGGGGGAGCGCTGCTGCCCTTGAGCCGACAAGGAATTTGATCTTGATTCTGTTCCCTCTATCGGTAAATTCAAAATGCAGAAAAAGGAGAAAAAAGCATGAAAGCGACCAAGGTGGGACTAGCTAGTTTGGCGGTGTTCGTGTTGCTGGGCATTGCAAATTCCTATGGGCAAGGACACGGCACCGGACAGCATGCCAAGAGCGACATGACCGGCGAGATCTTCTGCCCGGCGAAGTCCACCGGCCAGCTCTGTGGCCATGGAACGGCCGACCTACTCAAGCTGGGCGGAGAGAAGAGGCAAAAGTGGGCTGAGGCGGCAGGGCGTTACAATAAAGCCGTTGCAGCAGCTACGAAGCAACTTCTGGAAGATTCCAAACCTGTGCTCTCGCCGGAAGAGTACGCGCAGGTGGAAAAGTGGTTTGCCAAGGGCATAAACGCGGACATTAACCGTCTTGTGGCAGCAAAGGAACCCACGACCAAGTAGCGAGTCTTCGCTCCCCGGCCCAACTTGAGGCATTGTTTCGGCTCAGTTCGAGACGCCAACATAAGCCAGCGCGAAGCTCGCAGAGCGCAGAGAGATGTACATGCACGCAAGAAGACTCCTCCTGACGATTGGTCTCGCGCTGGCTTTTACGCTTGTCTTCACCGACCGGGGGAGCCCACAGTCGCTGGGCGATCTTGCGCGGAGTGAACGGGAGCGAGGGCAGAGCCAGCCGAGGAAAGCAAAGAAAGTCTATACCAACGATGATTTTCCTGCTCGTGCACCGACGCAAGAAGAGCAAACTTTAGCACTGCACCCCCCGCCTGCGCCAGAGGCGGACAAGCCGAAAAAAGAAGACCCCGTTGAATTGGAGAAAAGGTGGCGGCAGCGTTTCGCGGTGGCCCGCGCGCGCCTTCGCGAAGCAGAGCAGCGCTGCTGGCAGACTCGCATCCAGACAGTCTTTGTAGGGGGCAGTGGGCTGCGACACATGCAGACGGGATCGGTCATCCCCGTTCCTAAGCAGGTCCGAGAATGCGTGGAAACGGAAGAATTGCGACAGGCGGGAAGAGCCTTGGCCGACCTGGAAGAAGAACTTCGCCGCGCCGGGCTGCCACCCGGATGGGCACGCGAGTAGCGCGAGAGGCCGCAACGTAGGCTCCCCGCCAGAACCACATCTACTGCCACAGCTTGCAGTTACAGAAACCATCCGCCCTTTTCCCCAGAACACAAGCGCCCGTCCCGCACATAAATGGGACCCCCCACTGGGTCGTTCTTTTGTAACCAACGCCGTCTTTTGGCATCCAATCCCCCAGGAGGGGATGTGCCGCCCGCCCCCAATCTCAAGGAGGAATGGAAATGAAATACCGCTCGCAGCTTTACAGGGCCCTTGCTTTCGCATCGGCGCTGGTTCTGAGCCAAGCCTTCGCGGTTAGCGCGCAGACGCCGAACCGCGTGGACAAGATGGCCACCAGTGATTTCAAGCAGACAGTGAAGAACCTGGAGACCGCCATCAAGAAACGGGGCATGATGATTGTGGCCACCATCGACCACCAGAACATGCTCCGGATGGTGGGAACCAGCATTCCCGGAAGCAAGACCATCGAGTTCGGCAAACCCGACATGATGAAGATGATCCTTCCCGAGAATCCGAATGTCGGGCTGGAAATGCCGCTCAAGATCTACGTTTACGAGCGGTCTGACGGCAAGGTTGTAGTGAGCTATTCCAAGCCTTCGGCCGCGTTTGGCAGTTACGGGAAAGAACAGCTCGCCATGGCGGGTCAGATGATGGACATGATGCTCGACGAGATCACAACTGAGGCAACGAAGTAAGGCTACCCTGGCTAACTTTCAGGATAGCGAGAAGCCATGCTAATCACACCTATTGACCTCACCTTCGTGGCGATTGGGCTCGTGGTCATGGCAGTGGGATTCCTCCGGCGGCGAGTTCCCCCTCCTCTCCCGCCGGAGGCGCCACCGCCAGCGTCCCGCCTGGAGCTTTTCTTGACAGGCCTTGCCCTGGTTCCCGCGGCTGTTGGGCCCAATGTCCTCGTGGTCGCTCTTACTCCAGGAATGCCGGAGATGCCCCTACTTGCTAAGTGGGTGTTACTCCCCTCAATCGTGCTTCTGGGTTTGGTGTGGGCGATTGCGGCTCGCCTGGGTCTTGCCCGGCTGAATAACCGAATCTGGACCGGAATTTGGGTCGGCTTTGGCTGCACGGCGGCCCTAGACGTTTTTCGACTGACTAGCTTCAGCTTGGGCCTGCTGCCGGGTAACATGCCCCGGATGTTTGGCGTGCTGATTCTTGACCAAATGGCTCTCGGTCCGAGCACACTTTCCGACATCGTGGGCAACCTCTACCACTCCTGGGTGAGTGTCTGCTTCGGCTTGACGTACACCCTCCTTGTCGGGCGGACGCGCTGGTGGGGCGGGTTGATTTGGGGGTTGATCATCGAGGTGGGGATGATGATCACGCCTCCCATGGTGGTGGCGATGGACACTGGCTACTTCGGCTTGAAGCTGGGCAAGGGACTACTGAACGGTGTCTTTCTTGGCAGCCTTGTCCCGCACATTTCCTTTGGCATCGCCCTCGGCCTTCTGCTGGAGCGCTATACGCGACACAAAGGCTCCGTTTTGAGACTCCTCAGAGACGCGTTCCGTCAGGAATCACGGTCCGAGTTGCTCTCAGGAGAGGGCTTGGGCCTCGGACGGAGAGGTGACCGATGAGCGCAGAAGAGGCAGGCGCAAGCGCGGCTTCGGATAAAGAACTGGTAGTTCAGTCGCAGGCCGGGGACGCCAGCGCTTTTGAGGAACTGGTGCGACGCAACCACACGAAGGTCCTTCGGCTGGCCACTTACCTGTGCCACGGGCACGATGAAGATGGTGAAGAAACCGCCCAGAATGCCCTGTTAAAAGCGTATCGCCATCTAGGAAGTTTTCGTGGCGAATCGCAGTTTTCGACGTGGGTTACCCGGATTGTGATCAACGAGTGCCGAGCGTATCAGCAGAGCCAGCGTAGATTGCCGCGCGGCCTGAATTTGGACGACCACTTGGGCGAAGAAGGAGACATCCCCGTGGAGCTAGTTGATGGCTCCTCCGATCCAGAAATAGAATCTGCGTGGCACGAGTTTCACGAGATCCTTCAGCAGTACCTAGCTGAGCTCCCTGAACTGTATCGCACCCCTTTTGTTCTGAGTCGCTTTGAAGGGCTGTCGAACGAGGAAATAGCTGCGCGCCTTGGTCTATCGCTATCGAATACAAAGAACCGAGTGCTGCGCGCCAGGCGTTGGCTCCAACGCCGTCTCTAAGAGAGGTTTTGCCGGCCGGGACGTTGCTATTGGCCTGAGGGCCAGTCTTGGCTCAGCGGTTCCCGGCGGCAGCAGAAGAAGTCGGTATAGCATTCAATTTCATGGGTGCGCGCACGCGCGCATGGCACCCCAGCAGTTTGCCGTGATATGGGGTTAGTTAATGGAATTGCCCACTCCAACCCGGTCCGGTAGAAAGCCCCAACCTGCGCCCTTGGTTCATTCCTCCCGTTGCACTGAAGTTGTCGGCGGCAATGAATCCCTTGCTGAGCACTTCTTGCTGCCGGGGCTTGAACTGTTCTTGATCGGGCGACCTGCAGGATCGATGGCCGGCGGGGACATCTATTGCATTCATTCCTGCGGACACGGGACCTTAACGAAATTCGTGCTCCTCGACCTGACGGGCCATGGCCAGGAACGCGATACCCTCGCCCACGCTGTCCACAACCTGCTGCATCCTTACGCCGAAGAAACCCGGCCCGCTCGACTGCTGGAACTTGTCAACCAGGAATACGACCACTTGGCGCTGCCAGCAACGCTCGCCACGGCAATTTCTGCGATCTATGAGCCTGGCGGAGGCGAGTTCCGCTTCGCCAATGCTGGGCAACCGCGCCCCTTTCAATGGTCTGCGAAGCAGCGCCGGTGGAGGATGGTGCAGCCCACCGAGGAATCCGATTGCGGGCTCCCGCTTGGCGTGAATACCGAGGCGTGCTACACGGAAGAACGCATCCTGCTCGACGTGGGCGACCTGCTGTTTCTCGCCTCCGATGGACTCTCGGAAACACGGAATCGGCTTGATGAATTCCTGAAGCCTGACGGGGTTCAGACCCTGCTGGAGGAGTCGTCCAGTGAAGTTTCGCGAGCCTCCTCGCTCTCGGGCCTGACTACAGTCTTTCTCCGGCGCATTGAAGAGTTTCGTGGCGATAGAGAGTTTGAGGACGACCTCACCCTGCTCTGGCTGCGGCGGTTGCCGACGAGTGCAGCGCAGGCATTCTCAGAACGGCATCGGCCAGCCGAATAAAGGAAGGGAACCATGACGGACTTGGGCATGCAGTCAGAGGCTCGTGGGGCTCGGATGAGTTGTCCCCTCCGGCAGGATAAGCTCGTATCCAAGTTTTGCGAAGTGATTCCCAGTACGCTTGCGGCCGTGGATGAAGTCCAAGAGAAGGTGATGGCGATTGTGCGGTCTCTGCCTTGTGCGCCAGAAGCGCTCGAAGATATCGCCATCGCGTTGCGCGAAGCCTTGGCCAATGCGATCTTGCACGGCAACCAGAATGACCCGGCCAAACGCGTCGTTGTGGCCTGCTTCTGCGAATGCGAAGAGAGCGGTGGCCTGGTCTTGGTTGTGCGCGACGAAGGGCCCGGCTTCAACCCCGAAGAGGTTCCCGACCCCACCGGCGCCGAGGCGATTCACGCATGGCACGGGCGGGGGATTTTTCTGATGCGTCATTTCATGGACGAAGTGCGCTATCAAGAAGGGGGCAGCGAAGTGCTGCTGCGCAAGCGAAAGATTTAGTAATGTCATCGGAGAACTTCACGGGAAAGACTGCCTTGGTTCTGTGTGGGGGCGGCGCGCCAGGAGCGGTAGAAGTCGGATTGTACCGAGCACTGGTAGAGCTCGGCGTACAGTTCGACTTCGTGGTAGGCAGCTCGATTGGGGCAGTGAACGGAGCCCTGATTGCGGCAGGTCTGTCGCCCGCCGAAATTGAAGAACACTGGCGAAGGCTGCGAACCCGCGACGTGCTAGGTCCGCGCTGGCAGGCCGTGCGCTTGCTCTGGGGCGCGCCCAGCGTTTATGACAATCATCGCCTTCGCGCGTTTCTGCAAGAGACCCTGCCGGTACCCTGGTTTCGGCAATTGAGAATCCCGCTGTACGTGGTGGCCACTGATTTGAAAACAGGCGAAGCGGTAGTGCTTGATCAGGGAGATTTGACCGAAGCCATCCTTGCCAGCACTGCGCTGCCGGGCTTGTTTCCTCCGATGCTGTGGAGGGGGCGCCAGCTCGTCGATGGTTGTCTCTCTGACAACGTGCCCATTGACGTGGCCGTCGCGCGCGGCGCTGGCCGCGTGATCGGAATCCTTTGCGGGTGTGGACAAATGCCCTGGCGCCATCCAAGTTTGATATCCATCCTGGGGCAATCTTTTGCGCTAGCCTTGCAAGCGCGGTTCCGGTCTGACCTCCGTTTTTACAAGGATCGAGTCGATGTCCAGATTCTCGACCCGTGTCCCGGCTCGGGGCTGCCGCTGCTCGACTTCGACCGCGCGTGGACGCTAATCGAACCCGCCTATGAACATGCCCTCAAGCTGCTGAGGCAACAAACAAGCGAGGCTCCGGAGGCCGAAACGAGCCCGGGATCCGGGGCTAGGCCGCTGATTGGCTCTCGAAGATGAAAAATTCTCTTGCAACTTGATGCCTGGTTGTGACATCCTATGGGGGAGGAGGGGATATGCCGAAGACGGCCACGGTATGTCTGCCCGAGGTTTATCTGGATCCGGCAGTTGAAAAGGAACTTGAGGACCGGCTGAGCCGGATCGAGGGGCACGTGAGGGGAATCAAGCGGATGCTCACGGAGCACGGCACCTGCGAGGACTTGCTGCTACAAGTCGCCGCTGTTCGTGGGGCCCTGAGCCAAGTACAGGCACGGCTGCTCGAAAACCATTTGGAAACCTGTGTGGCCGATGCCATGCGGTCCGGTAAGGGGGCGAAAGCCCTTGATCGGCTCAAGGGTGCGCTGGCTCAAGTCTTAAAGATGCAGTGAAGCGAAATCCGGTACGGAGGACAGGATGAACGAGAAAGTAGGTGTCATTGGAGCGATTGGCGCCGCAATTGTAGCGTCGATTTGTTGCATCGGGCCGGTCGTGCTGGCTAGTCTGGGCATTGGAGCGGTGGCGGCCGCGCAGAGCTTCGCGCCATATCGCCCGCTGTTTTTGGCTGTTACCACAGTTCTCCTTGGCTTGGGATTCTACTTTGCGTATCGCAGACCAAAGCAAGCGGCAGCCTGCAACGGGGAGGTCTGTGAGACGCCCCGTGTGGCGCGCTGGGGTCGGCCACTGCTATGGATTGCTACTGCCATCGTGGTAGCGCTCGTCACTTTCCCTTACTACTACGGACCACTCCGCGCAGCGCTTGACCAGCCCCAGCCCACAGCCCCTATTGTGGCCCAGCCCGCTGCCCAACTTTCAACTGTCGAGCTAAAGGTGAGCGGGATGACGTGCAGCGGCTGCGCCGTCAGCGTGCGCAACGCCCTGCTCGAAACGCCCGGCGTCGCGTCGGCAGAAGTGGATTTGGAATCGGCCCTCGCAAAGGTCCAGTACGATGGGGCCCAGGTTTCTACAGGCAAGCTGATTGAAGCCGTTAGCAAAACCGGCTTCAAGGCGACGCTGTGAGGGAATGACATTGAGCGATTGCTGCACAGTCGAGGGAGCAGCTAAGGCACCGGCCGTGATGGCGTGTCCTGTAAGCGGGACACGCTCCAAACGGGTTGAGTCGCTTACGGTCCGCAGCCTTGTTCGTCACCTGCCGCTTGGAATGCCGCCAACCGAGTACTACTTCTGCGACTCGGCGGATTGTGATGTGATCTACTTCCCTTCAAATCCGGCTGCGCCGCTCTTCCGTCGGGCGGACCTCATGGTTCGCGTGGGAATCAAAGAGGCAGAAGATCCCATTCCGGTTTGTTATTGCTTTGGCTTCACCCGCCAGGACATCTGGGACGAAATCCGACAAAAGGGCAAATCCACCATCGCCGAGCAAATCAAGCTGGAAGTCAAAGCGGGCAATTGCGCCTGTGAGGTGAAAAACCCCTCTGGGCGGTGCTGTCTCGGCGATATTGTCCGCATCGTTCAAGAAGGAGCCCGCGCGCCTGTCAGCGATCCGGGCGACGGCGGGCCAAGCGAGGCCCGCGCAAACAGACACGGAAACACTTCCGGTTTTAGCTCACAATGAGGAGGAGGAAAGTCATGCACAAGGTACTCGCGTTGGTTGTTGTAGCGATTATGTTGGCTGCTGGTGCGAGCTTCGCATACCAAGAGAAGCAGTCCGAGCCGGCTTCAACGAAGCTCCAGATCACCCAGTGCGCCTTGAAGGTGAGTGGGATGACCTGCGGGGGTTGCGCTGATATGGTGAAAGAGCGACTTTCGAAACTCGAAGGTGTCAAGGCCGCCAAGGTGGACTACAAGAGCGGAGACGTACAGGTCGAATACGACGCGAAGAAAACCACCCCCGAGAAGATCGTGGCCGCCTTCAACGATGGCAGCGGTGGTTTCAAGGCCCAGTTGGCCAAGCCGAAAGCAAAGCGCGGTTAAGCCCAGTCGGAAACTGAGACTGTTCAATCGGTCTCAATAGTCTCGGAGGAGGTTATATGCAAGCAGCCAAGGCTAACAGCATGTTTGTTGGCGTTTGCGTGCTCGGGCTTCTGGCGCTGCCTGCCATTGCGGAAGCGCAGTCCGTCAGTTTCGCGACCACGGCTCGCCACGCCAAATTCCTTTGAGGAACGAGACTCAGCAATTTGCTGCGATCCCAGGCTGGGGTCGAAGTGGAAGATCCTTACGGCAACCTGCAGAAGGGAATCGTCAAGGTCAAGACTCCAAGGGATAAGCCCGTTGACTTGGCAAAGCTCATCGAACTATTGGAAAAGGAAGTGGGATTTGAACCCATCACCGAGGTGACCTTGGAACTGGAAGGCACGCTCGTGCGGCGCGAGGGTAAGCTCTTGTTCGAAGCCAGTGGAACCCACCAGACATTCGTGGTGGATCAAGTCGAAGGACAGGCTGACGCGCCTCCCGAAAACAAACTGCTCTTCGTGGTCGCATCACTGCCGGACGCTCGCTCTCCGGGCCGGATCAGAGTGAAGCAGTGGAAGCTGCAGAGTAAGAAGAGCGCGAGTCTCTCATCGAGAGAGAAGAATTCGAGAAAGCAAAACAGGAGCCTAGGTAATGAAGTGTTGTTTCTCCGAGACGAATTCGCAACGTGAGCTACCTCGCCCGGGCCGGGCTGGCATAACGGCAAGGGTCCTGGTTTCTCTTCTCCTGTTTGCAGCAGCAGGGCTGGCCGGGCGGGCTGGTGGAGTTTGGTGGGTCGTGGCGTTGGGAGCTGGGGCGTTTGCGACCCTGGTGCTTTTGGCGGCCTTGCTACAGCAGCCGGGTTGTGAGGTGAATCTGATTTGGTTTCGAGTGCTCCGGAAGAAGCCGATTGATTGCTTTGTCTTCGGTCCCATCGACCGCTGGGAGCGGCGACGGAACCCTTAAATGCTTGGTGCCCCCCGCTGAAACGCCCGCACGCCAAGTAACCGAGAAACCGGATGGAGTAGACAAGAGCGCAAGATCACGGAAACCTGTATCCCCCCTGGGGGGATAAGCATCTAATGGGGCGAGGGCGGAAGGGGCCCTCGGGAGGTTTCCGATGTTGGTCGCGAAATGGTTGGCCCTGTGGCTGGGTGCGTCAGTACTGGTGGCCGTGCTCCGGCGTCTCGGTCAGCGGGGTTTCTAACGGCAAAGGCCGTCGCTGGGATGTTGACAAGCAAGCCGGTGCGCAGAACACGGCCAATATGACTGAAAGGGCTTAGAAAGGTTTCGATGGGCTTGGTTTACCTCTTCGTGCTGATCCTGGCGGTCCTTGTGTTCTTGTCTGTAAGCGGACCGGGCTCGAATAACCGGAGGCCAGCCTGAAACGGATCGTTTAACCTGCAAGGAGGAAAAGGCATGTCAAAAGGCACTCACAACGCAGCGCCACAAGCCCATAGCTGCTGCTCCGGCTCCGGCGACTTAAAGGAGGCGAAGTCCTCGATTTATCCAAGCAAGCGGGTAGGAAACAAAAAGCCTCGAATCGAGTTGCTCTATTTTGCCGGGTGTCCCACTTACCAGGTTGCTCGCCGCACGGTAGCGGAAGTCCTCGAAGCGACGGGCATGGCCGCAGAGATCCGAGAGGTGAATGTGAGCAGCGAGGCGGAAGCGCACAAGCTGGGATTCATCGGATCACCGACGATTCGGATTGACGGGCGGGATATCGACCCGGACGCCGTGCGCGGCGAGCGGTTCGGATTGAAGTGTCGCGTATATACCGTAGATGGGCGGTTATTGGGTCACCCTTCGCGCGAAATGGTTCTGGCAGCGCTGAAAGAGGGTGGCTATGTCACATAGGGTGAGACTCCTCGTGGCGAGTTGGTGCCCACAGTGTCCGGTGGCTAAATCGTTCTGGCGAAGACTGCACGACAAATTCGGTTTCGACTACGACGAAGTGGACATCGAATCCCCCGACGGCAGCCTCCTGGCGAACCGCCACGGCATCCGAAGTGTTCCTACTGCCATTGTGAATGGCTGCGTGATTCTGGCTACCCAACCTGATCCGGACCTAATTGCGCAGCTTTTGGAGAAAACGACTCAATGAACCGAAAGACGCGGCATATCGCAGGCTCGCACCGGATTCCGTTCTCTTTCGAGTTGGCTCTGCAGAGCGGTGCCGTTGCCGGCTTGCGGAGGTAATAGGGGATGAGCCATGGACCAGTTGGCTTCCTTTCTCGGAC
>Ga0209399_10000576_pt1 | contig 21610 bp, 23 predicted proteins | sample OV2TP3_FD_184130 | JGI IMG/M metagenome (GOLD analysis project Ga0209399, IMG submission 184130) | Hot spring microbial communities from Beatty, Nevada to study Microbial Dark Matter (Phase II) - OV2 TP3 (SPAdes) (version 3) | ecosystem: Environmental > Aquatic > Thermal springs > Hot (42-90C) ... | reverse complement strand
TTCTTGTCGTAATTCACCGCAGGTATGTGTACGTAACATAAAATTATTTTTCTTGTAATATCTCTTTTAATTTTTCGGAAAGATTATGAAGGGGCACATTCTCTTGATGGCCACTGCGCATATTCTTAAGTGCCACTTCCTTTCGTCTCATCTCTTCTTCACCTAAAATCATCACATATTTCGCCTCTACTTTATTAGCCAACCGCATTTGACTTTTTATGGAACCTCTTTGATAGCCCATATCGGCGCAAAGACCGCAGCGTCGTGCTTCATAAAGCAAACGAAACGCTTCTCTTTCATACTCTTCTCCCATAGCAATGAAAAAAATATCTAACATCGGCTCTGTAACTTTTATCTTGCCTTCCTGAGCCAATAGAATACGTTCCACACCTAAGGCAAAGCCGACCGCATCCACTGGAGGCCCACCCAATTCAGCCACTAAATTATTGTAGCGTCCACCGGCCCCAACAGCATCCTGGCTCCCTAAGGACGAATCTGAAATTTCAAAAACAGTATGTGTATAATAATCCAGACCGCGAACGAGCGCAGGGTCTTCCTTATAGGGAATATTTAAATCACTCAAAGCGCTTTGAACAGCCTCAAAATACTTTTGACTATCACGAGAAAGCCAATCAGGCTCGAGTCCTAAACCACTCACAATGGTCTTACACTTTTCATTTTTGCAATCAAGGACCCTAAGGACATTGCGTTCAAACCGTTGCTGACAATCAGGACACAAATCAGTCCGTTTTGGCTCAAGTTTGTTTCGAAGTTTTTGATAAAACGCTGCCTTATCTTCCTTCGTCCCTAAGGTATTTATTTTCAATTGAACATGTGAGATCCCAAACGCTTTCAAAAGATACATACCTAACGCAATGACTTCAGCATCCAAGTACGGTGAAGAAGATTGCGGACCGATCGCTTCCACACCAATTTGGTGAAACTGACGTAACCGCCCCCTCTGGGGCCGCTCACCCCGAAACATAGGACCAATATAGAACAGTTTAGATAAACTTTCTTTTTTATCTAAATCATTTTCAATGTAGGAACGTACCACCGCCGCTGTTCCCTCGGGCCTTAAGGCATAGCTTGCCGCTTGCATATCGTTCGCATCGCTTTGTTTCTGGGATTGAAGCAGAAGCATTTGTTTTTGAATAACCTCACTCGTTTGTCCCATGGAACGACGAAAAAGTTCTGTCTCTTCAAAAATTGGGGTACGAATCTCCCGATATCCATACAATCTTAAGATGCTACGAGCAGTAGTTTCGATGTTACTCCAAAGGGAAATCTCTTCCGGCAGAATATCGTTGGTCCCACGTGGCAGGGCAAACTTTTTATTCATCATTGCCAAAAACCTTAAGGGCGGAGGTTATAACTATCTCCGCCCTTGATTTATCAATAATAAATTCAATGAGTTACGTTTTTTTGATTAAAGACAGCCACCTAAATTGACATTGACCTCATTTTATTTTGTGCTTCATCTCAAGACCAGGCTTGAACACAACGACTTTGCGGGCAGGAACAGGAACGCTCTCACCTGTTCGTGGATTACGACCAAATCGGGGGCGTCTTTCTTTGATTTTAAAGACCCCAAAGTTACGTAATTCAACCTTCTCGGATCTAATTAAGCTATCAATAATAATATCAAAGGTTTTTTGTACAATCTTTTTGACATCAACCTGTTTGATTCCTGTCGAATCCGTAATCTTTAGGACAATATCTTTTTTGGTCATCGAACACCTCCTAATTCCGAAGTATCGTAGCAGCAAGAGGTTACGATGTCAAGAAATAAATCTCTTCGCATCCCACATTTCTAAAAAGACATTGAAAAATTTTCCTTTCCCACAACATCCTCGATTTCCTCGAATAGATCCTTACAAGGAGAAACAAAAAGGTCTTCCCCCACCTTAATTTGTACACTTTTAAACGACTTTGTATCCAATTTTAAATAAACAGGGGTTTTACCAGGAAATTGGGCCAATCGGGAACGTAAGTCCTTTAAACTATTTTCGTTAATCCTCGATAGGTCAACATTTATGGCCTTGACTGCTTTGTAAGCTTCTTGAATGGGTTTCATATCGGCGACAATGATCTTTGGCATTTCATCCCGCAGACTGACTTTCCCAACAACAACAACCACTTCTCCTTCCCTAAGATATTGTGTTACAATAGGATAGACAGAAGGGAATACCAACGCCTCAACCGTTCCCTCCAAGTCTTCCAGATGAAGAATCGCCATGCGTTCATTGGTACGGCGGGTTGTGGTAAGTTTCACCTCACTTAAGAGACCAACAATCTTGACCTCTTGATTCTCTACTGCCAACTTTAAATCCCTCGTTGAAAAATCGGTAAACTCTTTAATTTCAATACGATAATACGACAGGGGATGATCGCTCATGTAAAAACCCAAAAGCTCTTTTTCATAAGCAAGTTTTTCGGTCTGTGGCCACTCGGAAACATCGGGCAATGACTCTAAGTCTTTTTTAAATCCATTCATTCCCTCATACATATCAAAAAAGGAAAACTGACCGCTTGCTTTCTCTTTCTGTGCCTTGGCTCCTACGGCTAAGGCCCGGTCAATACCCGCCATCATTTGTGCGCGATTCCTGTTAAGAACATCAAAGGCACCTACTTTAATCAAACTTTCAATAACTTTTCGATTCACCAAATACAAATTAACACGTTGACAAAAATCAAACAACGATGTATAGGGTTCCTTATCACGCCCTTGAACAATGGATTCAATGGCCGATTCCCCAACATTTTTTACCGCGAGCAATCCATAACAAATGGTTCTATCATCTACCACATAAAACTCGCGAAAACTTGTATTCACATCAGGGGGCAGAACTTCCATACCCATATTTTCGGTCTCTTTGACATACTCCACGACCTTGTCGATATTATCCTTTTCACTGGTCAGAAGCGCACACATGAATTCAACCGGATAATTGGCCTTCAGATAAGCAGTCTGATAAGAGATTAAGGCATAGGCGGCGGAATGACTCCGATTAAATCCATAGCCTGAAAAATAATCAATCAAATCAAATAATTTATTGGCCTGCTCTTCGCGGATATGACTTGTCTTCTTACAACCGGCCACAAAATCTTTACGCATCTGTTCCATCACTTCCGGAATTTTTTTGCTCATGGATCGACGGAGATGATCGGCTTGGGTCATGGTAAAGCCGGCCATCACACTGGCGATCTGCATAACCTGCTCTTGATAAACAATAATGCCATGCGTTTCTTTGAGAACCGATTCCAATTTAGGATGATCGTATCTAACCGGCACCTCACCTTTTTTACGTTTAATATAATCCTCTAACATGCCACTGCCCATGGGTCCAGGACGATACAAAGCTAAAATGGTAATCAGATCCTCAAATTGGGTGGGCTTACTTTTTTTCAATAGTTCACGCATGCCACTGCTCTCCAACTGAAACACCCCAAAGCTCTGTGCCTTCCCTAAAATCTCGTAGGTTTTACTATCATCGAGCGGTATATGATCAATGTCGATATCGATATTGCGTGTCCGTTTAATAATCTTCACTGCTTGACTAATGACGGTTAAAGTTCTTAGCCCTAAAAAATCCATTTTCAAGAGACCAATCTTAGCGATGCCATCCATGGCAAAACCCGTGGTTATCTGATCATCACCCGTCTTAAATAACGGAACATATTCGGTCAGTGGTTTATCCGCAATCACCACGCCGGCCGCATGTGTGGAGGCATGACGCGTTAGGCCTTCCAGGACTTGAGCGGTTTCAATAATTTTTTTCGCGTTTTCATCTTCTTTCACTAAACGATTCAACTCTGGCTCTTTTTCCAAGGCTTCTTTGATCGTGATACCAAGCTCCGCCGGGATTAATTTCGCTAATCGATCCACGTCGGCATAGGGTGTACCAATGACGCGTCCCACGTCTCGTACCGCTGCCCGGGCCTGCATGGTTCCAAAGGTTAAAATTTGCGCCACATTGTCCTTACCGTATTTATTCGTGACATAGTCGATGACTTCGCCTCGACGTTCAAAACAGAAATCAATATCGATATCTGGCATCCCTGCCCGTTCGGGATTAAGAAAACGTTCAAATAACAATCCATATTTTAAGGGATCCAAATTCGTGATACCTAATAAATAACTCACCAAACTTCCGGCGGCCGAACCACGACCTGGCCCTACCGGAATGCCCCGCTGTTTGGCATAATGAATAAAATCCCAGACAATTAAAAAATAACTCACAAACCCAATTTTTTTGATCGTGTTTAGTTCGTATTCGAGACGATCCCAAATTTCTTGGCCGGGATGAGGATAACGTTCCTCCATACCCTTAAGACATAACTCTCGTAAAAACTCGTCCTTGGTTTTTCCAGTGGGTGGTTCATAATGAGGTAAATGAATTTGGTCAAACCGTAACTGTAAGTTACATTTATCGGCAATTTCTAAGGTATTCTTTAATCCTTCCGGCGTCCAACTGAATTCCTTTTGCATCTGCTCGGGACTTTTAAAATAAAATTGATCCGTTTTAAACCGCATACGATTGGGATCATTTAACGTACATTGAGTTTGAATACACAACAGCGCCTCATGCGCAGAAAATTGGGATTGGTCGAGATAGTGCACATCATTTGTGACAACCAACGGTAACGATAATTCCTTGGCAATCTTCATTAAATTTTCATTCACCACCTTTTGTTCTTCGATACCGTGGTCCATCAGTTCCAAATAAAAATTCCCTTTACCGAAAATCTGTTGGAACTCATCGGCGGTCTTCAAGGCCGCGGCGTAATTTCCCTCTCGAATATGCCAAGCCATCTCACCGCGCAAACACCCCGAGGTCGCCAAAAGTCCTTGTGCATATTGGGAGAGGATTTCTTTATCCATACGGGGACGATAGTAAAAGCCTTCCAGATAACCCCGGGAAACGAGTTTCATCAGATTGCAATAACCGATTTCATCCCGTGCAAAAAGGACCAAATGCGACGTCCCGCCGCCCCCTTTCTCTCTTTGAGCAGTGCCCTTATCCAAACGGCTTCCCGGCGCAATGTAAGCCTCACAACCGATGATCGGCTTAACCCCGAATTTGATGGCGGTTTGATAAAAATCAATGGCGCCAAACAAATTGCCATGATCACTCATGCCTAAGGCCGGCATTTTGTATTCCGCAGCTCTTTGAATTAATTCTTTGACACGGCAGGCCCCATCGAGAAGGCTATACTGGGTGTGAACATGAAGATGAACAAAATCAGAATGGTAAAGCATGATTAATTCAAGATGCCAGAGGCAAGAAGCAAGATGCCAGATAAAAATTTTGAGGACGAATTTTTCTGGCTTCTGATATCTTACATCTGGCTTCTTATCTTAAAGCTATTCCCACTCAATCGTCGCGGGGGGTTTGGAGCTTACGTCGTAAACCACACGGTTGACACCTTGCACTTCATTAATGATTCTATTCGCTATGCGGCCTAACACCTCATTAGGCAATTGCACCCAATCAGCGGTCATGCCATCTACACTACTAACACATCGAATCGCAATGACATTTTCGTACGTTCGTTGATCTCCCATCACCCCAACGGATTTAACCGGCAATAACACCGCAAACGACTGCCAAATATTTTGATAGAGTCCTGCTTTCTTAATTTCATCGAGGACAATTTCATCCGCCTCGCGCAATATATCCAACCGTTCTTGGGTAACTTCCCCAATGATGCGTATCGCTAAACCCGGACCAGGAAAAGGTTGTCGATTTAAAATAACCTCCGGCACACCTATGTGTTTACCAATCACCCTCACTTCATCCTTAAATAAATCCCGCAAAGGCTCAAGCAACTGCAGTTTTAAACTCTTCGGCAATCCACCCACATTATGATGACTCTTTATCTTCGCTGACGGTCCTCCCAACGGCGAAACCGATTCAATCACATCCGGATAAAGCGTTCCTTGTCCTAAAAATTCCACATTCTTAATTCGATGCGCCGTCTCTTGGAAAACCTTGATAAACTCCTCACCTATAATTTTACGCTTTTGTTCAGGGTCTACAACATTTTTTAAACGATTTAAAAAACGCGTGTGGGCATCCACCGTCACCAGATTCATTTTAAAATGACCTTTAAAAGTTTTCTCCACGGACGCCACTTCATTTTTGCGCAATAACCCATTGTCAACAAAAATACAGTAGAGTTTGTTACCGATCGCCCGATGAATCAAGGCGGCGGCTACCGAAGAATCAACCCCACCACTTAATCCCAAAACCACCTTCTTGCGTGCCACGGTCTCTTGAACACGCTTTAAGGTTGAGTCAATAAATTTATCCATTGTCCAGCGCGGAAGGCAACCACAAATCCGCATCGCAAAGTTAACCAAGATTTGACTTCCACGCTGTGTATGCACCACTTCTGGATGAAACTGAACACCGAAAATTTTTCTTTGACGGTTGGCAAAAGCCGCAATGGGATTATTTAACGTATGCGCTATCTTGATAAATCCCGGTGGCATCTTTTTGATTTCATCACCATGACTCATCCAACAGGTGAGATTGGTGGGGAGATTCGCAAAAAGATCGGCATTACTGTCCACAAATAATTCCGCTCGGCCAAATTCACGCTCTTTGGTTTTATCCACTTTACCATCGAGCATATGGGTAATGACTTGCATCCCATAACAAATCCCGAGAATCGGTAGGCCAAGTTTAAATAAACCCGCCTGGGGATAAGGAGCGCCTTTATCATAGACACTCATAGGACCACCCGAAAAAATTAAACCTTTGGGTGCTATTCTCTGAATTTCTTCCGGGGAAATATGAAAGGGAACAATTTGACAAAAGACTTTATTTTCTCTAATTCGACGAGCAATGAGTTGTGTATATTGCGAACCAAAATCCAAAACTAGAATAACATCTTTGGCTTTAAAGGCTGGTTTCTTCCCCTCTTTCGACAAACGCGGGAACAACGCCTTTCTTCTCAAGAGGCGTCGTTTGGACGTACGAACTTTTCTGGCCCTGCTTTTTTTCTTGCTTCTCTTTCTGACAACCGGTTTTCGCTTTTTAGCTTTACGAACCCTTGCCCTTGACTTTCGACCTTTTCGCACTTTTGACCGTTGCGCTTTGGCCTTTCGTTTCTTGGGTTTTGCTCGTACTTTCTTGGCTGTTTTTTTCTTACGCTTGCGTTGCTTAGCCATTCTTCATCTACTCCTATTTTCCCATTCCCACTCTTTGTCCAACTTGAAAAACCTTTCCTTCCGTCTGAATAGACGGAGCAATAATCATCTCCACATCATGCATTTCCTTAATATTCCTTGCCCCTAAAGACCCCATGGAGGTGCGAAGTGCCCCTATAAGATTTTGGGAACCGTCATCGACCTTAGCGGGCCCAAAAAGAATCTCTTTTAAGCTTCCCGTTGTCCCCACATGAATTCTTGTACCTCGAGGAAGATTAGCATGAGAGGTCGCCATGCCCCAATGATAACCGCGTCCCGGCGCCTCTTCGGCCCTCGCAAAAGACGAGCCAACCATCACCGCATCTGAGCCAGCGGCCATGGCCTTACAAATTTCTCCCCCTATCCGCATCCCCCCATCAGTAATAATAGGAATATATTTCCCTCGTCGTTTAAAGAAATAATCTCTCGCCGCCGCTGTATCCACCGTGGCTGTAATCTGTGGGACCCCAATGCCAAGAACACCGCGCGTGGTGCAGGCTGCCCCAGGTCCAATACCCACCAAGAGACCAGCCGCCCCCGCTTCCATCAACTCCAACGCCACATCATATGTCACACAATTGCCGATAATCACAGGCACTTTGGTTTGTTTACAAAAATTTTGAAGGTCTAAGACACTGTACTCCGTTGAGATATGTCGGGTGGTCGCGACGGTCGACTGAACTACAAAAATATCGCACCCGGCTTCTTGAGCAATAGCCGCAAATTTTTTTGCATTTTGCGGAATACAACTGACAACGGCAGGTACCTTGGCCTTCTTAATCTGGGTAATGCGTTTGACAATTAATTTTTCTTTAACAGGGGTAAGATAAATACTTTGAACAAGCCGCGTAGCTTCTTTAGTATCAGCCGTTGCAATTTGATTGAGAACTTCATCTGGGTCCTCATAGCGCGTCTGAACACCATCAAGATTGAGAACTGCTATCCCTCCTAATTTCCCCATCGCAATGGCAAATTTAACATCCACTACCCCATCCATGGCTGCCGCTAAAATGGGTACTTTGAAGGTCTTACCATTAATCGTCCAGCTTATATCCACTTCATTGGGGTTAATCGTGACCATACCTGGAACTAGAGAGACTTCATCAAAGCCATAGCAACGTCTTGCACGACGTCCTATGCCTATCCACTCTGCCATGAACTATAACCTCCAGAAAGTATTAGAATAGGGTGAAATTGTGGGAACAAAGATATAATAATATAATGAATTTGAATTAAAAAGTCAACAGGAAATCCAAAAGGGCAAATATAAAAGGGCAAGGATTTTTCCTTGCCCTTTTAGCTATTCTTAACTCATAACTTCTTATGTCACTTTTTTAATACATTCCGCCTCCGCCACCCATGCCTCCTGGCGGCATGCCTGCCATTGGCTTCTCCTTCTCAGGAACATCCGTGACTAAGGCTTCGGTCGTAAGCAACAAACCTGCGATGCTCGCCGCATTTTGTAAGGCGGTGCGTGTGACTTTGGCTGGATCAATAACACCTGACTTAATCATATCGGTGTATTCATCGGTATTAATATCATATCCCACATTTTGTTCTTTCTTCTTTAATTCCTCCACGATGACCGAACCTTCCAACCCAGCATTAAGGGCGAGCTGACGGACAGGAGATTCTAAGGAACGCTGAACAATTTCCACACCCGTCCTCTCATCATCCTTTAATTTTGACTTTAAACTACCTAAACCATCAATACATCTTAAAAGCGCCACACCACCACCAGCCACAATGCCCTCTTCGACCGCCGCTCGGGTGGCATGCAAGGCATCTTCAACACGGGCCTTCTTTTCCTTCATTTCGGTTTCGGTCGCTGCGCCCACATTGATAATCGCCACCCCACCGGCCAATTTCGCTAAACGCTCTTGAAGTTTTTCTTTATCATAGGAAGAATCAGTTTTTTCAATTTGATTACGGATTTGATTGATACGCCCTTTAATCTCGGTTGTTTTGCCGCCTCCTTCCACGATGGTCGTATTGTCCTTATCAATATGAACCTTCTTGGCACGACCCAAATCTTGAACATCTATATTTTCTAATTTAATTCCGAGATCTTCGGTGATGGCCTTGCCACCGGTTAAAACCGCAATATCTTCTAACATGGCTTTGCGTCGATCCCCATAACCAGGCGCCTTGACCGCCGCACAAGAAAGTGTCTTACGCATATTGTTGACAACCAATGTCGCTAACGCCTCCCCTTCCACCTCTTCGCAGATAATGACAAGTGGCTTTCCCGTTCGAGCCACTTTCTCCAGTAAAGGAATCATATCTTTAATATTGGATATTTTCTTTTCGTAAAGAAGAAGGAATGGATCTTCTAAATCACATTCCATTTTTTCTAAATCCGTAGAGAAATAGGGGGAAAGATAACCTTGGTCAAACTGCATCCCCTCCACAATCTTAAGCTCGGTGTTGATGGTTTTCGATTCTTCAACCGTAATAACGCCATCCTTACCAACGGCCTCAAAGGCCTCGGCAATCTTGCGACCAATGATATTATCCGTGTTGGCCGCGATAGTCGCCACCTGTTCTACTTCTTTAGAATTCTTAAGGTCAATCTTCTTGGAAAGCTTTTTGATATTTTCGACAACTTCATTGACCGCTGCATCAATACCTCGTTTAAGGGCCATAGGGTTGGCGCCTGCGGTGACGTTTTTTAGCCCTTCGCGATAAATGGCTTCAGCCAAGATGGTCGCGGTGGTGGTTCCATCACCCGCATTGTCGGAGGTCTTTTCCGCGACTTCCTTAACCATTTGGGCGCCCATGTTTTCATAAGAATCTTCGAGATCTACTTCTTTCGCGACCGTCACACCATCCTTCGTGATGGTGGGGGAACCAAATTTTTTATCTAAGATGACATTTCTCCCTTTGGGGCCAAGGGTAACTTTAACTGCCTTAGAGAGTTGTTCCACACCTCGTAAAACAGCGCGTCGTGCTTCTTCATCAAATATTAATTGTTTGGCCATTTTTATCCTCCTGCTAAATTAAAACTCAAAAATTATTTGATAATTGCTAACACATCATCTTCGCGCATAATCAGTAACTCTTCACCCTCGCGCGTTGTGATTTCTGAACCAGAATATTTTCCATATAAAATCCGATCGCCAATTTTAACTTCTAAAGTTTGAACTTGACCACTCTCTAAAATCTTACCCTTACCCACCGCTACCACCTTACCCTCTTGAGGTTTCTCTTTTGCCGTATCCGGCAAAACAATGCCTCCTTTAGTTTTTTCCTCTGCACTTAAAGCCTTGACCACAATTCGGTCGCCTAATGGTTTAATATCCATAAAACCTCCTTTGACTTGTAAAAAATTTAATTTACACTTGAATTCTTTATTAGCACTTGATTAGACAGAGTGCTAATTTACATAAAAATAAAAATTTTGTCAAGAATTTTTTTTACGGGTTCTAAAACAAAAAATAGCACTCAGAAACGACTAGTGCTATTGTCTTAACAAACCTCTTCAGAATCTTTAAAATAAAATCACGAACTATCTCTTCCCTTTTCTAAAAGTTAATTCTATTCCTTTAAAAACAAGGTTCTGATCGACTACCACACGGTGGTGAATATAACTTCTCACTAAAGAAAGGTGGCCTCCAGTGACAATGACTTTAGCTTTTTGTGGCATGACGGTGCGCTTTATCCGTTCAATCAATCCTGTGCTGAGGGCTCCATAGCCGTAAAATAAACCACTTAAGATACTACCTTCGGTGTCTTTCCCAATAAGCGATTTGGGTCTTTTTATTTTGATCTTGGGGAGCAACGCGGTTTTATGAAAAAGAGACTCTGCCGACAACCGTATCCCAGGCACAATAATACCTCCTAAATATTCCCCTTTCCCTGAAACCATATCAAACGTAATCGCGGTACCAAAATCAACGACAATGGCTGGCACGCCGTAATAAACCTTGGCTGCATACGCGCCTACCAAACGGTCCTGACCAACTTGTCTCGGATTGTGATATCGGTTTCTTATGGGAACGTATAAATTTTTACCAATAACAAGCGGCTTTCTTCCCCAAATATGATAAATCATCTGAGAAACAATCGGCGACTTCAAAGGCACAACACTACAGATAACAACATCCTTTAAAACAGGATATCGTTTTCGAATCAAACGAAAAATTCTTTTGAGTTTTAAACTCAGGAGGCGATTTGATAACCGTGTTTCCAGCCGATAAGTTTTTATGACCTTGCGGTCTTTCATCAGACCGATCCCAATAATAGTATTGCCTATATCGATAGCTAACAAAAATCGCTTCATGCCTTTGTCCTTTTTGAGTAAGCCATGCCTCGCCGTTTGGATTTTGAACTTTGTTGTGCCAATATCAACCGAGTATTTCCTTTGAGCTCTTGAATTTTATCACGAATCGCTGCGGCCTTTTCAAACTGTAAATTGCGTGCGGCTAATTCCATTTGCCGCTCCAAATCCGCAATAAAACTGGCCAATGCAAACTTCTCGGGATCTTGTTCGATAGCTCCCAGAACGACTTCTTCAATCTTTTCTTCGGCTAATTCCTCAATGCCCCCTTCCCGAATGGCTTTCCTGATTGTGCTCGGCGTAATCGCATGTTTTTTATTAAAGGCCAGTTGAATACGTCGACGACGTTCGCATTCATTAATGGTCGCCTTCATGGCCGTACTTAATGAATCGGCGTACATAACCACCAGACCATTAATATTGCGCGCCGCCCGTCCAGCTATCTGAATGAGAGAAGTCTGCGAGCGCAAAAAACCTTCTTTATCGGCATCAAAGATAGCCACCAACGACACCTCCGGCAAATCTAAGCCCTCCCGCAAAAGATTGACACCAACCAAACAATCGAATTTCTTCATGCGCAACTCTTTAAGAATAACTGCCCGATCAATCGTTTCTATATCTGAATGAAGATATTTTACCTTTAATCCGTGTTCCTGCAAATATTCTGTTAAGTCCTCTGACATCTTTTTCGTTAAGGTGGTAATAAGCACGCGTTCACTTTTCGCTGCACGTTTTTTAGTCTCCTCTATAATATTGGCCACCTGTCCTTTCGTGGAACGAACCTCAATTGGAGGATCAACGATACCGGTGGGCCGGATGATTTGTTCAACAATCTTTCCTTGGCTATCCTTTTTCTCAAAAAGAGCAGGGGTGGCCGAGACATAAATCCGTTGACTGATCACCGCCATAAATTCATTAAATTTCAGGGGGCGATTGTCTAAACAGGACGGCAGGCGAAATCCGTATTCCACTAATGTTTCTTTGCGTGAACGGTCTCCTTCGTACATCCCATTCAACTGTGGTACCGTCACATGCGATTCATCAATCAATACCACAAAATCTTTCGGAAAATAATCCAACAGACAATACGGCCGGCTCCCGGGCGGACGACCAGAGAGGGCCCGGGAATAATTTTCTATGCCATGACAATACCCCATTTCGCGTAACATCTCTATATCATAACGCGTGCGGGCGTTAAGACGCTCGGCCTCCAAAAGTTTTCCTTGTTTTTTAAATTCATCTAAATGATTGTTCAATTCAGCTTCAATTTCCTCTAACGCCTCTTCCAAACGTGGTTTGGAAATAATAAAATGCTTGGCGGGATAAATCGCCACTTTGTTGAGGGTTTGTTTTTCTTCCGCAGAAATAGGATCGATCTGACTGATCTTTTCAATCTTCTCTTCATAAAACTCAAGGCGAATGGCATCCTGGCGATAGGCTGGAAAAACCTCCACAATATCCCCTCGGACACGAATCTTGCCACGACTGAACTCATAGTCATTACGTTCATATTGAATATTCACCAACTGTTGCAAAACTTGATCGCGTTCAATGCCTTGCCCTTTTTCGAGGTATAACAAATACTCTTGATAGTCTGTCGGCGAACCTAGATTATAGATACACGAAACACTGGCCACAATGACAACATCTCGACGAGACATAAGCGAAGTTGTGGACGATAACCGTAGACGATCGAGGCGATCGTTAATGGAGGCATCTTTTTCAATGTAGACATCGGTTTGGGGGATATACGCCTCCGGCTGATAGTAGTCATAATAACTGACAAAATATTCCACGGCATTATAAGGAAAGAATTCTTTAAATTCGCTGTACAGTTGTGCCGCAAGGGTTTTGTTGTGGGAAATCACCAAGGTGGGACGATTGATGCGTTCAACGACATTGGCTAACGTAAAGGTTTTCCCGCTTCCCGTCACGCCCAAAAGGACCTGCGCCTTCGCCCCCTGTTGGATATTTTTTACCAACTGATCTATAGCGGATGTCTGTTCCGTGATGGGGCGGAATTTACTTTTTAAAACAAATCTCTCCATGGGGAAAGGCTTGGGGTAAAATCAACTTTTTAACCGATCAGCGAGACGTGCAAAAATTTGCTCCACCGCGTGGTCATTACGAAACGATTCAATGTTTCTAAAGGGAAGAGACATGATGGTTAGATAGCGAATTTCTACCTCGGTCATGGTATCATTGGAACGCAGAATGATATTCATTTTCGAATAGCGAGAACCTAAAAATAAAGCTGTCTGTCGAATGTCCGTGAAGAGAATAAGCTCCTTCGCACGTGGGGTCGTCGTTTGTTCATAGACCGCAGGATTCCCTTCCCCAACGATTTTCCAGCCCATGTTGGTTAAAACCGTTTTGGCGGCCTCAAGCGCCTTATCAAAAGGCACATAAAATTCTTTTTTGTAAGGATGCTTATCACTTAAATACTGCGGAAATTTGGCGGTCATACACCCGCTCAGACACAAAAAGCTTAAAAAAAGTATCCAGGGACGCATAATTTTCTCCTAACAAACTTTTCCGTGTTTATAAGGACGTTTTTTATTTTTCTCAGCCTTCTTCGCAATCTCCTCTTCAATATCAATACCAAGTCCACCACACAAATCCAACAGGCGAATGAATGTATCCGCAATCTCTTCTTTAAAATTCTCTTTATCCTGTAGTCGATGCGATTCCATGGCCTCCGCTAATTCGGTGACAATCAGCATCAGGGCTTCCCCGATATTGCGTTCTTTATCCCAAAATCCTTTTTCCACCGCGACCGCATGGCAAATTTCCGCTAATTGATTAAGCGACTTTCCCTTAATTTCTGATGTTATCAAAATCGCCTCCTTTGACATATCATAAACATCTAATGAAAATCTCTATATGGAAAGAACTCTTTCATGTCCTTCGGCCATGGAGCTTGCACGCGAATCAATTGTTTGGATAAAGGATGATACCATGCCAATTCTAACGCATGCAAGGCTGTCCGTCTAAACTTAACTGTAAAATCATGTGCCACAGCGTATTTACGTTCTCCGACTAAAGGATGTCCGATTTGACTGAAATGAATGCGAATTTGATTTGTCCGCCCTGTCAAGGGAATCACTTCCAAGACACTAAATCGTTTGTGAACGTCTAAGACTTTATAGCGCGTCAGAGCCCATTTGGCTGGCGCATGGCGTTGGTATTTTAACTGATCCCAATCCCGAATGAAACCTTTTATTTCCCCTGCTCTTTGTTTAAGTTTGCCATGGACAATCGCGATATATTTTTTCTTAACCCTTCCCTCTTTAAACTGCTGCATAAACACTTGCTGATTCTTCTTCCCCTTGGCAAACAGTATCACACCAGAAGTATCTCGATCCAAACGATGACAAGGAAAAAGTTTGGGATCGCTTCCTATCGCACGCTGCTGGCGATTAACAATATCAACCAACGTATCTTTTTCTTGTTTTGGTGTTGGAACAACGAGAAGGCCTGCTGGTTTATTAAAGGCAACACAACTCTCATCCTCATAGAGAACATCAATCAATCGATTCGACATGCCTGTTACGATGGGCCATCTGACTTATGAAGATGATTCCTCTTCTGGGTGAAACTGTTGCTGAATTAAACTCGTTAAATAATTAAGCTTACGAATAATCAAAATAGGGGCAATAATAAGCCACATCTGAAAAATGATTGCTAAATAGGCCTGGAAGGGAGTGAAGCTGACACTTATCGTTTCCATAGAAATTTCCTCTTTGTTTTAAGAAGGCTCTTTGTTCTTATCCAATTCCTCTTGAATATACTGTGTGATATAGTCGGCATCTTTGAGCTGAATATGATTAAAATAAATAGCGGTCTTAAAATAAGTGTGCCCTGGCACAGCCTCGGTTCTTACCACAATTCCTTGACAAGAAATCTTTTTAGTGACGGTACGATTAATTCTCTTCATAGGAAGAAGTAAGTGGATCTTTAATTTTGTCATCGGTTGAATGTATCTGTTAACCTTACAGTAGGCACCACTCCGGCTAATATTGTAAGTATCGGTAACAAAATCGGCATCCTCACTCGAAATTTTAAGTGGTACGGCATTGCCTATGCGAGGATATTTACGTCGTTCTTGAAAAGCGGGAGAAAAGGTCATGGCTTAGGTCACTTTTTCCGCGGGAGCTGTGGCCGCCTTGAAACTGGTTTTCCAGCAATTCTTATTACAGTAATAATGGCCATTACGGTAATAGCGCTTGATACGTTTCATTGGTTTTTTACAGGAGAAACAATTTTTCGTTGTATCGGTTGGGGGTGCGTTCGGTTCAGCCATAGCAATATCCTATTTTCCTTTCCAATCAAAATTTTATTATAGTTTTAAAGGGATTATTAAATCTGGCGTGATTTTATATATTGGTGGATAATCTTTTTTGAGTTTGTATTTGGATCTGCGACAGCTTTTACGTCCTCAAAACTTAAGCCGACATGATAACGTTCCGCATGAGGAACAAGTTGAACCCAAACCACATGACCGTCCATTTCCACACTCTGACCAGAACCCAACTCCATGTGAATGGATAAAGGTTTCTTAAGCGGAATAAAACTTTCCGTCTGTAACCTCAGACCGCCTTCACTTAAATCATACCCTAAACTGCCTTGGAGTTGTTCTGATTCCCGGGAGCGATATTGAATGGGTTGACGAAATTCTACGCGTTTTGCCTTCCTTCGTTCTGCTTCCATCATTTCCCCGAACCTTCCTATGTATTTATTTCAATAATATTATAACATATTCTTATACCCTGACAATTTATTTTTCCTACGCCTATACTTTCTTTACAATAATCTACCTCATGCTATAATACAAGTGCATGTATACCGAATTCTATAAACTCAAGGAAAATCCTTTCAATATCACCTCTGATCCTACCTATTTTTTCGCGAGTGCTCATCATTCCGAGGCCTTTGCGCATCTTATCTATGGTATACAACAACGCAAAGGAATCATCGTCATTACTGGAGAAATTGGTACAGGAAAAACAACCCTTTGTCGCACCCTCATGAACCAACTCGATCGAAAGACGAAAACGGCCTTTGTCCTTAACCCCTATTTCTCTGAACTTCAGCTTCTACAAGTTATTATCAAAGATTTAGGAATTGAAGGGCATCTTCAGGGGAAACTGGCCCTTGTCAATGCCTTAAATAACTTTCTTCTGACGGAAACAGCACAAGGAAATAATGTTGTTATCATTATCGATGAAGCCCAAAATTTAAAGATTAATCAATTAGAACAGGTGCGTCTTTTATCCAATCTCGAAACGGAAAAGGAAAAACTTTTACAAATCATTCTCGTAGGCCAGCCGGAATTATTAGAGACATTAAAATCTCCGGCCTTACGACAGCTCTATCAACGCATTAGTGTGCGTTATCATATCTTACCTCTCAAGCAAGAAGAATTGGATGGTTATATCTACTATCGATTAAAAGTGGCGAGCCTCAATGGTCAATCCATCCTCAAATTTACTCCCAAGGCCATCGAGGCCATTTATAATTATTCGCAAGGGACACCCCGTACGGTGAATATCTTATGCGACAGAGCGTTGTTAGCCGCTTTTGTGATGGAAAAACACACCATCGATGAGCACATTATCCATCGATGCACACGAGAAGTAGGTGTCAAGTAAATCGGAGGCCTATAGAAAATGAGCATTATCAACGATGCCTTAAAAAAAGTTCAAAGTCAACTGGATAAACAAGAGCAAAATACTAATCCACCCTTAAACGCAGGAATAAACAAAATGGATAATCAAAATCAAGTATCCAATACTTCGTCCCCCACTCCCAAAGAAGAGGGCGTCCCTCAAAAAGACATGTCTGAATACCTACCAACAAAAGAGAAGCCCTTTGTGGAGCAACCACAAATTATTTCGGAGACGATCGTACCAGCTAAAGTAGGACCTCATTGGGGACGTGTTCTCTTAACCAGCTTTATCTTCCTTCTTATCCTCACAGCCGCCGCTTATCTTTACGTATTCAATATTGCCAAGCCCCCTTCGCTCAAGAATTATCGTATCCTTCCTCAAAACCTAAAGGTATCTCTCCCTGTCCCAGAGACGATTAAACAAGTCATAGCGGTCTCGCAACTTCCCGAGACCAAAAAGAACGACCCCGTGGTCAGCGGTATCATCTCCATAGGAGAACGACAAGCCGCCCTCATTAACAACCAAATCTATGAGGTGGGAAATACCCTTGACGGTAAAGAAATCATTAATATCACGGAGCGAACCGTCGAAATTCGTGACAGCGAAGGAACAAAAACCTTAACCTTGCAACAATAAATACCCCTTAAGAATATCGCTGAATGGCTCGATGAATCACGGCGAGAGGAATGCCTTCAACGACTTTCACGTGGCCGATACGAGTCGCCAAAACAAATCTATTCGTTCCTCCCCTAAATTTTTTGTCATGCTCCATAATTCTTAGAATATTTGTTAAGCTGACATGTTCAATCTTCCTTGGCAAACGAATAGCGTCCAGCAAACCATTGATTCGTTCTACACCTTGTTTCGAAAGAAGACCTAACTTCGCTGAAATATCACTGGCCACCCGCATGCCTAAGGCCACAGCTTCGCCATGGTCATAGCGATAATGACTGGCCGCCTCAATGGCATGGCCGACTGTATGTCCAAAGTTAAGGATGGTACGAATCCCTTTTGTTTCCTTCTCATCTCTCATGACCACATTCGCTTTGATTTGGCTACATCGCACAAGCAAAGGTAATAGGAATTTAGCATTGCCAGACAATATTTTTTTGTAATGTCTTTCAATATACGCAAAAAGTCTTTGGTCCTTGATGATCCCATACTTAACAGCTTCTGCCAACCCATTCCGCATCTGCTCCTTAGGTAATTTCTTCAGAGTGGCAACATCTGTCCAAACAATCTTTGGTTGATAAAAAGCCCCTATGAGATTTTTCCCATCAAGTAAATCCACAGCCGTCTTTCCACCAATCGCCGAATCTATCTGCGCCAATAAGGTGGTTGGGACATGGACATAAGGAACTCCTCGCTTATAGATAGCGGCAACAAATCCTACCAAATCTCCAATCACTCCTCCCCCTAAAGCAATGATGAAAATCTTTTTTTTAATATCGTATTTGATAATTTCATTTAACACTTGAGTCGCAACACGGAGGGATTTAGTGTCCTTTCTATCTGGAACGGTAATGATCTTCACGGAAAAACCGTTTCGTCTTAAGGTAGCCACGATACTCTGACTATGTAATTTTTGAATAAGAGGCATGGTGACAATCACGGCATCTCTTCCCATAGGCATTGTTTTTAAGGCATGGCCTAACCGAGATAGAATCCCATCCCCAATAACAATCTTATAACTGTTTTCCTTTAATTTAACATTAACCACTGTCCGTGTCATAACTCAACTCCCAACAAACGCGCACTTGCACTAATCAGCGGCAAAATAAAGATATCCAAAAATCCAGAGGATAAAAGTAAAAGGACAATGAGAATCCCGTAAGGTTCTAATCGCATATAGGGACGCGCCAACTCATTGGGCAAGATTCCCATTACCAGTCGTGAACCATCCAAGGGCGGAATAGGAATCATGTTAAAAATCGCAAGTAACAGATTAATGAATACACCGGCGACGCATACCTCTTCATAGCCTACAGCCCATTGACTTTTAAGCAACTGGCTAAAAAGTATCGCCAAAATAATGTTAACAGCCGGTCCCGCCAGTCCCACCCAAATCATGTCACGCTTTGGATGGTGGAGATTAAAATAATTGACGGGCACAGGCTTTGCCCAACCAAAAATAACTGTCCCATAACCCATGCTGCGCATCAATAATAAAATAGTTGGTAAAAGGATCGTCCCGAGCGGGTCAATGTGTTTTAAGGGATTGAGGCTTAATCGTCCCATGATCTTGGCTGTGGAGTCTCCCAGTTGATTGGCCACCCAGCCATGAGCGTACTCATGCAAAATCACCGCAAACATCAAAATCAAAATTATAGCCACTGTTTCTGATAGCATAAGAAATCCCTCATCTCCTTCGGCGATAAAATACCCTACATTCTTTACCAATTATGCAGTGAAAATTATCTGCGAAACTTGGGGAGTCGATTCATAAGTTCGCCTTTCCGCTTCGAGGATGCGTTGGCGAACATAAATCTTGCGGATAGTGAGCTGAACAACATTAGTGGGAGGGATAATTTTAGATTTAAATTTTAAAAATTCTTCAGAAATCCAACCGTAAATCCCCTCCAAGGGCTCAATCTGAAACCAATCATTGGTCTTATCCCGAATGCGAACTAGCGTCCCCTTCTGCAATTGACCCAACGAAGTAAATTTCTCACCCGCTGCAGCCCGAACATTCACGCGGTTCCCTGTCACCTCTCCTATGCCGCCGCCATGCCCTTTAATATATTTACTGCTAATAAAACATTTTGCCGCGTCCGGCAATTTTACCTTATACCAACCATATTCCTTACCAACCACCACCACCTCTGTTCCCTTTGAGAGACGACCTACTGACTCAAAACTTTTGTCCTGTCCAGCACGGACATTCACATTATCTTCGGTAACCTCGGCTAAATAAGGAAATTCTTCTTTTGCCCAAGCAAAACCACACGTCAGGAGGAGGAATAGGGATAGACCAATGAGAGGTTTGTTCACTTTTGAAAAAAAAGTTATAGCTATTTCTGTGTCTTGGGAGCAGTGCTCGCCTTTGCCGCCGGCGCAGCTGCTTTAGCGGCACTCGCTGCTGGCTTTACGGCTGTGGCCTTAGTGTCGCTGGCTGCTTTTGCTCCTGGCGTGGTACCTGGTGCCGCTACGGCTTCACCTTGAGCAACTTCTTCCTTTTCTTTTACCTTCCTTGACTTAACCTTTAAAATCTTTGTTTTTGGCAAACCCGTCACAGATCTTGTATCTGACCAAAGATCTTTCTTCATAAGATCTTTGATACGCTCAATGCGCGTTAAAACAGTCCGCTGCTGGGATCCCGCCGAATCAATTTTGAGTGAGGAATGAATCGACATAGTAAACGCCTTCCCTTCTAAAAATTCTTATATACTTTTAAGATTGAGGGTTTATTATACTACAAATTTCTAACAAGGCAATCTTTATAATACTTGCGTAGTTTGCCCGACATGGCCATGGCTTCGTTTTTCTTAGCAAACTTACCTACACAAACAATGGAGTGCTGTCCCTTGGCCATAATAAATATTTCATATCCTTTTTGTTTCAAATTCATAGCCTCTTGCCGAGCGTACTTTTCCTGCTTAAACGACGCAACTTGCACTGTATAGAAATCCTGTGGGGTGCTTAAGGTTGTCTCGACCGCCTCCATAGGTTCTTCTGAAATGCCCCCTGGCACAACAGCTGGCATAGGACGATTTGTTTTAAGCTCTTTAGGCTCAGGATGTGCCAAGGGAATGGAGATTCGGTTTTGGTGAGGCCGTGTCACGGCTTTCGCAGGAGATCGAGGAACACTGAGTGACGTAACCGATGGGATGTTCTCTGAGTGGCTTAATCGGGCTACTTTCTTTCCATTCTCTACGCCTAACGAAAACGACAAAACCATCAAAACCACTAAGGCAATCGTCAGAAGAACAATGTTATCGAACGATAAGGTGACATTAGGTTTGAAATAACGTATTTTTCCCGTGGGTGTATATGAGGCCTTGGTCTGAGCAAATAGCTCAAATTGTGATTCTTGAGTCATAACAATCATTATAAAATTAATGATGGATAGAACTCAAGTATTTTCTAAATTTTTTTTGCTTCGCTAAGTCACAAAAGGCCTCCACCACCCTCGGATCAAATTGAGTTCCGCTATTGCGCTTCAACTCCTGGATCGTTTCCCTAATCGATAACGAGCGTTTATAAGGACGCCCTTCAATCATTGCCTCAAAGGCATCAACCACCGCCATGATTCTTGCTCCCAAAGGGATCTGTTCTTTTTTGAGTCCTGAAGGATACCCGGTCCCATCATATTTTTCATGGTGATACAAGATAATGGGCAAAACAGGTTTTAAGAATGCCACGGGTTTAATCAGTTCAACACTCTTTTTAGGATGGGTACGGATAATTTTAAACTCATTAGGGGTTAAACGACTGCTCTTCGATAAAATTTCATAGGGCACATCG
>Ga0209399_10000575_pt1 | contig 21646 bp, 20 predicted proteins | sample OV2TP3_FD_184130 | JGI IMG/M metagenome (GOLD analysis project Ga0209399, IMG submission 184130) | Hot spring microbial communities from Beatty, Nevada to study Microbial Dark Matter (Phase II) - OV2 TP3 (SPAdes) (version 3) | ecosystem: Environmental > Aquatic > Thermal springs > Hot (42-90C) ... | reverse complement strand
TCCTCGGCATGCGGTTCGAATTCGTGTGCAATCTGGGCGCCTACATCGCGTTCACCGGAGCGTTCGTGAACACGGTGAACCTCGTAAACGTGGTGAGCGGCGTATACGACGTCCAGGCCGTTCACGTACACGCCTCGCTCACCTTCACCAACACGGTGCCGACCGCAGCCTACCGCGGTGCGGGCCGGCCGGTGAGCTCCTACGCGATCGAACGCCTAGTGGACCAGGGCGCGCACGAGATCGGCATGGATCCGGCCGAATTCCGGCGCCTCAACATGGTGCGAAAGGAGCAGTTTCCCTACAGGATCGTCACCGGCTTCGAATACGACTGCGGCGATTTCCAGGGCGTGCTCGACAAGGCGGTGCGCGAGGCGGACTGGAGCGGATTCGCGGTGCGGCGCGCGGCGAGCGAAAAGCGCGGCCGCCTGCGCGGGCGCGGCATCTCGAGCTACATCGAGGCAAGCGGCTCGGGCGGCTTTGCGCCCTACGACCAGGCGCAGATCCTGTGGGACGAGCGCGCCAACATCACTTTGCAGGCAACCTCGCACAGCCACGGCCAGGGGCACGAGACGGTCTATGCGCAGATCGTCTCCGGGGTGCTCGGCGTGCCGATGGAGGCGATCCGGCTGCGCACCGCGGGCGCGGACATGGTGGTCACCGGCAATCCGACCGGAGGCTCGCGCTCGCTGCTCGGTTTCGGCAGCGTTTTCCTGATCGCGGCGCAGGAAGTGGCGAAGCGCGGCATGCCGCTCGCCGCCGAGGCGTTGGAGACCGCGGAAGCCGACATCGAATTCGGCGCGGGCGAATACCGCATCAAGGGAACCGACCGCCGTATCGCGATCGCCGAACTTGCGAAGAAGCATCCGGGCAAGCTCGACATGGATCTCAAGGACATCAAGGTCGGCTCGACCTTTCCCAACGGCTGCCATATCGCGGAAATCGAGATCGAGCCCGAGACCGGGGAGGTTGAGATCGTCTCCTACGTCGCGGTGGACGACGCGGGGACCATCATCAATCACCAGATCGTGGAAGGGCAGATGCAGGGCGGAATCACGCAAGGAGCGGGGCACGTCCTCGGCGAACAGGCGGTCTACGACGCGGAAAGCGGGCAGCTGCTTTCGGGGAGCTTCATGGACTACCCGATGCCGCGCGCGGTGCTCGTCAACGACCTGCGCGTGCTCGAGCATCCGGTGCCGACAACGACCAATCCGCTCGGCGCCAAAGGGGTGGGCGAAGCGGGCGTCACCGGCTCGATGCCCTGCCTCATGAACGCGGTGCTCGATGCGTTGCGGTCGGCCGGGGTGACGCACTTCGACATGCCGGCAACGCCGCAGCGGCTCTGGGCGGCGATCCGGGCGGCGAAAGCGGGCAATCCGCGCGCGCTGGCAGTCGCCGAGCTCGCCCCCTAGCAGAAGCGGAAGTCCACCTCGGGCCGGCGCCCGCTCACGATGTCGGCGAGCGCGCGTCCCGAGCCGCAGGCGTGCGTCCAGCCGAGCGTGCCGTGCCCGGTGTCGAGAAAGAGATTCGGGTAGCGCGTGCGGCCGATATAGGGAATGTTGCCTGGCGTCGCCGGGCGCAGCCCCGCCCAGAATTCGGCCTTCGCTTCGTCGCCGGCGCCGGGAAAGAGCTCCAGCGTGCGCTCGAGGATCGCGCGGCAGCGAACTTCATTGATCGTGTCGTCGTAGCCGGTGAGCTCGGCGGTGCCGGCGATGCGCAGGCGCTCGCCCAGCCGCGCAAAGACGAGTTTGTGGGTTTCGTCGGTGAGCGACACGGACCAGGCGGCGGAAGCATCGCGCACCGGCATCGTCACCGAATAGCCCTTCGCGGGGTAGATCGCGAGCCGGACTCCGATCGGGCGCAGCAGAAGCGGGGTGAAACTGCCGAGCGAGACGACATAGGCGTCGCCCCGGATCAGATCTCCCGCCGCCTGCACGCCGGCAATCCGCCCGCCCTCGGCGACGATGCGCTCGATCGCCTTGCCGAACGCAAACTGCACGCCGCGCTCGGCGCACTTCCCAGCCAGGGCGACGGTGAACTTGTGCGCATCGCCGGATTCGTCCTCGGGCGAATAGGTGCCGCCGACGAGGCGCGCGCGGAGCGCGCCCAGCGCGGGCTCGATCGCCACGCACTCGTCCGGCGTTTTCGGCACGCGGTCGCAGCCCAGCTCGCGCATCGTGCGCGCCGAGCGGAGGCCCGCTTCGAAATCGCTCCGCTCGGTGTAGAAGTGCAGGATCCCGCGCTGGAGCTGGTCGTACTCGATTCCGGTGGCACGTCGGAGCGCCCGCAGCGTCGCGCGGCTGTAGAGGCCGAGCCGAACGAGCTGCGCGGTGTTGGCGCGGCTGCGCGCGGGCAGGCATTCGGCGAGAAACCGCAGTCCCCAGAGCCATTGCTGCGGGTCGGCGCGCAGGCGGAATAGCAGCGGCGCATCGTCGCGGCCGAGCCATTTGAGGATTTTTCCGGGCGCATCGGGGGTCGCCCAGGGCTCGGCGTGGCTCACCGAGATCTGGCCGCCGTTGGCGAAGCTCGTCTCCAGGCCCGCCGCGGGCCGGCGCTCGAGCACGAGCACGTCGTGCCCCGCCTCGCGCAGGAACCAGGCGGCGGCGATGCCGACTACGCCGGCGCCGAGCACGATGACCTTCATCCGATCCGCCCCGCGAACCTGCACTTGATGTCTTGCCGGATCATGGCAATCTTGCGCCAGGAGAAAAACGATGATTGTAGGCAGGAACGATGGACATCCTTGAGCGCTGCCTGGCGCGGGTCCGGGGCCAGGGCCGGCGCGTCGTATTTCCGGAAGCATCCGACGAGCGCGTGGTCGCGGCGGCGCGGCTCCTGCGCGAGCGCGAGATCGCGGAGCCGATCGTGCTCGGTGAAACGTTTGCGAGCGAACGGGTGGAGGCCTATGCCGCGCTCTATAAGAAGGGGCGGCCCGACACGGATCCGAAAATCGCCCGCCGGCTCGCGGCCAAGCCGCTCTTTCACGCCGGGCTGATGCTCAAGGCGGGGGATGCCGACGCGATGATCGCCGGGGCGTCGAGCACCACTGCGCGCGTGATCGAGGCGGGACTGATGACCGTGGGGCTCGCGCCTCAGGTGGCGACGCCCTCGAGTTTTTTCCTCATGGCGCTGCCGGGCCGGAGCCTGCTTTTTGCCGACTGCGCGGTGAACGAGGATCCGGGCGCCGAGCAGCTCGCCGACATCGCGCTCGCCTCGGCGGCAAGTTTCCGCAGCCTTTACGGCGAGGAGCCGCGCGTTGCGCTGCTTTCCTTTTCCACCAAGGGAAGCGCCAAGCACGCGCACGTCGACAAGGTGGTGCGGGCGCTCGGCATCGCCCGCAGCCGCGACCGCTCGCTCGCGATCGACGGCGAACTGCAGGCCGACGCGGCGCTCGTTCCCGAGGTGGCGGCAAAGAAGGTGCGGGAAGAAAGCGCGGTCGCGGGCCGCGCCAACGTTCTTGTCTTTCCGGATCTCGACGCCGGCAACATCGCCTACAAGCTCACGCAGTATCTCGCCGGCGCGCGCGCCATCGGCCCTGTGCTGCAGGGCTTTTCCCGCCCGATCAGCGACCTCTCGCGCGGCGCGAGCGTCGAGGACATCGTCGCCACGGCGGCGGTGCTGCTCGCGCAGCAATGAGACGGCTCAGCGCCCGAGGACGACGTCAATTCCGGACAGCAGGAGGCCCAACTTTGCGCGCGAGAGTTTTCCCGCGCACTCCGTGAGCAGGCTCTTGTCCAGAGCGACCAGCTGGGACACGTTGGCGACCGAGTCCTTCCGCAATCCGGTGAGGCGTGCAGCGAGCAAAACGTTTCCGGGCGCGTCCGCCCAGCGCAGATTGCTGGTCAGCGGAACGCACACGACGGTTGCGATCCGGCTTCGATTCATCGCGTCACCCTGGACCACCACGACGGGCCGCCGCAGGCCTGGCCCGGAGCCGGCCGGTTCGGGCAGATCAGCCCACCAGATCTCGCCCTGCGAGATCACCATTCACTTCGCGTCAGGATCCGCCGCGACGCGCCGGCGACAAAACGATCCTCCTGCACGCCAAGTTCTGCACAAAGCCGGTCCATTGCTTCGGTGACGTGGTCGGGCGCGTGGCGGGCGACGTACTCCTCCAGTGCTTCGCTGAAAATGCGGCTGCGCGATTTTCTCGTGCGTTGCGCGAGCCGCTCGGCAGCCTCGAACACCTCGTCCGGAATCGAAATGGCAGTTTTCATACCAAAAGTATAACCAGATTGCGGCCCCGGTTCAAATTGCCCGGCACGCCGAACGGGGGAGATGGGATCGGTCCGGCGGTTACCGTGCGTCGATCGGCACGTACGCCCGCGGCTCGGGGCCGTTGTAGAGCGTGAGCGGCCGGAGGAGGATGTTGTTCTCCATCTGCTCGAGCACCTGCACGGTCCATCCGGGCACGCGCCCGATGGCGAAGATCGGCACGAACAGGTCTTCCGGGATGCCGTTCAGGTAATAGACGACCCCGGCGTAGAAATCCACGTTGACGTTCACCCCGTGGCGCGCGTAGGGCTTCATCGCCTCGACCAGCGCTTCCAGGATCTGGTACCAGTGCGGCTGCCCCATCTCGCGCGAGAGCTTCTCGACCCCGGCGCGCATGTGCCGCGCGCGCGGGTCCTCGGCGCGGTAGACGCGATGCCCGAAGCCCATCACCGGCTCGCGGTTGCCGCGCTTCGCCTTCACATACCCGGCAGCCTTTGCCGCGTCGCCGATCTCGATCGCCATCTTCATCACGTTCTCGGCCGCGCCGCCGTGCGCGGGTCCCGAGAGTGCCGCGACCGCGGCGGTGATCGCCGCGTGCAGGTTGGCTTCGGTGCCCGCGACCACGCGCGCGGTGAAGGCCGAGGCGTTCGAGCCGTGCTCGGCGTGCAGGATCATGTCCGTGTCCATGAGCTTCGCCGTGTCCGCGCTCGGCGCCTTGCCCTTCAGCATGTAGAGGAAGTTCGCGGCGTGCCCGAGCTTCGGGTCGGGTGCCACCGGGTCGCGGCCGTTGCGGATCGCCTCGTGCGCGGCGACGATCATCGGCACCTGCGAGGTGAGCCGGATGCCTTTGCGGAGCGTCGCCTGCGGCGAGTTGTCGGCCACCTCCGGGTCGAAAGCGGCGAGCGCCGAGACCGCGGTGCGAAGCACGTCCATCGGATGTGCCTTCGCTACGGTTCGCAGGATCTCGTAGATCGGCGAGGGAAGGGCGCGCGCGGCGCGCAAGTCGCGCTCGAACGCCTCCAATTCCTCGCGCCGCGGCAGTTCGCCCTTCAGCAGCAGGCAGCACGTCTCCTCGAAACTGGAGCGCTGCGCGAGGTCGTGGATCGAATAGCCGCGGTAGCGCAGCTCGCCCGCACGGCCGTCGATGAAACAAACGCGCGAGCGGTCGAAGTACACTCCTTTCAAGCCGCGATGGATTTCGGTCTTTTCCGCTTCTTCGGCCATGGCGTGTTCCTTTACCGAGTGACCGGCGTGCCGCGCTCGAACGCTTCGCCCGCGAAATACTTCTTCAGGCGGTCGTCCGCGGTGCGCGCATGCGCTTCCATCCCTTCCAGCCGCGAGATGCGCGCCGCGACCTGCGCAATCTCGCGGTTGGCGTCGCGCGTCATGCGCTGCCAGGTCACCGTCTTCACGAACTTGTGCACGGAGAGCCCCCCGGAGTAGCGCGCCGCGCCCTTGGTCGGAAGGATGTGGTTGGGGCCGGAGGCCTTGTCGCCGTAGGCGACGGTGGTCTCCTCGCCCAGAAAGAGCGAGCCGTAGCAGGTGAGGTTGGCGAGCCACCAGTCGAGGTCGCGCGCCTGCACTTCGAGGTGCTCGGCGGCGTAGCGGTCCGAAACGCGGGCCGCCTCCTCGCGCGTGGAGCAGAGCACCACCTCGCCATAGTCGCGCCAGGCGGCGCCCGCCGAATCGCGCGCCGTCGGCGGGAGTCTCTCGATCAGCACCGGCACGCGTTTCATGACCGTCTCGGCGAGCGGGCGCGAGGTAGTGATGAGCCACGCCGGGGACTCGTGGCCGTGCTCGGCCTGTCCCACGAGATCGCTCGCGACAAGCTCCGGGTCCGCGGAATCGTCGGCGATCACCGCGATCTCGGTGGGGCCGGCAAAGACATCGATGCCGACTTTGCCGAAGAGCAGGCGCTTCGCCTCGGCGACGAACTTGTTGCCGGGACCGACCACGATGTCGGCGGGCTTGCCGGTGAAAAGCCCCAAGGCGAGCGCCGCGATCGCCTGCACGCCGCCGAGCGTCATCACCACGTCGGCGCCTGCCACCTTCATCGCATAGAGCACGTGCGGGTGAATGCCCCCGCCGCGGTACGGCGTCGAACAGGCGACCACCGTAGGCACACCCGCCGCCTTCGCGGTGGCGATCGCCATGTAGGCGGAGGCGATGTGCGCGTAGCGGCCGGTCGGCACGTAACAGCCGGCGACGTTGACCGGAATCAGCCGCTGGCCTGCAATCAGCCCCGGCTTCAGCTCTACCGAAAATTCGCGCATCGACTCGAGCTGCGCCAGCGCAAAGCGCCTCACCTGCGCGGTCGCGAATTCGATATCGCGTTTCACGCCCTCGGGCACCTCGTTCGCCCGCCGCTCGATCTCGGTCGGCGCGACCACGATTTCGCCCGTCCATTGGTCGAGCTTCGCGGCGTACTCGCGCACCGCGGCCTCGCCGCGCGCTTCGATCGCGGCAAGCATTTCCTCGGCCACTTTGCGCGCCGCGCCGGACTCGGTCTCGGGGGTCTTCACCGCCCGCTTGAGAGATTCGATCGTCATCGCGCAATCTCCGCTATTTCGTGTACAGCACGCCCGGCAGCCAGAGCGCAATTTGCGGGAACACCATCACCATGGCCAGGCCGAACAACTGCAGGAACATGAATTGCACCATTCCCCGGTAGATGTCGCCGAGTTCCCATTGCGGCGCCACGCCCTTCAGGAAGTACGCCGAGAGCGCGACCGGCGGGGATAGCCAGGCGGTCTGCAGGTTCACCGCGACGAGAATGCCGAACCAGGTGATATTGAATCCCAGCTCCTTCACCATCGGCAGCATGACCGGCAGAAAGATCAGCACGATCGGCACCCACTCGAGCGGCCACGCGAGCAGGAAGATGACGGCCATGAGCAGCACCAGGATCACCATCGGCGGCATCTCCAGTCCGAGGAGCGCGCTCGTCATCACCATCGGCGTTCCGAGCCGCGAGAACACCGCGCCGAAGAAGTTGGACGCGGCCACCAGGAACAGAATGAGGCACGAGACCTCGAGCGTCTTGATGACCGAATCGTAGAGCAACTTCCAGGTGAGCTTGCGATAGGCGACGGTGAGCGCGAACGAACCCGCCGCCCCGATCGCCGCGCCTTCGGTCGGTGTCGCGAAGCCGAACAGGATCGAGCCGAGCGAGGCAAGCACCAGCACCGCGGGCGGCACCAGCCCCTGCAGGAATTCCCTGAGGATCTCCAGTCGCGACTCGGCGTGCTCCGATTCGGGCAGCGCCGGGCCGAGTGCGGGGTTGATGTAGCAGCGCACCATCGCGTAGATCGTGTAGATGGCCGCCATCACGAGCCCCGGGATGATCGCGGCGGCGAAAAGATCGGTAACCGGAACGCCGATCACCGGACCCATCACGACGAGCATCACCGAGGGCGGGATGAGGATGCCGAGCGTGCCTCCGGCGGTGATGACGCCGGCCGAAAGGCGCACGTCGTATCCCGAGCGGTCCATCGCCTTGGCGGCCATGATGCCGAGCAGCGTCACCGCTGCCCCGACGATGCCGGTCGCGGCGGCGAAGATCGTGGCGCAGAACATCACCGCGATGAAGAGCGAGCCGTGCACCCGGGCGAGCGCGAGCTGCACCGAGCGGAACAGGCGCTCGAGCAGCCCCGCCTGCTCGAGCAGCAGCCCCATGAAGACGAACAGCGGCACCGAGGCGAGCGTCTGCTCGCGCATCACCTGGAAGAACTGGAACACCATGAGGTGGAACACGGTGTCGCCGAACCCGGCGTAGCCGAACACGATCCCGAGAATGATGAGCGTGAACGCGATCGGGAAGCCGACGAAGATCCCGGTCAGCAGCGCGACGATCATCCAGGCGCCGATCGCCTCAGGGCTCACGGCTGACCAGCTCCTCCAGCGTCCGGTGGATGACGAGCCAGCGCCCGGTGCGTAGCGCGTGAATGCATTTCAGGAACTCGGACACGCCCTGCATGAGCAGCAGCGCGGCGGCCACCGGGATCACCGCCTTGAGCGGATAGATCACCGGCATCCACGAGCTGCCGACGGTGCGCTCGTTCCGGAGCCACGAGTTCCAGGCGAACTCCCCGCCCAGCCACAGGAACACCGCGATGCCCGGGAAGAACAGGAACAGGTAGCAGAGCGCGTCCACGGTCGCCTGCGTTTTCACCGACCACTTCTGGTACAGGAAGTCGGTGCGGATGTGCGCGCCGCGGTAGAGCGTATAGGCGGCACCGAGCATGAACAGCGCCCCGTAGAGCATGTAGCTCGTGTCGTAGGCCCACTGCGTCGGCTGCCACAGGTAGCGAATCGTCACTTCGTAGGTCATCGCGCCGATCAGCGGCAGGATCAGCCAGGCCACGATGCGGCCCGACCACGCGCTGATCGCGTCGATGAACCGGATCGTTCGGACCAGCTTTCCGGATTCGGATTGCATCGTCAGACCTCAAAAAAAGAGGCGGCACCGGGCCGCCTCTGGCACCGGCTCCGCGCGGGGCGCTACTTCGCGTCCTTCAGATAGGCGTCGGCGACCGAGGTATTCAGCTTCTGGATGCTCACCCAGTAGGGGACCACGTCCTTGGCGAACGCGGCCTGCGAGTCGAGCACCTTCTTGAAGAAGGCGTTCTTCGCCGCATTCTCCGCCATAACTTTCTTCGTCGCCGCCATGAAGGCCGGGAAGTAATCAGGCGGCGTCTCCATGACCTTCACACCGTGCTTGGTCGTGAGCTCGGTGAGCGCGAGCGCGTTGGCGCGAATGCGATAGGCCGTCGACTCCATCAGCGACGCGAGTGCGGCGCCCTCGAAGATCGCCTGCACGTCCTTCGGCAGCTTGTTCCAGAACGTCTTGTTGATGTAGACGTCGGCGTTCACCGTGTTCTGGTGCAGGCCTTGCAGGTAGTAGTACTTGAAGACCCGATGGAAGCCCCAAGCGATGTCGGTCACCGGGCAGCACCACTCGGCGGCGTCGAGCACGCCGCGCTCGGCCGACGGGATGATCTCGCCGCCCGGGAGCGCGATCGCGGTCACGCCCATCTCCTTGTAGATCGCACCGGGAATCCCCGGCGGGGTGCGGAAGCGGCGCTTGCGCAGATCGTCCATGTTCTTGATCGGCTCCTTGAACCAGCCGAGCGCCTCGGGGCCCACCGGCTGCACCATGAAGCCGACCACGTTCATTTTCATGTGCTGGTCCCACAACTCGCGGTAAAGCTCCTTGCCGCCGCCTTCGAGGAACCAGGAGATCCACGCCATCTGGTCCATGCCGAGGCCCGAGCCGCCCGAGGGCGAGCCGAAGAGCATCGCCGCCGGGTGCTTGCCGGACCAGTAATGCGTCCAGGCAAAGCCGGACTCCACCAGGCCCTTGTCCACCGCATCCAGGATTTCGAATGCGCCGACCACCGCGCCGTCGGGCAGCACCTCGATCTTCAATCGCCCCCCGGTCATCGCGTCCACGCGCTGCGAAAACTTCTGCAGCATCTTGAACTCGTCGGCCACAGTGGTGACCGCAGTCTGCAGCCGCATCTTGAAGCTTTGCTGCGCCAGGGCATCGGCAGGCGCGGCGGCGAGCGCCACGATCCCGGCGCTCAGGATCGTCCCGGCAACGGCCGTGATCCGGCTCAAGTCTCGCAACAAGCGTTTCATGGGTTCCCTCCTTGGGTTGAGCGTGTCGCCTGCAATGCGACCGCGCTTTCCTAGCATACCGGAATCGCAGGCGCCGAAGCAGGGTTTCGCAGCTACGTGCCGCGCCGCCCTCGCGATTCTGGGAAACTCTCGGCATGCGTCCGCGGCAGGCCGACTTCATCGTCATCGGTGCCGGTTCGGCCGGCTGCGTGCTCGCCAACCGGCTCACGGCGAGCGGCCATCACAGCGTCCTCCTGCTCGAAGCGGGGCCGCGCGACCGCTCGATCTGGATCCACATCCCGATCGGCTACGGCAAGACCATGTTCCACCCGGTCTACAACTGGGGCTTTTACACCGACCCCGAGCCCGGCATGAACGGGCGGCGCATCTACTGGCCGCGCGGCCGCGGTTTGGGGGGGTCGTCCTCGATCAACGGGCTCATCTACGTGCGCGGGCAGCCGCAGGACTACGACCGCTGGGAGGCGCTCGGCAACCGCGGCTGGGCGTGGAAGGACGTGCTGCCGTATTTCCTCCGTCTGGAGGCCAATTCGCGCGGCGCGAGCGAATTCCACGGCGCCGACGGGCCGCAGGCGTGCTCGGACATCGGCGCCAAGCACGAACTGATGGAAGCGATCATCCGGGCGGCGAACGAGCTGGGATTCCCGGCCAACGACGATTTCAACGGTGCCCGGCAGGAGGGGGTGGGCTACTACCAGCTCTTCACCCGCAAGGGCTGGCGCTCGAGCAGCGCCACGGGCTATCTGCGCCCGGCCGAGCGGCGCGGCAACCTGCGGGTCGAGACGAATGCGCATGTGGTTCGGATCCTTTTCGACGGCACACGCGCAGTGGGCGTGCGCTACCGCCAGGGCCGAGTCGAAAAGGACGTTCGCGCTTCGCGCGAGGTGATTTTGAGCGCGGGCGCCCTGCAAAGTCCGCAGCTTCTGCAGCTTTCCGGCGTCGGCCCGGCGCAGTTGCTGCGCAGCCTCGGCATTGCGCCGGTGAAAGATCTGCCGGGCGTCGGCGAGAACCTCCAGGACCATCTCCAGCTTCGCGTGATGTACAAGTGCGCGAAGCCGATCACCACCAACGACGATCTTGCGAGCCTGTGGCGCAGCATGCGAATCGGCCTGCAGTGGATCCTGAACCGCTCCGGGCCGCTCGCCATCGGCATCAATCAGGGGGGGCTTTTCGCGCGCGTGCTTCCCGAGTCGGCGACGCCCGACGTGCAGTTCCACTTCGCGACGCTCTCGGCCGAGCTTGCCGGCGCAAAGCCCCATCCCTGGTCCGGATTCACGATGTCGGTGTGCCAGTTGCGGCCCGAGTCGCGCGGCACGGTCCGCATCCGCTCCGCGGATCCCTTCGAGCCGCCCTCGATGCGGCCGAATTACCTTGCGACCGAGCTCGACCGGCGCTGCGCGGTGGCGGGCATCAAGCTCGCGCGCTCGCTCGCGGCAACGAATGCCTTGCGGCCCTACGCGGCCGCGGAATACCGGCCGGGTCCGGAGGCGCGCTCGGACGAGGACCTGCTTGCGTTCGCGCGCGATTTCGGCGCCACGATCTTCCATCCTTCGGGAAGCTGCAGGATGGGAAGCGATTCCATGGCGGTGGTCGACGAGCGGCTGAGGGTGCTGGGCGTTTCCGGGCTGCGCGTAGTCGATTGCTCGATCATGCCTGTGCTGGTGTCCGGCAATACCGCCGCGCCGGCGCTGATGATCGCGGAGAAGGCTTCCGACATGATCCTCGAGGATGTGCGGTAGGAGACCGAGCCGCGGCCGCGTCGAACGGCCGCGCATGGCCGTTTGCAGCAGCCCCGAAAAAAGCCTTTCGAGCGTAGACTTCCAGCCGACTCGCGCCGTCTTCGGGCACAGTTCTCGATCTGAATTCGATATGACGCCGGCAGGCCTCACGTTCAGACCCATGAGCACGGGCGAATTCGAACAGTACGTGAAGCGCGCGGTACCGGAGTACGCCAACGAACATATTCGCGCGGGCGACGTGCATCCCGAAGTAGCTCTTGCAAAGGCAAGCGAGGAATACGCCCAGCTCCTGCCGCAGGGCGTCGCCACGCCGGGGCATTATCTCTACGCGATCACCTCTGCGGACGGAGACACGAACGTCGGGATGCTGTGGTTCGAGCTGAGAGAGCGGCAGAATACGAAGAGTGCTTTTTTGTTCGATGTGCATCTGGAGCCTGAGTATCGTGGGAAGGGCCTTGGCCGTCGGGTCATGGAGGAGCTGGAAGTGCGCGTCAAGGAATTGGGCGCACGATCCATCGGCCTGTTCGTATTCGGCGATAACTCGGCGGCCCGGACGTTATACGAGAAGTGCGGGTTCCGGTACGCGAACATGTACATGACCAAGGACCTCGGCTGACTGCACGTAGCGCGGGGAAGCGCGATGACACACCGCATCGGCAAATTCGAGCTGCGCCATGTGTTGGGAGAGGGCGCGTCCAGTACCGTGTATCTCGCGCTCGACACGTTCACCGGTCAGGACGTGGCGCTCAAGGTGCTCAAGCCCGAAGCGGTCCCCGATCCGGAGCTGGAAAGGACAAGGGCGAGCCAGTTCCTGAACGAGGCTTCGCTGGCGGGGAAGCTCTCTCATCCGCATATCGCGGCGATCCTCGAAGCGGCCGTCGCCGAGAACTCCGGCTATATCGCGATCGAATACGTGCCCGGCGGCGATCTTTCGCAGTACACCGCGCCGGGGAAGCTGCTCGCGGTGCAAGAGGCGATCGAGATCGCGTTCAAGTGCTGCAGCGCGCTCAACTATGCGTGGCGGCAGGGGATCGTCCACCGGGACATCAAGCCCGCGAACATCATGGTGGTGAGCGGCACGAACATCAAGGTGTCGGATTTCGGGGCGGCGTACCTGCTGCAGGCGCAGGAGACGCACGCGCTCGATGTCGGCTCGCCCTATTACATGTCCCCGGAGCAGGTGCAGAACCAACCACTGGATCACCACAGCGACATGTTCGCGCTCGGCGTTGTTCTCTACGAGCTGTTCACCGGCCAGAGGCCCTTTGTCGCCGAGAGCCTGGAAGCGCTTTTCGCGAAGATCCTCGGCGAGGATCCGGTCGCGCCGAGCGCGCTGCGCAAGGAGATCGGTCCGGAAGTGGAGCGGGTACTGCTGCAGATGCTCAAGAAGGCTCCGGATGCGCGCTACCAGACATGGGCGGACCTCGCGCTCGACCTGGTCGATATCGGCCAGCTGAGCGTCTACAAGCGCGGCATTCCCGATATCGAGAAGTTCGGCGCCCTGCGCAAGGTCGCGCTGCTCGAGCGGCTGAACGATGCCGAGCTGTGGGAACTCGTGCATTCCGGCCACTGGAGCCGCATCCCGGCGGCCACCACCATCGTGCGCGAAGGCGACCCGGGGCAGAGTCTCTTTTTCATCGGCAGCGGACAGGTCAAGGTCACCAAGCGGGGCCGGCTGCTGAACGTGCTCTCGGCCGGCGAGTACGTCGGCGACATGGCCTACATCAAGGCGGGGGCCATTCCGCGCCAGGCTACGGTGGAATCGATCAGCGACGTCCTGATCGCCGAATTCAAGCCGGCCACCCTGCGCCGCACGAGCACCAACTGCCAGCTTCAGCTCACGCTCGCACTGACCGATCTGCTGGTCGATCGCCTCGCCCTTGCCGACGAGAGGTTGGCAGGCGAGGCGGGTTAACGGGCAGCTTCACCTCTAAGCCGACGTGGTCTTTCTGCGCCGCGTATTTACTTCGCGTTCCAGGGGCGCGTAGATTCCGCTCCCCAACCGAAAGGAATCGACGCATGCTCATCGAACGCAGATTTTTCGCCGCCCCTGTCGCCGTGCTGCTCCTGTGTGTCGGCGCTGCACTGCCGGCCGGAGCGTCGTCCGCCAAGCTCGGCAAGGTAACGTTCCCGGTGTCGTGCAACGCGGCCGCGCAGAAGGAATTCGAGATCGCGATGGCGTATTACCACTCGTTTGCCTGGCCGCAGGTGAAGGCGACGCTCGATGGCGTGATCAAAGCCGATCCGGGCTGCGGCATGGCGCATTGGGCACGCGCGCTCGGCTATCTCGACAATCCGTTCCTCTGGCCCGGCAGCCTCACGCCGAAGGTGCTCGCCGATGCGCAGGCCGCGCTCGACGCGGCGCGCGCGGCGGGCCTGAAGACGCAGCGCGAGCGCGATTACGTCGACGCGCTCGCCGCGTTCTTCAGGGATACCGACAAATTGAACCAGATGGGAGATGCGGTGTGCGCGCGCGCCGACCACAATCGGCTGCTCGGACTCGACCGCCAACTCGCCGCGAAGCTCGAAGCGGCGATCGCGCGTCGTATCGCCGGCGAAGATCAAGCAGGAATCGCGCCCCAGTACGAGTAAGCGGTGCGTCACCCGCTAGCGCCGAGCCAGAGACCGTGAGGACGATGGCGGCGAATCACATTGGAGACGTTCTCGTCGGGCCGCTCAAGACGGCGATTCCGCCGCTCTCCAATGACGTCGAGGTGTTCCCGGGCATGCCCAAGAAATGGGGGCTCAGCTTCCTGATCAATACGCAAAAGGCGCCCACCGGGCGCTCGGCGGGCAGCCTCGCCTGGGCGGGACTCGCCAATACCTACTTCTGGATCGATCCGGCGAAGGGGGTCGGCGGCGTGTACCTGTCGCAGGTGCTGCCCTTCGCCGACAAGAAGTCGCTGCCGCTCTGCGGTGAATTCGAAACTGCCGTATACCAATCGGTGACGTGACGCGCCGCGCGGCAGGAACGGTGTTGCGAACTGCCGACTAGCGAAAGAGCGCCTCGGCCTCGGCGCGGCGTCCCTGGTCGCGGTACAGGGCGAAAAGCGCTACGCGGGTCGCCACGCTCTCCGGGTGCTCGCGGCCGAAGGCTCGCACGCGAAGGTCAAGCGCACGCAGGTAGAAGGGCTCCGCTTCGCGAGGGCGCAGCTGCGCGCGCCGCAGTTCAGCGAGGGTGTGCAGCGCGAGCGCGGTGTTCGGATGATCGGCGCTGAGCTGGGCCTCGTAGATCGCGAGACTGCGACTTGCAAAGGTGTCTGCATCTGCAAGCCGCCCTTGCGCGAGGCGCAGACGCGCGACATAAGCGAGCGCAGCCGCGGTGCTCGGGTGCGTCGCACCCAATGTCTTGCTGACGGTGGCGAGGCCGCGCATCGCGAGGGGGTCGGCAGCGGCGAAACGTCCCAGCGTCGTGTAAAGCCGGGCAAGGTTGAGGAGCGGCGCGGCAGCGCTCGAGGGCGAGGAGATCGAGAGACTGCGCCGGTAGAGCAGCTCGGCCTCGGCGTAGCGGCCCTGCAGCTCGAGCGCGACGGCGAGGTTGTTGCATGCGGTGCCGACGCTTGCATGCCGTGGGCCGAGCACGCGCTCGTAGATTGCGAGGCTTTGGCGGTAGAGCGGCTCGGCGTCCGCGTAACGTGCCTGTGCGCGGTACACCGAGGCGAGGTTGTTGGCGGTGTCCGCAAGTCGCCGGTCGCGATCGCCGAAACCCTGCGCCTGCTCGAGCGCCGCCGCGTACGCGAGCGCGGCGGCCGCGTAGTTTCCCTCGCCGTGCGCCGCGATGCCTTCCTGCATGCTGCGCGCCCAACGTTCGTTAGCTGCGGCAACGGGGGCAGGCGCGAGCGCCAGGCACGCAAAGACAAGGCCGCGAAATGCGGCCTTTCGGACATGCGGTGTCCCGACCGAACGCAATCGGCAGGTCACGTGTCAAGCGGCGCGCAGGCCGAGAATCTCGCGCGCCTCGGCGGGCGTGGCGGGGCGGCGGTCGAACCGCCCGCAGTTGTCGGCGATCTTCTTCACCAGTTCGGCGTTGCTCGCCGCGAGCCGGTCGGGCTCGATCTTCAGGTTGTCTTCCAGCCCGGTGCGGCAATGGCCGCCCGTTTCCAGGCACCACTGGTTCACCTCCCACTGGTGCTTGCCGACGCCCGCGGCGACCCAGGTCGCTTTGGGCAGCACCGCTTTCAGTTCCGAGCGCAGGAAATCGAAGATCGTGCGCCGGGCGGGCATCGCGTTCGGGATGCCCATCACGAACTGCACGTGCGGCGGGTCCTTGATGAGGCCCTTCTTCACCAGGTTCGCGGCGTTGTAGAGCATCGCGAGGTCGAACACCTCGACTTCGGGCTTGATGTCGTAGTCGAGCATCGTCTTCGCGAGCCCTTCGACGAAATCGGGGGCGTTTTCGTAGATCGCGGTCGGGAAGTTGACCGATCCGGTGGCAAGCGAAGCCATATCCGGCCTGAGATAGAGCATCGCGCCGCGCGCCGACTGCTCGCGGCCGCGGCCGCCGGTCGAGAACTGCACGATCATCCCGGGGCAGTGCTTGCGCACGCCTTCCTGCACGCGGGCATACAGCTCGGGATCGGAGCCCGGCGATTCGTCCGGGTTGCGCACGTGGATGTGCACGAGCGATGCGCCCGCCTCGAACGCCTCGTGCGCCGATTCGACCTGCTGCGAGGGCGTCACCGGGACCGCCGGGTTGTCCTTTTTCTTCGGCACGGCGCCGGTGATCGCGACGGTGATGATGACCGGTTGAGCCATGGCGCACTCCTTTCAGTGCTGCATGTCGTGGTTAAGCGTCTCGGCGATCTCGCCGGCGGCATGCCGCAGGCGCGGCAGGAACTCGTAGCCGCGCCGCAATGTCATGCGCGGCGCCGGGCCGTGCACCGCGATTGCCGCGCAGACCCGGCCGCGCGGATCGGTGACCGGGACCGCCAGGCACACCGACCCGACGAGGAATTCGCCGCTGTCGGTCGCGACGCCGCTCGCGCGGATCTTGCGCAGCTCGCGCTGCAGCGCATCCACCGTGGTGATGGTTCGATCGGTGTAGCGCTTGAGCGGGCCCGAACCGAGCACCTTGCGCACCTGGGGCGGCGCGAGGTGCGCAAGAAACAGCTTGCCGCTTGCGGTGCAGTGCAGCGGAACCCTGGAGCCGACCTCCATGTGCAGGCGCACGATGGCGCTGGTCTCCACGCGGTCGAGGTACACCACCTCGCTCCCGTCCAGCATCGTGAAGTTGCAGGTTTCGCCGATCTCCTCGACCAGCCCGGAAAGCACCGCGTGGCGCCGCGAGCGCCCCGGCGAGCGCATCTGCACGGTGAGCGACAGCGCCGCCATGCGCGGCCCGACCCGGTAGCGCTTCTCGAACGCCTCGCGCTCGGCAAGACCTCCCCGCATCAGCAGTCCGAGGATGCGGTACACGGTCGGCTTGGGCAGGCCGCTCAGCCGCGTAAGGTTCTCCAGGGTCGGGGGCGTCTCGGCCTGCGCGATCAGCTCGAGCAGGGCGAAGGCGCGCAAGGTGGAGGAGTCGGGCGTGCCGCTTTCCCGCGCTGCCGCAAAGGATTTCGATGAACGAAATTCCACGTTCCATTATTGCAATGCTTTCCTCCGGCGTGCAATGATTTTTCACCATGCCGAGACAAGACCTGACCTACGACGACGTGCTGCGGATCGTCGAGCTGGTCAAGACGGCGCCGTTCTCCGAATTCCGTCTCAAGGTCGGCGACATCGAAGTGCATTTGCGGCGCCGCAACGGACTGGACGGCGAAGTGCAGAGTTCGCCCGCCGCTGTCGCGACGGCGCGGGCTGCCGCACCGGCGCCCTCAGCCGCGCGCGAACCCGAGCGCCGCTTCCCGGAGGGCTCGGTGCTGGTGCGTTCGCCGATGGTCGGCACGTTCTACCGCGCGCCGGCGCCGGATGCGGCTCCCTTCGTCGAAGTGGGGCAGCACGTCGAGCCCGACACCACGGTGTGCATCATCGAAGTGATGAAGCTCATGAACTCGATCGCGGCCGACACGCGCGGCGTGGTCGTCGAAATCCTCGCCGCGAACGGCGCTCACGTCGAGCATGGCGAGCTGCTGATGGCGATTCGCCCGGATCCGGAGGACGGATGAAGCGCAGGCACGGCCCCGTCCGTCCGCGCCGCTTCGATTTCGTCGACGTCACGCTGCGCGATGCGCACCAGTGCCTGTGGTCCACGCGCATGACGACCGCGATGATGACCCCGATTCTCGGCGCGATCGACCGCGCGGGCTATGCCTACATCAACATTCTTGGCGGCGCGGTGTTCGACGTCTGCGTGCGCTACCTGCATGAAAACCCGTGGGAGCGGGTGAAGCTGCTCTGCAGCCGGCTCGCCACCCCGTGCGACGCGCTGACACGCGGCCAGAGCCTGTACACCTTCGAGCTTTTTCCTGACGACATCGTTGCGCTCAATTCGCAGGTGTTCGCGCGGCTCGGCGTGAAAGTGCTCACGGTCTATGACGCGCTCAACGACAACCGCAACATCGAATCGTCGGTGCGCTCGGGCCACGAGGCCGGCATGAAGGTCAACGCCATGATGACCTACACGCTGAGCCCGGTGCACACCGACGCGTACTACGTCGAGCGCACGAAGGAGCTGGTGAAGCTCAAGGCCGATTTCATCTGCATCAAGGACCCGACCGGGCTTCTCACGCCCGAGCGCGGCCGCACGCTCTTTCCCGCGGTGGTGAAAGCCGCGGGGTCGGTGCCGATGCAGCTTCATTCGCACTGCCAGTCGGGGCTGGCGCCGGAGGTCTACCAGATCGCGATCGCGAGCGGCTTTCGCTTCGGCTACACGGCGAGCGAGCCGCTCGCCAACGGTGCCTCGCTCCCGGCCACCGAGGACATCGCGGCGCGTGCGGCGCGCCTCGGCGTGCGCACCGCGGTCGAAGCCGCGGCGCTCAAGGAAGTGGCGGGCTATTTTTCCTGCCTGTGCGAGAGCGAAGGCAAGCCACGCGGCGAGATCGCGAAATACGACCCTGCGCTCTACGAGCACCAGATCCCGGGCGGGATGATCTCCAACCTGCGCTACCAGCTCCAGACCATGAAGCTGGAGCACCGGCTGCCCGAGATCCTGGAGGAGGTGCCGCGCGTGCGCGAGGACCTCGGCTACCCGATCGTGGTGAGCCCGTTCGCCCAGTACGTCGTTACGCAGGCGACGCTGAACGTCGTGCAGCGCGAGCGCTACAAGACGATTCCCGACGAGATCCGCAAGTACGCCATGGGCTATTACGGCAGGCTCGCGGCGCCGCCCTCGGCCGAGTTTCTCGAGCGCGCCAACATCCGCCCGGGTGACGTGGTGACCGAGCGCCCGGCAGAGCACATCGAGCCGTGGATCCCGAAGCTGCGGGCGGAACTCGGTGCCTCGGTCCCGGACGAGGACCTGCTGCTCGCCGCGTTCTACGACAAGGCGCTGCTCGCGCCGCTGCGCAATCCGGCGCCGGGGTGCACGTTCCGCACCAGCCCGCTGCAGGAGCTGATCCGATTCTTCGGCACGCGCAGGGACATCGAGTTCGCGCACGTGCGGTTCGCCGGCACCGAGATGACCTTTTCGGCGCAGGCCTCATGAGCGGGGTGCGTCCGGAAGTCTTCGCGCGCGCGAGCCAGGTACTGCGCGTACTGACCGGAATCGCGGGCGCGGCGCTCACCGTGTACGTGACGCTGGCGCTGTTCGGGTTCGTGCGCAGCTCCTCGCAGCATTACGCCGCCTTCACGTTCGCGATCATGCTCATGGCGGGCCTGGTGAGCGTGCGCATCCCGATCGAGCAGCGCGTGCACGAGGTTGCACCGCGCTGGTTCCGCACCCGCGTGGCCATTGCGCTTGCCGCAACCGTGCTTGCGGCGGGCGGCGGCCTGTACATCCTGATTCAGGCCAAGCGGCTGGAAGTGGCAGCGCCGTATTTCGACAACTTCGAAATGGTGATCGGCCTGCTGTTTACCGCCGGCGTTCTCGTGCTCACCTGGCTCAACTGGGGCTGGGTGCTGACGCTCGTGATCACGACCTCGATCGTGTACTTCTTCTACGGCCACCTGCTCGAGCACCCGCTGCTCTCGCACCCGGAGTACGACCCGAAATTCGTCATGAACTACGTCGGCCTGGGTACGACGCAGGGCTTTTTCTGGTTTGCGCAGACCGCGGTGGACGACATCTACTACCTGGTGCTCTATGCCTCGGTGCTTTTCGGCATCGGCATGCTCTACTCGATCATCGAGATGGGGAAGGCGATGGGAAACCGCATCGCGGGCGGCGCGGCGGGTCCCGCGGTGGTCGGCAGCGGCGTCGTCTCGATGGTGATGGGCGTTGCGGTCTCGAACGTCGTCCTCACCGGCCGCTTCACCATCCCGATGATGAAGAAGTATGGCTACAGCCCGGCGATGGCGGGCGCCATCGAGGCGGCCGCTTCCACCTCCGGGCAGATCATGCCGCCGGTGCTCGGCCTCGCGGCGTTCATCATCGCGAGCTTTTTGTCGATGAAGTACATCGACGTGGTGAAGGCGGCGGTGATCCCCGGTGCGCTGTACATGACCGGAATCGCGATCGCCGTCATCGTCTACGCACGCTGCCACAGCCTGCCCAAGCTCAACGAGGCGGTGGACGCCGGGATCATCTGGCGCACCTTTCCCGCGTTCCTCGTCTCGTTCGTCGTCGTCTGCTGGCTGCTGCTCGATTACTACTCGCCGTCGGTCGCGGGTCTTTCGGGCTGCGTCGTCGCGCTCGCGCTTGCGATGTTCCAGGGGCGCTACCGGCCGAGCGTGCGGCAGTTGGGGCTTGCGCTCGAGGAAGGGCTCGAACTGATGGCCCTGCTTGCGCTGCTCCTCATCGCGATCGGCCCGCTCGGGCAGGCGTTTCTCACAACCAACCTCTCGGGGCGCCTGGGCACCTATCTCGTCGCCGTGCTGCCCGACAACTCGCTCATCCTGCTCATCGGGGCGGCGATCCTTTCGCTCATCCTCGGCATGGGTCTGCCGACGCCGGTCGCCTACCTTGTTGTCGCGCTCGCACTGGTGCCGTTCCTGCAGCAGCTCGGGGTAAAAGCGCTTCTCGCCCATTACTTCGTCTTTTATTTCGCGGTGTATTCGGCGCTCAGCCCGCCCGTTGCGGTGGCAGCGCTCGCCGGCGCCAAGCTCGCCGGCGCCGGGTTCTGGGAAACCTGCCGCGAATCGATGAAACTCGCCGCCACCACCTTCATCATTCCGTTCGCTTTCGTCTATCGGCCGCAGCTGCTCGCGTTTCCCGCTGTCGGCTGGGACGTGGTGCCGCCGATCCTCGAGATCCTGCTCATCCAGTGGACGAGTTCGATCGCGCTCTTCGGCTATTTCCGGCGCCGGCTCGGCACGGCCGAACGGTGGCTGTTCGGCGCGCTCACGTTGCTCGGCTACTGGGCGATGGTGACCGAGGCGCTTCACTCGACATTCATTTTTGCGGGCGCGGCCGCTGTGCTGCTCCTCGGCGTCGGTCTGCGCCGCGGCGCAATCGTGCCCATTACCGTGACCAAAGGAGGAGAGCCATGAAAGCAAGACCCGTCCTACGCAACCTGATCGGAGCGCTCGCGCTTGCGGCGTTGCCGCTTTCGAACGCGCTGGCCCAGAAACCGGCCGCGCCGGTATCGGTCCCCCTGCTGCTGTGCCCGTGGGGGTGCGGGCCGACCGAGTCCGACACCATCCTCATGAACCAGATGATCAAGTTGGGCATCCCGGTGACCCTGCTGCCGCAGGAAACTCCCGGCTACATGTTCAACGTTCGCGAAATGGCGAATGATCGCCACTGGAAGAAGTCGGTGTTCGGTACCGAAGACGTGATCATCCAGCTCGCGATGAAATGGGGCGGCACGCCGGAACTCAAGGAGTTTCTCCCGGAACGCGTGCCGATCCGCTTCAAGCTGCTGTACGGCGAAACGTGGTGGGGTCAGGGCAAGTTCTTCGTGACGTTCGATCCCAATATCAAATCGCCGGCGGACTTCAAGGGCAAGCGCGTGGCGCTCGGCCTGCGCGGTCAGAGTGACTGGGGCGTATTTCCACGCCTGTTCCTCGAGCATGCCTAC
>Ga0209399_10000571_pt1 | contig 21706 bp, 19 predicted proteins | sample OV2TP3_FD_184130 | JGI IMG/M metagenome (GOLD analysis project Ga0209399, IMG submission 184130) | Hot spring microbial communities from Beatty, Nevada to study Microbial Dark Matter (Phase II) - OV2 TP3 (SPAdes) (version 3) | ecosystem: Environmental > Aquatic > Thermal springs > Hot (42-90C) ... | reverse complement strand
TCCGGCGCAAAGGAGAGCCGCCCGTGCCCGCGAAACATGACGCACCTGATCTGGGCGGCCTCGTCCTTGAGCGTGAAGTACCGGTGCCCGGAGGTGTGCTGGATGTACTGCGAGACCTCCCCCGTCACCCAGACCGGCGGCAGGGCCTGCTCCAGGATGCCCTTGATGACCTGGGTGATCTCGGACACCGAATACGGGCGGTCAGCCACGAAAACCTCTAAATGCAACGATGAAGTCAGAACGATGAACGATGAACGAAAAGCGAAACAGCCTTTGCGGTTTTTCGTTCATCGTTCCGCGTTCATCATTCATCCTTATCATCTTCCGACCCGCTCACCTCCGCCGCGTAAGAAATCCGGAGGCGCTCGATGCCCCTGGCCCTGCCCGTGTCCTCGTCCACGTCGATCACCACGGCGCAGAGCTGCACGTCCCCCGTGGCCACCTCCAGCCGGACCGACATCTGCGTCAGAAACCGCTGGATGGCCTCGGCCTTCCGCGCCCCGATCACGGAGTCGTGGGGCCCGGTCATCCCCACGTCGGTGATGAACGCCGTGCCCCCGGCCAGCACCCGCTCGTCGCTCGTCTGCACGTGGGTGTGGGTGCCGATCACGGCGCTGACCTGTCCGTCCACGTAATAGGCGAAGGCGACCTTCTCCGAGGTCGCCTCGGCGTGGAAATCCACCAGGATGATGGGCGTCTGCCGGCGCAGCTCGTGCACGATCTGCTGGCCGACCCGGAACGGGCAGTCCAGGTCCCTCATGTGCGTCCGGCCCTGAAGGCTGACGACCCCCACCGGGAGGCCCTTCCGGGACGCCGCCACGCAAAACCCCGTCCCCCCCACGCCCGGCGGAAAATTGGCGGGCCTCAGGATGTCCTTCGACTTCACGATGAAGGGGATCGTCTCCTTCCGGTCCCAGACGTGATTCCCCAGGGTGATCACGTTCGCCCCGTAGGACCTGATCTTCCGGGCCAGGTTCTCCGTGATCCCGAACCCCCCCGCCACGTTCTCTCCGTTGACCACGCAGAGGTCGATCCCCCGGCGGTCGATCAGGCCGGGGACCAGGTCCGCAGCCGCTCGCCGGCCCGGCCTTCCGTAGACATCGCCCACAAACAGGATTTTCAAGGGGACCTTCTGTGGTTTCCGACCGTGGTCTGCAAGGGCCCGATGCCCGCGCCGGACTTGATCTCGCGCATGGCATAGTCCACCGCCCGCATCTCCCGGATGACCGTGACCTTGACCTGTCCGGGGAACTCCATCTCCCGCTCGATCTTCTCCGAGATCTCGGAGGCGAGGCGATCCGTGTCGGCGTCGTTCACCAGGTCGCTGTCCACGATCACCCGGACCTCCCGGCCCGCCTGGATGGCGTAGGCGTTCTGCACGCCGCTGAACGCGCTGGCCGTGGATTCCAGCCTCTCCATCCGCTTGATGAACCCCTCCAGCGTGTCCCGCTGAGCGCCGGGACGCCGGCTCGACATCGTGTCCGCGGCCTCCACCAGCGCGACAATGGGGGAGGTGATCTCGGACCCTTCGGGATGAGGCTCGATGGCATTGACCACCACGGGGACCTCGCCGTATTTGCGGGCCATCTCGGCCCCGATCTCCTCGGGAGTCCCCTCCATCTCGTGGGTCGCCGCCTTCCCGACGTCGTGCAGAAGGCCCGCGCGCCTGGCCAGGGCGGCGTCCAGGCCCAGGTGCTCCGCCATCATCCCCGCCAGGAAGGCCACCTCCTTGCTGTGCATCAGGAGGTTCTGCCCGTAGCTCATCTTGAACTTGAGCCTCCCCAGCGTCTCCACCAGCCGCTCGTGAAGCCCGTGCACCCCCGCGTCGAATGCCGCCTGCTCCCCGGCCTCCCGGATGACCCCCTCCATGTCCTGCCGGGTCTTCTCCACGATCTCCTCAATCCGGCCCGGATGGATGCGCCCGTCCAGGATGAGGCGCTCCAGGGCCATCCGGGCGACCTCCCGGCGGACAGGATCGAACCCCGACAGGATCACGGCCTGCGGGGTGTCGTCCACGATCACGTCCACCCCGGTGGAGGTCTCAAAGGCCCGGATGTTGCGCCCCTCCCGGCCGATGATCCGCCCCTTCATCTCGTCCGAGGGGAGGTTCACGATGGAGACGGTCGATTCGGCCACGTGCTTGGCCGCCAGCCGCTGCACGGCGCGGGTGATGATCTCCTTGGCCTCCCGGTCGGCCTTGGCCACGGCCTCCTCCCGGATCTCGCGGGCCTTCCAGGCGGCCTCCCGGCGGGCCTCCTCCTCCATGTTGGCCATCAGCAGCGCCTTGGCCTCCTCCTGGCTCATCCCCGCGATCCGCTCCAGCTTGGCGTTCTGCTCGACGATGACGGCGGAGAGCTGCTCCTCCTTCGCCTGGAGCGTCTTTTCGCGGAGGGCGAACTGCCGCTCTCTGCCCGTGATGGACCGCTCCTTGTTGTTGAGCAGATCGACCTTGCGGTCCAGCTGACGCTCGCGCGTGACCAGCTTGAACTCCGCCCTCTGCAGCTCCTCCCGGCGGGCCTCCATCTCCCGCTCGACCTTGAGCTGCTCCTTGTACATCTCGTCCTTCGCCTCCAGCATGGCCGTCTTCTTGAGCGCCTCGGCCTCCAGGAGGGCGTCCTTCACGATCTTTTCGGCCGACTCCTCGGCCTTCGACATCCTGCTGTACGTGATCTTGCTGTTGATCAGCCACCCGGTCAAAAAACCGATGATCAGGAGCCCGGCAGACAACAACATCACCGTGATGGTGGGCATCGTCTGATCCATAATTGTCTCCGTAGCGTGCATCGAAGAAATATCGTATGAGGGCGAGGCACGCCTCGCCCCTACTTTTCCTCTTCCCCCAGCGTGCTCGACAGCCGGGAGATGTTCTTGCCCAGCATCGACTCGATCGTTCGGCTGGCGTCGCGCTCCTTGAACAGTTCGTCCGCGATGTTGAGGGCCGCCAGAATGGCCACCCGCGCCGCCGAACGGATCGCCGTCACCGTGGCGACCTCCCGCATCTTCCAGTCCACATAGCGGGCGACCTCCCGGACGCGATCCGGGTCGGCGTCGGACTGGATCGGATACTCCGTGCTAAAAATGGTGACCGTGACCGACTTCTTTTCAGCCATAACCAACCTTTATGGTTCACGCCTACTCGTCCAGTTTGATCGCATCCAGCCGGGCGAGCATCGACTCGACCCGCGTGCGCATCTCCTCGCGGCGTTTTTCGCCCTCGGACTTCAGCCCCTCAACCTCGGATTTCAGGCCCTCAATCTGGGTCTGCTGGCGCTCAACGGTCTGCTGGAGGGTTTCGCACCTCCTGTTCAGGTCATCCCGCTCAAGACGCATCTGACTGATGATCTCAACGGCCCTGCTGATCTCCGCCTCAAGACGCTCCATCTGGTCCACGTCAGTCCATCCTCCCTGAAGACAACGATGAAGTTGGAACGATGAACGCGGAACGAAAAGCGGAATAGCCTTTGCGGTTTTTCGTTCATCGTTCATCGTTCATCATTCACAGTTATGTTTTTCTCAGCTCCGCCCCGCACGCCTCTCTGAGACGCCTCAGAATGCGCCCGCAGACCTCGTCCACCTCCTCCTCCGAAAGCGTCCGATCCGGCGCGCGGAAGCGGAGGGAGAAGGCCACGCTCTTCTGGCCGGGAGGGACCTTGTCGCCCCTGTAGAGGTCGAAGACATCCACCGCCTCCACCGTCGCCCCGCCCTCCCCCCGGATGAGGGACAGCAGGCGCCCGGCCTGGACCCCCTCGCCCACCACGAGCGCGAAGTCCCGCTCCACCGCCGGGAATCGGGGCAGCGGGCTGAAGGTCCTCTCCTCATCCACGCAGGACAACAGCCTTTGAAAGTCGAGCGTGAAGGCAAACGCGTCCTTTCGGATGTCAAACGCCCCCGCAACCGGCCGCCGCACCTGCCCGACGGTCCCCACGGCCTCCTCGCCCAGCAGCGCCTCCGCCGAAGGCCCCGGCTCGTAGAGCGCCGACGCGAAAGGGGGGGTCGTGACGGGACGGGCCGTGAGATGCGCGAACAGCCCCTCCAGAATCCCCTTCGCGTCGAAGAAGTCGAACTCCGGCCCCCCCCCTTCCCAGAACGTGGCCGCGCGCGGCCCGATCAGCAGCCCGGCCACCTCGACCCGCTCCTCCGCCCCCCCGCAGGACGGCCTGCCGAAGGCCTTGCCGATCTCGAAGATGCAGATGCGCTCGACCTTGCGGTTCAGGTTCCACCGGGCCACGTTCAGAAGGCTGGGGAGCAGGGCCGGGCGCAGCGCGGCGGCCTCCGCGCTCACCGGGTTGGAGACCCGGACCGGAGGCGTCTCGATGCCGCAGAGAGAGGCCCACTGTTCGTCGATCAGCGTGTTGGTCACGACCTCGGTCATCCCCAGGCCAATCAGCAGGGCGCGGAGACGGTCTCGCAGGCGCTCCTCCGGCGACCGGCGGACGGACACGTTCCAGGCCCGCACCCCCCGGCTCCGGATGCGGTCGAACCCGTAAATGCGCGCCACCTCCTCCACCAGGTCCGCCTCCCGCGTCAGGTCGGGCCGGCAGGTGGGGACCGTGACCTTCAAAGAACCGTCCGCCCCGGCCACGTGGCAGCCCAGATCGGTCAGGATGCGGCTGATCGTCCTGAGGCTCAGGTCCGTGCCCAGCGCCTCGTTGACCCGCCGCGCCCGCAGGGCCACGGTCGGCGGCGTCAGAGGCCGGGGGTAGACATCCAGATGGCCCCGCGCGGCGGTCCCCCCCGCCACCTCTATCATCAGCCCCGCCGCCCGGTCCAGCGCCCGCACGGGCGCGTCGAAGTCCGCCCCTCGCTCGAACCGCTGCGAGGCCTCCGTCGAGAGATTCAGCAGGCGTCGCCCGGCGCGCACCCGCCTCGGCTCGAAATAGGCGCTCTCGATCAGGACATCCGCCGTCGCCGCCGTCACCTCGGAGTCTCCCCCCCCCATCACCCCGGCCACGGCCACGGGCCGCGCGGCATCCGCAATCACCAGGACCTCAGGCGTGAGGGCGCGATCCGCCCCATCCAGGGTCGTGATCCGCTCGCCCGCGCGCGCCCGGCGGACCACGATCCGGCGCTCCGCCAGCCGGCTCAGGTCGAAGGCGTGCAGCGGATGGCCCGTCTCCAGCAGGACGAAGTTGGTCACGTCCACGACGTTGTTGATCGACCGGAGGCCCACCGATTCGAGACGCCGGCGCAGCCAGCCCGGCGGGGGTCCGACCCGGACCCCCGTCACCACGCGGGCCGCGTAGCGCGGGCACCCCTCCGCATCCTCGATCTGCACCCCGGCGACCTCCTCGACCCTCCGGTCCCCCTCCGGCGCGGGGACGCCCGGATACCGGACCGGGTTCCCGGTCAGGGCGCTCACCTCGCGGGCGATGCCCAGGAGGCTCAGACAGTCGGGCCGGTTGGGCGTCACCTCGAAGTCGAGCAGGACGTCGTCCCCGGCGCCCAGCTCCTCGGCCCCCTCCAGGGCCAGCCCGGCCATCGTCAGCCGCTCCGTCAGCTCCCCCCAGCCCCAGGGGATGTCAATGTACTCCTTCAGCCAGTTGTAGGTGATCTTCATGGCGCGTCTTTAGAACTGTTCAATGAACCTCAGATCGCTCTCCAGAAACGCCCGGATGTCGTCCACGCCGTACTTCAGCATGCCCACCCGCTCCACCCCCATGCCGAACGCGAACCCCGTCACCGCCTCCGGGTCGTAGCCCACGGCCTCGAACACCGCCGGGTCCACCATGCCCGCCCCGGCGATCTCGATCCACCCCGTCCGCTTGCAGACCCGACACCCCCGCCCCTCGCAGAAGATGCAGGAGAAATCGTACTCGGCGCTCGGCTCCGTGAACGGGAAGAAACTGGGCCGGAACCGGACCTTTACCCCCTTGCCCAAAAACTGATGCGCCAGGTAGATGATGACCCCCTTCAGGTCCCCGAACGTCACCCCCCTGTCCACCCACAGCCCCTCGATCTGGTGGAAGGCAAAGTGGTGCGTGGCGTCCAGCGCGTCCCTCCGGTAGCAGCGACCCGTGGAGATGATCCGCACCGGCGGCGGCGTCCGCTCCATCGTCCGCACCTGCACGGTGGAGGTGTGCGACCGGAGGAGCAGCCCGCCCCCCTCCAGATAGAAGGTGTCGTGCAGGTCGCGCGCCGGATGGTCCGCAGGGGTGTTCAGGGCGTCGAAGTTGTGGTATTCCGTCTCCACCTCCGGCCCGTCGGCCAGCGAGAACCCGATCCGCTCGAAGATGCCCACGAGCTCGTCGGTGACCTGCGTCAGCAGGTGCCGCCGGCCCAGCGCGGGACGGCGTCCCGGCAGGGTCGTGTCGAACCCCGCCTGCGCGGCCTCCGGCCGGCTGTCGAGCCGGGACCTGACCTCCTCCAGCAGGGCCGAGATCTCGTTCTTCGCCCTCCCTGCGGCCTCCCCCACCTTCGGCCTGAGCGCCGCATTTAGCGTCCCGATGCCCCGCAGGACCTCGGTCAGCATCCCGTCCCCCCGTCCCAGGTATTTCGCCCGGAGCAGGTCGAGGGCCCTCAGGTCCGCGCACGCCCGGATCTCCTGCTCCGCGGCCCTCCGGATCTCTTCGATGCGATCTAGCATATCCTCATCGCTCAAACAAAAAACGGAACCCATCAGACAGGCCGCGCCTTCCACAAAGCAGGCGCGCTGCCCACAGATTCCGTTTTCCCGGAAGATGCGTTACAGGCTCTGCTTTGCCCGTTCCGCCAGAGAAGAGAAGGCGCTCTCGTCGGACACGGCCAGATCGGCCAGCGCCTTCCGGTCGAGGGTGATGCCTGCCTTCCTGAGGCCGTCCATCATCCGGCTGTAGGAGAGGCCGTGCAGCCGCGCCGCCGCATTGATCCGGACGATCCAGAGCCCCCGGAACACGCGTTTCTTCGCCCGGCGGTCCCGGTAGGCGTAGGCCATCCCTTTGTTCACGCTCTCCTGCGCGGACCTGAAAAGCCTGTGCCGCCCCCCGAACTGCCCCCTGGCCGCCTTCAGGACCTTCTTCCGTCGCTCTCTCGACGCCACATTATTCGTCGCTCTGGGCATTCAAAACCTCCATACATCAAACGTCAAACGTCAAACGTCAAACGTGGTTCGTGATCCGTGATCCGTTTTTACGGTTCACGGTACCCGGTCCACGGTACCCGACTTTTCGTTTCACGTTTCACGTCTCACGTCTCACGGTTTTATAACGTCAGCATCCGCTTCACGCGGCCCAGGTCGGCGTGGCTGACGCCCGTCCCCTTCCGCAGGTTGCGTTTGCGCTTCGTGGAACGGCCGGTCATCAGGTGCGTGGCGAAGGCCTTTTCGCGCTTGACCCTCCCCCCACCCTTCACCTTGAATCGTTTGGCCGCGTTTCTATGCGTCTTGACTTTGGGCACAGATCGTTCCTTTCAAAAGAGACCCTGTAGGGACGAGGCATGCCTCGCCCCTGCCCCTATTTCGGAGTCATGAGCATGACCATATTGCGTCCCTCCTGCCGGATCGGCCCCTCCGGGACCCCGACCTGTTCGAGGTCCTTCTGAACCCGCTTCATGATCTCGGCGCCGAACTCCCGGTGGGCGTTCTCCCGCCCGTGGAACGTGATCATCACCTTGACTTTATTGTGTTCCTGGAGGAAATTCTCTGCGTGGCGGACCAGGAACTGATAGTCATGGTCGCCCGTCCGCAGCCCCAGCCTGACCTCTTTGAGCTTGGAGCCGTGAGGTTTCCGCTTGCGGACCTTCTTGCTCTGCTCGTACTTGTACTTGCCGTAGTCCATAATACGGCAGACCGGTGGCCGGGAGTTCGGGGCCACCTCCACGAGATCCAGATTGAGGGCCTCTGCCATCTCCAGGGCCTTGCGAGTCTCCACAACCCCGATCTGCTTGCCCTCCTGATCGATCAGGCGGATCTGGGGAATGCGGATCTGGTGATTGACTCGCGTAAAATCCTGGTCTCTTCCCCCTCTGTCTCTGTTAATCGCTGCTCACCTCCGTCATGCGTGTCTGTCCAGGCCTCCTTCCCACCCTTCGTAACCCCGCCCCGCTAACGTCTCTCCTCCACCTCTTCCTTCAGCCGGCTCACGAACTCTTCGAGCGAGACGCTCCCCAGGTCCCCCTGCCCGTGCCGGCGGACGGCCACCGCCCCGTTGGCCTCCTCCTTGCCCCCGACGATCAGCATATAGGGGACCTTCTGAAGCTCTGCCTCCCGAATCTTGTAGCCCAGCTTGGCGTCCCTCCGGTCGAGCGTGACGCGGAACCCCTTCGACGCCAGCCGGTCCAGGGCGCGCTCCGCGTAGGGGAGATACTGGTCCGACACCGGCAGGATGGCCGCCTGCACCGGGGCCAGCCAGACCGGAAACGCCCCCCCGTAATGCTCGATCAAACCCCCGATGAACCGCTCCATGGAGCCCAGGACAGTCCGATGGACCATCACCGTGCGGTGCTCGTGGCCGTCCTCCCCCACATAGTTGATGTCGAACCGCTCCGGCAGCACCTGGTCCACCTGCACCGTGGGCCCCTGCCACTCCCGGCCCAGAGAGTCCCACAGCTTGATGTCGATCTTGGGGGCGTAGAACGTGCCCCCGCCGGGCTCCACCTCGTATTCCATCTCCCGTCTTTTCAGGATGCTTTCGAGAGAGCCGGTGGCCCACTCCCACCCCTCGTCCGACCCCAGGGACTTCTCCGGCCGCGTGGCCAGATAGGCCTTGAATTTGTAGCCGAACGTCGTCATCATAAACTCGACCAGGTCCAGCACCCCGTGGACCTCCCACTCCAGCTGGTCCCTCCGGCAGAAGATGTGCGAGTCGTCCTGCGTGAACCCCCGCACCCGCAGCATGCCCTGCAGCGTCCCAGACCGCTCATAGCGGTAGACCGTCCCCAGCTCCGCAAACCGCAGCGGCAACTCCCGGTAGCTCCTGAGCGACGACTTGTAGATCAGGATGTGGCCGGGGCAGTTCATCGGCTTCAGCCGGTAGAGGAACCCCTCGATGTCCAGCGGGGAATACATGTTCTCCGAATAGGTCTGGAGATGCCCGCTGATCTCGTAGAGCCTCTCGCTGGCGATGTGGGGCGTGTAGACGAGATCGTACCCCTGCCTCTGATGCTGCGCCCGCCAGAAGTCCTCGATCGCCGCCCGGATGCGCGCCCCCTTCGGGTGCCAGAGGATCAGCCCGGCGCCCAGGTTCTCGTTGACGGAGAACAGGTCCAGGTCCCTGCCCAGGACCCGGTGGTCCCGCCGCCTGGCCTCCTCCAACCTCTGGAGGTGTTCATCTAACTCCTTCTTCGTCGGGAACGACACGCCGTAGATGCGGTAGAGCATCTTGTTGCGCTCATCCCCCCGCCAGTAGGCCCCGGACGTGCTCAACAGCTTGACGGCCTTGATCCGGCCCGTGCTCGGCACGTGTGGCCCGCGGCAAAGATCGCACCACCTGTCCGCGTTCCGGTAGAGGCTGACCGTCTCGCCCGGAGGAATGGCCTCCAGGATCTCCAGCTTGTAGGGCTCCTGGAGTTCCCCGAAGATCTTCGCCGCCTCGTCCCGGCTCACCTCCACCCGTTCAAAAGGCTGGTCCTCTGCGGCGATCTTCTGCATCTCGGCCTCGATCTGCCCCAGCTCCTCCGGCGTGAAGGGCCGGGGCACGTCGAAGTCGTAGTAGAACCCCCCCTCAATCGGAGGTCCGATGGTGACCTTGGCCTCCGGGAACAGCCGCTGCACGGCCTGCGCCATGACGTGGGCCGTGCTGTGCCAGTAGACCTCGTGTCCCTCCGGGCTGGGGAAGGTGACGATCTCTACAGAGGCATTGGACTCCAGGCGATGGCTCAGGTCCACGACCCGCCCATCCACCTTCCCGGCCAGGGCCGCCCTCAGGAGCCCCGGCCCGATACCCTCCGCCACCTCCCGGACGGTGACGCCGTCCGGATAAGATCGCCTGGACCCGTCTGGAAACGTAACGTGAATCAATGCGCCCGCTCGCAACAAATAAAAACAGCGCGCCGCCTACCCGATCAACGCGCTGAAATCCTGATTAAAAATCAACGCACGTATCCAGCCTGTCCTCCGGGTAAGCAGTGGCCTCTTTAAATGCTGGATATTTCGCGTAAATCTAAGTTATCAAAGGGGCTTTGTCAAGCAAAAAAAGGCAGTGATGAGGGGTCAGTGGTCAGTGGTCAGCCCCGCCCACCCTGGGGGGAGGGAAGGGGGCCGTTCATCGTTCATCGTTCATCCTTCATCGTTACCTTTTCGTCTCCCCCTCGCTCACGGTGACCTGCCGGTCGGCGGCCACATTGAGCAGCCGGTCCAGCGTCCCCCCCGGCCAGCGCACGACCATCGAGTCCGCCTTCGTCGCCGGGCCGAGCCCGAAGTGGAGCCGGAAGTCATTCTGCGACAGATAACTCGACCCGCTCCGCACCTCCTTCACCTGCCCCTGCCCCCCGGCCCAGACCGTCACCCTCGCCCCGATGCCGTCCCTGTTGGAAAGAGCAGAACCGGAGACACGGAGAGCCGGGGAACCGGGGAACAGCCCTCTCCCTGCACCCCCTCCAGAACCGGGGAGACGGGGAACCGGAGAGCCGGGGAAAAGACTCTCTCCCCGTTTCTCCGTTTCCCCCTTCTCCGTTTCAGGTCTTTTACCTCCCACCAGCTTCACCCTGATCCAGTGCCCCTGGTTCCCTCCATCATTCATGAGCAGCGTCGCCGGCCCGTTGTTGTTGTTGATGAACACGTCCACGTCTCCGTCGTCGTCATAATCCCCGAACGCGGCCCCCCGGCTCACGCGCGGCGCGGACAGGCCCGCCGCCTGCGCCACCTCCAGGAACTTCCCGTTCTCCCCGTTGCGGAACAGGAGCGGAGGCTGGGCGTGGGCGCTGCCGACCAGCTCGGCGTTGTCCAGGACGTGGCCGTCCACCATCAGCAGATCGACCCAGCCGTTGTTGTCATAGTCCAGAAAGTGGACCCCCCAGTGGACGTAGGGGTAGCTGGCCCGCTTGATCCCGGAGAGGGAGGAGACGTCGGAGAACAGCCCGTTCCCCTCGTTGTGGTAGAGGACCGCGCCCTCGAGTTGAAAGTGCGTCACCGCGAGGTCCATCCGGCCGTCCCCGTCGTAATCCCCGAAATCGGCCCCCATGCTCGACATCAGGTTCCCCTCCCCGCTGTAGGCCACCCCGGACAGGAGCCCCGCGTCCTCGAAAGTCCCATCCCCCCTGTTTCGATACAGGAAGTCCGGCGTCATGTCGTTGGCCACGAAGATGTCCACGTCCCCGTCGTCGTCATAGTCCCCGCAGACCAGCCCCATCGCCTTCCCGGAGGGGTTGAAGGCGCCCGCCCGCTCCGTCACGTCCGTGAACGTCCCGTCTCCATTGTTGTGATAGAGCCGGTCGCTCACCCCCCTGAAGTTGTCAGGATGAGGATAAAAGAGGGCGTCGCTGGCCAGGGTGGCGGCAGGGCTGCCCATGTAGGGCCGGAGGGAGGCGAAGAACGAGGAGATCGAGTAGTCCACGTAGTTGCCCGCGTAGAGGTCGAGGTACCCGTCGCTGTCGTAATCGAGAAAGGCGCAGCCCACGCTCCAGACCGAGTCCCCGGCCACGCCGGCCCTCCGGGCCACGTCCGTGAACGTCCCATCCCCGTTGTTTCGGAACAGGCTATTGGGGCCGTAGCAGGTCACGTAGAGGTCCTGGTCCCCGTCGTTGTCGTAGTCCCCGGCGCAGCATCCCATCCCGTAGGCCGTGGTCCCCACGCCCGCGGCCTCCGTGACATCCGAGAACCTTCCGTTTCCTTCATTCCGGTAGAGCCGGTTGAGCGGGCGCTCCCCCGCGTATCCCGGCAGAGCGCCCCCGTTGACGGCGAACACATCCGGCCTCCCGTCGCCGTTATAGTCGAAGAACGCGCACCCCGCCCCCATCGTCTCCACAAAATACCTTTTGCCGGTCCCGCCGTGGACGTGCCGGAAGGCGATGCCCGACGCCGCCGTCGCGTCCACAAAACGCGCCGGGTCGGCAAAGAGCGTCGCCGGGCAGGTCAGCAGGAGAAAAATCCACGCCCATCTGCGAGTTGACATTTGGGTTAATTTGGTTATCATGGCCTGTCCGCCTGCTAAACCCGAATGGGTGTGAATTTCTGTTAAGGCCTTCTCTCAGAGCCAGGGCCCATGCTAGAGATACTTCCGCTAAAAGGCATCCTGTATAACGCGAAAAAAGTCGAGGACCTTTCACGCGTGATTGCGCCTCCGCACGACGTGATATCCCCGGAGGTGAGGGAGGCGCTCAGGTCCAGATCAAAGTTTAACTTCACCCGCCTCGATTCACCCGACGGGAGGGCCGACAGATACCGGCGCGCCGCCGGACTGTTCAGGGCGTGGGAAGAGCGCCAGGTCCTTGTCCAGGACAGAGAAGCGTCGATATACGTCTACGGCCAGACGTACAGGGCCCAGAACAGAGAACACACCAGGACGGGCTTTATCAGCCTGTTAAAACTCGAACCCCTTGGGCAGGGAGTGCTCCCCCACGAGAAGGTCCTGGAAAAGGGCCTTCGGGACAGAATATCGCTCATCGCCGCCACAAAGGCAAACTTTGGAGTGCCCCTCCTGCTGTATGCGGACAGGGAGAGGGTGATCGACGACATCTTGAAGAAAGAAGTGGCCCCAATGGCCCCCTGCCTGGAATTTGTGGACGGCGACGGGACACGGCATAGGCTCTGGAGAGTCTCCCGCCCCGGCGTGATCCGGAAAATCAGGCAGGAGATGAGGGGACACCGGTGCGTCATAGCGGACGGGCATCACAGATACACCTCAGAACTGAGGGTGAAAGAGGCGCTCGGCACGGAATCGGCGAAATACGGGCTGATGTGCTTTGTAAACGCGTTCGACGAGGGGACGACGATCCTCCCCACGAACAGGGTGGTGTCTGGCCTGCCTCTCGACATGGGGGATTTTGTGCGCAAACTCAGAAGGCATTTTGCCGTCGAGGAGGTTGAAAAACTGGACCTGCTGGTCAACAGGGTCAGGGACGCCCTATTGACGAACAGAAAGACAGGTCGCAGGCGCCCTGTCTTTGGAGCCTACAGCAACGCAAGCTCAAAAGGGTATCTCCTCAAATTAAAGGCCAGCGCCCATTCAGAGGGCGACCTCCCTCGCCATCCCCAAAACGCCCGCGTATCGGACGTGAACATCCTTCACGAAATGATCATAGAGAGGATTTTAGGCATTACGGAAGAACAGCAAAAAAAAGGGGAACACATCGACTTCATAAAAGGGGACGCCGAGACGATCCAGAAGGTCCTGACCAGCAACGCCCAGCTCGCCTTTTTCGTGAACCCTCCCACCGTGGAGGAGGTCTTCCGGGTCGCGAAATCCGGGGAGACCATGCCCCCCAAGTCCACCTTTTTTTATCCGAAGGTCTTTTCAGGGCTGGTCATCTATAAGATGGAGGAGGCCTGAGATGGGGGGTATGCTGTTTATCCCGGGGCCGACCGAGGTGCGGCAGGAGGTGCTGGACGAACTTGCCCGCCCGCAGATCGGACACAGGACGAAGGAGTTCAGAGAACTCTTCGCAGGCCTGAAACCCGGCTTGAAAAGGGTGTTCTTCACGGAGAACGACGTCTTGATCTCCACCTCATCAGGCTCTGGCCTCTGGGAGGCCGCTATAAGGAGCTGTGTAAACGCGCGCGTCCTGCACGCCGTCAACGGGGCCTTTTCAAGAAAATGGGCCTCCCTGTCCGAAAGCTGCGGGAAGGAGACGGCCCGAATAGACATCCCCTGGGGAAAGGCCGTTAAGGCCGAGGAGGTGGAAAAGGCCCTGTCCGGCGGCGACTACGAGGCGCTTTGCACGGTCCACAACGAGACCTCCACGGGCGTGGCCTCGGACCTGAACGAAATTTCGCGGGTCGTGAAAAAACACCCCGGCGTCCTGTGGATCGTGGACGCCGTGTCCTCTCTGGGGGGCATGAAGATAGAAGTCGACCAGCTGGGGATCGACATCTGTCTCACCTCTTCGCAGAAGGCCCTGGCCCTGCCGCCCGGCCTGGCGATGGCCTCCGTCAGTCAGAGGGCTTATCAAAAGGCAGAAAGCGTCTCGGGCAGGGGTTACTTCTTTGACCTGCTGGAACTGAAAAAGTCGTATGATCAGGATGAAACGCCCTACACCCCTTCCATCCCCCACCTCTACGCCTTAAAAAAGCAGCTGGAGAGAATGGAGGAAGAAGGGCTGGAGAACAGGTTCAAAAGGCATAGAGACATGGCCGATCACACAAGGGGCTGGGCTAAAAAACAGGGCCTCGACATGTTCTCTGAGGCAGGTTACCACTCGGACACGGTCTCGTGCATGCTCAACCTCCCCAGGCTCGATTTTAAGGCCATAAAGAGGGAGATGGCCCAAAAGGGCTACTCGATCGACTCGGGATATGGAAGCCTCAATGAGCAACTCGACGCGGAAGGCAGGCCGAACACCTTCAGGATAGCCCACATGGGCGACCTGAACGTGGACGAACTCAGGCGCATGCTTGCTGAGCTTGAAACGTATTTTTAAGGCGGCCCATCATGAAAATCGTCATGCCGGATAAGGTCAGCCAGACGTCGCTCAGGATGTTTCAGGAACACGGCTTCACGGTCATTCAAAATCCGGGCCTTAAAATTGAGGAGTGCAACGCCCTCGTCCAGGATGCGGACGCCGTTGTGGTGCGAAGCTACAACCTGCGCGACCTCCATCTCAACGACTCTCTCAAGGCCATCGGCCGGGCAGGGGTCGGCGTCAACAACATCCCCGTGGACAGGTGCAGCGAAAAAGGGGTCGTGGTCTTCAACACGCCGGGGGCAAACGCAAACGCCGTGAAGGAACTCGTGCTCTGCGGGCTGTTCCTGTCTTCGAGAGGAATTGTGGAGGGCGTGAGATGGGTCCTCCGCCAGAAAGACTTCGGCCACGAAGTCCCGCGATCCGTCGAGGAGAACAAGAGACAGTTCAGGGGAGAAGAGATTAAAGGGAGAACGCTCGGCGTCATCGGCCTGGGCGCCATAGGGGTGCTGGTCGCCAACGACGCCATAGCCCTGGGGATGAACGTGATGGGCTACGATCCTTACATCTCTGTGGCGAACGCCTGGATGCTCTCCAGGGATGTCAAAAAAACAGAGAACCTGGAGTCCATCTTCAAGAATTCAGACTACCTGACCGTCCACGTGCCCTTAAACGAAGACACAAGGCAAATGCTCAACAGGGAGGCCTTCGCCGTCGTGAAAAGAGGCGTCAAAATTTTAAACTTCACAAGAGATGAGATCGTCCACACCGGAGACCTGATCGAGGCCCTCAAAGAGGGAAGGGTCGGCAAGTACGTCACCGACTTTCCGGGTCACGATTTAATCGGCGTGGAGGGCGTCATCCCGATGCCCCACCTGGGGGCGTCAACGGCCGAGGCAGAGGAGAACTGCGCCGTGATGATCACGAACCAGCTTGTGGATTTCCTGAAGAACGGCAACATCACAAACTCCGTGAACCTCCCCAACTGTGAGCTTGAGCGAGGTGGAGACACCCGGATAACGGTCATCAACAAAAACGTCCCCAGGATGATCGAGGAGATCACCGAAGTCCTTGCGGAAAAGGACCTCAACATCGAAGAGATGATCAACAAGAGCAAGGGGACCATTGCATACAACATCCTGGACATCTCCGGGGCTGTAAACGAAGAGATCCTCGAAAAAATCAGGGCGATTAACGGGGTGGTCAAAGCAAGGATGCTTTGAAAAATCGAGGTCTACAAGGACCTCCGTCGCCTGTGGAGCACGACCTCCGCGGAGCTCTCAAAGTCCTGCGTCTGGCCGCGCCTGCGAAAGCGGACGCGGGTGAGGGTGAGCGTCGTCTGGTCCTTGAAGCGGGGCGTGGTCCTGAACCGCAGGATGCCGAACGTCCCGGCGTCCTGCGCCGCCCCCGCCCCTGACCCGAACTGCCCCCCGCCGATCTCCAGCATCCCGCCTCTGAGAAGAGGGAGCGTCTGGATCTCCGGGATGATCGGCCCGGCCTCAAACCCCTCATAGACGACCTGCGTCGTGTCGAACCTCAGCGTGGCCGTAAACCCCGTAGCGCCCTTCGCCCCCCTGAGGGCCACGACCTCCACAGCCACCGAGACACCCGATTGAACGCCCCAGACCTCCCGCTTCCCCTGATCCCCGCGGGCCGGGTCCAGGTCGAGCGTCACAGGTCCCGGCGGCGGGGCGGGCTTGCCGGGCTGCGCCGCCCCCACCCCAACGGCGCAAAAAAAAATTCCCACGCACAACATCCCTGAAATACGCATCTGATCCCCTGTCTTTCGCCTCATGCCTCACGCCTCACGCCTTCACGCCCTCGCATTCTTGCGACGCCGGATAGCCTCTTCGCAGACCTCGCAGAGCATAAAGACCTGGCCTTCAAAGTCCCGGATATCTCCCATCTTGCGAAGACAGACCCGACATCGGATCGGGGTCCGTCGGCTAAAACGAGAGGTCACCACCTTGTCGCGCACGTCGCCTCCCCAGGACACCAGCGTCTCAACGGCCTCAAAACATCTGAGACAGAAACGTCTCACGTCTTTATAACATGCTGCTTTTAAGAAACATAAAATGTGACCTGACGGTCACACAGAGACCCAAAAGCCATCTCAAAGGAGGCCTTTTTCGAGGTCCCACACCCCCACACCCCGGATGCAACTCCCGCCGTTCGATGCCTCATCCGAAAATAATTTGCTGTTTTTTCAGGAAGATGTAAAAAAAAGACCCTCTCCCTGCCGTGCCTGTGCCACTGGCACGTAAATCGCATATGGACATGGGCGTGGCCAGAGAGGTATCGCTGGAACCCGAACCGACGGCGGGGTTAAGGCCTCGCGGATCGGGTTGTGGATGGGCAGAGGAGGCGATCACGGGCAGAAAAAGATCCCGACCTTGAACCCTCTATGTGCGGTCTCTCACCGGAAGTCATGCTCAGACTGAGGTCGAGCGCTTCGACAGGAATCAGAGACCTTGCACCGGGTTAGGACGGCGATCTCGGAACGGGTGGTGTGGGGGATCATAACCTCCTTGGGAAGCCCCCGGGATGTCGCAAGATGTCCCGGGGGTTTTTTATGGAAACGTAGGGGCGGGTTGAAAACCCGCCCCTACGCCTTATCCATCACGATCAACGTCTTCAAAGACGCCCCGGCCTCCTTCGCCCTCCTGAACCCCTCCGCCGTCTCCTCCAGCGGGAAGCGGTGCGTGACGACCTGCCCCGCCGAGACGACCCCCTGCTCGATCAACTCCATCGCCTCCCGCGTGTCGTAGGGGCCGCAGGAATAGCTCGTCACGAGCGTCACCTCATTGAAGTAGAGGTCGTGGGGGGCGATCTCCAGCCGCTCCTCCGGCCCGGAAGGGGTGAAGAGCATCACCGTCCCCCCCTGCCCCACGCAGGCCAGCCCGGACCGCATGGCGTCCAGACTGCCCGGCCCCACGATCACCACGTCGGCCATCAACCCGCCCGTCAGCCCCCTCACCCGCTCCGTCAGGTCCTCCCTCCCCACATCCACCGCCGCATCCGCCCCCAGAGACAGGGCCTTCTCCAGGCGGTAGGGGACCAGGTCCGCGCCAATCACCGTCTTCGCCCCGCAGCGCCGGGCCAGCAGGGCGTTGATCTGGCCCATGACCCCCAGGCCGATCACCACCACGATGTCCCCGGCCTGAACTCGCGCCCGCCTGAGCGCCTTCACGGAGCAGGCGAGCGGCTCGATCAGCGACCCGTCCTCGAACGACACCCCGTCCGGGAGCCTGAGCGTGTCGTACCTCAGGTTGTGCGCCGGAATCTTCACGAACTCCGCCAGCCCGCCGGGGATGAGATGGGACGCCCGCCAGACCCGGCACAGGGAAAAAAAACCCCGCCGGCAGAGCCGGCAGGTGAAACAGGGCGCGTGATGGTGGACGAACACCCGGTCCCCCTCCTGAAACCCCACCGCGTCGCGCCCCACCTCCACGACCACCCCGACCGGTTCGTGGCCCAGGACCGCCGGGACCTTCCGCGCCACGTACCACGGGATCATGTCGCTCGTGCAGAGGCCGCAGACCTTCATCCGGATGAGCGCCTCCCCCGGCCCCACCCCCGGCGTCGGCATGTCCTCGATGCGGATGTCGTCCAGCGAGTAGACTTTGGCGACCTTCATGTGCCTCGCTCACTTCCCCGTAGGCACGACCTCGATCTTGACGCAGTTCCCGTCGATGAGCTGATCGATCACCTTCTTCATGTCGTCGAGCGTGTAGGACCCCGTGATCAGGTCCTTCACCCGCACCCGGCCGCTGGCCAGGAGATCGTAGGCGCTCCGGACCGCCGAGCGGGTGAAGTGGAACACCCCCTTGAGCGTGATCTGGTCGTAGTGCAGCCGGGCCGTGTCGAAGGAGGCCGTCGTCCCCTTGGGCAGGCCCCCGAACAGGATGACCGTGCCCCCCCTGGCCACCAGCCTCGTGGACTCTTCCCAGACCTTGAGCTGCCCCGTGCACTCCACCACGAGACTCGCCCCCACCCCCCTCGTCTCCTCCATCACGCGCTCGTGCACGTCCTCCCTCGCCGCGTCGATGACCACGTCCGCCCCGATCAGCCGGGCGATCTTGAGGCGCTTGCGCCGCCGGCCCGACACGATGATCTTCCCCGCGCCCAGCACCTTCGTAACCATGACGTGGAGCAGGCCGATGGGCCCGGCCCCGATGATCAGGACCGTGTCCTCCAACTTCAGCCGCACCTGCTCCAGCCCGTAGACCACGCAGGCCAGCGGCTCCAGCATGGCCGCCTCGCTGTAGGACAGGCCGGGCGGCTTCTTGAACATGTTGTGCTTGACGATCCGCGCCGGGACCTTCATGTACTCCGCAAAGGCCCCCCAGCTAAACATGTCCGGGGAGGTGCAGAGGTTCTCCAGGCCCCGTCGGCACTCCTCGCACTCCCCGCACGGGGCGGAGTTGACGCACATGACCTGGTCCCCCACCCTGAACCCCTCCACCCCTTCCCCCACCTCCCAGACATCCCCGGAGAACTCGTGCCCGAACCGCGTCGGCATCGGAATCTTGGGATGTCCCCGGCGGAACGCCTTCAGATCGGTTCCGCAGGTGAGCGCCGACCGGACCCGGACGATCACCTCCCCCGGTCCGGCCCTGGGCATCTCCACCTCCTGGAGTTCGATCTTTCCGGGCTCTAACAGTATGGTGGCCTTCATGCTCACGTCCGTCTCCCCCAAAAGAGATCCCCCTCCTCGCCCCTTTACGGATGCGATGGGCGGGGTAAGTCTCGGCCAGGTCTAAACTTCTATCTCACAGGGCCGCCGCGCCCCCCTCAGCGCGACGCGCAGGCATAAAACTATGGGTAATAATAGTCAAAATGAGGACAAGAATCAAGGGGGATCAACAGGACCACAGGACCACAGGACCACAGGACCAATGCAAAAGCCTTGTGGTCTTGTGGTCTTGTGGTCTTGTGGTCTTACCTGTACACCGCCTGAATCAGCGCCTTGATGTAACCATTGGCAAAGGCGTGCCCGGCCCTCGCCTGCGGGTCGTTCGGGATGCCGGGGGTGTGGTCCATCATGATCGGGCCGTCGTAGCCCACCTCCCTGTAGGCCTGCATGGCCCGCAGCATGTCCATGTCCCCCTCGTCGATGAACACCTCCTGAAAATTGTAAGGCGTCCCCCGGATGTTCCGGAAGTGCACGAACACGATCTTGTCCTGCCCCCCGATCCTCTGGATCGCCTTCACCACATCCTCCCCCATCTCCGCCACGCACCCCTGGCAGAACAGCATGCCGTTGGCCCGGCTGGGGGCCAGGCCGAACGCCCGCTCGAAGTTCGCCAGGCTCACCATGATGCGCGCCGCGCCCCCCAGCGGGTCCGGGACCGGCGGGTCGTCCGGGTGCAGCGCGATCCGCACCCCCGCCTCCTCCGCCACCGGCGCCACCCGCTTCAGAAAGTACTCCAGATTCTCCCACAGCCGCTCCGCGCTGATGGCCTTGTCCGGGTGGTGAGGCGCATTCTTCTTGAACGCCTCATAGTCGAACGTGCTGAACCGGGCCCCGCCCCGGCCCACCGTCGAGGGCGAGCGGAAGTGACTGATCGCGTAGAACGTCGTGGCCGTGGCCGGCACCCCTGCCCTGCCGATGGCCCTCAGCACCCGGCGCCACCCCTCGATCTGCTCGTCCCGCCCCGGCAGCCCGTGGATGATCTTGTCGCGGGGGACGCTGTGCGAATGGAGCACGGCCAGCTCCAGCCCATGTTCCTCCACGAACCGCTTCAGCCGCCTGAAGTCGTCCGTGGGGTCCCTCCCGTCGGCCATCTCCGCCGGGACGTGGACCAGCAGGCACTCCACGCCGATGGCCTTGTAGAAGTTCAGGTTGTCCGGGTTCACGTCGTTCCAGGGGATTTGGTCCAGCAGTTTCACGGCAAGCCCTCCGGTTAAAAAATAGTCCTGAGTCCTGAGTTCCGAGTCCTGAGTAAAGGCAAAATCTCTGTTCTTTGCTTTTACTCAGCACTCAGCACTCAGCACTCAGCACTTTCTTCTGGCACTCAGCACTCAGCACTCAGCACTTTTATTTCAGGATTTCCCTCAACCGCCTCGCGATCACCTTCTCATCCCCCTCCCGCAGCATATGGGGGTTCACCGTCACCCCGTCCGGCGAGGCGCTCACCTCGATACGGGGCTCCCCCTCCCGGAGCTGCTCGGCGATGGCCCTGGGCTCCATCCGGTCCGAGGCGACGCGGGCCACCGGGATCTGCCCGGTCCGGTCCAGGACGCGCTCCGCGCGCACGCCCGGCAGCCCGTACACGACCTCCACGAGGTGGTCCACCTGCGCCTCCCAGCGCCGGCGCTCGGCCTCGTGGTCCAGCCTCACGAACCGCTCCACCGCCGCCACGACCCCGGCGATCTCCTCCTTCCCCACCTTCATCGGCCTCCCGATCCCGCTGTTCGGGTTCCCGTTCAGCCGGCACGCCTCGATCAGGTCCCGCCTGCCCAGCACCAGGCCGCTCGCCTGCGGCCCCCGCAGGCCCTTTCCGCCGCTGAAGATGACCAGGTCCGCCCCCGCCTTTAGAAAGGCCGTCAGGTTGGACATGGGCGGGAGCTCCGCCGCCGCGTCCACCACGATCCGCACGCCCCCCTCGTGCGCGATCTGGACCGCCTCCAGCAGCGGCACGGAGTCAACCTTCGAGTAGGCCATGAAGAACATCACCGCCGCAGTCCTGGGGCCGATCCCCCCCCGCAGCGCCCCCGCCGTGGGCGCCACCTCCACCATCCGCGCCCCCCCCACCCGCAGGGCCTGCTCCCACCCCGTGCGGTGCGACCGCTGGATCACGAACTCCGTCCTGAGCCCGTCCCCCTCCGGCAGCCTTCGGATCTTCTCCGGGTCGCTCCCCGCGATGCAGGCCGCCGCGGCCACGGCCAGCCCCCCGGCGGCGCCGGACGACACATAGGCCGCCTCCACGCCCAGCAGCTCCGCGATCCGCCTCCCGGCCGCGACGTGCAGCTCGTTGAGGTCCACGTACTGCTCCGAGGCCGCCGCCATCGCCCGCAGCACCTCCGGCGGCATCAGCGACCCGCCCAGCCGCGTCACCGTGCCCACCGCGTTGATCAGCGGCCGGATGCCGAGACTGCTGTATACATCCATTGAGATTACCTCCCGCGAAAGACCCTTTACGCGGCGATGAATCGCCGCGCTACTCCTTCATCCAACACGGCGATGAATCGCCGTGCTACAACAGCACAAACCCCTTCCCCTCACCCCTTGCGC
>Ga0209399_10000570_pt1 | contig 21744 bp, 15 predicted proteins | sample OV2TP3_FD_184130 | JGI IMG/M metagenome (GOLD analysis project Ga0209399, IMG submission 184130) | Hot spring microbial communities from Beatty, Nevada to study Microbial Dark Matter (Phase II) - OV2 TP3 (SPAdes) (version 3) | ecosystem: Environmental > Aquatic > Thermal springs > Hot (42-90C) ... | reverse complement strand
CCGCGCCTCGCGCAGGGCCGCGGCGAGCCGGGCGAGCCCGGGCGCTTCGGCCATGCGCTCCAGGCCGAGCGGCAGCTTGCGGCGCCAGTTCGGGTGCTCCTCGGTGCTGCCGGGCACGTTCGCCTGCTCGAGCAGGCCGAGCGCATCCTCGAGCTGCAGCATCACGACGCGCGCCGGGGAGCGCGCGAGATAGACGTGCACGGCGCGGGCCAGCGCGGGCGTGAGCGGGCCGGGCAGCTCGGGGTCGGGCGCGCCGCCCGGCGGCAGCTGCCCGGCGCGCTCCAGCGCGCGCAGCAGGCGCGCACGGTCCCCGGGCCGGTCGCGCCACCACGCCGCGAGCGTGGGCAGGTCGTGCGTGCTCGCTGCCGCGAGCGCCTGGCGCGGATAGTCCCCCGGCGCCTTCAGCTCTCCTCCCGGCACCTGCTCGAAGAAGAGCAGCCGGCAGGACAGCACGCCCGCGCGGACGAGCGCCTCGCGCACCTCGTCGGGAACCGTGCCGAGGTCCTCGCCCACCACCAGGCAGCGGTGCCGCACGCTCTCCAGCGCGAGGATCGCGAGCAGGTCCTCGAGCGGGTAGCGCACGTAGGCGCCGCCCGCGGCGCCGGCCCCCTGAGGAATCCAGAACAGGCGCATCAGGCCCATGACGTGGTCGATGCGCACCGCCCCGGCGTGGCGCATCGCCGAGCGCAGCGCCTGGATGAACAGCTGGTAGCGGCCCGCGCGCAGCTGCCCGGGCCTGAGCGGCGGCAGCCCCCAGTCCTGTCCCTGGGGGTTGAAGTCGTCCGGCGGCGCGCCGATGCTCGAGGCGAGCGCGAAGCTGCCGCGGTGCGCCCAGGTGTCGGAGCCCGCGCGGTCGACCGACACCGCGACGTCGAGGTACAGGCCGACGGCAAGGCCGAGCGAGCGGCAGCGCGCCGCGGCCCGCTCGAGCTGCGCCTCCGCGAGCCACTGCAGGTACTCGTGGAACTCGACGCGCTCGAGCTGCTCGGCGCAGAAGCGGGCCACCTCGCCGGACTCCGGGTCGCGGAACGCCTCGGGCCAGGCCAGCCATCCCCACACCGAGGCGTCGCCGGCGTGGAACCGCGCTTGCAGCGCCTCCCACAGCGCGTGGCGGCGCAGCGGCTCGCCCTCGCGCGACTGGAAGTCGCGGAAGGCGCGCGAGCGCTCGCTCGCGCGGCGCACCTGCCGCTCGCGGAAGCTCGCGTAGAGCAGCTCCAGCACCTCGAGCTTCGCCCGCGCGACCCCGGCGTAGTCCACCAGGGGCGCGCTGCGCAGGCGCTCGAGGCGCGCCTGGAACGCGGGGGCGGCCACGTGCCGGCGCGCCGCGTCGCACTCGCGGAAGTCCTCCACCGCCTCGACGTCCAGGTACAGCACGTTCAGGCGAAGCCGGGAGGACGGGCTGTAGGGGCTCGCGTGCGCCGGGTTGTGGAGGAACAGCGCGTGCAGCGGGTTGAGGCCCACGATGCCCGCGCCGCGCGCGCCCCACTGCTCGGCGAGCAGCACCAGGTCGGTGAAGTCGCCCATGCCCCAGTTGCGCGCGGAGCGCACGCCGTAGAGCTGCACCGCAGGGCCCCAGACGCCGGGGCCCTCCTCCAGGGCGGGCGGCAGGTAGCAGCGCGGCGGCGCGGCGAGGAGCAGCGCCTCGCCGAGGAAGCCGCGGCGCCGCGCCGGGTCGTAGAGCTCGATGCGGTGATAGCCCAGGGGCAGCGCGACCGGGATCTCGAGCGTGCCGCCGGCCTCCAGCTCGCCTTCGCGCCGGGTGCCGTCCTCCAGCTCCAGCCGCCAGGCGATGCGCGCGCCGGGCTGCGGCGCAGGGAGGCTCGTCGCCAGGGTCCAGGGCACGGTGTCCGGCGCGACGCGCACCACCGGGGGGAGGAGCGGTGCGCGCGCCGCTTCGTCCTCCCCGAGCTCGGCGAGCAGCGCCTCGAGGCTCGCCGCCGGCGCCTCGCGCCACTGGCCGAAGATGTCGTGGTAGCCGGCGTCGATGCCGCGCTCGGCGCAGCGCCGCGCGAGCGCCTCGCTCACGCCGCCTCCAGGTGCACGGCGACCCCCGCCTCGCGCCAGAGCGGCTCGCCGCACGGGGGCCCGGGGAGCGGCGCCTGCGCATCGCGGAAGTCGACCGCGAGGTGCAGCCGGGCGCCGTCGCCGAGCGTCCACTCGACGTGCAGCGCGCCCTCTGCGATGCCGAAGCGGCCGCCCGGGCGCATCCCCGCGAGGCGCGGCACGATGTGGCGCCGGCGGACCTCGAGCAGCGCCCGCGCGAGCTCGAGGGTCTCGCGATGCCCGGGCGCGGCGCGCTCCTCCCAGCGCAGCTTCGAGGCGGCGAAGGTCGCCGCCTCGCCCGGGTCGGGGATGCGCGCGCGCGCCGCGGGGTCGGCGAACGCGGCGAAGCGCGCGAACTCGTCGCGCCGCCCCCGCGCCACCGCCGCGGCAAGCTCGGGACCGAAGTCGCAGAAGTAGAGGAACGGGCTCGAGGCCGCGAACTCTTCGCCCATGAACAGCATCGGCACCTGCGGCGCGAGCAGCAGGCAGGCGAGGGCGGCGCGCAGGCGCGCGGGCTCCGCCAGCGCGCCGATGCGCTCGCCGTGCGCCCGGTTGCCGACCTGGTCATGGCTCTGCAGGAAGGCGACGAAGGCGGTGGCGCGCAGGTGGGCGCTCGGCGAGCCGCGCGGCGCACCGCCGCGGTAGCGCGAGGGCTCGCCCTGGTAGGCGAACCCCTCGGCCAGCGCGCGGCCGAGGCGCTCGAGCGGCGCCTCGGCGTAGTCGGCGTAGTAGCCGTCGGACTCGCGCGCGACGAGCACGTGCAGGGCGTGGTGCAGGTCGTCGTTCCACTGCGCCGCGGCGCCGCCCTCGAGGTAGCGCGAATCGTTGGCGTCGTTCTCCAGCACCAGGTGCACGTGCCGCTCGCGCCCGGGGCCGCGCGCGAGCGCCTCGCGGATCTCCTCGACGATGTGCGGGCGCGAGGCGTCGCGGATGGCGTGCACCGCGTCCAGGCGCAGCCCGTCCATGGCGTACTCCTCGACCCAGTAGAGCGCGTTGTGGACGAAGAAGTCGCGCACCGCGCGGCTCCGCGGCCCGTCGAAGTCGAGCGCCGCGCCCCAGGGCGTGCGGCGCCGCGGGTCGAAGAACTGCGGCGCGTAGACGCCCAGGTAGTTGCCCTCGGGGCCGAAGTGGTTGTAGACGACGTCCAGCAGCACCATGAGCCCGCGCGCGTGCGCCTCCTGCACCAGGCGCTTGAGATCCTGCGGCGTGCCGTAGGAGGACTCCGGCGCGAAGGGCAGCACGCCGTCGTAGCCCCAGTTGCGCCGCCCCGGAAACTCGGCGAGCGGCATCAGCTCGATGGCGGTGACGCCGAGCGCGGCGAGCTCCTGCAGGCGCGCCGCCGCCGCGCTGAAGCTGCCCTCGGGCGTGAAGGCGCCCACGTGCAGCTCGTAGATCACCGCCTCCTCCCACGGCCGCCCGCGCCAGCCGCCGTCGCGCCAGTCGAAATCGTCCGGATCGACCACCACGCTCGGCGCGTGCACGTCCCCGGGGTTGGCGCGCGAGGCGGGATCGGGCACCGCGAGGCCGCTCTCGAGAACGAAGCGGTAGCGCGTCCCCGCGGGGGCGTCGTCGGCCACCCGCTCGTGCCAGCCGCCCGCCAGCGCGCGCATCCCGGCGAGCGAGCGCCCGCGCGCGCCCTGCAGCTCGAGGTGGACCTTGCCCTGGGCCGGCGCCCAGAGCCGGAAGCGCGTGGTGCCGTCGCCGCGCGGCTCGGCGCCGAAGGGCATGGCGTGGCGGCGCTGCACCGCGGTCCGGGCCCGCGCTAGCGCACGCCGCTCACGTGCACGAGCAGGGCGAGCGCGCGCGCCTCGAGCGGGTAGGCCTCGCCGGGCGCCAGGGCGCCGTGCGCCGGCTGGCCGTCCTCGCGCGAGGTGTCGAGCAGGGCGAGCCACTTCACCTCGCCGCCGGGCGCGGGCAGCGTGAACGCGATCGGCTCGTGGCTCGCGTTGAACAGCAGCAGGAAGTCGTCGTCGCTCACCGGCCGGCCGCGCGCGTCGCTCTCGGTGATTCCCGCGCCCGAGAGGTAGACGCCGAGGGAGCGCGCGAACGCGTGCTGCCATTCCTCGTCGGTCATCTCGGTGCCGTCGGGCTTGAACCAGACGATGTCCTTGACGCCGCCGCCGTGGATCGGACGGCCCTGGAAGAAGTCGCGCCGCCGGAACGCGGGATGCGCGCGGCGCAGCGCGATCACGCGGCGCGCGAAGTCCAGCAGCCGTGCGCCTTCCTCTCCCGGGGTCCAGTCGATCCAGGACAGCTCGTTGTCCTGGCAGTAGGCGTTGTTGTTGCCGCGCTGGCTGCGGCCCAGCTCGTCGCCCGCCACCAGCATCGGCACGCCCTGCGAGAGCAGCAGCGTGGCGAGGAAATTGCGCATCTGGCGCGTGCGCAGGGCGCGCACCGCGGCGTCCTCCGCGGGCCCCTCGACGCCGCAGTTCCACGACCGGTTGTCGTTGTGCCCGTCGCGATTGTCCTCGCCGTTCGCCTCGTTGTGCTTGTCGTTGTAGGAGACCAGGTCGCGCAGCGTGAAGCCGTCGTGCGCGGTGACGAAGTTGACGCTCGCGTAGGGCCGGCGGCTGGCGCGCCCGTAGAGGTCGGAGGAGCCCGTGAGGCGCATCGCGAACTCGCCGATCAGCCCGCCGTCGCCCTTCCAGTAGGCGCGCATGGTGTCGCGGTACTTGTCGTTCCACTCCGCCCAGCCGGGCGGAAAGCCCCCGACCTGGTAGCCGCCCTCGCCCAGGTCCCAGGGCTCGGCGATGAGCTTGACGCGGTTCAGCACCGGGTCCTGGCGGATGATGTCGAAGAAGGCGCCCAGCCGGTCGACCTCGTGCAGCTCGCGCGCCAGGGCCGAGGCGAGGTCGAAGCGGAAGCCGTCGACGTGCATCTCGGTGACCCAGTAGCGCAGGCTGTCCATCATCAGCTGCAGCACGCGCGGGTGCACCATGTTGAGCGTGTTCCCCGTGCCGGTGAAATCGACGTACTCGCGCCGGTTCCCGGGCTGCAGCCGGTAGTAGGAGGCGTTGTCGATGCCGCGCAATGAGAGCGTCGGCCCGAGGCGGTTGCCCTCGGCGGTGTGGTTGTAGACCACGTCGAGGATCACCTCGATGCCCGCGCTGTGCAGCGCCTTGACCATGGTCTTGAACTCGTTCACCTTGCCCGAGGCCGAGTAGCGGCTCTCCGGCGCAAAATAGCCGATCGAGTTGTAGCCCCAGTAGTTGCGCAGCCCGAGATCGATCAGCCGCCGCTCGTCGATGATGGCGTGCACCGGCAGCAGCTCGACGCTGGTGACCCCGAGGCGCCGCAGGTGCTCGAGCAGCGGCGCGCTGGCCAGCCCCGCGTAGGTGCCGCGCAGCGCGGGCGGCACCTCGGGGTGCAGGGCGGTGAGGCCGCGCACGTGCGCCTCGTAGATCACCATCTCGTGCCAGGGCACGTCGGGCCGCCGGTCCTCGCCCCAGGTGAACGCGGCGTCGATCACCTTGCAGCGCGGCATGCCCGGGGCGCTGTCGCGGCGGTCGAACGAGAGGTCCTCGCGCCGGCTGCCCACCGTGTAGCCGTAGAGCGCGTCGCTCCAGCGCGGCGCGCCGAGGATGCTCTTGGCGTAGGGATCGAGCAGCAGCTTGTTGGGGTTGAAGCGGTGGCCGTCCGCGGGCTCGTAGGGGCCGTGCACGCGGTAGCCGTAGATCAGGCCCGGGCGCGCCTCGGGCAGGTAGCAGTGCCAGATGTCGTCGGTGCGCTCCTTCAGCTCGACGCGCTGCACCTCGCGCCGCCCGCCGGGGTCGAACAGGCACAGCTCGACCTTGGTCGCGTGCTCCGAGAACAGCGCGAAGTTGACGCCCTCGCCGTCCCAGGTCGCGCCGCGCGGGTAGGGGCGGCCGGGCCAGACGGCGTTGATCGGCTGTGTCATTCTGCTGGGCGCGCTTCGATTATAGGTCGCCGGCCAGGGCCTCGAGGAAGGCGCCGACCTCCTCCGGATCGCGCAGGCGATAGCGCGCCGCAGTCGCGCGCGGCTCCGCGGCCACGACGATTCCCAGCCCGCGCCCCTGCAGCGCGCGGAACGCGTCCTCGTCGGTGACGTCGTCGCCCGCGTATAGCGGCAGCACGTCGTTGCCCGCCAGCGCGAGCGCCTCGAGCAGCCAGAGCACCGCCGCGCCCTTGTCCCAGTCCAGGTCGGGCAGCAGCTCGAAGACGTTCTTGCCGCGCATCTTGCGCAGCGGCGCGGGCGTGCCGAGCGCCGCGTCCACAGCGCGCTCCACCGCCGGCGTGAACGCGGCGCGCACCTGCCGGTAGTGCACCGCGAGCGTGAAGCGCTTGCGCTCGACGAGCACGCCTTCGACGCCTGCGAGCGCAGCGCGCAGCTGCCGCTCCGCGGCGTCGAGCGCGGGGAGCGCCGCGAGGCCGCGCGGATGCTCGAAGCGCACGCCGCCCGGGCCGGCGATGTCGAAGCCGTGGCTGCCGGCGTAGACGAGTTCGAGTCCCACGCGTGCGCGCACGTCGGCCAGGTCGCGCCCGCTCACCACCGCGACCGGGGCGAGCCGCGCCAGGCGCTCGAGCGCCGCGCGCATGCCGTCTGCGAGCACCGCCAGCTCCGGGCGCGGGACGATCGGCGTCAGGGTGCCGTCGTAGTCCAGGAACGCCGCGAGCCTGCGGCCGCGCAGCCGCGCCTGGATCTCCGGCATGCGCTCGAGCGCGGAAGACGGAGCGCCGCTCACTCGTACATGTTGGTGTCGCCGCGCACCGGGGCGATCGGCAGCACCGCGATGCCCGACTCGGCGACGTGGAAGCGGGCGCGGTCGGCCTGCGGGTCGTGGCCGATCGTCTCGCCTGGGCCGACGACGTTGTAGCGGTCCACGATGGCCCGGCGCACGCGCGCCCCGCGCCGCAGCACGCAGTAGTCCATGATGATCGAGTCCTCCACCACCACGTCCTCCTCGAGCAGCACCTCGCGCCGCACGATGGAGTTGCGCATGATGGCTCCGCGCAGCATCGAGCCCGCGCCGAGGTGGCTGTTCTCCAGCGTCCCGGCGAGCACGTTCGCCACCGGGCCGTGGTAGGCGCTGGAGAGGATCGGCCAGCGCGGATTGAACAGGTGCAGCCGCGGCTCGGCCCCCAGCGTGTCCATGTTGGCGTCGTAGTAGGCGTCGAGCGTGCCGACGTCGCGCCAGTACGCCGTCTCCTCGTGCGGGCGCACCCCGGGGACGCGGTTGGCGCCGAAGTCGTAGGCGAAGACGCGCCGCGAGCCGACGATGCGCGGCAGCACGTGGCGCCCGAAGTCGGTCTCGCCCCGCTCGCGCGCGGTGCGCAGCTCCTCGGCGAGCACCTCGGGGGCGAACAGGTAGTTGCCCATCGAGCAATAGGCTCTGGCCGGGTCCGAAGGCATGGCCGGGGGGGCGGCCGGCTTCTCGAGGAAGGCGCGCACCCGCCCGTCCGCGGCGCAGTCGATGATGCCGAAGGCCGAGGCCGCGCCGCGCGGCACCGGCAGCGCCGCGACCGTCACCTCGGCGTCGCGCGCGCGGTGAAACTCGATCATCGCGCCCACGTCCATGCGGTAGACGTGGTCCGCGCCGAACACCGCCACCAGCGCCGGCCTGTCCACCGCGAGGCGATGCAGGTTCTGGTACACGGCGTCGGCGGTGCCGCCGAAGGACTCGGCCCCCTCGTGCATCTGCGGCGGCATCACGGTGACGAACTGCCCCGGCTGGCTCCAGGCGCCCATCCACGCCTTGCGCAGGTGCTCGATGAGCGACTGCGACTTGTACTGCACCAGCACGTAGATCGAGAGGATCCCGGAGTTGGCCAGGTTGGAGAGGACGAAGTCGACGATGCGATAGCGACTGCCGAAGGGCACCGCCGGCTTGCAGCGCTCCGCGGTGAGCGGGTTGAGCCGCGTGCCCTCGCCGCCGGCGAGCACCATCGCGAGCACCCGGCCCTCGGTCACGGCTTGCGCTCGTCGCGGCCCTGCCGCGGCCACCAGCGCTCGAGCAGGCCCGCGGCCCACTGCTGGCCGCCCAGGCCGAAGGCGAGCGCCAGGCCGAGGACCGTGCCGGCGAGGATGATGAGGAAGCTCTCGCGCACGATGGTGCCGCCGACGTTCACCTGGTCGAGCGCGATCAGCACCACGAAGGCGATGATCGCGTACTGCGCGATGCGCCCCAGCAGCTCGCCGTCGCTGATCTCCACGTTCCTGCAGTAGGTGCTCACCGCGCCGCCGACGAAGCGCGCGAAGTAGGCGCCGAAGGCGAGGATCAGCAGCGCCACGATCACCTTGGGCACGAACAGCACCACCTGGCCGAGCAGGTCGGTGACGTAGGTGAGTCCCAGGCTGTTGAACGCGATCACCAGCGCCGCGAGTATCACCAGCCAGTAGACGAGGATGCCGAAGATGCCGGTGGTGTCCAGGCCGATCCCGCCCTGCGCGAGGAAGCCGTCGACGCCGGCGCGCTCGGTGAGCACGTTGAAGTTGATCGCGCGCAGGCCCTTCTCCAGCGCGAAGCGCACCGCCTTGGCGAGCAGCCAGCCCGCGATCAGGACGAGCACCGCGAGTGCGAGGCGCGGCGCGAAGGCGCCGACCTGCGCCAGCAGCACCTTCAGCGGCTCGAGCAGTATGTCCACGTTCATGTTGAGCCCTCCTTGGATGGTGCCGCGCGGCCGCTCTAGGCCAGCAGCCCGAGCAGGCCGCGCAGCGGGACCCGGACCCAGTCCGGGCGGTTGCCGATCTCGTAGCGCAGCTCGTAGAGCGCCTTCTCCAGCTCGAAGAGCGCGAGCAGTCCGCCGGGCGGGGAGGGCGCGGCGGCCGCATAGGCCTCGAGGAAGGCGCGCCGCGCCTGCGCCAGCCAGGCCGCCGCGAGCGGCTCCAGGCGCGCCAGGTCCGCGTCGTTGCGCGCCGCCTGGGCGAGCGCGCTCCAGCGCGCGTAGTCGAACGAGCGCAGCATCCCGGCGACGTCGCGCAGCGCCGGGCCCTTGGCGCGCCGCTCCTCCAGCGTGCGCGCCGGCTCGCCCTCGAAGTCCACGATGAGGAAGTCGTTCTTCGCCAGCAGCACCTGGCCGAGGTGCAGGTCGCCGTGGTAGCGCGTCTTCGGCGCAGCATCCCCGGCAGTCGCGGCGGCGTCGATCCGGCTCATGAGGGTGGCGCGGCGCCCGAGCAGGCCGCGCGCCTCGGCGGGCAGCTGCTCGATGCGCCGCTCGAGCAGCGCGAGGCTCTGCTGCGCCTCCTCGCGCACCCGCTCGCGCCAGGCCGCGAAGTCGCGCTCGGTCACCGGCTCCGGGTCGAAGGCCGGGTCGCCCGTTGCCTGGGCGAGCGCCGCGTGCAGCTCGCCGGTGCGCGTGCCGAGCACGCGCGCGAGCTCGAGGTAGGCGCCGTGCGCGTCCTCGGGCGGCGGCTCGGCGGCGTCGCGCGCCGTCTCGAGGAAGCGCCCGAGGTAGCCGGTGGTGTAGTTCCAGCCGTCGCCCTGGTTCGGCACGTACGCCTGGAGCAGCGCGAGCGTCATCGTGCCGCCGTCCGCCGCCTCGTACTCGAGCGCACCGGCCAGCGGCACGCAGTGCGCGTAGCGCACCGCGTCGGTGAGGTGCCGGCCGATCTCGAACTCGGGGTTGACGCCGGGGCGAAGGCGCCGGTAGCCCTTGAGGAAGAGGCGATCGCCCAGCGTGACGATGGTGTTGCTGCTCTGCGTCTGGGGACGGGTCGCCGCAAGCTGTCCCGGCGCCTCGCCCGCGATGTCGCGGAAGGCGCGCGTGGGCGTGAAGCGCAGCTTGCCGCGCGCCGTCGCCACTTCGCGCCCGGCGCCGATCGCCTCCACCAGCGCCTGGCAGAAGGCCTCGTCGGCGAAGGCGTCGCCCATCACCCCGACGTTGGCCTGCTGGCGCACCTTGGCGACCGTCACCGGGGCGAGCGCGCGCACGCGCTCGTCCTCGCGCTCGTCCCACGCCAGCGCGAGCGGCATGAAGTAGGTGGCGCGCCCGGCGGCGCTCTCGGCCTCGACGAGCGTCGTCATCCAGGTACGCCCGCCGACCGTCCACAGCACGTGGTCGGCGAGCGGGGCGCGCTTGAGCGCCTCGCCCTTGGCGGCGTACCAGCGCTGCACCTCGAGGTAGCGCGGCAGCGCCGCCTCCTCGAGCTGGGCGCGCACCTTCAGCGCCATGGCGATGCGCCAGGGCACGACGCGGTCGCGCAGGAAGCTGGTCCAGCCGTCGAACAGCACCAGCAGCGGCAGGTCCTCGCGCGTCAGGCGCTCCTCGTGCCAGTCGGGCGCCGGGGCGTCGGTGGCGAGGCGAAACCAGTAGAAGGCGTGCGCCGGCAGCGTCAGCAGGTAGGGCAGCTCGCCGATGGGCGGGAACACGCTCCTGCCGAGCAGCTCGATCGGCACGCGGGCGCGATAGCGCGCGAGGTCGAGCTCCACGGCCTGCGCCGTGCGCGCGAGGTTGGCGACGCACAGGATCACGTCCTCGTCGTGCTCGCGCAGGTAGGCGAGCACCTTGCGGTTCCCGGGGCGCAGGAAGGTGAGGCGGCCGCGGCCGAAGGCGCGGCTGCCGGCGCGCACCGCCAGCAGCGAGCGCATCCAGTTGAGCAGCGAGCCGCGGTCGCGCAGCTGCGATTCGACGTTCACCGCCTCGTAGCCGTAGACCGGGTCCATGATGGCGGGGAGGTACACGCGCTGGGGGTCGGCGCGCGAGAACCCGGCGTTGCGGTCTGGGCTCCACTGCATCGGCGTGCGCACGCCGTTGCGGTCGCCAAGGAAGATGTTGTCGCCCATGCCGATCTCGTCGCCGTAGTAGATGATCGGCGAGCCCGGCATCGAGAGCAGCAGGCTGTTCATGAGCTTGATGCGCCCGGTGTCGTTCTCCATGAGTGGCGCGAGGCGCCGGCGGATGCCGAGGTTGATGCGCGCGCGCGGGTCGGCGGCGTACATGCGGTACATGTAGTCGCGCTCTCGCCCGGTGACCATCTCCAGGGTCAGCTCGTCGTGGTTGCGCAGGAAGATCGCCCACTGGCAGTTGTCCGGGATCTCCGGCGTCTGCTGCATGATGTCCACCACCGGGTGCCGGTCCTCCTGCGCGATCGCCATGTACATGCGCGGCATGAGCGGGAAGTGGTAGGCCATGTGGCACTCGTCGCCCTCGCCGAAGTATTCGCGCACGTCCTCGGGCCACTGGTTGGCCTCCGCGAGCAGCAGCCGGTCGGCGTAGCGGCCCTCGAGCGCGGCGCGGATGCGCTTGATGACGGCGTGCGTCTCGGGCAGGTTCTCGTTCGAGCTGCCCTCGCGCTCGCACAGGTAGGGGATGGCATCCAGCCGGAAGCCGTCCACCCCCATGTCGAGCCAGAAGCGCATCGCCTTCACCACCGTCTTCAGCACGCTCGGGTTGTCGAAGTTGAGGTCGGGCTGGTGGCTGAAGAAGCGGTGCCAGAAATAGGCCTTCGCCTCGGGGTCCCAGGTCCAGTTCGACTTCTCGGCGTCGGTGAAGATGACGCGCGTGCCGCGGTACTTCTGGTCGCTGTCGCTCCAGACGTAGAAGTCGCGCTTGCTGGAGCCCGCCGGGGCGCGCCGCGCGGCCTGGAACCAGGGATGCGCGTCCGAGGTATGGTTCACCACCAGCTCGGTGAGGACGCGCAGGCCACGGCGGTGCGCCTCGCGCACGAAGTGCCGGAAGTCGGCGCGCGTGCCGTACTGCGGGTGCACGTTGTGGTAGTCGGCGACGTCGTAGCCGTCGTCCTTCAGCGGCGAAGGGTAGAAGGGCAGCAGCCAGAGCGTGTTGACGCCGAGCTCCTGAATGTAGTCGAGCCTGGAGGTGAGGCCGCGGAAGTCGCCGATGCCGTCGTCGTTGGCGTCGAAGAACGCCTTGACGTGCAGCTGGTAGACGACCGCGTCCTTGTACCAGAGCGCGTCGGCCTGCGCCGCCCGCGGGCCGGCGGTGGTGGCGGTGTCCGGTGCGTTCATGGCGCCGCCGGGCTCACAGGAAGTAGTCGAAGTCCTGCTCGCGGCGCACCCGGCGGCGCACGCGGAACACGTGCGCCGGCGAGCGCGCCGGATCGAGGCGCACGAAGTTGCGCGCCCCCTGCCAGAGGAAACGCGCCCCGGAAAGCAGGTCGTGCATCTGGTACTGCGCCCGCGGCTCGATGCCCAGCCACTGCAGGTCGAGCTCGAGCCACCCCGCGTGCACGTTGTGCGGGTCGAGGCTGACCACCGCCACGATCTGGTTGGATCCGTCCTCGGTCGCCTTGGCGTAGCACAGCAGGCTGTCGTTGTCGGTGGGGAAGAAGCGCAGGCTCCAGTCCGAGTGCAGCGCCGGGTTCTCGCGCCGCACGCGGTTCACGAGCGCGACGAAGCCGCGCAGGCTCTCGGGGTGCTCGAGGTCCCAGCGGCGCAGCTGGTACTTCTCGGAGTCGAGGTACTCCTCGCCGCCGGGCTCGCGCGCGCGGGCCTCCAGCAGCTCGAAGGCCGGCCCGTAGATGCCGTAGCTCGCGGCGAGCGTCGCGGCGAGCGCGAGGCGCGCCATGAACATCGGCCGCCCGCCGTACTGCAGCGCCTCGGTGAGGATGTCGGGCGTGTTCGGCCAGAGGTTGGGGCGGAAGTACTCCCGCCCCGGGCCCTGTGCCAGCTCGGTGAAGTACTCGGTGAGCTCCTGGCGCGTGTTGCGCCAGGCGAAGTAGGTGTAGGACTGCGTGAAGCCGAGCTTGGCGAGGCGGTGCATGAGCCGCGGCCGCGTGAAGGCCTCGGCGAGGAAGATCACGTCGGGGTGCGCGCGCTGCACCTCGGCGATGGCCCACTCCCAGAACGCGAAGGCCTTGGTGTGCGGGTTGTCGACGCGGAAGATGCGCACGCCCTCGCCGATCCAGAAGTCGATCACCCCCTTCAGCGCCGCCCACAGCCCGCGCCAGTCGGCGCTCTCGAAGTCGAAGGGAAAGATGTCCTGGTACTTCTTGGGCGGATTCTCCGCGTACTGCACGCTGCCGTCGGGGCGGTGGCGGAACCACTGCGGGTGCGCGGCGACCCACGGGTGGTCGGGGGCGCACTGGTAGGCGATGTCGAGCGCGAGCTCCATGCCGTGGCCGCGCGCGGCCTTCACCAGGCGCCGGAAATCCTCGAGCGTGCCCAGTTGCGGGTGCAGCGCGGTGTGGCCGCCCTCGGCGGCGCCGATCGCCCAGGGGCTGCCGACGTCCCCGGGGCCCGCGGCGAGCGCGTTGTTGCGGCCCTTGCGCAGCGCGCGCCCGATCGGGTGCACGGGCGGCAGGTAGAGCACGTCGAAACCCAGCTCCGCGATGTAGGGCAGCCGCGCCTGGACGTCGGCGAACGTGCCGTGCCGGCCGGGCTCGGGCGAGGCCGAGCGCGGGAACAGCTCGTACCAGGTCGAGTAGCGCGCCCGCGCGCGGTCCACCACGAGCGGCATCTCGGTCTCCCACAGCGCCTGCAGCGAGCGGTCCGGAAAGCGCGCCGCGAGCGCGCCGAGCTCCTCCTCCAGGCCCGCCGCCTTGAGCTCCGAGGGCGTGCCGCCGGCGCGCAGCTGCGCCGCCCAGGCCCGCAGGCGCTGCGCCTCGGCGGCGGGCGCGCGAGCGGCGGCGGCCTCGATGAGCTGCGCGCCCGCGAGCGCCGCGACCGCGATGTCGGCCGCGTCCTCGCGCCGCGCGAGCTCGTTGCGCCAGGAGGCGAAGTGGTCCACCCAGGCCGCCACCGTGTAGCGGTAGCGCCCGGGGGCCGCGGCCACGAAGCTGCCGCGCCAGCGGTCGTTGGCCAGGGACTGCATCTCGGCCTCGCTCCAGCCCGGGTCGGTCTCGCGGCGCCAGCGCAGCACGGCGCGCAGCGCCTCGTGCCCGTCGGCGAAGCAGTCGGCCTCCACGACCACGGTGTCGCCGGCGACGCGCTTGGCGGGAAATCGCCCGCCGTCCACCGCCGGCGAGACCGACTCGATCACGGCACGGATGCGGCCATCGGGGCCGCCGCGGCGGTCAGGCATGGCGCTCGCTTCTGAACAGCACCGCGCCGAGGGGCGGCAGCGTGACGCTCACCGAGAAGGGCCGGCCGTGGGCGCCCAGCGGCACCGCGTCCACGCCGCCGAGGTTGCCCCAGCCGGCGCCGCCGTAGTGGCGCGCGTCGCTGTTCAGGACCTCCGTCCAGCGCCCGCCGCGCGGCACGCCGAGCACGTAGTTCGTGCGCGGCACCGGCGTGAAGTTGCAGGCCACCAGGACCAGAGGCCCCACCGACTTCGGCTTGCGCAGGAACGCGAGCACGCTGTTCTCCGCGTCGTTGGCGTCGATCCATTCGAAGCCCTCGTGCGCGAAATCCACCTGCCACAGCGCCGGCTCCTCGCGGTACCGGCGGTTCAGGTCCGCGACCCAGCGCTGCACGCCGGCGTGCTCGTCGCGCTCGGCGGCGACCCACCACTCGAGCTCGCCCTCGTGCGCCCACTCGCGCCGCTGGCCGAACTCCCCGCCCATGAACAGCAGCTTCTTGCCCGGGTGGCCCCACATGTAGCCGTAGAGCGCGCGCAGGTTGGCGAGCTGCTGCCAGCTGTCCCCGGGCATCTTGCCGACGAGCGCGCCCTTGCCGTGCACCACCTCGTCGTGCGAGAGCGGCAGCACGAAGTTCTCGTTGAAGGCGTAGAGCATCGAGAAGGTGAGCTCGCCGTGATGGTACTTGCGGTGCACCGGGTCCTGCTGGAAGTACTTCAGGGTGTCGTGCATCCAGCCCATGTTCCACTTCATGCCGAAGCCCAGGCCCCCGAGCCACGTGGGGCGCGAGACCATCGGCCAGGCGGTCGACTCCTCCGCGATGGTCACGCAGTCGGGATGGTCGCGGTAGGCCGCCTCGTTCAGCGTGCGCAGGAACGAGATCGCCTCGAGGTTCTCCCTGCCGCCGTGGCGGTTGGGGATCCACTCGCCGTCCTTCCTCGCGTAGTCGAGATAGAGCATCGAGGCGACCGCGTCCACGCGCAGCCCGTCGGCGTGGTACACGTCGAGCCAGTACAGCGCCGAGGAGAGCAGGAACGCGCGCACCTCGTTGCGCCCGTAGTTGAAGATGCTCGAGTTCCACTCGGGGTGGAAGCCCTGCTTGGGGTCGGCGTGCTCGTAGAGGTGCGTGCCGTCGAAGAAGCCGAGGCCGTGCGCGTCCGCCGGGAAATGCGACGGCACCCAGTCGAGGATCACCCCGATGCCGGCCTGGTGCAGGTGGTCCACCAGGGACATGAAGTCCTGCGGCGTGCCGTAGCGCGCGCTGGGGGCGAAGTAGCCGGTGCACTGGTAGCCCCAGGAGCCGTAGAACGGGTGCTCCATCACGGGCAGCAGCTCGACGTGCGTGAAGCTCATCTCGCGGCAGTAGTCGGCGAGTGCGTGCGCGAGCTCGCGCCAGCCGGGGAGCCGGCCGTTCGAGCGCCGCCAGGAGCCCGGGTGCAGCTCGTAGATCGAGATCGGCGCATCGAGCGCGTTGCGCGGCGCGCGGGTCGCCATCCACTCCGCGTCGCTCCACTGGTACTCGAGCGACCAGGCGCGCGAGCCGGTCGCGGGCGGCACCTCGGCGTGGAAGGCGAAGGGATCGGCCTTGTCGGCGACGTGGCCGCCGACGCTCGATTCGATCCTCAGCTTGTAGGCCTGGCCGCGTTCGACGCCCGCGACGCGGCCTTCCCAGATGCCGCTGTCCTCCCGGCGCGCCGCGAGGCGGTCGGCGGCGGGGTCCCAGCCGTTCCAGTCGCCGATCACCGACACCGCTTTCGCGTTCGGCGCCCAGACCGCGAAGCGCGCGCCCCGGCCGTCGGGGTCGAGATGGCACCCGAGCCGCCGGTACAGGCGGCAATGGGTCCCTTCGCGGAACAGATGGATGTCCTGGTCGGTCAGCATGCGGGCAGGCGGACCTGTTTAGCACAGGGTCGCAGGCGAAACAAACCGTGCCTGCGGAAAGCCCGTACGCGAAGCGCGGAATCAGCGCAGCGGGTGCGCGCGCTGGCCGAGCATCTCGGGGACGACGAGCGTCACGCCGCGCTCGCTGATGCAGAAGCGCTGGCGGTCCCCCTCCGGGTTCACGCCGATGCGCATGCCCTCGGGAATCCGGCAGCGCCGGTCCACGATCGCGCGCCGCAGCACCGCGCCGCGCCCCACCAGCACGTCGGGCAGCACCACCGAGTCCTCGACGAGCGCGTGCTCCTCGACGCGCACCTTGGAGAAGAGCAGCGACCGGCGCACCGTCGCGCCGCTGACGATGCAGCCGCCCGAGACCATGGAGTCGACCGCGCTGCCGCGCCGCGACTGCTCGTCGAACACGAACTTCGCCGGCGGCAGCTGCTCCTGGTGGGTCCAGATGGGCCACTGCTCGTCGTACAGGTTCAGCTCCGGCGTCACCTTGGTCAGCTCTATGTTGGCTTCCCAGTAGGCGTCGAGCGTCCCGACGTCGCGCCAGTACGGGCGCCGGGCGGTCATGCCCACGCAGCTCTCGGCGAAGCGGTGCGCGTAGACGCGGTAGCGCTGCACCACGTGCGGGATCACGTCCTTGCCGAAGTCGTGGCTCGAGCGCGGGTCGTCGGCGTCCCGTATCAGCTGCTCGTAGAGGAACTCGGCATTGAACGCGTACACGCCCATGCTCGCGAGCGCCTCTCCCGGCTGCCCCGGGATCGGCTGCGGCTCGCGCGGCTTCTCGGCGAAGCCGGTGATGCGGTCGGCCTCGTCCACGCTCATGACGCCGAACTCGCGCGCCTCCTCCAGCGGCACCTCGAGGCAGGCCACCGTCATGTCGGCCTGGCGCGCGGCATGCTGGGCGAGGAGCCGCCCGTAGTCCATCTTGTAGACGTGATCGCCCGAGAGCACCAGCACGTGGCGGCAGCCCGAGCGGCGCAGGATGGCGAGGTTCTGGAACACCGCGTCCGCGGTGCCCTGGTACCACTGCTCCTCGACCTGCTGCTGCGCGGGGAGCAGGTCGATGAACTCGCCGAACCGCCCGTCGAGGAAGCTCCAGCCGCGCTGCAGGTGGCGGATCAGGCTCTGCGCCTTGTACTGCGTGGCCACCCCGATGCGGCGCACCCCCGAGTTGACGCAGTTGGAGAGCGTGAAGTCGACGATGCGGAACTTGCCCGCGAAGGGCACCGCGGGCTTGGCGCGCCAGTCGGTGAGCGCCTTGAGGCGCGTGCCGCGGCCGCCGGCGAGGATGAGGGCATAGACGTCGCGGGTGAGCGTGCTGCCCAGCCGCAGGTCCGGGGCCTCCGGCCCGTTGCGCATTGCGGTCACGCCAACCCGGCCTCCGTCAGCTTCCCGATCTCGGCCTCGGCGCGCAGCCAGTGATCCAGCGCGCGCCCCGGCGCAAAGCCCTCGTGCTCGGCGATGAAATACGCCGCGACCTCAATATAACGCCGCCGTTCCCCCGGCGGTAGGGAAACGTCTCGCATGGCGCCGGCCGCTTGCGCGAGGGGCGTCTCGCGGCGGGGGTGGATCGCCGCCTTCTCGTCGCCATGGCCGGAGGCTACGCGGGCGCTGCGGCGCCCGCTTGACGCAGGTCAATCCTGCGCCGCCGCGGCGAGCGCGGCCCCGGCAAGCCCGAGCTTCTCGTTCACCACCAGGCGCACCGGGATGGCGGCGGCGAGGGCTCGGTGACGCCCCTTGGCGCAGAACCAGGAGATAAAGTCGCCCTGGGCGAGGCGCGCCGCGCGCCTGGCGGCGATGCCGCCGCAGACGTAGAGCCCCCCGCGGGCGAGGAAGGCGAGCGCCACGTCCCCGGCGAAGGCGCCGTAGCAGGCGACGAAGAGGTCGAGCGCGCGCGCCGAGGCCGCGGCCGGCTCGGCCGGGGCGCCCTCGAGGAGCTCGTGGATCGCGGCGATGCCGGGTCCGGAGAGCACGCGCTCGGCGCTCACGCGGCCGTGGCGCGCGCGCAGGCTGCGCAGCAGCGCGTCCTGCGCCTCGTCCTGCGGCGCGAAGGACATGTGGCCCGCTTCGGTCGCGAGCGGCCGGTGGCGCCGCCCGTCCCACACCAGCGCCGCGACCCCCAGGCCGGTGCCCGCGCCCACCAGCGCGATGTTGGCCTGCGGCTGCGGCTCGCCCGCCTGCAGCTCGATCCAGTCGGCGGGCGAGGCCTGCGCCAGGCCGCGCGCGAGCGCCTCGAAGTCGTTCAGCACGCGCGCCTCCAGGCCCAGCCACGCCTCGATGGCGGGCCGCGCGATCGTCCACGAGGGAAGGTTGGGAAGCTGCGCTTGGCCCGCGCGCACCGGCCCCGCGACCGCGATCGCGGCGCGCTCGGGCGCGAGCGCCTCGCCGTGCGCCGCGCGCAGCTCGGCGAGGAAGGCGCCGAGCGCCGCCTCGAAGCCCGGGTGCTGCGCCGTAGGATAGGTTCGCTCGAACAGCCTGCGCGGCGGCGCCGCGCCGGTCTCGGCGATCGCGAAGCGCGCATTGCTGGCGCCGATGTCGGCGGCGAGGACCCGCATGGCTGGCCCGGCTAAGCTAGCATAGCCGCGTGTCCGCCCTCGAGCCGCTCGTCGCGACCTCGATCCGCGCGCGCGCTGCTACTCATCGAGCACCGCATGGTGGGGGCGCCGCGGTGGGCGAGAAGCGCCTGGCGCGCCGCGGCTCAGTGCCGCCGCTCGAGCGCGATGCCGGCGAGCTCGATCACGATCCCGAGGCCGATCATCACCGCGCCGCTCAGCGTCTGCGGGGCGGCGAGCATGAGCGCCGCGCCCGCGAGCACCAGCGCCACCGCGGCGGCCCTGCGCGCCCGCACGCCGGGTGCTGCCTAGGCGGCGCGTGCCGCGGCGGGCTGCGCCACGCGCAGAGCGAGCAGCCGGCTGCGCATGCGCTCGAGCGCCGCCTGGGCCGCCCCGCGCTCCCGGTAGGGGCCGTTGTACAGCGTGTCCTCGTCGAAGCGGCGTACTGCCGCCCCGCGCGGCCAGCGCGCCACGTAGTAGCCCGGCACCAGCGCCACGCCGTCGCGCCGCCAGTAGACCCGCTCGTAGGATTCCTCGTCCACCAGCCGGAAGGGCTTGATGACGTGCACCAGCTCGAAATCCTCGTAGTCGTGTTCCATGCGTTCCTCCGGCAGCAAGCATGCACTTGCCGCGTGTCGGTCACTTGACACAGATCAAGCGGGCCGCCCGCCGCTGCGGCAAGCTGCTTGCAGAACAAGGAGATAGGACGCATGCCGCTCACCCCCGAACAGCTCGCGACCCTGCGGGGCGCGATCCACGGGCGCCGCGAGGCGCTCGACGCCGAGTTGCGGCGCGACGCCGCGCGCAGCCGCGAGGAGAGCTTCGGTGCGCTCGCCGGCCCGGTCACCGACAAGGCCGACGAGGCGGTCGCGGACCTCATCTCGGACATCGACCACGCCGAGCTCTCGCGCGACCTCGCCGAGCTGCGCGAGCTGGAGGCGGCGGCGGCGCGCCTCGCCGCGGGAAGCTACGGCCGCTGCGCCGATTGCGGCAGCGAGATCGGCTTCGAGCGGCTGCGCGCGCAGCCCGCGGCGCTGCGCTGCGCCGAGTGCCAGCGCGTCCACGAAAAGACCTTCGCGCAGCCGGGCACGCCGAAGCTTTAGCCCGGATATTTCACGAGTAGTCTGATTTCGGGTTGAGCGGGCGTTGAGCGAGCGGATTTTGCGAGTTCGCCGGCAAGGCGCGTCGATTCGAGAGGTGTATTTCGGATTTCGGGCAAAGCGCCCCCTTACCCCCGTTGTTTGTCAGCGTGCCGGGGACAGCACTCGCGGTGCGCTACGGGGAGTCGAGCGCGCGCGCGGCGGCGATGAAGATCGCCCGGTGCGGGAAGGCGGAGCTCAGCATCACGCGCACGCGCCGGGTGTTCCGGAGGATCACGGCGCCGATCTTCAGGAGCTTCGCGCGTAGGGTGGTGGCCTGGAGGCGCGCGAACTCGGTGCCGGCCAAGGCGAGTGAGCGCAGCCGCTCGGTGAGGATGTAGGCCAGGCTCGAGAGCAAGAGCCGGAACTGGTTGGCGGCGAAGTACTGGCAACTGGTGCGATCGGCAAACAGGCCCAGCTGCGCCTCCTTGATGCGGTTCTCCATCTCGCCGCGGGCGCAGTACAGGCGCTCGTAGAGCGCGGCCGCTTCGCCTTCGAGGTTGGTGACGATGTAGCGCGGGTTGTCGCCCTTGTCCATGTGCTCCAGGCGCGCGATCACGCGCCGCTCGCACTTCCAGGTCCTGGCGCCGTAGCGCAGCTCCGCGAACTCGCGTTGCTTGAGCTGCGTGGCCACGAACTGGCGCGCGAGACGCTGCCGGTGTGTTTCGGTCACGGCATTCAGGCGGCTGTTCTTGGCCAGACCCACCACGTAGTACACGCCGTTTCGCTCGCACCAGGCGAGGATCCGGCGACGGCAGAAGCCGGAGTCGCCCCGCAGAACGATGCGCGCCTGCGGCCAGGCCTTGCGAAGCCGCCGCACCAGGAGCTTGAGCACCGCCCCGGCGTGTTTCGATTCGTCGATCTTGGAGGGCCGCAGGTACGAAACGAGCAGCTGCTCGCCGCAGAAGACATACAGCGGCAGGTAGCAGTAGCTGTCGTAGTAGCCGTGGAAGAAGCGGTCTTCCTGTCTTCCGTAGAGCGGATCGTCGGTCGCATCGAAATCGAGCACCAGCTCCTCGGGAGTGGTCTTGAACGAGGCGATGAACTTCTCGACGATCACCTCGTGCATCGCCCAGGCCGCAGCGCGGCTCGCACGGTTCTCCAGCCGGCACAACGTCGGCGCCGAGGCGAGCGCCGTGTCGCGCTCGCACGCGGTCTGCATCAGAGGATCGTTCCTGAGCGTCGCGTGGTCGTTCAGGTCCTCGTAGCCCTGCACCAACCCGAACACGCGCTGGCGCAGCATATCCGCGAGCGTGTGCTCGATCCTCTCGGGATCGCGCGGATCGGCAAGCGTTCGCGCCACCGCCTCGAGCAAACCCAGGCGACGCTCGAGTTTCCTCAGTAGCGGCAGGCCGCCATCGCTGGAGACTTCACCGCCATCGAAATTCACTTCAACCCGGCGGCGTCCGAACGGCTCAAACTCGATTCGCTTCCCGGTACAATCTGCCATCGGCGGAGTCCTCGTTGAAATCAATCTAAGCACTTGACTCAACGTTTGAACCAGGAATCCGCCGACCTCACCTCATGAAAAATTCGGGTTAGCGGCCCGCTACTCGACCTTGATGCTGCGGCGCTTGGCCTTCTCGGCGCGTATCCGCTCGGCCAGTACGTCCTGAGCGGCGACGAGCTGTTGCACTGCGAGGAGCGCGGCGTGTGGGTGCGCAAGGGCGAGATGCGCCCCGGTCGCTGAGCAGGACGGCTCACGCGCTCCGGCGGGCGCGCTTCTCGTTGCGGCACTCGACCAGGTACCACAGGCCGAAAGGCTCCACCTTCTCGACGCGCAGGCGCGCGAGCGGCAGGCCCTCGAGCACCTCGTCCACCGAAAGGTCGGTCCGGAAGCCGAGCCGGAAGAAGACGGGCGACAGGGCCCGCTCGAGCGCCGCGAGCACGGGCGTGCCGTTCAGGAAGTGGTTGAGCAGCAGCAGGCGGCCGCCCGGCCGCGTGACCCGCACCATCTCGCGCATCACCGCGCGGTGGTCCGGCACCGCCGTGACCACGTACGCCGCCACCGCGGCGTCGAAGCTGTCGTCGGCGAAGCGCATCGCGCCCGCGTCCATGCACTCGAGGGACACCCGGGGGAGCCGCAGCGCCTGCACCCGGGCGCGGGCCCTGGCGAGCATGCCTTCGCAGAGGTCGATGCCGGTGACCTCGCAACGGCCCGCGTAGTACGGCAGCAGCAGGCCGGTGC
>Ga0209399_10000567_pt1 | contig 21828 bp, 23 predicted proteins | sample OV2TP3_FD_184130 | JGI IMG/M metagenome (GOLD analysis project Ga0209399, IMG submission 184130) | Hot spring microbial communities from Beatty, Nevada to study Microbial Dark Matter (Phase II) - OV2 TP3 (SPAdes) (version 3) | ecosystem: Environmental > Aquatic > Thermal springs > Hot (42-90C) ... | reverse complement strand
CCGGCGATGAGGTAGTCCACCCAGGTCATCGTCGGGTCAGACGGTGAAAGAGCTGCCGCAGCCACAGCTCGCCTGGGCGTTGGGGTTGTGGAAGACGAAACCGGCCCGGAGCCCGGAGACCGTGAAGTCGAGGGTCGTCCCGTTGAGGTAGAGGTAGCTCTTGGGGTCCACCACCACCCGCTGCCCCTCGAACTCGAACAGCCGGTCGTGGGGGCCGACATCGGTGTCGAACTCCAGGAAGTAGGCGAGCCCGGAGCAGCCGCCGCCCCGAACGCCCACCCGGAGCGGGGCCTCCGGCATCCCTTGGGCCGCGGCCAGCCGCTTGACCTCGGCGACCGCCTTCTCCGTCAGCGTGATCATGGTCCCTCCTCTGAGCGATGTCCGTTCGCGAGGCCTCAGCCTCTGGGCCACGGCGGGCCGAACCACCCTTCGGCGGACCCTCGCGTTCGACGCGACGGGTCCAGGCAGAGCCGGGCGCACGTGACCCCCGTCGGCTCCTCGAAGGCCGAGCAGGAGCGCACCGCCACCGGGTCGCGAAACCCCGGCAGTCCCCACTCCACGAACTCCACCTCGACCTCGTGCCGGTAGACCGGGCACCAGACCCGCCGGCGCCTCACGACCTCGAAGTGAGAGGGCCGGCCTAGCGGCTCGACCTCTTTCGCCATTTTCGCCATCCCGCCCACCCCGATGGTGGCCCGGCGAGCCGATACGAGGGATCCAGGCACGGCGCCCGGCAGATCACCACGCTCGACTCCTCGAAGGCGGAGCAGACCGTCACGGCGATGGGGTCCCGGAGGCCCGGGATCCCCACCTCGATGAACTCCACCGTCACCTCCCGCTCCGCCGCCGGACACCAGAAGGTCCGCTGCTTGATCCGCCCGGAGAGGGCTGACCCCAAGACCCCTCCAGCAGTCGGCGCGCGGCCGCCTCGGATCGGGACGCCGTCGCTGGAAGCCGCGGCGGCTAGAAGCGCGCCAGGCACCCTCGACTGCAGAGGTGCGAAGGGTCCCTGAGCGAGCAGAACCGGACCTGCCGGCCGCCGGGGTCAGCCGCGTAGGCGTCCCCTTCCACCTCGACCTCCGCGAGCATCTTGCGCTCAGGGCACCACAGGGTCGTGCGCCGGGCCCTCAGCGTGGCGAGGGCCACCACCACGACGGCCACCAGCGCCACCACGAGCCATCCCCAGAACCCCATCGCCGTCCCTCCTTTCCTCGGCTCCTGCGCCATCTCACGGTGCAAATCGAGTGCCTGGACCGGCCGGCCCCGTAACCTCTGGCAAACAAGAGCGTTCCTGGTGAGGACCTCGGACGGTGCGCGGGCGGAGGTGAGACAGCCCTGACCCCCGTGGGGCATGACCGCCCCAGGGGTGGCGAGCCCCGAAAACCCATCGCGGGCCGGTCGAAACAGGAAGGGAGCACGTCGTTCACATCTCGGCTCAAGACCCATTTCCACCCCGACTCGGCCAGGAGTCCATACCTCAAACCCCTCATTTCCGTGGTGCGAAGGGCCCATCGGCGGGAGGGTCCGGCCACTGTGAGAGGTCTTTCGGGACCTCGATCGGGAAGCCCCGGACGATCGCTCCTCTCTAAAAGTAGAAGCGCAGCCGGAAGTTGACCACGTTCAGGGCGCCGTCCGAGGCCCCGAAGGAGTCAACCTCCCCGTGGAGGTACTCCACCCCGGTTTCCCAGCGGGTCCAGAAGCCGTAGATGACGTTCACGCGGAAGGCCTGCGCCCTCTCCTTGTCGCTCGAGGCGCTCGACAGGTTGAAGATCTTCGGGTCGTCGTCGGCTTTCATCCACTCGTAGATGGCATTGAACCGGAGGGTCTTGGTCGGCTTGAACTGCACGCCCCCATGAGCGCCCCGGGCCTCCACCGTCTCCAGCTTCCCGGCGACGAGCGCCACATCGGGGAAGAAGGTGTCGTTGATGCGGCTCAGGCCCTCTGTGGTATGGTACTGACCGACGATCGTGATCATGGGCACGGGCGTGACCTGGGCCCCGATCGCCCCCAGCCAGACCCCTTCATCCTCGCCCTTCCCCGTCCCCGCGAAGATCACTCTGGACTTGGCCACGGCGCCCCGGGCGAAGACCGCGAAGAGGGGGCTCCGGAAGCGGACGCCCCCGCCGAAGAGCGGAACGTCCTGCCCCGACCCCTGGCGCTCGTCCACGGCCGCGCTCAGGCCGGTGCGGGTCTTCACGTTGACCGCGTGCTGCTCCACGCTGGCGCCGATGGTCAGGTCCCCACCGGCCATCTTGGTCGTCCACGCGACCTGGAGGCTGGGGTGGCGCGCCTGGATCTGGTTGAAGTGACCGTTCTCGTCGAGGACGTCGGGCACCCCGACCCCGCCGATCAGGTTGTCGCCGTACTCCGACATGATCGTCCGCACCTGCCCGAACCGGATGGTGAAGCCTTCGGGCATCGTCCCCTGCGCGTAGGCGAGCCGGAGCCTGAGGCGACGGCTGTTGGAGACCAGGGCGTTGCCGTCCGTGGTATCGAAGTCGGCCTGGATGTGGCTCCTCAACTGGATGTTCCCGGGCGCCGTGTCCGTGGCGATGATGTTGAAGCGGGTCCGGCGGGCGTCGATGATGGTTTCGCGGTTGTCCAGCTCCTTGTTCGCCGCAGGCCCGCTGTCGAAGGGGAGCGCCCCGGGCGGGATCGTCTGCCGGTTCCCGAGAATCAGGTCCGAGAAGATGACGTTGAAGCGGACGTCGCCGGTGATCGAGACCTTCAGCTCTGCCTCTGCGGGGGGCGTCGGGAGCGCCTGCCACCCCGCCCACACGAGGCTCACCGCCATGAGGATACCGAACTTCCTCATCTCCACACCCTTGAGTTGGAGAGCCCGCCCTGGAGCTAGCGGTGCCGGTTACCTGTACTCGTACTCGAAGCTGAGCTTCGGGGCCGCCGTCCACCGCTCCTTGGCGGTCGCGTAGCGCATGAGCGGGGGCGGCTGGATCTCCAGCTCGACCCGGTACTTCCCCTTCCCCGGCAGCGCCACGTTGTCGCCGTAGTGGAAGGCGCTCCCGATCATCGGCGGGACCTCCACCGTCATGACCTGGCCGCCATCCAGTTTGGTGACCGTCGCCTTGATGGTCATGTAGGGGATCGGGGCCTTGGAGAGGACGTCGAAGGCCTTCACCTCCAGGTGGTGGGTCGCCTGGCCGGCCGGCAGCATCTTCACCATCGCCCCGTGGCCGGCCATGGCGCCAGCCGGCATGACCATCTCCTTCGGCTTCTCCATGAGGAGCTGGATCTCCATGTCGTGGACGACCCGCACGCCCACGAGGTCGTCGAGCCCCGCCTGCACGGGCCATGCGAGCGCCACGATCAATCCGATCAGCACCGCGTGAGCCCACAGCAGCGTCTTCATCGCCCGCCCTCCTTCTCTGAGCGTCCACTCATCCTTGGTTGTCCCGAACGCCGCCTCCCGCTGCATACACCAGCCCGGTCATCCTGACATCCGCCGGGCCGCTTATTTTCATGGGGCAAACGCCCTGTCAGGCCCCCCGAAGGCCGTAGGCCTTGAGCTTGTAGACGAGGGCCCGCCGGCTGATGCCGAGGAGCCGGGCCGCCTCGGTCCGGTTGTTCCTCGTCTGGGCGAGCGCGCGGCGGATGAGGCCCACCTCTGCCTCGCGGATGACGCGCGCCACGGTCCCCTTGAAGTCCCCGGAGTCCGGCAGGAGCATGGTCAGCTCGTCCTTGGGTGTTAGGATCTCGGGGGGGAGATCGCGGGGGCCGATCTCCTCCCCATCGCTCAGCAGCGCGGCTCGCTCCATGGCATGCTCCAGCTCCCGGACGTTCCCGGGCCACGGGTAGGCCATCGCCACCCGGAGCGCTTCGGGCGCGAGCCGCTTGGGCGCCGCCTTGCCTTCCTGAGCCAGGCGCTGGAGAAAATGCTCGGCGAGCAAGGGGATGTCTTCCCGCCGCTCGCGGAGCGGCGGGAGCAGGATCGGGAAGACGTTCACCCGGTAGAAGAGGTCCTCCCGGAACGCCCCTTCCCGCACCTCCTCGGCCAGGTCGCGGTTGGTGGCGGCGATGACCCGGACGTCCACGTGGAAGGTCTTCGTGTCGCCCACGCGGCGGATCTCCCCGTCCTCGAGGGCGCGGAGGAGCTTCGCCTGGAGCCCGGGGGCCAGCTCGGCCACCTCGTCCAGGAAGAGCGTGCCGCCGTGGGCCTCCTCGAAGAGGCCCCGCCTCGTGGCGACGGCGCTCGTGAACGCCCCCCGGACGTGGCCGAACAGCTCGCTCTCCTGGAGGGGCTCCGGGATCGCCGCGCAGTCGATGACCACGAAGGGGGCGGACTTTCGCGCGCTCGCGCAGTGGATGGCCTTGGCCACCAGCTCCTTCCCGGTCCCGCTCTCCCCCTGGATCAGCACCGTCCCGCGCCCGGGGGCGACCTTCTCGATCTGGGTGTAGACCTCCTGCATGCGCTTGCTCTTCCCCACGAGGCCGCTGAAGCCGAACCGCTCCTCCACCATCCGCCGCAGATGCTCGACCTCCCGCCTGAGCCTGACCCGCTCCAGCGCCCTGTCGACCACCTCCAGGATCTCGTGGGCGCGGAACGGCTTCGTCACGTAGTCATAGGCGCCAGCGCGCATCGCCTCGATGGCCGAAGGGATGGTGCCGTAGGCGGTGATCATGACGACGGCGGCCTTGGGCAAGGTCTGGCGGACCGTCTGCAGCACCTCGATCCCGTCCGCGCCCGGGAGCCTGAGGTCGCAGAGGAGCAGGTCGTAGGCGTTCGCCTTGATACGCTCCAGGGCCTCGTCGCCGGAGCGGACCCCTTCCACGTCGTATCCCTCGTGCGCGAGGAGCCTGGTGAGAAAGTGCACCATGTTCTCCTCGTCATCGACGACGAGGACGCGCTCCTCCTTCCGGCTCATGGGCCCTCATCCCCTTCCGCGGACTGCGGCGGGTGACACCTCCAGCGCGTCCGTCACGTCCGCGGCCGGGAGGAGCACCCGGACGGTGGTCCCGACCCCGGGCAGGCTCCGGAAGACGAGCGCCCCATGAAGCGCCTCGATGAGGCTGTGACAGATGGCAAGGCCCAGACCCGACCCTTCGCCCCGCTCCTTGGTGGAGAAGAACGGCTCGAAGATCTTCTCGAGGTGCTCCGGGGGGATCCCTGGCCCCTGGTCGGTGATGGAGGCGGCGACGACCTCCTCCCCCGCTGAAAAGGCCCGCCCCACGCGGTAGTCCCCCTCCGTCCAGCGCGCGGCGGGGCCGGCGCCGGTCTCGACCCGGATGGGGCCTCCCACCGGCATCGCCTGCGCGGCGTTGAGCAGGAGGTTGAGGAGGATCTGCTCCAGCAGATGTCGGTCCGCCATCGCCCTGACTGGGGCGAGATCCCTGGCCCATGCGATCCCCTCGAACCCCTTCTGGGACGCCACGAGCCCGAGGGCGCGCTCGACGACCTCGCTCACCTCCAGCGGCTCGATCCGGGACGGGCTGGGGCGGGCGTAGTCGAGCAGTCCCCGGAGGATCCGCTTGAGCCGGACGACCTCGGCGGCGATGCGCTCGCTCCGGTCGCGGCACTCCGCCCGGTCCTCGGGCCGGCCCCGGCAGAACGGCTGGAGGTCCACCAGCCCCAGGATCGACCCCAGGGGGTTGCCGATCTCGTGGACGATCCCGGCGGCGAGCCGGCCGGCCGAGGCCAGCTTCTCGCTCTGGACGAGACGGGACTGGGCCCGCTTCACCTCGTCGTAGGCTTCACGGAGCTCCTTGGCGGTCCGCTCGAGGGCCAGGTTCTTCTCGACAATGGTCCTCGAGGCCGCGCGGAAGGTGAGCGAGAGGGCCAAGTAGAGCAGGCCGAGGCCGAACAGGACGGCCGCCCAGACCGAGATCCGGAGCGTCCAGACCCGCTGGTACAGGGGGTCGATGGGGCTGTAGACCTCGTAGGCCCCGATCACCGTGCTCGTCCCTTCGAGGAAGATCGGGATGTAGACCTCGAACAGGCGCGAGTAGCCGGCCTCGCGCTCGGCCCGGTGCTCGGCCCCCTGGAGGTCGGAAAGCCCGATGACCGTTTCGCCCCGGAGGGCCTTCGCCAGGTGAGCGTTGTCTGGGAAGACCTGCCCGACCAGCTCCGGGTTCCGCGAGTGGTAGATCGTGGCGCCGGCCCGGTCGTAGATCTTGATGGTCACCACGTGGGAGGTGAAGAAGTGCTCCTTGATCAGCCGGTCGAAGGCCTCGTACTCCGCCCCGCTCCTGGGCCGGACGAACTCCTCCTCCGTGGCGATGAACCGAGCCAGGTTCTTGAAGTAGTCGAGGGACGCCAGGGTGGCCCGCTCGAGCATCTTCTGCTCGACGAGGTAGGTCACGCTCGTGCCGACCGCGAGGGCCAGGGCCACCCACAGGCCGGCGCTCAGGAGGGAGAAGTTGCCGTGTGGCCCGCCCGCAGACCGCGCCATGCGAAGGCTTGCTGCAACCCGAATGCCAGCGGGAGGCAAGACAAAAAGATCACCAGGCACCGAAGGTTACGGGGCGAACACCGGACCGCGTAGAAGAGCCCTTGGGGGCAGCCGTGCCCCAGTGGGACACGGCCACCCCATCCACGGAGCCGCAGAACCCCCGCGAGCCGGGAGCCCGCGGTGGCTACCGCGGCAGGACCAGGAACGTCGCCAGCATGCTGGGGGCGTGGTCGGAGCACACCAGCTTGTAGGTGCCGGCCTTCTCCGCGACGAACGACACCTCGTACTCGCGGCCGCGGTTCCAGATCCGCTTGGGCACGACCTCGCGGCCGTCGGGGTCCGCGACCCAGACCTCGTGCTGGTCCCCGTTGACCATGAAGACCGTCAGCTTCACCGTGTCGCCCTTGCGCACGGTCACGGCGCCGGGGCTGAAGATGTAGCTGGCCACCTCCCACCGCTTGGGGTTCTGCTTGTCGGCCTCCCCGGGGCCCTTGAAGCCGTACCCCTTGGAGAGATCCTTCGGATCGACCGTGGGCGGCGCGAGCTTGTCCGCCGTCGTCGCGCCCTTCACCTCCATCCCCGTCATGAAGATCGTGTGGGTGGTGGCGCGCCCGTCCGTCTGGGCCAGGCCCTCGCCCGTCCAGAGGAGCAGCCCCACCAGCGTCGCGCCTAGAAGCCACGTCAGCGAGAGGACGCCGTTTCTCATCTCCCTTCCTCCTTTCGATGGTTTCGCCCTTACTACGGCTTCGTACAGCAAGAGCCGTTCCACCGGCGGGCGCCGCGCATCTACGCGCCATCAAAGGCGCCTGCCGGACGAGGGGAAGGGGGAGGGCCTCCGGAGGCGCGCACGGTCCTTCTCGGCGCGCAACGCCCTGCGCGGGGGGCGGTTGGGCGCTGAAAGGCGGGCGGGAGGTCAGTGAACAGTTCGGGGGCAGGTCACTCCGGGTCGCCTGCGACCTGCCTCGCCGGCACCGGGGGGAGAGGGCGCCGCGGGGCCTCAGCTCTTGCGGGAGGTCTTGGCGGTGAACGTGGTCATCTGGGGCGTGACCTTCTCGCTCCCGCACTCCGGGCACCGGACCGTCGCGGTGGTCCGCTCTGCGAGCGTCAGCGTCACCTCGAAGCTCCTCTGGCAGCTCTCGCACAGGAACTCGTACCTCGGCATAGGGCTCCCTTCCCCGCCGTTCGTCACCCGCCTCCACCGGGCTGAATGCTCAAGAGGGTTCGGACTCCGCTCCAAAGCTGGCCCGGCGATAGCCGGGACAGGCGGCGTAGCGGCCGCTCGTGCAGAACCTGGCCACCGTCTCCCCCGACGGCACGCGGACGCGCCCCGAGGGGGGCCGGCAGTAGACGGCCGTGGGATACAGCCAGATCCAATCGACCGCGACCCCTCTCAGAAAGGGGCAGCGGAGGGAATCCTTCGGGCGGCCGATCCTGACAGCCTTCAGCCTCTCCATGACGATCCCTCCTTTCAGGGCCCTCTCCCGACCGCGCCGTCCCCCTTTACCCCTCCGGCCGGAGGCCGGCCAGCTCCTGGAGCCGCCACCAGTTGGCCAGCCGCTCCTCGCGGGCGGCGAGGAGCGTCGGCGAGGGGCGCCCCTCGGCGTCGAACTGGCGGGCGAAGCGCCCCTCGGTCCGGGCGAAGGTGATGAAGTCGATCGCCTCGCCGGTCTTCGGGTGCCGCGTCCAGTCCTCTCTGGGATCGGGGTTCCCCTGGAGCGAGAGGCGCTCCCTGATCGTCGCGCCCTTGCGCGGGTCGTGGACAAAGAGCGGGAAGGCCCGCGACTCCACCGCGAGCCGCGCCTGCTCGGCCGCCCGGTCGTCACCGACGCCGTGCTCGGGCTGGCAGGTCGTGTAGGCGATCACCACCGCGGGCCCCGGAAAGCTGTTGGCGTCCAGGACCGCCCGGTAGAAGTGGTTGATGTGGGCGGGCGTCGTCTGGGCCACGAAGACCTCCGGGTGCATCAGGCAGAGGAGCCCGAGCTCCTTCCGCCGCTCCTGCTTCCCCGGCACGGCCGGGCCGACGGCGGCCATCTTGGCGTCCTGGGCGAGGAACGAGGCGGTGGAGACCTGGCCGCCCGTGTTGGAGTAGACCTGGGTGTCCAGGACCAAGACCTTGATGTCCATCCCCGAGGCCAGCATCCGCGAGAGCGACTGGAAGCCGATGTCGTACATCGCCCCGTCGCCGCCGATCACCCAGAGGCGCTTGGCCTGCCACCCCCGCTGGTCCCACTTGGCCCGCACCCCCATGGCCACCGCCGGGGCGTTCTCGAAGAGCGAGTTGGTCCAGGGGACCAGGAAGGGGTTGTAGGGGTAGGTGGAGCAGTAGACGGTGTTGCAGCCGGTGGCGGCGACGATGGCGAGCCCCTCGGGGCCGTGGACGAACCCGGTGGCGGCCGCCATCATCCGGATCGCCGTGCCCTCCCCGCACCCCATGCAGGAGCCCGCCCCGCCCACGTAGAGGAGCGCCGAGGCCTCGGCGAGCATCATGTCGGCCAGGGCCTTCTCGTTGATGTACTCCGGGGGAGTCGGCCCGACCTGACGGAAGAAGGCGAAGGCCCGCCGGTAACGTCCGAGGGTCTCCTCGTCCTTCCGGACCATCCGGAGGGCGTGGTAGCCCAGCTCGTCGCAGACCCGGACGCACTCGGCGCACCCCTTGCACTTGGTGGGGTCGATGAAGATGCCGAACATCGCCCCCTCGAGCCCCCGCCGGGCCGGGACCTCGAAGTACTTCCGCGTCCGGACCCAGTGGGAGGCCAGGCTCGCCCCGTCGCCGGCCCTCGCCAGCTCGGCCTGAAGGCGCGAGGCGGGGACGGCCTTGCCCAGGATGGCCGTGTCCGGGCACTCGGTGACGCAGCTCATGCAGCCGACGCACCGCTCGGCGGCGAGCTCCGGGATCTCCGGGGCGAGGTAGGAGAAGTCCCGGAGCGCGGCGGTCCCCGGGGGGATGAGGCTCCGCGCGATCCCGACGTCCGCCGGCAGCTCCTGCGAGCCCACCCCCTTCTCGTAGGCCCCGACGACCCGCGCGTTGAAGTCGCCGACGTAGGCCTCGACGTCCAGCTCCAGCACGCCCGCCGGCAGGAGGCCGATCTCGTGGGCCTCCTTGGCGACCCCCCGCCCCTTGGTGCCGATCTCGGGCTCGGTGGCCTCCGGCTCCCGGGGGGTGAAGACCGGCTCGTCGCTCACTAGTTCACCTTGGGGGGGAGCGGCGTCGCTCCGCCCCCAAGCCCCCCCACCGCCCGGAGCCGCGGTTGGGTGACGACAGGGAGAGGCGGGTGACTCATCCCTGGGACTCCACCAGGAGGCGCACCAGGTCGGTCACCGACAGGATCCCGACCGGGCGCTCCCGGCCCCCTTCCGGCTCCGTCACGATGAGCCGGTGGATCTTCCGCTCGCGCAACAGCCGGACGGCCTCCTCGATCGGGGTCTCCGCCCGGACGCTGACGACCGGGCAAGACATCAGGTGACGGGCCACCATGCCGCGCCAGTGCCTGAGGTACGGCTGGACGAAGGTGGCGTTGATCAGATCCATGCGGGAGATCACCCCCACCGCCTCCCCCTGGTCGTTCACGACCACCAGGGCGCTGATATCGTGGACGTCCATGGTGTCGGCCACCTCCCCCGCCGGGGTGTCGGGCCGACAGGTGACCACCCCTACGTGCATCCAGTCGCGGACCAGCGTCTTAGCCACAGAGCCCTCCCGGCCCCGCGAGGACGACCGGCGCCCTCGCCTCGGGGCGCACCTCGATGACCTCCTCGTAGCCCCGGCGAACGGCCTCGAGGTTCTCCAGGACCACCGCCTCCCCGCGCTTGCCGAAGAACCTCCGGAGGGAGCGCTCCACCGCCTCGAAGACCTCGGCGTCGGTGAGGCGCCGGCGGCGGAGGAAGGGGGTGGCCCGGAGGAAGACGCCGAGGAGGACGATCCCCTGCATCCGCTGCTGGAGCTCGGGGCGCGTCGAGACCTCGCGGGCGATCCGCACCGTGTCCAACGCCAGAACCTTGATCCCCCGCTCCGCGATCTGCCGCCGGGCGTGCTCGGGGATGTCGGCCCAGATCGCCGCGGGGTCCGTCTTCCCGCTCTGAATGAAGAGCATCCCGCCCTCCGCCAGGCCCGCCAGGGGGTCGCCGAGCCGGAAGGCGTTGACGTCGTTCAAGGGGACGAAATCCACGTGGGCCAGCTCCGAGTGGCTCCGGATCGGCCTCTCGGCCACCGTGAGGTAGTAGGTCGTGGGGAGCCCCTTCTTCTCCGAGCCGTAGAGGGGGTAGGCCTGGACCTTGAGGTGGAAGAGGTCGCCCAGGACCGTGGCGATGACCCGGTTCGTCGCCACCGAGCCGAACCCCCCCACCGAGTGGCCGCGCATGGAGAAGGCCCCCGGGGGCCGGAGGTCCGGCTCCACCTCGCGCGGCAGGGCCAGCGGGTGCTCGACCCCCAGGACGAAGATGCGCGGGCCCTGGCGCCGCATGCTCGCCACGGTCGCCACGAGGTCGCCGGGACGGATGTCGCGCCCCCCGAGCCCCGCCGCGCCGGAGAAGATCCGCGGCACGCGGCCGATCACGGGATAGCCCGGCGCGCCGGTCAGGGCATCGGCGAAGGCCGCCTTGACCTCCGCCGCGAGCGGGTTGGACTGGGCGGTGGGGATATCCACGCGCTCGATGACGGCGAACCCCCTGAGGTCCTTGAGGGCCGCGACGACCTGGGGGCCGGGGAAGGGGCGGAAGGCGGTCACGTGGAGCGCCCCCACCCTCCACCCCCGCTCGGCCCGCATCCAGTCGGCCGCGGCCATCGCGGTCTCCACCAAGCCGCCCATCCCGACGATGGCGTACTCGGCGTCCTCGAGGCGGTAGCCCTGGGCGAGGCCGTAGCGCCGGCCGGTCAGCGCGGCGTAGCGGTTCATGACGGCCTCGAGGATCCCCGGGAGCCGGTCGTAGAAGAAGCGCTGGGCGATCTTCCCCTTCATGTAGGCGTCCTGGTTCTGGAGCACCCCGGACATGATGGGCCGGGCCGGGTTCATGAGGTTCCGGAGCCGGGTGACGGCGTAGGGGTCGCCGACGAACTCCGCCATCAGCTCGGGCTCGGGGAGGAGGACATTCTCGACGGTGTGGGTGGTGAGGAAGCCGTCCTGGACGCAGAGGAAGGGGGTCTCGGCCTCCTCCGCCGCCCGCCGGGCGATGACGGCCAGGTCGCCGGCCGCCTGGGCGTTCACGGCGAAGAGGACCCCCCACCCGGTGTCCGCCACGGCCATGACGTCGTCGTGGCCGCAGTGGATGTTCAGGGCCTGGGAGGTCAGGGCCCGGGCCCCCACGTGGAAGACCGCGGGGAGGCGCTTCCCCGCGATGGTGTAGAGGACCTCCTTCATCAGGACCAGGCCCTGCCCGGAGGTGAAGTTGGCGACGCGCCCGCCGGCCAGGGCGAACCCCTCGCAGGTGGAGGCCGAGGAGTGCTCGGACTCCAGCTCCAGGAAGAAGAGCGGCTCGCCCCAGAGGTTCTTCTTGCCGTTGGCCTGGGCCGCCTGGAACCCTGCCCCCATGTTGGTGGAGGGGGTGATCGGGTAGGCGCACGCCCCCTGGGAGATGTGGGTCTCCACCCAGACCACCGCCTCGGAGCCGTCCGCGGTGGCCGGGATGCCGGGGTAGCGGCGGGCCTCGGTCATGAGAGTGCCGCCGTGCACCTCGAAGACAAGTTCAGAGCCGCGTTCATCGTCCGCTCGTGTCTCCCTGGTGCAAGGGGGGTGCCGGATCAGCAGAGGCTGGAGATCGTCAATAAATCATGGAGGTTCTGGAGGGTCCTGACAGGAAGCTAGAGCGGGCACTGGTGCGCGGCTGTCCCACCTGGGGCCGAAGTTCCCCAACCGCCGGGTCAACTGGCCAGGATCAGTCCGGTGCACCTCACCTCCCTGTCTCTACCGGCCGCGCGGATCGTGAAGGTGAACTCGCCCGATCCGACGCTGCCTTCGATGCGGATCGGCGCCCCCTGCTGGAAGATCAGTGGGTTCTCCGTGTGCGTGAGCTCTCCTTCCAGCTCGACGGCGGAGCCGACGAAGTGGCCCTTGGTGACGCTCGCCAGGCAGACCGTGGAGGCGCGGACGCCGTCGCGGCCCGTGTAGCCGTTGACGGTATTGGCGGTCCCCCGGGGGACCACCCTCGTGGCGCCCTCGGCAAAGCCTGGCAGGTCCTGCGTCGCCACGCCGACGTGCGCGGTCATCACCCGTCCGATCCACCCCTCCGGGGTCTCCGCGGCCCAGCCGAAGACATGGTCGTAGATCGGCCCCCTGGGGGGCTCAATACCGGTGAAGACCACGATCCTCCCCGACTGGGCGCCCGCCCCACCGGGTCGAAGCAGAAACGCCGATACCGGCAGGGCAGCCAGGGACCGAAGCAATTGGCGCCGTCCTACCCCTCTCCCCTCTCCTCCCATGTGGTCGCTCCTCCTGCGCCGGGCTTCCCGGCGAGCGCGTTACGCCGCCTTGCGGCGGCCGAGAATCCGCTTCGGAGGCCGTCCCCGGCGCGCCCGGCGGGCCGGGGCGAAGCGGCGGGGGGCCTGTTCGAAGGCCTCCCGGCACCGGAGGCTGCAGAAGTAGTGGTAGTGGTCCCGGTACCGGTAGACCGTCGTGGCCTCGCGCACGTCGAACGCGGCCCCGCAGACCGGATCCTTCTTCATGATGTGCCCTCCCGCTCCGCCGGCAGGCGCGCCGTCACCCTCCTACTCCGCCGGGCCGAGGGACCAGATCATCTCCGCGTGGTGGCGGTCGCCCTGATCGATCCCCCTCACCGCCAGGAAATCCCCTGCTTTGAGCTGGCCCAGGGGGATCCGCTCCCCCCGGAACTCTTCGCCGGCCCGTCTCACCTTGATCACCACCGTCGCCTCGCTCACGTGGACCCGGGTGAGGACGGGAGGCCCGACCCAGGCCCGCTCGTTGAGGGCCAGGACCCCGGAGGCAAGGTCCAGCGACTGCAGGACGCCGGCGTGGTGGATGGTGGGGTGCTCCCCCGCCACGGCGGGGCCGACCCCGATCAGCAGGGCGGCCAGGCCTCCCATGAGCCGCAGGTGCCGTCGCCGTCTCGCCACCGCCATCTTCTCCCCTCCCCTCAGTGACCGTGGTGGTGTCCAGCGGGGGCGTGGCCCCGGGCGGCCTCGCGCTGGACCGCGCTCAGGTAGGCCAGGAGGTCCGCCATCTCATTCCCCTGGAAGGTGGGCCGGGGGATGCCCATGGCCTGCATCAAGGCGGTCATGGTGGGGGAGTGGTTCCACATCATCCCCACCAGCTCGATCGGGGGATGGGGGTGCGACGTCTGGGCGAGCTCCGGACCGATCTTCCCGCCTTCGCCGTGAATGGCATGGCACCGGACGCACCCTTTCCGCTCGAAGACGAGCTTCCCCTTCTCGGGATTCCCCACCACCTCCAGGCTGTGGATGTAGGCCAGGAGATGAGCGAACTCGTCCCCCTTGAACTCCGGCCGCCGGATCCCCATCTCCTCCATGGCCTTCCGCTCCTGGACCGAGTGGTTCCACATGATGGAGGCCATCTGGTAGATGTTGTGGGTGTGCTGGATCTTCCCGAGGTCGGGCCCGACGGTACCGCCCTCCCCCTTGATCGCGTGGCAGTTGATGCACCCCTTCTTCTGGAAGAGCTGCTTGCCAACCGCCGGGTCCCCGACCTGGGCCTCCCTCATCGGGTGAGCCGGGGCCTGCCGGGCCGGCGCCTTCCGCTGGGCCTGGCCCTCGGCCTGGAGCCAGGTCAGCAGGAGGAGCAGAAGCCCGACCACTACCCCTGTGCCCCGGCGCTCAGCAATCAGCCTCACCCCTGGGTTCTCCTCCAGCCTCAAAGGCTGCAACCACGGTGCCACGCAAGGGGCAACAAAAAACGCCAATGGTTTCAGGGGATTGTAGGGTAGCCCAAGGGGGCTCTTCCCGGGGCGGACCTGCCCCACTGGGACACGGAGGTCCCAATAGGGGTTCGCAGCAGGGAATCAGGAACGTCACGACAGGCTAGCCTGCCCCTGTCGGCTGCCGGCGACACGGAGAGGCCGGCCGGCCCGGGCGAAGCACCAGGCCAAGGAGCATCCGGAAGATCACCTCGTAGGGGTCGCTCCCCGTCAGCAGCCCCCAGAGGATGCGCCCCTGGGCCTGCGCCCCGCTGGCGTCCCCCCGCTCCCCGGCGACGAGGATCGCGCCCGGCGCCGTCAGGAAGCGCCGCAGCAGCACGCCGGCCACCGCGAACAGCACCCGCCCGTACCGGTTGTCCCGCTGGATCCGCCGGCAGAGCGGGGCGTAGTGGCGCCGGAACGCCTCCGCCCCCACCCCGTGCCGGATCGCCGTCTCGGCCGCCTGCCGCGCCGTCGCCAGCGCCGTTCCCACCCCGTTCTTGTACAGGCGCGTCACCCCGGCGTCACCCACCGCGACGAACCCGTCGTCGAAGAGCGGCCGCCCCGGCCCGACGGCGATCCGGGGACGGCAGCCGCAGACCTGGCGGCTCCCCTCGGGGAGGAGCTCCCGCACCTCGTCCAGCGCCAGGAACTCCCCGATGGCCCGGCGCCCGAGCCCTCGCCCCAGGAGGCAGACGCTCACGAAGGCGCCCTTCGGGACGAGCGTCCCGAAGAGGACGGGGGCCGTACGCGGCAGAAAGACATGGATGGCCGACCCCAGCCGACCCCGCACCTCCGCCTCCCCCACCAGCACCTCCCCCTGCGCCATGCTCTCCGTCGGCGGCGGCACGTACGGGGTGCCTCGGATCTCCACCCCGCCGCCGTTGACCCCCGTGGCCAGGACCAGGAGGTCGGTCATGTACAGGTCGCTGGGCGTCCGCACCCAGCGGAGCGGCCGGGCCGAGATCTCCACCACCCGCTCCCGCACCACGCGGGCGCCCCGGCGCTCGGCCTCCGCCAGGAGGAACCCGTCGAAGCTCAGGGGCCCCGGCGGGGAGCCGGGACCCGGGCCGTTCCCCCGGAAGACCGCTGCTACGTGGGCCTCGGGGTCGGCCATGGTCACCCGCAGCGACCCGGCTCCCGTGTGCAGCACGTACGCCCCCAGCTCTCCCACCAGCAGGCCGGAGGGGACGGGGAGATCCAGCGCGCGCAGCTCCCGCGGGACGCCCCCGGGGATGATTCCCGCGCACATGTTGCACCCGGGCGCCCCCGGCCGGCTGAAGTCCCGCGGCTCGAACAGCTCCACCTCTACCGCCCGGCCCGCCTGCGCCGCGTAGTGGAGGGCCCAGAGGGTGAAGAACGACCCGGCCGGGCCACCCCCGACGACGGCTATCCTGAGCGGATGAGCCATCCATCCTCCCCCGAGGATCAGCCAGCGCCCCCGATCTCAGCCCCGATCCGGTCCGGCCCCAATGCCCCCGCTCAACGGCGCTCCGAGCCGGCAAGCCGGACAGCGCGCCAGGTCCTCGAGGGGGGAGGCGCGCCGGTCGGCCAGCCGCCGGCGGATCGCCTCGAGCATGGGCGAGGGCGCGATGGGGACTCCGCAGTCCCGGCAGCGGACGAGGGCGGAGCCCGCGAGGGCGCGGGGCCCCTCATCCAGCCGGGCGGGGTCGAAGACCCGCCGCAGGCGGATCGCCTTCTCGGGGCAGACCTCCTGGCAGAGGCCGCAGCCGGTGCAGAGCCGATACTCGAACGTGAGCGTGACCTGATCTCCCTCCTCCCGGCAGCCGATCGCCCCCGCCGGGCAGAGCGCGCAGAGGCCGCAGAGGGAGCAGCGGGCCGGGTCTGCCTGGACGAAGGCGAAGGGCGCCTCCGGCCCTTCCCGCGGGATGCGCGCCGGCGCCGCCCGCGACATCCGCATGACGAGCCGCCCGAGGACCGGGGGCGCCGACCCCGGGCTGGCACGCGCCCGCCATGGGGTCGGCCCCAGGCGACCCGTCAGCCCGGCCAGCCGGTCGAGGTCGCGAGGGGCGGGGAGGTCCAGGACCGCGACGCGCTCCCCTTCGACCCCCATCCCCTCGAGGACGAGCCGGGCTGAAGCGGCCAGGCGCTCCCATCGCGGCGGGTCGTGGCGCTCGCGACAGGGGGAATCGCCCGCGATTACCGCCACCGCCCGGGCGCCCAGCTCCAGGGCCCTGAGGATCGACCACGCCGACACGGCCCCCACGCAGGGGAGCGGACATTCCAGGATGGGAGGAGGGAGCGCGCTGGCGGAGCGCGCGCAGGTGAAGGCCACGGCGGTCGCCTCGGCACCTGCCGGGCCCGGCGCGCCCGCCAGCATCCCCTCGAGCCAGGCGTTGATCTCGGGCTTCGTCCCGCCGGGGAAGCGGATGGCGTCCCTGGGGCACGCCGCCACGCAGCCGCCGCAGCCGTCGCAGGCGCGCGTGTCGATCGCCACCGCCCCGTCCTCGACCCGGAAGGCACCCAGGGGACAGGCCTTCACGCAGAGGCCGCACCGCCGCGCGCCGGCGCACACCCGGGGGTCCACGGCGGGCACGACCTCGTAGCGGAGCCCTCCGAGGGAGGTCCAGAGCTCCCGGCGGGTGAACGCCCCTTCCCGGATCAGCCGCGGGCGGAGATGCTCGGGCCCGAAGGGCGGGGAGACGTTCACCGCCCGCACCCATCCCAGGACCTCCCTGACGGCCTTCCCGACGGTCCCCGCCTCATCGACGCCGTCGGGGAGGAGGACCGTCCAGAACGGCGGGGAGGGCGGCCGCTCCCGCCGGAGGGCTCGGCCGACAGGGTCCCCGGCCGTCGCCACCACTACCGCCCCGACGAGCCCCTCGGCGGACAGCCCCGGGAAGCCGCGTCCGGGCCGCGCCGGGGGCGCGAGGGGGACGAGCTGGGCCGCCGGGAGCGCCTGGCGGAGGTGGCCGGTGATCGCCTCCCCCGTGGCCGAAGGGATCCCTGCCAGCGCGATGCCGATCCTGAGCGGACGCCCCGGGTCGCTCACCCCAGGCTCTCCCTCAGGGCGGAGACGAGGCCCCGGTCGGCGGTGGCGTACGCCCTGGCGGCGGCGGCGAGCGCAGGGTAGAAGGGGCGCCGGGTGGCGGCGGCCACGCGCGCGGCGAACGGGGCGATCCAGTGGAGCAGGTGCTCGGCGAGGAAGCGCTCCTCCAGCTCCAGGCAGGCGGCGAGCCGCGACCGCTCGCGCCTCCGCCAGTGCCCGGCCTCCGCGGCGGCCAGGTGGGCCAGGAACTCGAGCTCCAGGGCGATGTGGTCAGGAGGCTCCCGGACCCCGGGGTGGAGGGCGACCCCGGCCTCGGCATAGCTCCGGAGGACCTCCACCGCCGCCTCCCCCATGACGGCCTGGCCCCGCCCCAGGTAGCACGACTCGTACGGCGGCGCCTCGACCCGGTAGGGCCCGACGAAGAGGCGCTGGTACTCCGGCATCAGCTCCGCGGCCACCTCCGGAGGGCTCCGTCCGGACCACTCCGAGAGGGAGCCGGCGAGGGAGCGCCAGGGACCGTCCAATCGGGTCATGCCGAGCGCCATCTCCAGGGGCGGCAGGCCCCCGGCCGCCTTCGCGAGCCAGGCCACGGCCGCCGGCACGGGGCGAGAGAACCCCGCGGCGAGGAGCCGGTAGAGCCGACCCCTCACGGCCGCGAGCCCTCCAGGCGATCGCTCCCTAGTGCTCATCCGGCAGCTCCACCAGCGGGAAGAGCTTGGCGAGGACCAGGAAGGCCAGGGCCCCGAGGGCGTAGATCCCGAGCGCCACGGCGACCTCGGGCCAAGTCGGGACGTACCGCCCCACGCCGTAGAACTCCGCCAGGTAGCGGTGGAGCTGGGGGAGGACGACGATGTTCGTCCGCTCGAGGAGAACGCCCATGACGATGAGGGCCGACGCCGTCCCCACCCGGACGAAGACCGAGGTGCTGGGGACGATCACGGTCAGGACCACGATCAGCAGCACCAGGAGCCCCAGCATCCAGGCGGGCTGGGCCAGCGCGCCCCAGGCTGGGAACGACTCCGCGAAGAGCGCCGGCGCATCCCCCCCGGCCCACGGCCACACCATGACCAGGACCCCGGCGAAGGCCGCCGCCGCCGCGGCGCGGGCGAAGGCCCAGGACGCGGAGAGGCGCGCCGGCATCACCAGGAGGAGGAGCGGGAGCAGGAGCCCGACGATGAGGTTGACCCAGAAGAACGGCGCGAAGCTCCCCCACACCATCTCCGTGAAGACCTCCAGGGCCGCGGTCTCGCCGCCGAAGGTGACGGTCAGCAGCTCGGCGAAGAGGAAGTACCCAAGCACCGGCACCGAGAGCGCCAGGACCTTCCCGAGCCCCCCCACCACCTTCTCGCCGATGTCGAGCCGCCAGAGCGCCCGGGTGACGACCACGCACAACGTCACGAGCGCCACGCCCGAGGCCACCGCGGAGACGACGAAGAGCGGGCCCAGGAGGCTGGTGTGCCAGGTGACCCGGGCCTTCACGAGCCCCAGGATCCACGCCGTGATCGAATGGAGGAGGACCGCGGCGGGGATCGCCGCCCAGGAGAGGCCCCGGAGCAGCCGCCGCTCCCGCTCGAGCGCCGCCGGCGAGATGTCGGTGTAGCCGAGGGCGAGCAGCCGGAACAGCCACCGGCGGCGGGGGAAGACCGCCATGCAGCGGACCAGGTCCGCCCGCGTCCCGAGGTAGCCCATGACCATGGCGAGCGCCAGGTAGACGACGATGATGATCACGTCCCAGATCAGCGGTGAGCCCAGCCGGCCGTAGAGGAACAGGTAGTAGAACCGGTCCGGGGCCCCGATCGAAACGAAGATGAAGAGCGTGGCCAGGATCAGGCAGGAGATGGCCTGGAGCTCCGCGATCCGGCTGATGGGCTTGAACTCCTTGAACTCCAGGATGTGGGCCAGGGCGGCGACGATGATCCCGCCCGCGCTGACCCCGACCAGGAAGACGAAGTTGATGATGTAGAGCCCCCAGTAGATGGAGGTGTTGAGGCCCGTGACCTCCAGGCCCTGAGCCCACTGGCTCCCGACCAGGTGGTAGCCACCCAGGGCCACCAGCCCCAGGAGCCCCGCCACGCCCAGGGCGTACCAGAGACTGATCCCGTAGAGCGGGCGGAGGAAGGACTCGTAGGCCCGCTCGGCTCGCGTCGCGCTCTGCATGGCTCAGCCCTCCATGAGGTAGACGACCTTGGGCCTGGTTCCCAGCTCGTCCAGGAGCCGGAAGGCCCGGGGGCTCCCGGCGAGCTGGGCCGCCCGGCTCGCGGGGTCGTCGAGGTCGCCGAAGACGATGGCCCCGCCGGTGCAGGTCTGGGCGCAGGCGGTCTTGACCTCGCCGTCCTCCAGGGTACGGCCCTCTGCCCGCGCGCGCGCCACGGCCTGGTCCACGCGCTGGAAGCAGAACGTGCACTTCTCCACGACCCCCACCCGGCGCCTGGCGACGCGCCCGTCGGGGTTGGCGTAGCTCCGGTAGGACTCGGGCTCCTCGGCCCGCCCCATGTTGAACATCCGCGCCCCGTAGGGGCAAGCTACCATGCAGTACTTGCAGCCGATGCAGCGGTCGTAGTTCTGCGCCACGATCCCGTCCGGCCGGCGGTAGGTGGCCCCCACGGGGCAGACCTGGACGCACGGGGGGTTGTCGCAGTGCATGCAGGGGCGGGGGATGAAGCGCGCCTTGGGGCGGGGGTACTCCCCCCGGACCTGGACCAGGAGGTCCATCCAGAAGATCGTGTGGCTGCGCCCGCTCTGCTCGGGGGTGGCGAATGGGACGTTGTTCTCCGCCTTGCACGCCACCGCGCACGATTGGCAGGCGGTGCACTTGTCGAGGTCGATCACCATTCCCCAGCGCATGGGATCCCCCTCCTCTCAGGCCCGGCTCACCCGGACGCGGGTCGAGAAGAACGCCGCCGTCCCGCCGAGATAGTCGTACTCGTTGGCCAGGATCCAGTTCGGGTTCGCCCCGCGCCCGCGGGCGTACCGCCCGTAAGCGCGGTGGCCCAGGGTGAAGGGCATGTTGACGACGTCGGGCCGGGAGCCGGGGTAGAGCTTGGCGCGGGTCCGGATCTTCCCCAGCGGCGACTCGAGCCAGACCCAGTCCCCGTCGTGGATCCCCAGCTCGCGGGCGGTGTCGGGGTGGAGCTCGGCCCAGCTCTCCCAGCGCTGCTTGACGTGGACGCCGAGGCGCTCGAGCATCCACGGGGCGTTGGCGCCCCGGCCCTCCGCGTGGGTGATGAGCTTGTAGGTGTTCAGGAGCAGGGGGTACTGCTTCGGGTCCCCCACATGGCGGATCGGCTCGTAGTGGGGGAGGTAGAGGCGGTCGCCCCGTGCGGCGAGCCTGAGCCCCTTGAGAATCCCCTCCAGCTCCGCCGCGGGCGTCGTGGCCTTCCCGGCCGCCTTTGCCTTCTCGACCTCTTTCTCGGCCAGCTCGTCCAGCTTCTTCTTGAGGGCAAGGGAGTAGAACTCGAACCTCTTCGAGGGCGTCTTGAGGACCTTCTCCCACTCGCCGAACGGGTACCCCTTCTTGAGCCAGACCCCCGCCTCGCTGAGCCTCTTCCAGAACTCCTCGAAGGTCGGGGCCTGGATGTTCCCCTCCCCTTCCTCCCAGAGGCGCCGGAAGCGGAACCGGAGCACCTCCTCCATGTCCTTCCACGGGAAGGCCGCCGCCACGGGGCCCCCCATCCGGCGGGCGATGCGGAGCAGCGCATCCCCGGTGTTCATGGTGTCGTAGAGCGGCTTCACCACCGGCTGGCGGAGCCCCACCACCGGGTAGCCCAGGCTCGGGTAGATGACGTCGTCCTGCCAGCGCTCGAGGTAGGTGTGGTCGGGGAGGATGAGGTCCGCGTGCTCGGCGGTCTCGCTCATGAACGGCGTGAAGTCCACGATGAACGGGACCTTCTCGATCGCCCTGTAGAAGCGCCCCACGTCCGGGGTGGAGAAGAGCGGGTTGGTGTAGTAGAGGAAGAGCGCCTTGACCGGGTACGGCCCCTCGCCGGCGAAGATCTCGGGCATGTGCTGGTAGACCTTGCCGGCCAGCGGGAAGCGGGCGGTCCCGGCGTGGTCCACGCGGGGCATGGCGAGCCCTGCCTTCGCCACCTCGTCCGGCTCGAGCTTGGGCCAGTCGGTGAAGTGCGGCCCCCGCTGGACGATGACTCCGCCCGGGGCGTCGATGGAGCCCACCAGGGCGTTGAGGGCGTGGATCGCCATCCGGCTGAAGATCCCGTTGGACTGCATGCTGGATCCCCGTTCCCCGGCCGCCACAGCGGGCCGCGTCGTCGCGAACTCGCGGGCGACGCGGACGATGGTCTCCTCGGGGATCCCCGTGATCTCCGCTACCCGCCGCGGCGGGTACTCCTCCAGGACCAGGCGGCGGAAGCCCATGTGGGGCTCCCCCGTCTTCTCGTCCACCCAGTCCTCGAACCCGAAGGTGTGCTCGGCGACGAAGGCCTTGTCGTACAAATCCTCCTTCACGATGACGTGGGCGATGCCGAGGGCCAGGGCCCCGTCGGTCCCCGGGCGGATCGGCAGCCACTCGTCGGCCTTGGCGGCGGTGACCGAGAAGCG